>Ga0302314_10011683_pt1 | contig 15296 bp, 14 predicted proteins | sample III_Palsa_N2_3_FD_200533 | JGI IMG/M metagenome (GOLD analysis project Ga0302314, IMG submission 200533) | Peat permafrost microbial communities from Stordalen Mire near Abisko, Sweden - III_Palsa_N2_3 | ecosystem: Environmental > Terrestrial > Soil > Palsa > Peat permafrost | place: Sweden...
TCCAGAAGAAAGCAACCACTATCAGATAAGCGTAATTCGGCAGGAAGCGCTGCCACCAATTGTGTCCGCGAGTTGCCCGCAATTTGCTTGTCATCTCAAACGCCCAATTGCTCGGATATCAAAAACCTTACGAACTTCGGAATGCTGTCGCAACCGCCTGGTTGTGACGACAGTTTCACTCAATGAGAAATTCGAGGAGGGCCTGCTTAGACAAAGTACCTGCTTTCGGAACCCCGTCGAGTCCGTGAACGATTCGGCCAGGAGCGGAGTCATCGGATGTCGGCTGACTGGGACTTCGAACAGGCCCAAAGGACCGGTTGGACACGACTGGCTTGGAAACCACGTTCTGAACCGCGCGACGACAGTGTCCGCTTTGCCACGTCGCGCCCCGAGAACAGCTTTTCGGCTTTCGGCCCATCGCAGCCGATCTGATCACTGGCAGTAATGGCCGCTCGATCGGAGGCTAAACAACGTTCAACCGCCGATCTTTTCTAATCCTTCGATCCTCTACGATGCCCGTCTTTAGCTATTGCGGCAGCTGAATTCCGGTCTTCTTTATCTATCCCGTTTCGCATGGACGGACGGGATAGATGACCGGAACCAAGATCCTCTGGGGCCAGATGCTGGGTGCGCTGCTTGCGGTGCTGGCCGGCATTTGGGGCGCCACCGAATGGACCGCCTGGCGGCTCGGCTTCCAGCCGGCGCTCGGGTTGCCGTGGTTCCGGGTTGTTGGCGTCGCGGTCTATCGGCCCGAACTGTTCTTCGTCTGGTGGTACCGCTTCGACGCTTATGCGCCGCGGATCTTTGTTGAGGGCGCGATGGTCGCCGCGACCGGCGGCTTCGGCGCGATGGTCTTGGCATTTGCCGGTTCGGTGCTGCGGGCCCGGCAGGGGAACCGCGTCACCACCTACGGCTCGGCGCGCTGGGCCGGGGTCGAGGAGATCCGTACCGCCGGCTTGATCAGGTCCGCCGGCGTGTTGCTCGGCCGCTGGGACCGCCACCTGCTCCGCCACGACGGGCCCGAGCATGTGCTCGCCTTCGCCCCGACCCGCAGCGGCAAGGGTGTCGGCCTGGTCGTGCCGACCCTGCTGACCTGGACCGGCAGCACCATCGTCCATGACCTGAAGGGCGAGAACTGGACCCTGACCTCCGGCTGGCGCGCACAATTCTCCCACTGCCTGCTGTTCGATCCGACCAACCGGCAATCGGCCGCCTACAACCCGCTGCTCGAAGTCCGCCGCGGCGAGTGGGAAGTGCGCGACGTTCAGAACATCGCCGATGTCCTGGTCGACCCGGAAGGCGCGCTCGAGCGGCGGAACCACTGGGAGAAAACCAGCCACGCCCTCCTGGTCGGCGCCATCCTGCATGTGCTCTACGCCGAGGCGGACAAGACCCTGGCCGGTGTCGCCACCTTCCTGTCCGACCCGGCCCGGCCGATCGCGCGCACCTTGCGGGTCATGATGACGACGCCGCATCTGGGCGAGCAGGGCGTGCATCCGGTCGTGGCGCAAGCCGCCCGCGAGCTGCTGAACAAGTCGGAGAACGAGCGCTCCGGCGTGCTCTCGACCGCCATGTCGTTCCTCGGGCTCTATCGTGATCCGGTCGTGGCTGGCGTCACCAGCCGATGCGACTGGCGCATTGCCGATCTGGTCGAGGGCGATCGGCCGGTCTCGCTCTATCTGGTCGTACCGCCCTCGGACATCAGCCGGACCAAGCCCCTGATCCGCCTGGTGCTGAACCAGATCGGCCGGCGTCTGACCGAGCGGCTCGATGCCGCGCGGCGCTGGCGCCTGCTGATGATGCTCGACGAGTTCCCGGCGCTGGGGCGGCTCGATTTCTTCGAATCCACGCTCGCCTTCATGGCTGGCTATGGCATCCGCGCCTTTCTGATCGCTCAGTCGCTGAACCAGATCCAGAAGGCCTACGGCGAGCACGACGCGATCCTCGACAATTGCCACGTCCGGATCTGCTTCGCGACCAACGACGAGCGGACGGCAAAGCGCATCTCCGATGCGCTCGGCACCGCGACCGAACTGCGCAACATGAAGAACTATGCCGGCCACCGGCTGGCGCCCTGGCTGTCGCATCTCATGGTCAGCCGCCAGGAGACGGCGCGCCCGTTGTTGACCCCGGGCGAGGTGATGCAGCTGGCGCCGAGCGACGAACTGGTGATGGTCTCCGGCCAGCCGCCGATCCGGGCGAAGAAGCTGCGCTATTACGAGGATCCGGATTTCCGGGAACGGATGCTGCCGGCGCCGGTGCTGGCCGAGGGCGGGTATCTCGATCGGCCGGCAGCGCGGCCGGATGATTGGTCGGGTCTGGCGCCGATCGCGGCGTCGGGCGCTGGGGAAGCCGATGCGGCCGAACTTGATCCGGCCAATGGCGGCATCCGCCAGGAGCCGGAGCTGCCGGAGCATGAAGAGATTGCTCCGCCGCCGGTGCCGGCGGGCGAGTTCGCCTTCGAGGACGAGCCGGATGACGACGCGCCGCGACAGAAGCTGCTGACCGGGCTGCAGAGCCAGGTGACCCGCGCCGCGGCGATGGACCATGACGACGGCTTGGGGCTGCTGCCATGAAGAGCCGGCTCAACTGCTATTTCGACCCGAAGCTGGCCGATCGGCTCAGCGAGCTCGCGGTTCGCCAAGGCGTGCATCGCTCGCAGCTGGTCGAGGCGGCGGTCTCCTCGTTCCTGTCGCCCGATGCGCTCGACCGGCGCGAGGCCGCCTATGTCCGGCGTTTGGACCGGCTGTCGCGGCAGCTTGAACGGGTCGAGCGAGATCTCGCCATCGCGATCGAGGCCCAGGCGCTGTTCGTCCGCTTCTGGCTATCCATCACCATGCCGGTGCCGGCCGAACAGCAGGCCGCCGCCAAGGCCCAGGGCGCCCAGCGCTACCAAGCCTATATCGAGACCCTCGGCCGCCGGCTGCAGCGCGGCGACAGTCTGGTGCGCGAGATCAGCGAGGAGATCTGGCCGACCCAGCAGAACGGCGCGGCCGGAGGGGCGCCGGATGACGGTGTCGATGATATCGCGGAGGCATCCCATGCCGTCTGATGGGCCAGCGATCATTGCGTCGCGCACGGTCCGCATGCTGCGCACCGCCTTCGGTCCCGCGATCGGCCGGCTGCTCGACGAGCCGGATATCGTCGAGGTCATGCTCAATCCCGATGGCCGGATCTGGATCGATCGGCTGGGCTCTGGCTTGGCCGATACCGGTCACCGGCTGTCGGCTGCCGATGGCGAGCGCATCGTCCGACTGGTCGCGTCCCACGTCGGTGCCGAGGTGCATGGGGGTTCGCCACGGATCTCGGCGGAACTACCGGAGAGTGGCGAGCGGTTCGAAGGGCTGCTGCCGCCGGTCGTGCTGGCACCGACCTTCGCGATCCGCAAGCCGGCAGTCTCCGTGTTCACGCTGGAGGATTATGTCGCTGCCGGTGTGATGACGGCGCCTCAAGCGGCGAGCCTGCGCACCGCGGTCGCCGAGCGCTGGAACATCCTGATCGCCGGCGGCACCTCGACCGGCAAGACGACCCTGGCCAATGCGCTGCTGCACGAGATCGCCCAGACTGGCGACCGCATCGTGCTGATCGAGGATACGCGCGAGCTGCGCTGCGAGGCGCCGAATTTGGTGGCGCTCCGGACCAAGGACGGCGTGATCACGCTGACGGAGTTGGTCCGCTCCAGTCTGCGGCTCCGGCCCGATCGAATTCCAATCGGCGAGGTGCGCGGCCGCGAAGCGCTCGATCTGTTGAAGGCCTGGGGCACCGGTCATCCGGGCGGCATCGGTACGATCCATGCCGGCTCCGCTCTCGGCGCGCTGCATCGGCTGGAACAGCTGATCCAGGAAGCGGTCGTGACCGTCCCGCGCGCCCTCATCGCCGAGACCATCGATCTGATCGCCGTGCTGACCGGCCGCGGCCACCGCCGTCGGCTCGCCGGCCTCTGGCATGTCGGCGACCTGTCGCCGGCCGGCACCTACGTGCTCGAGCCGCTCGGGCTCAGCGCCGACAGCAAGCTCGTTGTCCTCAACTCCCATCGGGAACCCACCTCATGATCCGCTCGTCCCTGCGGTCCGTGACCGCCGCGCTCGTCGTTTCTCTCCTGATTCCGTCCGCGGCGTTCGCCGCCGGCACCAACATGCCTTGGGAGCAGCCGCTCCAGCAGATCCTCGATTCCGTGCAAGGGCCGGTCGCCAAGATCATCGCCGTGCTGATCATCATCGGTACCGGTCTGGCCCTGGCGTTCGGCGAGAACTCCGGCGGCATGCGCCGGCTGATCCAGATCGTGTTCGGCCTCTCGATCGCCTTCGCTGCGGCCAGCTTCTTCCTGACCTTCTTCAACTTCGCCGGCGGCGCCCTGGTCGCGGCCGTACCACGGCCGGGGGTCCTCCCAGGACTGGGGGTCCTCCCAGGCCTGAGGGCCCTGTCAGCGCTGGGGGTGATCTCGTGACCGAAGTGCATCCGATGGCCGAGGACGTCCCCGGCTGGTCGGTGCCGCTGCACAGGTCACTGACCGAGCCGATCCTCATGGGCGGCATCCCGCGTGGGATCGCCGTGGCGCTCGGCACACTCGCCGCCGCGATCGGGCTCGGGTTGCAGCTCTGGCTCGCCGGGGTGGCGATCTATGTCGTCGGCCATGGCGCCGCCCTGTTCCTGACGCGCCAGGACGCGCAGTTCGCCGCGGTGTTCGCCCGGCACCTGCGGGTGGCGCGCCACCATCTGGACGTCTGAGATGCTCGATCTCCGGGAATATCGCGCCACGCGTCGGGAGTTGGCGGACTACCTGCCCTGGGCCGGGCTGGTCGCTCCGGGCATCGTCCTCAACAAGGACGGTAGCCTGCAGCGCACGGCCCGGTTCCGCGGACCCGATCTCGATGCCGCGACGCCGGCCGAGCTGATCGCCGTCTCGGCGCGTGTGAACAATGCCCTGAAGCGGCTGGGCGAAGGTTGGGCGCTGTTCGTCGAGGCGGCGCGGCGCGAGGCGCCCGGCTATCCGGACAGCCGCCTTCCCGACCCGGTCTCCTGGCTGATTGACGAGGAACGGCGGGCTGCGTTCGAGAGCCAGGGCGCGCAGTTCGAGAGCGACCAGTTTTTGACGTTCTGCTTCCTGGCGCCGCCGGAGCGGGCGGCCCAGGCAAGCGAAATTCTCTATGACACAGCCGGCGAACGGCGCGGCGTCGATTGGCGCGAGGTGCTGGTGGCCTTCACGTCCGAGACCGACCGGATACTCGATCTGCTGGCGCTGCTGATGCCGGACTGCGCCTGGCTCGATGACGCCGAGACGCTGGCCTATCTGCACGGCACAATCTCGACCCATGGGCGGCATCCGGTCGCGATGCCGGACGTGCCGTTCTTTCTCGACGGGCTGCTGCCGGACTGCGACCTGACGCCGGGCATCGCACCTCTGCTCGGGCGCTGTCCTCTGCGAACCTTGACTTTGCGCGGATTGCCGGACCGGACCTGGCCCGGGCTGCTCGACGAGCTCAACCGTCTGCCGCTCGAATACCGTTGGGTCGCTCGCTGGCTGCCGCTCGATAAGGCCGAGGCGCAGAAGGAGCTGGGCAAGAAACGCCGGCACTGGTGGTCGAAGCGCAAAGGCATCGCCGCCTTGCTGCGCGAGGTGATCTGGCAGCAAGAGACCAAGCTGGTCGACGGCGATGCCGAGAACCAGTCGCTCGATGCCGATATCGCCCTGCAGGAGTTGGGCTCCGACGCGGTCAGCTTCGGCTTTTTCACCGCGACTATGACGGTCTGGGACGAGAGCGAGGCGGCCGTCGCCGAGAAGGTGAAGCTGCTCGGCCGCGTCGTGCGCAGCCAGGGCTTCGTCGCGGTCGAGGAGGGGCTGAACGCGGTCGAGGCCTGGCTCTCCAGCCTGCCAGGGCAATGCTACGCCAATGTCCGGCAGCCGCCGGTGTCTTCGCTCAATCTCGTCCATCTGCTGCCGCTCTCGGCGGTGTGGGCCGGACCGGAGCGCAACGCTCATCTCGATGGAGCGCCGCTTCTGGTCGCGCGCACCTCCGGGGCGACGCCGTTCCGGCTGGTGCTGCATCAGGGCGATGTCGGGCATACGCTGATTGTCGGGCCGACCGGCGCCGGCAAATCGGTGCTGTTGGCGCTGATCGCGCTGCAGTTTCGCCGCTATACCGGCAGCCGGGTCGTGCTGTTCGACAAGGGGCGGTCCTCGAAGGCCGCGGTGTTGGCGGCGGGCGGAGCGTTCCATGATCTGACGCTCGGCGACGATGTCGGCACCGTCGCGTTCCAGCCGCTGGCGCGGATCGACGAGGCGGCCGAACGGGCCTGGGCGGCGGAGTGGCTCGCAACTTTGCTCCAGCAGGAGCGGGTCGAGCTGACGCCGGAGGTGCGGGGTACCGTCTGGTCGGCGCTGGGTAGCCTCGCGAGCGCGCCCGTGATCGAGCGCACCCTCTCCGGGTTCGTGGCGCTGCTGCAATCGAACCAACTGAAGGGCGCGCTCGAGCCCTATACCATCGCCGGCCCGTTCGGGCGGCTGCTCGATGCCGAGCAGGAGACGCTTGGATCCGCCGATTTCATCGCATTCGAGACCGAGGAGCTGCTCGGATCGAAGTCGGCGGCGCGTGCCGTGCTGCTCTATCTGTTCCACCGGATCGAGCAGGGGCTCGACGGCCGGGCGACCCTGATTGGCGTCGACGAGGCCTGGTTCGCGCTCGACGATCCCGTGTTTGCGCCGAAGCTGCGGGAATGGCTGAAGACCTTGCGCCGCAAGAACGCGAGCGTGCTGTTCTCGACTCAGAGCCTGGCCGACATCACCCGCTCGCCGGTGGCACCGGCGGTAATCGAGAGCTGCCTCAGCCGGATCTTCCTGCCCAACGCCCGGGCGATCGAGCCCGAGAGCCGCGATGCCTATGAGCGACTGGGTCTCAATGCCCGGCAGATCGAGACGATCGCTCGAGCGGTTCCGAAGCGCGATTACTGGTTCCAGTCCGCCGCCGGCTGCCGGCTGTTCGAGCTGGCGCTTGGGCCGGTAGCGCTCGCCTTCTGCGGCGCATCGCGCGCAGAGGATCTGGCCGAGATCGATCGCCTGATCGGCGAGATCGGGCAGGCGGCGTTCCCGTCCGCCTGGCTGCGGCGGAAGCAGCTTGGATGGGCGGCGGACCTGGTTGAGGAGCGGCGGCGGGAATTCTCTCGGGATGTTGGAGAAGCAGCATGACGAAGCTCCGCAACCTCCTGCTCGCCGGTGCTGCGATCGCTCTGATCGCGAGCACGCCGGCCGCTGCGCAATGGGCCGTGATCGATGCCGCCAATCTGGCCCAGAACATCAATACGGCGGCGCGGACGCTGGAAGAGGTCAATAATCAGATCAAGCAGATCCAGCAGCTCGTGCAGATGGTCGAGGCGGATTCCCGGAACCTCGCCAATCTGCCGACCTCGGTTCTGTCCCACCTGCAATCTTCCATGGGTCAGCTGAACAACCTGATGGGCCGGGCCCAGAGCTTGTCCTATGACGTCAATCGGCTTCAGTCGCAGTTTCAGCAGCTTTACCCGACCTACGGCGACAATGTCACCCAGGCCGGCTTGCTCGCCGATGCTCAGGCGCGTTGGGCGGTTTCGGTCGGAACCTACCAGCACAGCATGACCGTGCAGAGCCAGATCGTGCAGGGCATTCCGACCGATCAGGCGCAGCTCGCGACCTTGGTCGGCGCGAGCCAGGGCGCCGTCGGCGCCTTGCAGGCGATCCAGTCCGGCAATCAGCTCCTGGCCCTGCAGGCGCGCCAGCTCTCCGCGACCCAGGATTTGTTGGCATCGTCGGCGCGGGCACAAGCCGCCGAGGCGATGCGCCATGCCGAGGTCCAGAGCGCCGCGCAGGCCGAGTGGCAGCGGTTCTATGCCAATGGTGTGGGGTATACTCCGACACAGGTGCAAGTGTTCGGAGGATCCTCGCCATGAAACCCCAAATCATCGCCGCTACCTTCGTAGTGTTCATTGCCGCTCCCGCCGTGCGGGCACAGACGATCGAAGACCTTCTTGCCGATCACGCTCTGCTCGGGACCGAGCTTGCGCGCTGCAAGCAGATGGGAATGGCGTCCACGGACGACGCCCGCTGCAAGACGGCCAGAGCGGCCGAGCAGAAGCGGTTCTTCGGGAACGGCGTCGGATACACGCATTCCACGCCCAACGAGGTGCTGCCGGGCAAAGAACAGTTCGATCCGCAGCCGAACAGCCAGAAGCCGGCGCAGCCACCAAATTCGGGAGAGCCGCATGGGTAACGACGTTGGCATCATCGATCACTTCCTCGATGTCTTCAGCCAGTACATCAACAGCGGCTTCGGGCTGATCTCCGGCGACGTAGGTTTCCTCGTTACGGTTCTGATCGGCGTTGATGGCACGCTGGCCGGGCTGGCCTGGGCTCTTGGAGAGGACGATGTCCTCCAGACCTTGGCGAAGAAGGTCCTTTATGTCGGCTTCTTCGCGCTCGTGCTGAACAACTGGGTCGGATTGGCCCAGATCATTTTCAACAGCTTCGCGGCGCTCGGTTTGAAAGCGACGGGATCAGCTCTCAGCTACGCCGACTTCCTCCGGCCCGGCCAACTCGCCCATGCCGGCGTGGTCGGCGCGAATGTCTTGCTCTCGCAGATCCAGCGCCTTGCCGGCTTCCCGGACGTGTTCCTGAACATCGGCGAGATCCTGGTCATGGCCCTGTCCTGGTTCGTGACGCTGATCGGCTTCTTCGTCCTGGCGGTTCTGCTGTTCCTCGCTGTCGTCGAATTCAAGCTCACGACGTTGAAGGGCTTCATCCTGGTGCCGTTCGCACTCTGGCGCGGCACCGCCTTCATTGCCGAACCGGTGCTGGGCCAGGTCGTCACCTCCGGCGTGCGCATCCTGGTCTTCGCCGTCATCGCCGGCATCGGCACCCAGCTTTTCCTGCAGATCCTGCCGACCGATCCCGCGACCGAGCTCAGCCTGCAGGACGCGCTCACCATCCTGCTCGCCTCCATGACCACGGCGGGCTTGGCGCTCTCGGCCAACCGGATCGCCAGCGGCATCGTCTCCGGTGCGCCGCAGCTGGGCTTGGGTGCCGCTGCGGCGCCGGCCGGGATCGTCGCGGGCACCGTCGTGCTCGCCGCAGGCGGTGCCGCGATGGCTGCACGAGCAGCGGCGTCGGGCGTCGGTGCGGCTGCGTCGCTCGCCGGCGGCGCCCACGCTGCGTACAGCTTTGGCAGTGCTGCCAGCGGCGGCTCGGTTTCCGGCGGCGTTGCCGGAGTGGCGCGTGCCGCGGGCGGCGCCGCGACGAGTGGCGTGCGTGATGTCGCGAACCGGGCGGTTTCGGCGCTACGCGAGAAGTATGCCGCCGGCGAGAGGGCCGCCTGGTCCGCGACCGGCGGCGCATCTGGGACGACAGCAGATTCACCCGGTGCTTCCGCTTCGGCCGCGCCGGCTTGGGCCGAGCGGTTGCGGCGGCAGACGGTGACGCGATCGGCCGAGCGCGCCGTTCGGCAAGGCGAAGGCGGAGCTGCCGGGATGCGGCCGAACCTGCGGAGGGACGAAGAATGAGATGGCGTCGTTCTGCGGTGCGCTACGGCGAGACGCCGGCGCCGGTCACGCCCTATCAACGGGCCGAACAGCTTTGGGACGAGCGCATCGGTGCGGCCCGGGTCCAGGCTGCGAACTGGCGACTCATGGCCTTCGGCTGTCTGGCCTTGGCTGCCATCGTTATGGGCGACGATCTCCATGGCCGATCTCGCTCGGCGGTGTCGCCGTTTGTGGTCGAGGTCGATCATTTGGGCGCTGTGCAGGCCGTGGCTCCGGCGACGCCGGACTATGTGCCGAGCGATGCCCAGGTGGCGTACTTCCTGGGGCGGTTCGTCACAGATGTGCGCGGCCTCTCGGTCGATCCGGTCGTGGTGCGCCAGGCCTGGCTCGACGCCTACGCCCAGATCACCGGTCACGCCAAGCCGGTGCTCGACGAGTTCGCCCGGGTCTCCGATCCGTTCGGCAAGATTGGCAAGCGCGCCGTCACGGTCGACATCACCAGCGTGGTGCGGGCGTCCGACCGGTCGTTCCGCATCGCCTGGGTTGAGCATCCCTACGAGGAGGGCGCCCCCCTGCCGGCGGAGCGCTGGTCGGCGATCCTGACCGTCGCGATCCAGACGCCGCATACCGAAGAGCGGCTCCGGCAGAACCCGCTCGGCATCTATATCGACGCGATTTCCTGGGCCCGTGAACTGGGAGGTGTTCAATGAATCGTTTGCTGTTGCTGTCTTCTGTCTGTGTCTTGGCGCTCTCGGCCTGTGCGCAGAAGCCGCCGACCATCGCCTATGACGATCCGCAGCCGGCCCATCTGGAGCCGTCGCCAGCGAAGCCGGTGCAGGTCGTGAGCCTGCCGGAGCCGTTGCCCTTGCCAGGCCAGTTGAAGCCCCTCGCGGACGAGATCCCGCCGCCGGAACTGAAGGGTCCGGCTCGGCGGGTCCAGCAGGCGAATGCGGCCGCCAAGGTCGATCCGACCCGCGACGGCTACGTCAATGCCATGCAGGTGTTCCCGTTCAGTGACGGCGCGCTCTATCAGATCTATGTGGCGCCGGTCCATGTCACCGACATCGCGCTCGAGCCGGGCGAGCAGCTCAAGTCCGTCGCCGCCGGCGATACGGTGCAATGGAAGATCGGTGATACCGAGAGCGGCACCGCGGCTGGACGCCAGGTGCATGTGCTGGTGAAGCCGGTCTCGGCGGCGCTGCCGATGAACAATCTTGTTATTCTGACCGACCGGCGGACCTATCATCTCGAGGCGCATCCGACCAAGGCGACCTATATGGCCGAGGTCTCCTGGCGCTATCCGCAGGACGAGCTGTTTGCTCTGCAGGCGAAGAACACCCAGGCGGAGAGCCATGCCGACGCCACCGCGGCGGATGCGGTCGATCTGTCGGACTTGCGGTTCCGTTACGCGATCACCGGCGACACGCCGCCCTGGCGGCCGGTCCAGGTGTTCGACGATACCCATAAGGTCTATATCCGCTTCCCCGTCGGCATTGCCCAGGGTGAGCTGCCACCGCTGTTCGTCGTCGGTTCGGACGGCAGCACGGCGGCATTGGTGAACTACCGGGTCCGCGGCGCCACGATGATCGTCGATCGCCTGTTCGCGGCGGCCGAACTGCGGCTCGGTGCCGACCCGCAGCAGATCGTGCGCATTACGCGGACCGACGCTCACGGCGAGGGGCAGGGGTGATGGCGGAGATCGATCCGCCGCCCAAGCGCGACCCGGCCGAGTTCGCGCTCCGGGCCAAGCCGCGATCGGTCACACGTCTGTCGCGCCGGACCTTGGTGCTGGCGACCATGCTGCTGACCGCGTTGCTGTTCGGCGCACTGTGGTGGGCGCTCGGCATGAAGCCACCGAGGCTGGGCGGCGGACAGGAACTCTATGACACCAATGCCAGACCGAGCGATGCCGCTGCGGCCGTGCCCGGGACCTACGCCGAGCTCACCAAACCGAAGCCGGCTCCGCCGACACCGCCCGCGGCTTCGAACTCTGGTCCTGCCGCGCCGGTCGATCTCGGCCAGCCGGCACCGCAATCGTCGGGGTTTGTCCCACCAACAGCGGCCCAACCCGATCCGGCGGCGCAGCAACGAGAGCGGGACCGTCAGCAGGCGGCATCCTCCACCGTGTTCTTCACGGTTTCAGCCCGGGAGAGTGCTGCGTCGCCGGCGCAGGAGGTTTCCACCGCGACCGGCAGCGGGACGCCGCCGGCGGCAACGCCGTCCGATCCGGACAGCGGGCAGAACCTGCAAGATCACAAGCGGGCCTTTCTGGATCGAAAGCCGGATACCGGGATCTATAGCGAGCATCGGCTGGAGACGCCGGTCTCGCCCTATGAGTTGACGGCGGGTTGGACCATTCCTGGTGCGCTCATCACCGGCCTCGTTTCCGACCTGCCCGGTGAAATCACCGGCCAGGTAACCGAGAACGTCTATGATTCGGTGACCGGGCGCTATCTGCTGATCCCGCAGGGCACCCGTATCGTCGCAACCTACGACAGCGAGATCGCCTTCGGCCAGGAACGTGCGTTTCCGCTGGCGACCCGGCTCGTGCTGCCCGACGGCTCCTCGGTCGTGCTCGACAATCTGCCGATCACCGACATCGCCGGCTATGCCGGGCTCGAGGATGGTGTGGATTTCCACACCTGGCAGCTCATCAAGGGCATCGGGCTTTCGACCTTGCTTGGCGTCTCCAGCGAGTTGGCGTCGAATAGCGGCACCAACGGCAGCGACCGGATCGTCGTCGCGGACCGGGACAGTGCCGATCAGGCTGCCAACCAGGCGGGCCAGAAGATCACCCAGAAACAGCTGGCGCAGCAGCCGACGCTTACCGAACGACAGGGACTGCCGTTCCGGCTCATGGTTCGGAAGGACATCGTGTTGCGGCCCTACAAGGAGCAGAGCTGATGGCGAAGCTGCGGCTCGGACCAATCCCCGACGATAAGCCGGTAACTCGAACGGTGAAGCTCTCGGCGGCGCTTGATACCGAGCTTTACGCCTATGCTGAACTCTATGCACAGAGTTTCGGGCCGATCCCAGTCGAGCGGCTGATCCCGGCCATGCTGGAGCAGTTCATCCGGGCGGATCGGGGGTTTCGGGCGCGGTCGAAGCGAACGGGAACAGCAACGGAACCTACTCTCGTTGTGACTGGTCCTGACTCTCGCGGACGGCAAGAGTGACCGTCTCCAGGAAACGACGCAGCGCGGGGTTGGCGTTTTCCGGCAACCAGACGCCGACGATTTGCATCTCGGTGGCAGGTCCGATCATCGGCCGCGTCAGCAGGCCCTCGGTGTTCAGGCTCCAGAGGCTCGATTCCGGAAACAGCGTTATGCCGAAGCCAGCTCGCACCAAGCCGATCATGTTCTCTCGGGTCGCGGCGAATTCCACGATATCAAGCAAATATCCTTGGCTTTCGGCCAAGCGGGACACGTAGCCAGCAATCCAATGGTCGTGATCAATGTCGCTAACAAGCATTCGCTCAGCGACCAGATCGGACCACGTCAGCCTCTCCTTGGCCTTGAGCGCATGATCCGAGGGCAGGGCTACAACGAGCTGTTCGGTCCAGAGGAATTCACTGTTCAGGTCCGTGTCATCAACCGGGCCGACTGTCAGTGCCAAATCGCTGCGAAATTGCCGCACGGATCTGATCTGTTGCAGCGGCGTTGCTTCGCAAAGCTCCAGATCCAGCTTGTCCAATTGTCGGAATTCTCGCAGGACCTGGAGGCAAACCTCGGCGCTGAGCGAGGCGAAAAAGCTGATGGTGAGGCGCCCACGGTCGCCCGCTTTGGTTCTGGCGAGATCCGCTGTGAGGTTTTCAAGATCCTGGGCGATCTGAGCGGCGCGCGCTCGAAAGAGTTCACCGGCTGCCGTCAACCTGATCCCATTTGGATAGCGCTCGAACAGATAAGTCCCGACTTCCTTTTCCAGGCGTCTGATACGGCGGGTCAGGCTGGGTTGGCTGATCCCGAGCATGACGGACGCTCGCCGGAAGTTGAGCTCTGCGGCGAGGGTCTCAAACTCTATCCAATGCTCGAGTTGCAATTCTCCCTCGGGCGGCGGTTCGGAGCACGTTTAGCGGCCGCTGCTTGGTCGACATCCAGCCTTCGCGGCAAAAGCGAAACAACGCACTGGGTGATATGCCGCGTTTCGATTTACGGGTCGTGAGCTTTTTGAAGCATCATTTGATGAGGCCTCGGAACTGCGGCGATCTCACCCCATCGAGTTCGATGGCAGCATGACGTGATGGTCGGCTCGGTTTCTCTATTAGAGTTGGGCTCGGGAACCTTGCGGTGCGGTGTGGTAGCCTGCGCGTGCGCCGAACCGCACGCTATCGCTTCGACGCATTTTCTGCCGCACTCTGTACAGATGTATTTTGATGTTCGCCTTGGATTTCGGCTCGGTAGAATTGGTCTGTCGCCCGTCAGGGTGGTAGATGAGTTCCCGCAGGGCCCATGGCAGAAAGGTCTGTTTCCATTGTCAGCATAGACGAGGTTGCTCGCCAGATTGCGGCCCTGAAAGACCGGTTGACCATGCTCGACCAGGAACGGTCAGAGATCGTCGAGCAGTTGGGCGCGCTGGAGCATGCGCGAACGAAGGAGGCTGCAAAACAGCCCGCCATCGCCGCCGCCCGAGTTACCATGGCGTCGCCGACAGCAGAGAAGATCGCGCTCTTCCGTAGCCTGTTCCGCGGGCGGGAGGAGGTGTTTCCGCGACGATGGGAAAACCCAAAGACCGGAAAGGCGGGTTATTCGCCGGTGTGCCGGAACGAGTGGGTTCGAGGCGTCTGTGGAAAGCCGCAGGTCAAGTGCAGCGAATGCCCAAACCAAGCCTTCGTCCCATTTGGCGATGATGCCATCCGATCGCATCTCAGCGGGAGAGCGGCCGGCACTTCGGCGGATTTCACCGCAGGCGTCTATCCAATGCGCCAGGATGAGACATGCTGGTTCCTCGCCGCCGATTTCGACAAGAAATCCTGGATGCAGGATGTCGCCGCGTTCCGCGATACGGCGCGGGCCAAGGAAATTCCGATCGCCATTGAGCGGTCGCGATCGGGAAATGGAGCTCATGCCTGGATATTCTTCGAGGAAGCTGTGTCAGCGGCCGATGCCCGGCGCCTCGGGATGCACCTCATAACCGCGACCATGGATCGCCACCCCGATATTGGCTTCGATTCATATGACCGGTTTTTCCCGAGCCAGGACACGATGCCGGCAGGCGGGTTCGGCAATTTGATCGCCTTACCGCTTCAAAACCGGCCTCGCGAGATCGGTAACAGCGTCTTTCTCGATGATGATTTTCGCCCCTACGAAGATCAATGGGCCTATCTGTCGACGATCGGCTGTCTACGGCGGAGCGAGCTGGCATCGATCATCGCCGACGCTGCCGCCAACGGGCAGATTATTGGCGTCCGTCTTCCTTCCGCAGAGGAGGACGATGAACCCTGGGCAGCGCTCCCGTCCCGCCGCAGCAAAGAACTGCCGATCGAGGGCGAGCTACCCGCCTCGGTCGAGGTCGTGCTGGGCAACCAGATCTATATCGACCGAACGCAGCTACCGCCGGCTCTGGTGAACCGGATGGTACGGCTGGCCGCGTTCCAAAATCCTGAATTCTATGCCGCTCAGGCCATGCGTCTGCCGACCTTCGGCAAGTCGCGTATCATCTCATGTGCAGAGCTGTTCTCGAAACATGTCGCCCTCCCGCGAGGATGTCTCGACGACCTCTTGGGCCTTCTCGGCAACGTCGGCACCACACCGGAACTTCGTGACGAACGCGAGCAGGGACATCCTGTTGGGCTC
>Ga0302314_10011684_pt1 | contig 15293 bp, 5 predicted proteins | sample III_Palsa_N2_3_FD_200533 | JGI IMG/M metagenome (GOLD analysis project Ga0302314, IMG submission 200533) | Peat permafrost microbial communities from Stordalen Mire near Abisko, Sweden - III_Palsa_N2_3 | ecosystem: Environmental > Terrestrial > Soil > Palsa > Peat permafrost | place: Sweden...
CAGATGGCCGCGCTGACGACCACGCAGGTCGCCAACCTGACGACGAGCCAGGTCGCCGCGCTGTCGACGACCAACCTCGACGCGCTCACGACCACGCAGATCGCTTCGCTGACCACCAAGGAAATCGGCGCGCTGACGACCGACCAGGTCGCCAACCTGACGACCTCCGACCTGGCCGCGCTGACGACCATGCAGGTGCGCGCGCTGACCACGACCGACATCCAGGCGCTGACCACGACCGAAGTGGCCGCGCTGTCGACCACGGCCGCCAACGCGCTGACGACGGCGCAGGTCGCCGCGCTGACCACCGACCAGGTGGCCAGCCTGACGACCACCGACCTGCGTGCCCTGGGCACTGCGTCCGTCGACGCCTTCACGTCGAACCAGCTGAACGCGCTGACGACCACGCAGGTCGCCGCGCTGACGACCGCCCAGGTCGCCGCGCTGACCACGGCGCAGCTGTCCAGCCTGAGCACGGCCAACCTCGACGCGCTGACCACCAGCCAGTTCGTCGCGCTGACCACCGCCCAGGTCGCCCACCTGACGACCGACCAGGTCGCCGCCCTGACGACGACGGAAGTCGCCGCCCTGACGACGGCCCAGGCCAACGCGCTGACCACCGCGCAGGTCGCCGCGCTGACCACCGACCAGGCCGCCGCGCTGAGCACGGCCGACCTCCATGCCCTGGGCACGGCGGCGGTGGACGCGCTGACGACGGCGCAGCTGAACGCGCTGGCCACGGATCACATCGCCGCCTTCACGACCGCGCAAGTGGCCGCGCTGACGACGACGCAGCTGTCCTCGCTCGCGACGGCCAGCCTCGACGCGATGTCGACCGCCCAGATCGCCGCCCTGACGACCGCGCAAGCGGCCGCGCTGACGACGGATCAGGTCGCCGGCCTGACGACGGCCGACTTCGCCGCGCTGACGACCGCGCAGATCCGCGCGCTGACCACCGACGAGATCGTCGCGCTGACCACGGCCGACATCGCGGTGATGAGCACCGCGCAGGCCACCGCGCTGACGACGGCGCAGATCGCCGCGCTGACCACCGATGAGGTGGCCGCGCTGTCGACGGCCGACCTGCACGCGCTGGGCACGGCTGCAGTGGACGCCTTCACGACGGCCCAGCTCAACGCCCTGGCGACCGACCACATCGCCGCGTTCACGACCGCCCAGGCGGCGGCCCTGACCACGGACCAGATCGCGAGCCTGGCCACGAGCAGCCTCGACGCCTTCGGCACCGCGCAGTTCGCGGCGCTGACGACGTCGGAGATCGCCGCGCTGACGACCGCGCAGATCGCCGCCCTGGCGACGACCGATGTGGCCGCGATGAGCACGACGCAGTTCCATGCGCTGAGCAGCGACCAGATCGCCGCGTTCACGACGACGGAAGTCGCCGCGTTCACGACGGCCGATGTCGCCGCGATGACGACGACGCAGTTCCAGGCGCTGTCGACCGATGCGATCGCCGCGCTGACGACCGCCGACGTCCACGCGCTGTCGACGGAGGTCGTCCACGCGCTGACCACCGACCAGGTCGCGGCCTTCACCACGGCCGACATCGCCGCCCTGACGACCGACCACATCGCGGCCTTCACGACGGATCACATCGCCGCGCTGACGACCGCGGAGGCCGCGGCCTTCACGAGCACCGAGTTCGCCGCCCTGAGCACGGCCCACATCGCCGCGTTCACGACGGATCAGCTCGCGCACCTGACGACGACGGAAATCGCCGCGTTCACGACCGCGCAGATGCACGCGCTGTCGACCGACCAGATCGCCGCCTTCGTCACCGACACGATCCAGTCCTTCACGACGACCGATCTGCACTCGTTGACGACGACGCAGGCCAACGCCTTCAGCAACGACATCCCCTCGATGACCGATGCCCAGGTGAACGCGCTGATCACCGCCGACCCGATCGTGCTCGACCTGACCGGCGCCGGCATCCACACGACGACCGCCGCGCAAGGCGTCAACTTCGACATCAACGGCACGGGCACCTCGCAACAGGTGTCCTGGACGTCGGGCACGACCGAAGGCTTCCTGGTGCTGGCCAACGCGGCCGGCCAGGTCACCAGCGGCGCGCAGATGTTCGGCACCGGCATGCTGATGCCCAACGGCCAGCATGCGGCCAACGGCTTCGAGGCGCTGGCGCAGTACGACACCAACCACGACGGCGTGATCAACGCGAGCGATCCGATCTTCAAGCAGCTGGAGGTCTGGGTCGACTCGAACGGCGACGGCAAGGTCGAGGCGGGCGAACTCAAGACGCTGGCGCAGCTGGGCATCACGTCGATCAGCCTGAGCACGACGGAGAGCAACACCGCCGAGAACGGCAGCTCGATCGGCTTGACGTCCACCTACACGACGAGCTCCGGCGCCACCCACGAAGTGGCGGACGTCAACCTCACGAAGGGCGACACGACGACCGCCGCCGCCACGGCGACGACCTCGACGATGCCGCACCTGAGCGACCTGCTCGCCGCGCCCGCCACCAACCTGTTGCCGGGTCACATGGAGAACGCGGCGGTGCACTCGGCGAGCTCGGGCAGCACCGGCACGCAGGGCCTGGTCGATCAACGCCTGCTGGAAGAAGAGGAACGCCATCGCAACAGCAGCCAAGGAAACCCGTTGATCTGATCGACGACGCGACCAGCCCGATGAAACACGACGGGCTGGCCGCGCCGCCACCGCCATGAGCTTCCTCTCACGGCTGCTGCTGGGACCCATCGTCGGCGACGCCGTCGACCGCTGGTTCCATCACAGCCATTCCACGAGCAGCGGCACGACGTCGTCGACCATCGACGGCGCGTTGACGTCGCTCGAGATCGCCGCCCTCGGCTCGGCGGACGTCGCCGCGCTGACGGATGCGCAGCTGCGCGCGATCGCGCCCGGCGACATGGTGTATTTCGACACCGCGGCGCTGCTCGGCTTCTCGAGCGCGCAGCTGGACGTGCTGTCGACGAGCCAGTTCGTCGACCTGCTGCCGGCGGAGGTCGCGGCGCTGTCGGCGCAGCAGATCGCGTGGGTGGCCACGTCCCAGATCCACGCGATGCACACGGCGCAGGCGGCGGCGCTCACCGGCGACCAGGTCGCGGCGCTGACCTCGGCCGAGATGCTCGCGCTGACGACGGCCAGCATCGCGGCGCTCAGCACCGACGGGCTGCAGGGCCTGACCACCGCCCAGGTCCAGCTCCTGGGCAGCGACGACCTCGCCGCGCTGACGACGACGCAGGTGGCGGCGCTCACCGACGAGGCCGTCGCCGCGTTCACGAGCACGCAGGTCCAGCTGCTCTCGACCGCGGACCTCGCCGCGCTCGGCAGCGACCAGCTGCAGTCGCTGGCCAGTTCCGAGATCGCCGCGCTGACGACGACCCAGGTCGCGGCGCTGACGACGGCGCAGATCGCGCTGCTGACGCCCGACGAGGTCGCCGCCTTGACGACGGCGCAGACGCAGGCGCTCACCACCGCGCAGATCGCCGCGCTGACCACCGACGACATCCTCGCGTTGTCGACCGCCGCGCTCGACGGCCTGGGCACGGCGGCGATCCGCAGCCTCGGCGTCGCGCAGCTCGATGCGCTGTCGGCCGACCAGCTGGCCGCGCTCACGACGACGCAGGTCGCGGCGCTGGCCACGACCCAGCTCGCCGGCCTGGGCACCGAGGGACTGGCCGCGCTGACCACCGCCCAGGTGCATGCGCTGACCACGCGCCAGGTCGCGTCGTTGACCACGGACCAGGTCGGCGCGCTGGACACCGCCGACTTCGCGGCGCTGAGCTCGCAGCAGGTCGCGGCGCTCACGACCACGCAGGTCGGCGCGCTGAGCACGGAGCTGATCGCGAGCCTGGGCAGCGCGGGCATCGCCGGCCTGTCGACGACCGACATCCGCGCGCTGAACACGCTGCAGGTCGCCGCCCTGGGCACCGACGAGATGCACGGCCTGACCACCGCGCAGGTCGCGGCGATGACGTCGACCCAGGTGCTGGCGTTGAGCGCCGACCAGCTGGACAGCCTGGCCACCGCCGACATCCGCGCGCTGACCACCAGCGTCATCGCGGCGTTGCCGTCCGCCGAGATCGACGGCCTGCCGGCGGGCAGCCTCGCGGCGCTGACGACGGCGCAGGTCGCCGCGCTGACGACGGCGCAGGTCGCGGCGCTCGATCCGAACACGATCGACGCGCTGTCGTCCGCGCAGATCCAGGCGCTGACCACGCGGCAGATCGGCGCGCTCACGCCCGACCAGGTGATGGCGCTCGAGACCGGCGTCATCGGCGCGCTGTCCAGCAGCCAGCTGCGCGCGCTGACGACCGCGCAGTTCGCCGCGCTGACGCTCGACGAGCTCGCCGCGATCTCGACCGCAAGCATTCCGGCGCTGACGACGGCGCAGGTGTCGGGGCTGTCGGTCGACACGCTGGCCGCGTTGTCGACGAGCCAGTTCGCGGCGTTCACGTCCGCCCAGGTCGCTTCGCTGACCACCGGCCAGGTGATGAGCCTGGCCACGGACGACATCGCCGCGCTGACCACGACCCAGGCCGCCGCGTTGACGACCGCCGAGGCGAGCGCGCTCAGCGCCGACCAGCTCGCCGCGCTGTCGACCTCCGACCTCGCCGCGCTGCGCACCGCCACGCTCGACGCGCTCGCGACCACGCAGTTCGCCGGGCTGTCGACGGCGCAGCTGGCCGCGCTCACCACCGCGCAGGTGGCCGGCCTCGGCAGCGCGCAGGTGACGGTGTTGGGCAGCGACCAGATGGCGGTGCTCAGCACGAGCCAGTTCGCCGCGTTGTCGACGGCGGCGGTCGCGTCGCTCACCGCCGACCAGGTCGCCGCGCTGAGCGTCGCCGACGTCGCGTCCATGACCACCGCGCAGCTGCGCAGCCTGTCCACGACGCAGTTCGACGCCCTGACCACCGATGCGCTGATGTCGCTGTCGACCGCGGCCATCGCGTCGCTGTCGACGCTGCAGCTGGCCAACCTGCAGCCGGCCAACCTCGACGCGCTCACCGCGACGCAGTTCGCGGCGCTGACCACCACGCAGATCGGCGCGCTGACCTCGACGCAGATCGAGAGCTTCTCGCTGGCGCAGATCGCGGCGCTGCCGGCGGCCGATGTCGCGGCGCTGTCCACCAGCGCGATCCTCGGCTTCGGCGCCGCCGGCGTGCAGGTGCTGAGCACGGCGGACATCGCGGCGCTGCGCACGGCGCAGATCGCGGCGCTGTCGACCGACGAGGTCGCCGCGCTGTCGGACGCGCAGCTGGCGGCGATCAGCACCACCGGCGTGCGCGCGCTCGGCGTCGCCGCGCTCGACGCGCTGAGCGCCGACCAGTTCACCGCGCTGTCGACGAAGCAGCTCGCCGCGCTGACCACCGCGCAGGTGCAGGGCCTGACGACCGCCGAGCTCTCCGCGCTGTCGTCGACGCAGCTCAATGCGTTCACCACCGCGCAGGTCGCGGCGCTGACGACCACCGAGGCGATCGCGCTGACCGCCACGCAGCTGGCCGGCCTGAGCTCGCTGGACCTGCGCGCGCTGAACACCGCGGCGATCCAGGCGATCGACACCGCCGGCATCCTGGCGCTGACGTCGACCGAGATCGGCCAGCTGACGACCACGCAGGTCGCCGCGCTGACCAGCAACGAGCTGGGCATGCTGCTGAACGACCAGCTCGCGATGCTCACGACCGCCGACATCGTCGCGCTCGGCACCGCGGGCGTGCAGGCGCTCGGGGCGTCGCAGCTGGACGCGCTGTCGATGGCGCAGGTCGCCGCGCTGACGACCGCGCAGATCCACGCGCTGACGACGACGCAGGTGACCGGCCTCGACAACGCGCACCTGGCCGCGTTCACGACGCGCCAGTTCGGCTCGCTCAGCACCGACGTCATCGCCGCGCTGAGCACCGACCAGATCACGGCGCTGGCCTCGGCCGACTTCGGCGTGCTGACCACCGCGCAGGTGGCGGCGCTGAGCCCCGCCGCGATCGCCGCGCTGACCGTCGGCGAAGTGGCGGCGATGACGACGACGCAGGTCGCGGCGCTGAACAGCAGCCAGGTGCCGTCGCTGTCGGCCGACGACCTGATGGCACTGAGCACGGCCGACCTGCACGCGTTCAACACCGGCGCGATCGCCGCGTTCACCACCGACCAGGTGGCCGCGATGGTCAGCGCCGAGTTCAGCGCGTTCGGCACGACGCAGATCGCCGCGTTCACCACCGAACAGGTCGCCGCGTTCAGCAACGACGTCCTCGACAACCTGAGCTCGGCGCAGTTCGCGGCGCTGACCTCGACCCAGGTCTCGGCGCTGAGCGCCGACCAGCTGGCCGGGCTCACGACGACGGAAATCGCCGCGATGACCACGGCGCAGTTCCACGGACTGAGCAGCGACCAGATCGCGGCGTTGACGACGACGGAGATCGGCGCGCTGTCGACGGCCGACTTCGCCGCGATGACGTCGAGCCAGTTCTCGGTCTTCTCCAGCGACCAGGTCGCCGCGCTGACCACGGCCGACGTCCATGCGTTGTCGACCGACGCGATCCACGCCATGAGCAGCGACCAGATCACGGCCTTCAGCACGGCCGACATCCAGGCGTTGACGACCGCGCACATCGCGGCGCTCACGACGGACCAGATCGTGGCGCTGACGACCGCCGAGGCCGCCGCCTTCACGAGCACCGAGTTCGCCGCCCTGGGCACGGCCCATGTCGCCGCGTTGACGACGGATCAGCTGGCCGCGCTGACGACGACGGAGATCGCCGCGTTCACGACCGCGCAGATGCACGCGCTGTCGACCGACCAGATCGTCGCCTTCGTCACGGACACGATCCAGTCCTTCACGACGACCGACCTGCACTCGTTGACGACGACGCAGGCCAACGCGTTCGCCAACGACATCGGCTCGATGACCGATGCCCAGATCGGCGCGCTGCTCACGGCCGACCCGATCGTGCTCGACCTGACCGGCGCCGGCATCCACACGACGACCGCCGCGCAGGGCGTCAGCTTCGACGTGGCCAACACCGGCACGGCGCAGCAGACCGCCTGGATATCCGGAACGACCGAAGGCTTCCTCGTGCTGGCCAACGCGGCCGGCCAGGTCACCAGCGGCGCGCAGATGTTCGGCACCGGCATGCTGCTGCCCAACGGCCAGCACGCGGCCAACGGCTTCGAGGCGCTGGCGCAGTACGACACCAACCACGACGGCGTGATCAACGCGAGCGATCCGATCTTCAAGCAGCTGGAGGTCTGGGTCGACGCGAACGGCGACGGCAAGGTCGAGGCGGGCGAACTCAAGACGCTGGCGCAGCTGGGCATCACGTCGATCAGCCTGAGCGCGACGGAGAGCAACACCGCCGAGAACGGCAGCTCGATCGGCTTGACGTCCACCTACACGACGAGCTCGGGCGCCACCCACGAAGTGGCGGACGTCGACCTCACGAAGGGCGACACGACGACCGCCGCCGCCGCGACGGAGACGGCCTCGACGACGCCGCACCTGAGCGACCTGCTCGCCGCGCCCGCCACGAGCCTGTTGCCGGGTCACGTGGAGAACGCGGCGATGCACTCGGCGGGCGCCGCCGACGCGCACCTTCCAGGCCTGGTCGACCGGCGCCTGATGGAGGACGAGCAACGCCAGCGCCAACAGGGCAGCGGTCCGTTGATCTGATCGACCGCCCGGGCCGGCGCGACCCGGCGGCGCCGCCGGCGAATCAGCGCGTATGCAGCTCGATGGCGCGCGCGGCGCGCGGCGCGTCGTGCTCGCCGAAGGCCAGCACGTCGTAGTAGTAGAGCGTCCGCGACGCGCGGCGCTGGTTCTGGCGCAGCAGCGAGTCCAGCAGCTGGTCCAGCACGCGCGGCTGGGTCGCCTCGCAGATCGGGTTGCCGAAGTTGTCCAGCATCCAGAAGCCCGCGTAGCCGCAGGCCCACAGCGCGCGCAGGCGCTGGCGCCAGGCGTCCGCGCCGTTCGCATCGCCGCCCACCTGGCAGCTGAAATAAAGCATCGGACGCGCGCTCGCGCACAGCTCGGCGGCGCCGGCGAGCAGCGCCGGGCCGGCGGCGCCCGCGGTGGACGCCACGAGGCGCACGCGGTCCATGCCGGGACGCGCGGCGGTCTCGCGCAGCGCGGCGTCGATGCCCGCCAGCGCCGGCGAGCCGAGCTCCGCATGCAGCAGGTGGACGCCGCCGGCGCGCAGCACGGCGGCGTTGGTGCGCAGGTAGGCATAGCGCGCCGCATCGCGTTCGATCGCCAGGACGTCGAGCGCGGGTCGCGCGTCGGCCAGCTGCGCCAGCGAGACGCCGAAGCCGGCGCCGGCGATGACGACGCCGTCGCCGTCGTCCAGCACCGCGCCGAGCGCGGACGGCAGGCGGCCGAACAGGCGATGCTCGCGCTGCAGGCCGGGCAGCGGATGCGCCGCCGGCAGGCGGCAGCGCAGCTGGCCGATCGCGAGCAACGGGTCATTGGCGGCGACCGCGGCGGGCGTGACGCGAGGCGACGGCGCGGGACGCGCGTCGGCCGCGGCCTGCAGCGCGCCGGCGACGCCGTCGGCCATCGCCTGCCACGTGAACTTGCGCGCCTGCGCGCGGCCGCGCTCGATCAGGCTGGCGCGTTCTTCGGGGCGCTGCACGCGTTGCAGCAGCTCGAAGGTCTGCGCCTCCTCGTCGGCGCCGAGCTCGATGTAGAGCACCGCGTCGCCGCCCACTTCCGGCAGCGAGGACGCGCTGGACGTGACGACCGGGCACTCGCAGGCCATCGCCTCGAGCACCGGCAGGCCGAAGCCCTCATACCGCGACGGGTACACCAGCGCCAGCGCGCTGGCGTAGGCGCAGCGCAGGTCGTGGTCGTCGAAGATCGCCACGTGCAGCTGGGCCGCGCCCGCGGCCGCCTGGCTCGCCGCGTCGAGCGTGCCGCCGCCGGTGCACACGATCGCGTAGTCCCTGCGCGCCTCGCCGAAGCGGGCGAAGGCCGAGAAGAACAGCGCGGCGTTCTTGTAGTCGGCGCGGCTGCCCGAGGTCATGAAGTACGGACGCACGATGCCGTGGCGGCGGCGGAAATCGGCGATCTCCGCGGCCGTCACCGGCGCCAGGTCGTTGCCGTTGTAGTGCACGGCGACGTCGACCGGACGCCGCACGAAGCGCTGCAGGTCGCGCGCCGTGCTCTGCGAGATCGCGATGAAGCGGCTCGCGTAGGCCAGCGCCATCGTCTTCTGGCGCCACATCGGCTGCGTCATGTCGAAGCCCATGGCCTCGGGGATCATGTCGTGCACCATCGCCACCGACGGCGTCGTCAGCGGGTGCGAGTAATAGGTGGAGATGAACAGCGCGGCGCCGAGATCGTCGCAGACGTCCTGCACGACGCGGCGGTCGCCCTCGAGGTCGCCGTAGTTCAGGCCTGCCGCGTCGACGTAGCGGATGCCGGGCAGGCGCGGGATCGTTCGGGCGCGATCCATCACGACGAGGCGGTCGCCGAACGGCGTGCCCGACCACAGCGCCAGCAGCGACTGCCACACGCGCGCAATGCCCGAGCGGCCGATCTGGAAGAAGACGCCGTCGATGACGATGGGCGCCGCGCTGTCGATGGCGTTCATCGGCGCCCTACCAGCGGTGCAGCATCAGGTTGGGCATCGTCAGGAAGTCGTTGCCGATCAGCTCGAACGAGCCCGGCGCCCAGTCCTTCAGATGGCGGATCGCGGTCGACACGTTGGACGCGCCGTTGCCGAGGAAGGCGTCGCAGCGCGCGGCCAGGTGGGCGTCGAGCACCACCTCCTCGCCCAGCCTGCGGCCCTCGTGGCCGGCGTAGTGCACGCCGGTGGCGTCGGAGCTGCGCGCGACATCGGCCGCCAGCACGCGGTCGCCATACCGCTGGCGGTATTCGCGCGCGAAGTGCTCGCTGTCGGTCAGCAGGAAGATGCCCATCGCCGGATCGGCCTGCAGCATGCGCTCGATGCGGTGCTGGTACTGCGCGTTGACCAGCTCGAGGTCGCGCAGCTCGGTGATCTTGTCGCTGCCGCGCACGTGCACGGCGACCCAGCGGCGGCCGGCCATGCGCTCGGCCGCGAACGCGTCGACGCGCGCCTGCAGCGCCGGCCGCAGCTGCACGTACTTCGCGTAGAGGCGGCGGTAGATCGCCTGGTAGTCGAGGCCGTGCCAAGGGCTGTCGGGCTCGATCCAGCCCATCAGGTCGACGACCTTGCCGTGGAAGTCGCTGACGACCACGTCCTCGTCGCGCGCCAGCAGGTGCAGCGCGGAGATGCGCGAGCCCGCGCCCTGGAACTTGTTGACGTTCTCGTCGCGCAGCGTCGCGGCCGTCCACTTGGCCGGGAAGAACGACTGGCCCCAGGCGGCCAGGCCGTCCAGCGTCGCGCCGGAGACCGGGCGGAAGAAGAGCTCGAACGCGTTGGCCACGCCGCTCGCGCCGAACAGCGTGTTGGAGCCCCAGTGCACGACGGGCGTGCGGCCGGTCAGCTCGGCGAGCAGCAGCTGGCCGGCGACGTGGTCCATGTCCGACCAGAAGCCGTAGCCCCAGGCCTTGATCAGCAGGTACTTCTGGCGCGGCGCCGCCTTCGGCGCGGTCGACGCCGCGAGCGCGCGGGCGGCCTGCGCCATCTCGCGCGCGCGGTCGCGCCAGCCGGCGATCTCGATCGCTTCGGGACGCACCGACAGCGCGCGCGTGAACCACGCGTCGGCGAGCTGGTAGCGGCGCAGGCCGGAGGCGATGTGGCCCAGCAGGCTCATCGCGAGCGCGTCCTGCGGGTTGTCGCGCAGCGCGTCGCGGCACAGGTAGTCGGCCAGCTGCAGGTTGCCGCGCGCGAGCGCGTCGTTGGCGGCGATGGCCGGCGCGGCCGCGGGCGTCTCGACGACGGCGTTCATGCCGCGACTCCGCTCAGCGCGTCGCGCGCGCCGCCCAGCTGGGCCTGGCGCCACATCGACGTGTAGATGGCCTCGAGGTTGCGGGTGAAGGCATCGGCGTCGCACAGCGCGCTGGTCGACTGCGTGGCGCGCAGGTGCGCCTTGAGGCCGGCCAGGCGTTGCGGATCGCGCGCCAGCTGCAGCGCGAGCGCCTCGTAGTCGGCCAGCGAACCGGTGACGAGTTCGGGCAGGCCCGCCGCGTGCAGCAGGCTGCCCGCGACGCGCGACGGGAACGCGCCGCCCATGCAGGTGACGACCGGCAGGCCGGCCATCAGCGCGTCCGCGCAGGTGGTGTGGGCGTTGTACGGATGGGTGTCGAGGAACAGGTCGGCCTGGCGGTAGCGGGCCAGGTGATCCTCCACGCGCGGCACGCGCTGCGCGAACACGAGGCGATCCGGCTCGACGCCGCGCGCGGCGGCCTCCTTGCGCAGGTTCTCCTGCGACAGCGGACTGCGCGACATCAGCCACAGCACCGAGCCGGGCACCTGGCGCAGCAGGCTCATCCACACGGCGAACACGTGCGGGGCGATCTTGTAGTCGTGGTTGAACGAGCAGAAGACCACGCCCTCGCGCGGCAGGCCGCATTCGGCGCGCGTGGGCGTGTGGTCGGAGATCTGCAGGCCCGAGGCGGCCGGCAGGTAGGCGTCCGGCAGGTAGACCACCTTCTCGTTGTAGTGGCGCGCGTGCTCGGGCGGGATCACGTGGCGGTCGGCCACGATGTAGTCCATGTACTGCGTGCCCATCGTGCCGGGATAGCCGAGGTAGTTGACCTGCACCGGCGCGGGACGCATGCCGAACACCTCGCTGCGGGAGTCCGCGGTGAAGCCCGCGAGGTCGATCGCGATGTCGACCTCCATTTCGCGCATCACCTGCGCGATCTTGCCGCTCTCCATCATGCGCGCGTCGATGAAGTGGTCGAAGGTGTCGACCATGCGCTGGCGCAGGCGGCTCGAGTCGTTGGCGCCGATCGAGATCGCGATCGTCTCGAAGCGCTTCTTGTCGTGGCGCTCGAAGATGCCGGCCATCAGGTGGCCCACCGGGTGCTCGCGCAGGTCGGGCGAGACGTAGGCGATGCGGATGCGGTCGTGCCTGTAGCGCTGTCCCGTCCACAGCGGCGCGTGGCGCGGCGCGTAGCGGTGCGAAGCGAAGATCTCGGCGCACTTGTGGTGGACGGCGGCGTCGTCGGTGATCGACATCACGCCCAGCGACTTGGCGATCGGCTTGCCGGCCTCGATGCCGGCCAGGATCTTCGCGACGTCCTCGTCGAAGCGCGACCAGTCGCACTGGTGCATGCGCTCGTAGCAGACCGAGCCGACGCCGTACTCGAAGTCGGGCTTGAGCTGCAGCAGGCGCTCGAACATCGCCACGGCCTCCTGCGGCCGCTTGAACTCGGTCAGCATGATCGCGAGGTTGGACATCGCGTTCAGGTGATCCGGCTTGAGCGCCAGCGCGCGGTTGAAGCGGTCGATGGCGGCGTGGTGGTTGAGCTGCTCGCGGTAGAGCGTGCCGCTGTTGATCAGCGCCTCGACGTAGTCGGGCTTGAGCTCCAGCGCCTTCTCGTAGCTGGCGATGGCGCCCTCGCGCCGGCCCAGGCGTTGCAGCACGGCGCCGTGCGCGTACCAGATCGGGGCGAAGGCGGACGCCACCTGCACGCCGCGCTCGACGACGGGCAGCGCGCGCTCGGCGCCGAAGCGCTCCATCAGCACGACGGCCAGCGAGTACAGCGCGACGCCTTCGTTGGGGATGTGCGTGAGGAACAGCTCGAAGACCGCCTGCGCCTGCTCCAGCCTGCCTTCGTTCTGCAGCGCGATGCCCTGCAGCAGCAGGTTGCGGTCGATGACGATGCGCTCGGCGCCCGGGGCGGCGACCGCCGCGAGGGCCGCGCTGCGCGCGTCGGCCGGCATCGTACCGGCGGCCATCCCCGGGGCGCGCTGCGGCGCGACGTTGGGGGCGACCTGGCTGGACTGCTGCATTCGGCTACTCCATGCAAAACTTTATGGGAATGGCCGCATGGTCGCGCGACGAGCCCCTTTCCGATCGGGCGAAAAGATGCCGCGGGCCTGCCTTTATCGAGCTCCGGCGCCGCGCGCCCGCAGGGTCGCCGCGGTGCGCGCCTGCTGGAAGGCGTAGACCTGTCCCTGGTACTCGTTCGGGTAGCCCCATTGCTCGAAGCAGGCGCGCTGCAGCTCGCAGGCCTGCCTGAACTCCCCGCCGCCGGCCAGCGCGCGCGCCACGTTCACCACCCGCATCTGCAGCAGCGAGTCCAGCTTCCGCCAGGCCAGCTCGTCCCGCAGCGCCTGCTCGAAGTAGCCGTAGGCCTCCTGGAACCGTTCCTGCGCGACCAGTTGATGGGCCACCAGCAGCGCCTGCGGTCCCGTCTCGGGCTCCTTCAGCCGGAACTCGTCTCCCCAGGGCGTCGCGGCGCGGTACTTGCGGTAGATCTCGGCCAGCCCGAAGTCGTAGTACCGATGCCATGGCTTGTAGGGGCCGGCGAAGTGCAGGACGCGCTCGGGATGCGCTTCCAGCGAATCGGGCCCCAGTTCGTCGGCCGAGTTGAGGTTCCACTTCCCGGGCACGAAGACGATCTTGCCCTGCAGCACGACGTTGATGGCGTCCTGGTCCACCATCAGCGCCTGTTCGCGATTGTTCGCCAGCCAGGCGATGCACTGGGCGGCGATCTCGTGGCGGCGCCAGTAGTCGAGATTCATCAGCAGCACGCCGGAGTTGACGTAGCGCTCGACCCCCAGCCGGCCCGCGAGCCCGGTCTCCGGCACGCCCGCGCACGCCATGCCTTCCACGTCGGTCGCCCACAGCGGCGCCAGCGGCGCCTCCACAAGCAGGTCGCAATCGAGATAGATCAGCCGCGAGACGTCGGGCAGCATCCCCGGCAGCAGCAGCCGCAGGTAGACCGCATGCGAGAAGTGCTCGCGGATGACGAGGTGGTTGAAGCCGGAGCTGTCGGACACGTGGAAGCTCAGCGTCCGGCCGAACGACCGGGCGACCTGCTCGATGCGGTTGCGCGTGGTCAGGTCGCCGTCGGTGCAGATCACGTGGACGTCGAGCGCCGCCTCGCGGTTGTGCTCGAAGATGGACTGCAGCGTCGTCGCGAGGTGCGGCGCGTAGTTCGCGTCGGAGCACACGGCGATCGAGATCGGAGCGGAAGACATCGGCTACTCCAGGTGAACGGCCAGGCCGAGGCCCAGCGACCACAGCAGCGCGTTGGACTGCTGCGTGTCGTACAGCGCATCGACGTACTGCACGCGCATGTTGTAGTGGTCGCCTTCGGCGGCCATCACGTCGAACAGCGAGCGCCGGCCCAGCTGCTGCCACTGCTGCAGCGTGAAGTTGCGCACCAGCTCGCTGTTGTGAAGGATCTCGATGACGCTGCGCGCCCGCTCCATCGCGTGCTCGGCCTGCTCGTGCACCTCGACCATGCGGTACTTGCGCGCCTCGAGCGCGTCGTCGCGCGACAGCCGCGCGGCCGCGGCGCGCTTGCGCGCGGAGTCGGTCTCATAGCGGTTGGCGGCGTTGAACAGCTGCCAGTTGAGCGTGACCCCGCCCGACACCGAGCGCGAGTTGCCCGCGCCGGCCGACTTGGTCGCCGCCACCAGCACGCCCAGCTGCGGCTTCTGGCCGTCGAGCACGGCCTGCACGTAGGAATCGAGCGCCGAGGCTTCCGAATCGAGCGCCTGGATCTCCGAGGCCCGCGAGGCCATCGTGATCAGGTCGTCCAGCGCCGGCGTGTCCAGCATCGCCGAGGTGATGCCCTCGGTGGGCGGCAGGTCGTCGCCGACGAAGCGCCTCAGGCGGATCTCCGTCAGCCGCTTCTGCGACAGCACCTGGTCGCGCGACAGCTCGGCCTGCTGCTGCGTCTTCTTCGCCTGCACCAGCTCGCTGGTGCGGCCGCGGTCGGCGGCGACGATCTGCTGCAGGGCGTCGACCAGGCAGCTCATCTTGCGCGCGTACTGGTCGTAGACCTGCGCCTCGACCGTGTAGCGGCTGCGATCCAGCGCCAGCGACACCGTCTGCAGCGCCACCTGCTCCTGCGCGCCGATCTCGCCGTACTTGGCGACCTCGGCGAGATGGGTGCGGTAGTCGGTCATGTCGCGCGTATGGCCGCCGTCGTACAGCGGCGCCGAGACCTGCACGTTGCCCTGGAACTGCAGGCCGTGCACCGACGCCGTGTTCACGGCGCCGGCGTCGATCGGCCCGAGCTGGCCGCCGATGCCCACTTGCGGATAGAGCGCGGAGTGCGCCTCGTCGATGTCGATCGCGGCGGCCTCGGCGAGCAGCTTGGCGGCGCCGACGGCGTTGCTGCGGCGGATGGCGTTGCGCACCATCGCCAGCAGGTTCATGCGCGGCGCGGCGACGTCGGCCGGCTGCGCGAGCGTGCC
>Ga0302314_10011685_pt1 | contig 15292 bp, 13 predicted proteins | sample III_Palsa_N2_3_FD_200533 | JGI IMG/M metagenome (GOLD analysis project Ga0302314, IMG submission 200533) | Peat permafrost microbial communities from Stordalen Mire near Abisko, Sweden - III_Palsa_N2_3 | ecosystem: Environmental > Terrestrial > Soil > Palsa > Peat permafrost | place: Sweden...
TCGTCAAGCCCGGCGAGGACGAGCAGTGGTTCGAGTACTGGATGCAGGAGCGCTGGAACTGGTACCGCGACCTCGGCCTGCGCGAGGAGAACATGCGGTTCTACGAGCACGCCAAGGAGAAGCTCTCCCACTACTCCAAGCGCACCGTCGACATCGAGTACCGCTTCCAGTTCGGTGGCAACGAGTTCGGTGAGCTGGAGGGCGTGGCCAACCGCACCGACTACGACCTGGCGCAGCACTCCGAGCACTCGGGCCAGGACCTCAAGTACTTCGACCAGGAGTCCGGCGAGCGCTGGTTCCCCTATGTCATCGAGCCCGCGGCCGGTGTCAACCGCGCCATGCTGGCGTTCATGCTCGACGCCTACCGCGAGGACGAGGCCCCCAACGCCAAGGGCGTCATGGAGAAGCGCGTCGTGATGCGGCTCGACCCGCGGCTCGCCCCGGTCAAGGTCGCGGTGCTGCCGCTCTCGCGCAACGCCGCCCTCTCGCCGAAGGCCCGCGGCCTGGCCGCCGACCTGCGCAAGCACTGGAACGTCGAGTTCGACGACGCCGGCGCGATCGGCCGCCGCTACCGCCGCCAGGACGAGATCGGCACGCCGTTCTGCATCACCGTCGACTTCGACACCCTGGACGACAACGCCGTGACCGTCCGCGAGCGCGACACCATGGAGCAGCAGCGGATCTCCCTGGACCAGGTCGAGGGCTTCCTGGCCGGCAAGCTCCTGGGCTGCTGACGGCCCGTCGTCCCGGCCGCACCCGCCGCCCGCCCGTACGCACGCTGTACGGGCGGGCGGCGGTGCGTCGCGGGCCGCAGCGGAGGGGTTCAGCCGCGTGGCAGGGCGCGCAGGGCGAGCCGGACGCAGAGCAGCGCGAGCGGCAGCTCGACGCCCACGGCCATGGCCACCGAGGTGGCGAAGTCGGCGCCGGGGGCGGAGGTGGTCACGTCGAACCAGGCGTCGCAGAGGAGCAGCACGCTGGTGGCGACGGCGGTCAGGCAGCGGCGGGGGTCGCCGCGTCGCAGCAGCACGCCGGTGCTGATCAGGCCCACGGCCTCCAGGCAGTCGAGGCCGACCCAGGCGAGGGGCCAGTGCGACGCGGTCGCGGTGGCCGGGAGGGTGGTGGCGAGGACGACCAGCCAGGGGAGCAGCGCCAGCCCGAGGCCGACCAGCAGCCGGGGGAGCAGGACCGGAACCTGTCCGCGAAACCGGGACAGGTTCCCGTTCAGGTTCCGGTTCCGGTTCCGCGACGGGCGCGGGAGCGCGGGCAGCCGCGGGGCGGTGGCGTGACCAGTGGGGATGGTCATGGTCATCGGGACCACCCCGCCCGCACCCGCAGCTGCTCGACGCGTCCGTCGGCGCGGGTCACGCCGACCCGGTCGAAGCAGCCCCTGCTCAGGGCGACCCAGAACGCACCCGCGGCGGTGACCGCCCCGGCGGCCTCGGGTGTCCCGCGCCGGCGGCTGAGGACCACGTCCGGAGGGGCGCCGTCCGGTGGCAGGTGGCCCCAGGCCAGGACCGAGGGCTGTCCGTCGCGTTCACCGCGGCGGGCCCCGCGCAGCACGTCGGCCGCGAGCGGCCGGGCGACCAGGACGTCGAGCAGCAGGCCGTTGTTGTACACCTCGAGGGCGACGCGTCCGCGGGTGCCGCGGGCGAACCGCACCGACCAGGGCGAGTCCGCCAGAGGCAGGCCCCTGAGGTCGAGGTCGAGCGTCCGCGGGTATGTGTCCATGGGTGTTTCCCCCTCAACTGCGGCCCGGCTGTCGGGCGCAGGGTCCACAGTGCCGGAGCGCGACGGCCGCGTCGGTAGTGCGGCTCACCCAGTCGGGGTGGTGCCAGGTACACCCTGAGACGGAGTCAGGGTCCATGGCTGCGGGCCGGTCCCGCGCCCTAGGCTCTGGCCCATGTCAATGATCGGTTCCGGGGTGGCCGGTGCGCCCCCGGCAGTCCTGCGGCGGACCGTGCTGCGTGTGCTGTGCGCGCCGTTCACCCGGCGGGCCTGGCGCGACACCGGGTTCGTCGTCGCCGGGGTTCCGCTCGCCCTGCCCGCCCTGGGGTCGGTGCTGCTGATCCCGCTGGATGTCGCCGGGTGGGGGGCCCTGGCGATGCTGGTGGTGATGCTGGGCGTACTGGGCGGGCTGACGCGGCTGCAGCGCGATCGCTTCCGTTCGCTGCTGGGGCTGGAGATACCCGCGACCGCCGGGCGGGAGGGGAGCTGGTTCGGCAGGGGCATCCTGCGCTGGCTGCGCGCGGACACGACCTGGCGGCAGCTCGGCTACCACCTGCTGGCCGCGCCGCTGGTGTCGCTGGGAGCGGTGGCCGTCGTCGTCGGCTGGACCGCCTCGGTCGTCTACGGGACGGTGTACGCGTGGTACTGGCTGGCGCCGATGGGCAGCGTCGTCAACTCCGGCCAGAACCGGGGGGACTTCTGGCTCACGGTGCTGGGGGTGCTGCTGGCCTTCGCCGCTCCCTGGGCGGCGGCGCTGGTGGTCCGGCTGGACACCCGCGCCGCGGCGGCGCTGCTCGGACCCAACCTGGCGAAGGAGCTGCGGCTGCGGGTCGAGTCGCTGGCAGAGAGCCGCAGCGAGGTCGTGGACGCGGCCGACGCCGAGCGGCGGCGGATCGAACGCGATCTGCACGACGGGGCCCAGCAGCGGCTGGTGTCGATGGCGATGAACCTGGGCCTGGCGAGGCGCATGCTGAAGAACCTGCCGCCCGAGGAGCAGGCGGCGAGGGCCATGTCGGTGATCGACGAGGCCCACCTGGAGGCCCAGGCCGCGATCGTCGAGCTCCGGGAGCTGGTGCGGGGGCTGCACCCGGTGGTGCTGGAGGACCGGGGTCTGGACGCGGCGCTGTCGGGCATCGCCGCCCGCGCCCCGCTGCCGGTGAGGCTGACCGTGGAGCTGCCGCGGCGGGCCGCTCCGGCGGTCGAGGCGGTGGCGTACTTCGTGGTGTCGGAGGCGCTCACCAATATCGCCAAACACGCCCGCGCCTCCCGGGCGGAGGTCGACGTACGGCAGAGTCGCAGCCGTCTGGTGATCACCGTCACGGACGACGGGGTGGGCGGTGCGGACCCGGGCAAGGGCACCGGCCTGGCCGGACTGCGGCAGCGCACCGCCTCCGTGGACGGCGCCCTGGAGATCGTCAGCCCTCTCGGGGGCCCCACCATCCTGACCGTGGAGTTGCCATGCGAGCTGTGATCGCCGAGGACTCGGTGCTGTTGAGGGTCGGACTGGTCAAGGTCCTGGAGGCGGTCGGCTACGAGGTCGTCGCCGCCGTGGGGGAGGCCGAGCAGCTGCTGGCGGCCGTGGACGAGCACCGGCCGGACGTGGTGGTCACGGATGTGCGGATGCCACCGGGATTCACCGACGAAGGCGTGCGCGCAGCACTGATAATCCGTCAGCAGTGGCCTGATATATCAGTCCTGCTGCTCTCCCAGTACGTTGAGGAACGCTACGCCGCGGACCTGCTGACCGGTAACACCCGCGGCGTCGGCTACCTGCTGAAGGAGCGGGTGGCCAACGTCGACGACTTCCTGGACGCACTGGAACGGGTCGCGGGCGGGGGCACCGCGCTGGACCCCGAGGTCGTCTCGCAACTGCTGCTGCGCCGGCAGAGCGGACCGCTGGACACCCTCACCCCGCGCGAACGCGAAGTCCTGTCGCGGATGGCGGAGGGCCTCTCCAACACGGCCGTCGCGCAGGCCCTGGTGGTCAGCGAGAGCGCCGTCGCGAAGCACATCAACAGCATCTTCACGAAGCTGCAGCTGGCACCGGCCGAGGGGGAGCACCGCCGGGTGATGGCCGTGCTGCAGTTCCTCAAGGAGTCGGGCCGCAGCCTGGACAACCCGTGACGCGCCGGGCACTGTGGCGGTCCGTCGCGCTGCTCACCGGGGTGCTGCTGGCACTGGTCAGCGCGGTGGGGATGCTGCGCGGCCTGGCCCAGGAGAGCTACACCGGCCACCGGTCGTACGCCATGCCGGTGTCCCAGCTGACCGTGGACAGCAGCGCCGGGAACATCACGGTCGTGCCGGGGCCCGTGGGCCGGGTGACCGTGATCCAGAGGCTGCACTGGGCGACCACCAGGCCCTCGGTGACGGTCGTGCCGCACGGCGACACCATGACCCTGGGCATCGACTGCGGCGAGTACGGCCCGGTCTCCGACTGGGGCTGCTCGGCGGACGTGACCGTGGAGGTCCCGCCGCAGACGTCGGTGGTCTCGGACGACGACGCCGGCACCATCGACGTCCAGCGGCTCAGCGGCGCGCTCGACCTGCAGTCCGGTGGGGGCGTCATCCGGCTGCAGGGGGTCTCGGGCCAGGTGCAGGCCACCGCCGGCTCGGGAGAGGTCCTGGGGGAGGGGCTGCTGTCGGCGACGGTCGTCGCCGGGACCGACTCCGGCGACATCCAGCTGACGTTCAGCCGGCCCCCGCAGCGGGTGCAGGCCGAGGACGGCTCGGGATCGGTCGGCCTCCACCTGCCGCCGGGCAGCCGCTACCGCGTCAGCGGCGGCTGTTCGCCGGACGGAAGCTGGGACGTGACCACCGGTCTGCAGGACGCCTCGGCCGTCGGCAGCATCGGTGCCACCTGCGGCTCCGGATCGGTCGACATCGTCTACGCGGCGCGCTGAGCGCCGACGACGCAGTCGAAGGTCCGGCCGCCGCTGCCGGCCAGGACGGCGGTCAGGCCGTGGTCCTGCGCCAGCGCGGTCGGCAGCCGGAGCCGCGCGACCGCCACCCCCACGGGCAGCGCGTCCCGGAGCGATCCCGCCGCGACCGTCAGCGTTCCGGCCGAGGTGGTCAGCGCGGTCCAGACGGTGCCGCCGTCCGCGGCGGCGCGGTAGAGGAGGGTGCACACCGGCGGAACCGGTGCTCCCGGCGGTGGCGGCCAGGGAGCGCCGGGTGGCGGCATCGGCGGCACCCGGTGCGGTGCGCCCTGGCGGGGCGGCGCCGAGAGCGGAGGGACCGAGATCGGCGGGACCGGTCCGGTGGAGGACTGGGCAGGGGACGGGGTGGAGTCGACCGCGGTGACCACCACCAACGGGACGAAGAACAGGAACAGCACCACCACGCCGATCACCAGCGGGCTGCGGGGCCGGTGCTGGGGCGGCTCCTGAAAAGGCTCCGACGATCTGCTGAACGCCATCCGAAAACTCCCCCAACAGACCGGTTTCCGGCCAGACTTGCAGCATCCACCGGACTGCCCGGGGTTAGTTGCCGGACTGTGATCCGCCGCGCGGCGCCAGCCGGGCCCGCGCCTCCATCAGGGCGAAGCCCAGCAGGTTGCGGCCGCGCCAGCGGGCGGGGTCGGTGGCGCGCTCGTCGTCCCCGGCGAGCCCGATGCCCCACACCCGGTCCAGCGGACTGGCCTCGACCAGCACCCGGTTGCCCGTGCCCAGCAGGTACTCGCGCAGCGCCGGGTCCTGGCCGAACTTGGCGGTGCTGCCCTGGACCACCAGCTCGAAGCAGGCCGCCTGCCAGCGCTCCTCGTCGAAGCCGCGCACCAGCCGCCCGAGCTTCTTCGCCTCGGCGGGGCTGCGGGCCGCGAGTATCGTCGGCACCGACTCCTCGTCACCGAACAGCCGGGCCTTGCCGGCCATCATCCAGTGCTCGGCGGTGGCGTACCGGAAGCCCTCCACCGTGAACGGAGCCGGCCACCACTGGCTGAGCGCCCCGCTGCCGATACTGCCGTCCCGCTGCGGCCGGTGCCCCCAGAACCTCAGCCATTTCGGCCGCGCCCCGGCGGCCATGAGCCCGGCCAGCTCCTCCCGGCTGCGCGCCGCAGTCGGCTCCTTCGTCCCCGTCGTCGTCATGCGGCGATCCTCGCACCCGCCACCGACAGCAGGCGACGGGGTTTCATGCCTCCGGACGGAGCCGGTGCGGGGCGATGCCACGGCGTTCGACTGCCTTCCGACATGGCGTCGGACACGGCCTCCGACATGGGTCAGGTCCCTTCCGGGTGAACCCGGAAGGGACCTGACCTGTGGTGTGCGGAGCGGTGACCGGCGTCCCGGCGGGTTACCCGACGCGGCGGGGGAGTCGGGTGGAGAGGGCGATGACGGCCAGGGTGAGGACGAACTGCAGTCCGAGGACCAGGGCCAGCGCGTCGTGCATCCCATGGGCCGGGGACAGGGTCAGGAAGAGAGTGCCGAGGGTGGCGACGCCCAGGGCGAGGCTGGACTGCTGGGTGGTGGCCAGGATGCCGCCGCCGACGCCCGCGCGCTCGCTCGGGATCTCCGAGAGGATCAGCCGGATCAGCGGGGGCATCACCAGGCCCTGCCCGGTGCCCGCGAGCGCCATGCCCGGGATCAGGACCAGCGGGCTCAGTCCGGACCAGTCGGTGAGCACGGTCACGGCCAGGACCAGCAGCCCGACGGCCTGGATGACGCCGCCGGTCCGGATCACCTTGCTGCCGAAGCGGTTGAGCAGGCGCGGCCCGGCGAGCGAGGTGATGAAGAAGCCGACCGCCATCGGGACCATGGCCATACCGGACGCGATCGGCCCCTCGCGCAGCCCCTGCTGCAGTGCGACGGCCATGACCAGCATGAACCCGCCGAATCCGGCGAAGAAGGGGACCGCCATCGTCAGCCCGGTGCGCACCCCGTCGATGCGGAGCAGCGAGAAGGGGATGAGCGGGATCCGGCCCGCCCGCTCCTCGCGGCGCTCCACCGCGACGAACCCGGCGACCAGGAAGGGGAAGGCGGCGAGCAGCGTCCAGGTCCACCAGGGCCAGCCGACGGCCTGCCCCTCCATCAGCGGGACGAGCAGGGCCAGCAGCGAGGCGGCGAGCAGTGCCGTGCCCGGCAGGTCGACCTTGGCGGGGTTGGCGGAGCGGGTCTCCGGGACGGAGCGCAGCGCCAGCAGCGCGGCGGCCAGCGCGACCGGCACGTTCACCAGGAAGATCAGCCGCCACCCGGTCCCGAAGAGGTTCGCGGACAGCAGCACCCCGCCCAGGACCTGGCCGATGACGACGGATATGCCGCCGACCGCGCCGTAGACGCCCATGGCGCGGGCCTTGCGCTCGCCCTGGGTCGCGGACTGGATGGTGGCCAGTGCCTGCGGCAGCATCAGCGCCGCAGCCCCGCCCTGGGCGATCCGGGCGGCGACCAGGGCCAGCGCGGTGGGCGCCAGGCCGCAGGCCAGGGAGGTGAGGCCGAAGGCTATGGAGCCGGCGATGAACAGCCGGCGGCGGCCGAAGAGGTCGCCGAGCCGTCCGCCGAGGACCAGCAGCACCGCGTAGGCGATGCCGTACCCGGCGACGAAGAGCTCCAGGGTGGCCGGTCCGGCCGTCAGGTCGTGGTCGATGGTGGGGAGCGCGACGTTGACGATGAAGAAGTCCAGCATCGGCAGGAACGCGCCGAGCAGGACGGTGATCAGGCCCAGGGTGCTGAGCCGGGGGACCTCGGCGGAGGGGGCGTCGGAGCCGATGCGGGTCGGGCGCGGCAGGACGCTGGCGGCGGAGTTAGGACGAGTCATGGTCACGGGTTCTACGATCGGGCATCCCCAAGCCTGGTACCAGTGTGTGGTTATCCAGGTATCAGCACTACCTGGCACAGGGATGCGCAGTGGAGCATCCTGGGACCATGACTACAGCACCCGCGCCGCTCGAACTCGTGCACTCCGCCGGCGTCAAGCCGGAGCAGATCCGCCGCCGGGAGCTGGCCGCCTTCCTGCGCAGCCGCCGGGAGCGCATCTCGCCGGAGCAGGTCGGGCTGCCGGCGGTGGGCCGCCGCCGCACGCCGGGGCTGCGGCGCGAGGAGGTCGCGCAGCTCGCCGCCGTCGGTGTCACCTGGTACACCTGGCTGGAGCAGGCGCGGGACATCCAGGTCTCCCCGCAGGTCCTGGACGCCATCGCGCGCGGACTGCAGCTGGACCTCAATGAGCGGGGCCACCTCTTCACGCTCGCCGACGCGGCCGACCCGGCGCCGCCGGCGCAGTGCCCGACGATCACCCCCTCGCTGCTGAGGATCATGGAGCAGCTGGAGCCGCTGCCCGTGGTCGCGCTGAACAGCCGCTTCGACGTGCTCGCCTACAACCGGACGTACCGCCACCTGCTGACGGACCTGGACGCCGTCCCCGCGGGGGAGCGCAATGTGATGTGGCTGGCGTTCACCGACCCGCAGTGGCGGAGCATCATGGTCGACCATGAGAAGGCCACGGCCTCGATGGTGGCAAAGTTCCGCGGCGCCATGGCCGACCATGTCGCCGAGCCGGCCTGGAAGTCCCTGGTCAAGCGGTTGCGGCTGGCGTCTCCCGAGTTCGAGGAGCTGTGGGAGCAGCGGGAGGTGGGGACCTCGGGGCACGGCGAGAAGCGCTTCTGCAATCCGCGGGTGGGGCTGATGCACTTCGAGTTCACCACGCTGTGGCTGGGCCCGCGGCAGAGCACCCGGCTGGTCACCTACACCCCCGCCGACGACGAGACCCGTGAGCGGGTCGAACGCCTGCATGCTTATGCGGTGTCGGCCGGCTGAGCCCGGATGGGACAATAGGGGGTCCGCCGTACCGACGGGTCCACCTACCGGGAAGTCCGCGCCATGACCGTCACCGCCGAAGCCCCCACGACGACCGCCGCGACCGCCCCGCTGCGGCTCGGCGGCATCCAGGTGTGGCCGCCGGTGGTGCTCGCGCCCATGGCCGGGATCACCAACGCGCCCTTCCGCACCCTGTGCCGGGAGCAGAGCGGCGGCAAGGGCCTGTTCGTCTCGGAGATGATCACCACCAGGGCGCTGGTCGAGCGCGACCGGAAGACCATGCGGCTGATCCGCTTCGACGCCACCGAGCAGCCCCGCTCGATCCAGCTCTACGGCGTCGACCCGGCGATCGTCGGCCGGGCCGCCCGCATGATCGCGGACGAGGGCCTGGCCGACCACATCGACCTCAACTTCGGCTGCCCCGTCCCCAAGGTCACCCGCCGGGGCGGCGGCTCCGCGCTGCCCTACAAGCGCAACCTGCTCCGGCAGATCCTGCGCGAGGCCGTCGCCGGGGCCGGCGGCCTGCCGGTCACCATGAAGATGCGCAAGGGCATCGACGACGACCACATGACCTACCTGGACGCCGGGCGGATCGGCGCGGAGGAGGGCGTCGCCGCCATCGCGCTGCACGGCCGGACCGCGATCCAGCACTACAGCGGCACCGCCGACTGGTCCGCCATCGCCCGCCTGCGCGAGTCCGTGCCGGACCACGTCCCGGTCCTCGGCAACGGGGACATCTGGTCGGCCGAGGACGCCGTCCGCATGGTCCGCGAGACCGGCTGCGACGGTGTCGTGGTCGGGCGCGGCTGCCTGGGGCGGCCGTGGCTGTTCAAGGAGCTGGTCTCGGCCTTCGAGGGCGGCACCGAGTCCGCGCGCCCCTCCTTCTCCTATGTGGCCGGGGTGATGCACCGCCACGCCCAGCTGCTCGGCGAGTGGATCGGCGACGAGAAGCACGGCGTCGTGGACTTCCGCAAGCACGTCGCCTGGTACACCAAGGGCTTCTCGGTGGGCTCCGAGCTGCGCCGCGCGCTGGCCCTGGCCTCCTCCCTGGACGAGCTGGCGGAGCACCTGGCCGCGGTCGACCAGGAGCAGACCTGGCCCGGGAGCGCGGACGGGCCGCGCGGCCGCACGTCGGGCGCCACCCGGGTGGTGCTGCCCGAGGGCTGGCTGGACGACCCCTATGACTGCGCGGTGCCCGGGGCCGACGCCGAAATGGACACCTCCGGCGGCTGAGTGCCCCCGGGCTGAGGAACCCTACGCACGAGAGGTGAGACGGGGCCGGTCGAAGAGACGTGACTCTGGCCACACCGGCGCTCACTTTGCGTCAGTCGGACGTAAAACAGCAGGTGGCGTGGGGGGCGAATCGTCTTCCGAACGTGCACGCGTCACGGAGTGGCGAGTCCGTACAGAGGATCAAGCCAAGGTAACCTGTACGCCATCGGGCAGGTGCGGAATGTCATGTTCCCGTGCCCTCCGGGTTGCCACCCGTTCAACTAGTGAACGCTGGCTAGCGTCAACCCGACGATTTTACTTTCGCAGGCGAACGCCGATCCGGCGCTTTCGATCTATCGGGTTACCCATGGGTACAGGGCACTGACAGCCGATTGGGGGAGCTGAACAGCCTTTGATCTGGGTATGTTCTCCCCCGTCAGGGCAACCGTGCGGCAGGAGACCACAACCGTGTCGGCAGAGCAGAAATTCGTCTACGACTTCACCGAGGGCAACAAAGAGCTGAAGGATCTGCTCGGCGGCAAGGGCGCGAACCTAGCCGAGATGACGAACCTCGGGCTTCCCGTCCCTCCGGGATTCACCATCACCACCGAGGCCTGCAAGGTCTACCTGGAGACGGGTTCCGAGCCCGCGCCGCTCCGCGACGAGGTCAGTGCGCACCTCGACGCGCTGGAGCAGCAGATGGGCAAGCGCCTCGGCGACGCGGCCGACCCGCTGCTGGTCTCGGTCCGCTCCGGGGCGAAGTTCTCGATGCCGGGGATGATGGACACGGTCCTCAACATCGGCCTCTCCGACGCCTCCGTGGGCGGCCTCGCGGCGCAGGCCGGCAACGACCGCTTCGCCTGGGACTCGTACCGCCGCCTCATCCAGATGTTCGGCAAGACCGTGCTGGGTGTCGAGGGCGAGCTGTTCGAGGACGCCCTGGAGGCAGCCAAGACGGCCAAGGGCACCGCCGACGACCTGGACCTGGACGCCGCCGACCTCAAGTCGATCGTCGAGACCTTCAAGGGCATCGTCCGCGAGCACACCGGCCGCGAGTTCCCGCAGGACCCGCGCGAGCAGATGGACCTCGCCGTCCACGCCGTCTTCGACAGCTGGAACAGCGACCGGGCCAAGCTCTACCGCCGCCAGGAGCGCATCCCGGGCGACCTCGCCACCGCCGTCAACATCTGCTCGATGGTGTTCGGCAACCTGGGTGCCGACTCCGGCACCGGCGTCGCCTTCACCCGTGACCCGGCCAGCGGCCACGCCGGCGTCTACGGCGACTACCTGCAGAACGCCCAGGGCGAGGACGTGGTCGCGGGCATCCGCAACACCGTCCAGCTGGCGGACCTCGAAGGGCTCGACAAGGCGTCCTACGACGAGCTGATGTCGATCATGAAGAAGCTGGAGGGCCACTACCGGGACCTCTGCGACATCGAGTTCACCATCGAGCGCGGCAAGCTGTGGATGCTGCAGACCCGCATCGGCAAGCGCACCGCCGCCGCCGCCTTCCGGATCGCGGTCCAGCTGGTCGACCAGGGCGTCATCGACCTGGACGAGGCGCTGCACCGGGTCAACGGCGCGCAGCTGGCGCAGCTGATGTTCCCCCGCTTCGACGAGTCCTCCAAGATCGAGCGGGTCGCCTGGGGCATCGCCGCCTCGCCCGGCGCGGCCGTCGGCAAGGCCGTGTTCGACTCCTACACCGCGGTCAAGTGGTCCCGCTCCGGCGAGCAGGTCATCCTGGTCCGCCGCGAGACCAACCCGGACGACCTGGACGGCATGATCGCAGCCGAGGGCATCCTCACCTCGCGCGGCGGCAAGACCTCGCACGCGGCCGTCGTCGCCCGCGGCATGGGCAAGACCTGTGTCTGCGGTGCCGAGGAGCTCGAGGTCGACACCAAGAAGCGCCGCTTCACCACCGCCGACGGCCGGGTCGTCGAGGAGGGCGACCTCATCTCCATCGACGGGTCCACCGGCAAGGTGTACCTGGGCGAGGTGCCGGTCGTACCGTCCCCGGTGGTCGAGTACTTCGAGGGCACCCTGCACGCCGGCGCCGACGAGGAGGGCGGCCTGGTCCAGGCGGTCCACCGGCTGATGTCGCACGCCGACGTCCGCCGCCGGATGGTCGTCCGTGCCAACGCCGACAACGCCGACGACGCCAACCGGGCCCGCCGCTTCGGCGCGCAGGGCATCGGCCTGTGCCGCACCGAGCACATGTTCCTCGGCGAGGAGCGCCGCCGCGAGGTCGAGCGGCTGATCCTGGCCGACAACGAGAAGGACCGCGACGCGGCCCTGTCGGTGCTGATGCCGCTGCAGAAGGGCGACTTCGTCGAGCTCTTCCAGGCCATGGACGGGCTCCCGGTGACGGTGCGCCTGCTCGACCCGCCGCTGCACGAGTTCCTGCCCAACATCACCGAGCTGTCGGTGCGCGTCGCCCTCGCCGAGGCCCGCAAGGACCCCAACGAGAACGACCTGCGGCTGCTCCAGGCGGTCCACAAGCTGCACGAGCAGAACCCGATGCTGGGGCTGCGCGGCGTGCGGCTCGGCCTGGTCATCCCAGGCCTGTTCGGGATGCAGGTGCGTGCCATCGCCGAGGCCGCGGCGGAGCGCAGGCTCGGCGGCGGCGACCCGCGCCCCGAGGTGATGATCCCGCTGGTGGGCACGGTCCAGGAGCTGGAGATAGTGCGCGACGAGTGCGAGCAGGTGCTCGCGGAGGTCGCGAAGTCGACCGGGGTGGCCCTCAACATCAAGCTGGGCACGATGATCGAGCTGCCGCGCGCGGCCGTCACCGCCGGGCAGATCGCCGAGGCCGCCGAGTTCTTCTCCTTCGGCACCAACGACCTCACCCAGACGGTCTGGGGCTTCTCCCGCGACGACGTCGAGGCCAGCTTCTTCACCGCCTACCTGGAGAAGGGGATCTTCGGGGTCTCCCCCTTCGAGACCATCGACCGCGACGGCGTCGGCGCCCTGATCAAGCACGCCGTGCGGGAGGGCCGGGCGACCCGCCCCGACCTCAAGCTCGGTGTCTGCGGTGAGCACGGCGGCGACCCGGAGTCGGTCCACTTCTTCCACGAGGCCGGGCTGGACTACGTGTCCTGCTCGCCCTTCCGGATCCCGGTGGCGCGCCTGGAGGCAGGCCGCGCCGCCATCGAGACGGCGGGCAGCGACTCGCGCTGACACACCCTCACCGGGGCCCCTCCCTCAGGGGCGACCCTCACCCGGTGCCGGCGTGAGGCAAACCCCCTCCTGTACGCCTCGTCCCCGACCAAGGATGAGGGCCGGAGGGGGGAGCTGCCCGCACCAGACCCGGCGGCGCTCGGCGCAGAGTTCCCGCCGTGTGGCGGGGCCCCCTGGACAATGGCGTTCAGGGGGCCCCGCCTTCTGCTTTCGCCCGTTCAGGCGGAGAGCAGCAGCCGCGGGGAGCCGACCCGCTGTTCCAGCTGCTGCCGGGCCGCGGGCCACTCCTCGTCCAGGACGGAGTAGAAGGCCGTGCCCCGGACCAGGCCGTCGAGGCCGCGGGTGTGGGCGCGGTGGACGCCGTCCAGGACCGCGCCCAGGCGCTCGATCGCCGCGCGGGAGCGCGCGTTGCGGGCATCGGCGCGCATGGAGACCCGCCGGACGCCCCAGGTCTCGAAGGCGTGGCGGAGCATCAGCAGCTTGGCCTCGGTGTTGATCCCGGTGCCCTGCGCATGCGAGGACAGCCAGGTGGCGCCGATCTCCGCGGCGTCGGGGATCGCCGTCCCCGGGTCCCCGACCGGGCCCCGCGGGGCGGGCGGCCAGATCACCGGGCCCTGCCAGTAGTCGAGTTCGCAGAACCGGGTGGAGCCGACGACCAGGCCGTCGTCGGCTCTGACGGTGGCGAAGGGCAGGGCGCGGCCGGACTCCTGGGCGGCGAGGGCGTCCGCGACATAGCGGGCGGTGGCCTCGATGCCGTGGGGCACGGGCGTGAAGGCGTAGCTGCTGCGATCCTCGGCAGAGGCAGCGGCCAGCGCCTCGATGTGGCGCTCCGCGAGGGGTTCCAGCCGTACGGTACGGCCGTGGAGGAAGACGGATTCGGGCACGGGCCTGATCCTTCAGCGGTCGGGACAGGAGGGTGCGCCCTGCTGGGGCCGGGTACGGCGACGGAGCGCGTCAGCCGTGGCGGCGCAGGGAGCAAGGGGACAGTGTGTGTCCGGAAGATGGCCGAGGAAGGAACGAGAGCGCGAAGGACAGCGGGCGGCCAGGTGAAGGCAAGGTGCGATGCGGGGGTCGTGCGAAGGTAGGGCAATGCCATGGTCTGCTGACAGCAGCAACGGGGGCAGCGAGAGGACCATACCGGCCGCGCGGGGTTAAGTCATCCCGCGCCGCGCCCGAGTCTGCGGACACCCGTCGACGGGCTTCCGGTTTCGGGAATGAACCGCTGGTCGGGGATGCTTGTGCTGGAGAGTGTAGTCCGCCCGCAGCGGCGTGCGGACCTCGGAAGATTGGGTTCACTGTGCTTGATCCGCAGGCGCTGTACGCATTTGAGCCGCAGGCCCTGGAGGCCGTCGAGGCCGCCTTCGGCCCTGTCGGCGGCGAGGCGTCCGGGCCGGTACTGCTGCACTTCTTCGAGGGCTTCATGGACGCCGGCGAGGCCGGGGCCCAGGTCGTGGCCCATCTGCTGGAGGACGACCGGCGGCTGCTGCTGGCGCGCTTCGACGCGGACCGGCTGGTGGACTACCGGGCCCGGCGGCCCGCGATGGTCTTCGACCGCGACCGGTGGACCTCCTACGAGGCCCCCGCGATCGACCTCCACCTGCTGCACGACTCGGCGGGCGCCCCGTTCCTGCTGCTGAGCGGGCAGGAGCCCGATGTGGAGTGGGAGCGCTTCGCGGCGGCCGTGCGCCAGGTGGTCCAGCGCCTGGGCGTGCGGCTGACGGTGAACTTCCACGGCATCCCCATGGGCGTGCCGCACACCCGGCCGGTGGGCCTGACCCCGCACGGCAGCGCCGAGGACCTCCTCGGGCTGTATCCGCGCTGGTTCGAGAAGGTGCAGGTCCCGGCGAGCGTGGCGGCCATGCTGGAGTTCCGGCTCGCCGAGGCGGGCCACGACGTGCTGGGCTTCGCGGCGCATGTGCCGCACTACCTGGCGCGGACGCCCTACCCGCAGGCCGCCGTGGCGGTGCTGGAGGCGGTGCAGGCCGCGACCGGCCTGGTGCTGCCCGGGGCGGGCCTGCGGGCCCGGCAGGACGAGGTGCGGGCGGACATCGACCAGCAGATCGAGGAGGGCGACGGCGAGCTGCGCAACGCGGTCGCCGGTCTTGAGCAGCAGTACGACGCGGTGGCCGGCGCGGCGGACCGGGAGAACCTGCTGGCGGACTCCGCCGACCTGCCGTCGGCGGACGAACTCGGGCGGGCGTTCGAGGAGTTCCTGGCGGAGCAGGGCGACGGCCCGAACGAGTAGCCCGTCAGTGCTTGGCCGGCTTGGCCTTGGGCTTGGCGGCCACCGCGTGGGCGCTGTCCAGGTGGTCGCTGAGCCAGGGGAAGACCGTCGGGAACATGCGCTGCCAGGTGCCCCAGTTGTGGCCGCCCTCGGCGAGGATCAGCGGCTCGGCCATGGTGGTCGGCCACTCGATCGCGTTCTGCAGGGCCGCGAT
>Ga0302314_10011687_pt1 | contig 15291 bp, 10 predicted proteins | sample III_Palsa_N2_3_FD_200533 | JGI IMG/M metagenome (GOLD analysis project Ga0302314, IMG submission 200533) | Peat permafrost microbial communities from Stordalen Mire near Abisko, Sweden - III_Palsa_N2_3 | ecosystem: Environmental > Terrestrial > Soil > Palsa > Peat permafrost | place: Sweden...
AGACGACCAACTCATTCGACACCGTCGAGAGCGGGGCCACGACGATCGGCAACGTCTCGTGCGTCTCATCAAGCTTCTGCGTGACTTCGGTGAACGTGCCGGTGAACGACTGGACCGGCTCAGAGGTCCGCGCGTACGTCTGGAACGGGGGCAGTTGGTCGGAACCAACGCCGGCGCTCGAGGGGACGGGCGTCCAGGACGGCTTCCCCGACGAGGTTGGCATCTCCTGCCCCACGAGCAGTATGTGCGCCACGATCGATTCGGCCGGCAACGTCTTTGAGACCACCAATTCCGGTGGCACTTGGAACCAGGTTCAGTCTGGGATCGACGCGGGCATCCCGAACTGGATCTCCTGTCAGTCGGCCACGCTCTGCACAGAGGGCGACGGCGCCGGTGACGTTGTCGATATGAAGGGCTCAAGCTTGTCACCGAGCGCCCCGACGAAGATCGACAACAGTCCGCTGATCGCGATCTCATGCCCCAACGCAAGCGGCAGCTGCATGGCGGTCGATGACTACGACGGTGGGGCGCAATACGCGCCCGGAAGCGGAAGCGGCTCGCCTGCGGCCAGCACCAGCAGCCTGCACGACACCGGCAGCGGCGGGATCACCAGCATCTCGTGCGCCTCCGCCACGCGTTGCGTCGGGCTCGGAAACTTCGGGCAGGCGGAGTGGACGCAGAACGGCGGCAGCAGCTGGACGGTTGCCAACGGTGTCAGTGAGGCCGGAATCGGCGGCGCCGTGACCGGTGGGCACATCGACCTCGACATCCCGTTCGACGCCCTCTCCTGCGCAGCCAACGGCTTCTGTGCAGCGCTCGACGAGGACGACATTCGCGACGGCAACCAGAAAACCTACGGCCAGGTCTACGTCAGCGGTGACGACGGTGTCGACTGGACGAATCTCAGCGTCGCGAGCGGTGTGAGCGTCGCCGCGGGTGTGGGTGACCAGCAGGTCTCCTGTGTCAACGACGGCTCCGGCGATTACTGCGCTTTCGTGGATCAGGACGGTTACGCCTACGCCTACCACCTGGCCCAATCCCCAACCGCTGGCGATGCCGCAAGCGGCAGCTGGAACACGACCACCGTCACGTCGGGGACGGGGCTGACTGCCGTCTCCTGCGTCGCGGCGGCCAGTTGCGTGGCTGTAGACGGCTCCGGTTACGGGTATCTCCTCGCTGGCAACACCTGGTCGTCGGGGCACCTGGTCAATGGCAGTCGCACAACCCGAGCGATTTCGTGCGTCACCGGCAGCAACACCTGCGTAGCGGTCGGGCAGCTCAACACCAATACGCAGCAGAGCGACATCGTCGCGATCACGATCGCCTCGGGCGGGCTCACCGCGACCTCGCTCGGTGTCCCAACCGGCAACACCTACTCGTTGAACTCGATCTCCTGCTCGACGACGACCTCCTGCTTCGCGGCCGGCGACGGAAACGATGTGCTGGCCTTCGATCCAACGAGCGCAGCGACCTACGCCAGCTCGCTCAACTCGACCTCCTTCGGACACGCTGACGATCTCCAGTCGATCGCGAGCGTCTCACCGACGTTTGCGATCGCGGCCGACCTCAACGGGCAGGTCTACGTCTACGCCGCTCCCTGAGCGGCGCGGCCTTGGGCGGGCGTCGCTCAGCCGGCTTCGGCCGTAGCCCGGGTCGCGTTGACCGAAGCCACGTTCGAGGGATGCGCCACCGGCGTGAACCCGAGCTCGCGCAGGTCACGCTCGCACTGCTCAACCGTGTACGGGTCGTGAACCTCGACCTGTATCGATCGCACAGCGGACGCCCAGCCGGTGTTCTTTGAGAGCACTTCGCGCTCTGCGCCCTCGATGTCCATCTTGATGAAATCCACCGGTCCGTACTGCTCGACGAGGCTGAGCACGGTCACGGTCGCAACTTCTTGATCACCGCGTTCGGCGATCGCAAAGGCCCATTCATCGCCCGCGGCGCGCGTGTAGGAGAGCCGGGTTTCCTCCCACCAAGCGGCAGCATGGATCACGGTCACGCGGTCCTGGTAGGTGGCGGTGTTGCGGACTGCCATCGCCGCGTTCTCATCGTCCATCTCGACCGCGACGATCGTCGCCTTGGGGTAGCGCGAAGCGTAATCAGCCGCTGTCAGCCCGATATTCGCGCCCAGGTCGAGAATCGTTGCGTCTTCTTCTAGCGCCACCGGCGGAAGGTGGTAGCGCCGCCCCAGCGCTCCGAACGCGACAAGTGCGTCGCTTGACGACGGTCGCAGCAAGATCGCATGGTCGAGGCCACGCAGCGATACCTTGACCGGCCCTCGCGGCTCCAGCAAAAGGCTCAGGTAGCGGCAGAAGCTTCGCGGGTCAGTTGCCAGGTAGGCGGCAAAGGCCACAGAGTCGATGAGTGTGCTGGCGGCGTCCGGAAGTATCCAGCGCAGAACTCGTAGGATCGAGCGACGGACCAGGGAGCGGCGGACAGTCGGCACGTGGCCAGCCCTTGCCATGGCGGCAATATACCTTGCGCGACGACATCAGTTCGCCGCTTGTTGCAGACGGCTAGCTCAGAAGTTCGGCGTCGATGCGATCCAGCAGCTCGGTTTCGGTCGAGCTGACCTTGCGGGCGAACAGCTTGTCTGCTGAGCGAGCCGCGGCTGCGAGCATGTCGAAGTCCGCGGCTGTCAACCAGTTCGGATGAGCTCTGTCCGCTGGCATGTGGGGCCAGTCGATCAGCCACACATGGCGGTTGACAACGCGCTCACTCAGATCCCCCACGAGCTGCGGGGACTTCAGGATTGAGACCGCGCAGGACTCATCCGGAATGAAGATGTGTCTCCAGAAACGGCGCTGCTCCGCGCTGCTGTTGAGCGTTTCGAGCAGAGCCTTCGCGTGGGCCCGCGAATAGACCTTCCACTGCGCACCGCCGTGCAGGACCAGGCTCGCCGGAATCCTCTGGCGCCAGAGTGGCACCGGCAGGCCGGCGACGGTGATCAGCGTGTCGCCAGAGGTCAGGAAGCGGGACTTGAAGCGCCACATGCCGCCGTCCGCCTTCCAGCGAGCGTTCCAATCGGGGAAGGGAAGCTTGTTGGTCTCGGCCAGCATCTGGCCGCGGTACGGGGCGAGCGCGGCGTCTATTGCCTCAACCCCTGCCAGCGGGTAGCTACTGCCGGACATGATTGCGATGTGCTCAGCCTTGGATTGCCGCAGCGCAGCGTCCAGGCTGACGAGTTCCGCCTCGACCAGAGACCAACTGGCGAGGCTCGTGCTGCGTCGCTGCACCATCTGCACGCCCTCTGCGCCGGCCGGCACCATCGCGTCGCAGACCTCCGCGGGCGTCTTCGCATCGCAATGAATGAAGATATCGGCGCCGTCCAGCGCCGACACGAGTCTGCTCACCATCGGCGCGTCGGCGTGCGCGAGGATCACGAAGCATGTCGCGGCGCGGCTCAAAACCCGACCCTCGCGTGCACCCAGTGGGAGATCGGGATCAGCAGTCGGTTGCTCGGTGGCTTACGCAGCACCGAGAGCATCGCCAGCATCAGCAACCCACAGGCGACGCCTACCAGCGCGCGCAGAATCAGGAAGGGGACGGTGAGTGGCACCAGCAGGGCCGCGAAAACAATCGCAACGGCGACCCCCACCTCGATGCAGAGACGCAAACTGGGCCGCGGCAGCTTCAGCAGCGGTTGCGAGTAGCGCACCACCATCGCCTGCATCAGGATGTACGCGACCAACGTCGCCAGCGTCGAGCCGGCGATGTGGATCACCGGCACCAGCAACAGATTCATCACAAGGCTCACGCCCGCAGCGATCATCGTGACCGTCGCCGCCGGCCGCGTCTTGCCGCTGCGCATCAGCGCTCGAGTTCTGGTGGAGGCGCCCGCATACGGGAAGGTGGAGACGGCGATCATCGCGACATAGAGCTGCAGTCCGTCAGGCCGGTAGCTGCGCGGGGCCCAGATCCGCAGCAGCACCGGAGAGGCGACGCAGAGTCCCACCGTCAGCGGGATCAGCAGCGTGTACAGAGCGTTGCGACTATGCGTCAGAGCGTCCTGAACCGCCCCCGGATCAGACATCGAGAAGATTCTAGGCATCCAGCTCTCGGAAACGGCGTAGAGCAACAGGATCGCGATCATGCCAACGTTGCTTGCGACCGCGTACCGAGCGGCGGCGGCGACCCCCAGGTCAGCATTCACCACGAGCCGCGCCGAGGCCGAGAGCACGAAGCTGGACAACGCGGCTGGGATCAGGGGGGCTGCGAAGGCGAGCACACCCCACAGGTCGCCGAGGTCGCGGCGCCGCAGCCAGGCCGGACGCACCAGGAAGAGGCCAACAGCCAGCGTCGCTGCCTGACCAAGGAACTCGCCCAGGATGTACTCGTTGGCCGTGCGCCGCACGAACAGCACCAGCACCAGGCTGAGAAGTTCGGAAAGCGCCGTCTGCATCAGGCCGACCAGCGCGAAGCGCCCGAGCTGGTCGCGGCTGCGTAGCAAGCCAAGGATCGTCGCGGTGACCGCCTGGCACGCCGTCCAATCGACTGTGTAGGCGATCGCGCCGCGGTACGCCCCAAGGTGCAGCGCTTTCGACCAGATCGGTCCGGTACTGGTCGCGATCCCAAAGAAGACCGCCGCGATCACGATGCTGAGAGTGATGATCTTTCTTGCTGCCGTCTCGCCCTTGCTGGCGTAGGTTCGCTGGACGGCGAGGTTCAGGCCGAACCCGGCCATCGCCACCAGCAGCTGCATCATCGTGACGCAGATCGCCGCGAACCCGTAGTGGTGTGGGCCGAGCAGTCGCGTGATGACCGGGGTCAGCAGCGTCGCGGCTCCGAGCTGCGCTGCCCAGAGCAGGACGTAGATCAGATCTCGTCCGAAGAACCCGCGCATCACCTCTTTGGGGGTCTGTGTGTCAGTCGTCTCGGTGGTCATCGCTGTAGCCGGTAGACAGTGGTATCGGCGTTTGAGTACCAGAGCGTGAAGCTGGCCGACTGAGCCACGGCGTGCTGGACCGCCTCCATGACCGCGGTTGGGATCGTCTCTTCGATCCTCGCGTAGGCGTATTGCGATTCTGAGAACACCAGGAAGGCTGGCCCGGAGCCAAACGTCGAGAACGCTTTCAGCACCAAGGTCATGATCCGTGCCGGCGGATGCGGCGTGATCAGTGCCGGTGTGGTTGAGAACAGCTCCGGCTCGTTGTTGGGGTCGGTTTCCAACAGCTTGGTGTAGTCCGGTGTAAACCTGATGGGAAAGGTTTCGCCAGCGAGTAGCACCGTTGAGCCGCTCGGGATGTGTTGCTCGATGTATTGCCCTGCAGTGACCTCGCTGGGAGGGATGATCGACGATCCTGAGTTTCCGAGCGTCGTGATCACGCACAGCGCCAGGATCGGCGTGATCAAAGCGCCCGCCAGCGGAAGTAGCCATCTGGTCCGGATTGTGCAGAGCGCATAAGCGATGAGCACGCACTGCCAAGGGGCGGAGAACAGGAAGATCCGCAGTGAGCCCTCACCACCGTAGTCGCCGCCGGCCAGCAGCGCGATCGGCGCTGCCGTTAGCGCTAGCAGCGGGATAGCTGTCTGGGCTCGACCGGCTCTCACCAGCCGGACCGCCGATATGAAGCTCGCGAGCAGCAGCAGCAGCGTGAGTCCGCTGCCCGCGTTCGAGTACAGCTCTGGGCGCTGCGCCACCGGGCCGGAGCCGGAAGCGACGCTGAAGGCGCTTAGTAGCGAGTAGCCCTCGAAGATGCCGTAGTGCGACTGGATGAACTGGAAGTTCGCTGCCAGGTAGCCGATGCTGATGGCGACGACCAGGGCGAGCAGCTTGTAGTTGCCGGCGACGCCGAGCAGCACGCAGACAGCGAGCTGGGCGCAGACCGCGTACGGCGTGAGCTGATGAGCGGCCGAGATCGCAAACGTGATCAGCAGTACCAGGGCGGATGACAGCAGCTGCTGTCCGGACACCTTCGACGCAAAGCGGCCTCGTAGGCGTCTGGGACTGCCCGTGAGCGGACGCGCCAGCCGCGAGACAAGCCGCGAAGCGCGCGGCCTGCCGAACTTGGCGAGCACTAGACCCAGCAAGCCCAGATAGAGCACAAAAGCAAACGCCTGGGGCGACATATAGGTTTGACCGATCCAGTTCGCGCAGACGAACAGCAGCGTCGCCAGTGCGGTCGCGCGGCGCGAGAATGTGATCGTCTGGGCGATGCCGGCGACCATGAGTCCGTCCAGCAGGCTGAACAACGGTATTGCCCAGTTGGCGTAGGCGAGTGGCTGGAGCCCGGTGACCTTGCTGAGCGCGGCTGCGTAGGTGAAGGCGGCGGGCCAGCGGTTGTAGATGTCACTGCTCGGCCCGAGGTGCCCGTGGGCTACCAGGAAGGCGATGATGCCGATGTGCTTGTAGACGTAGTCGAAGACCGGCGCCTGGGCGACGGCGGACAATGTGCCCGTCAGCACGATCGTGAGCGCCGCGATATAAAGCGTCGGCACGAGGACGCCGGTAGGTCTGCGACAGCTGGACACAAGGGCGCCGGCGAGCAGCAGCACGAGGCTGATGTACCAGAGCTTCGGGGCGGCACCAATGAGTCCGGTCATGCCGACCACGTTCGCAATGTGGATGTGGTGCAGTGACATCGCCCACGCAAACGAGCCAAGCAGCAGTGGCAGCCAAGCCAACGCGAGGTTCGCCCACGTCGCTGGCGTCGGTGGCATCGAGACCCGGGGCAGCCAGGCGGCGCGGGTCATGCCGACCGAGCGCCTGCGCAGATCCCATCCGAGCACCGGCGTCGAGATCGCGCCAAAGGCGATCGCCAAGTACACGGGATGGAACCATCCTGCCCAGGCCAGGCCGAGACTGCCCGCTGCCGAGATTGAGATGCCCACGGCGATGATGCCGCTGATGGTCTGACTCAGCGTTCGCAGCTCGAGCCGCACGAGCGCCGCGGTACCAGGCACGAGCGCCGACGCGATTAGCACGCAGCTGAACTTCACGCTCGCGCTGCTGATCAGGAGAAGTACAAGTGCCGTAAGCGGCACGAACAAAAGCGCTAGCGCGTCCAGCACTGGCCGGAACGGCTGGACAACGTGAGCCGCGATTACTTCAGGCTCGGGCGCTGAGCCCTGCGGCTCAGGCGGGTCGTAGCTGAGTTTTGCTGTCTCTTCAGGTGGTGAGTTGATGGTTCTCTCGCAATCGGCACGCGACCGTCACGCTCACTGGTGGGCACGCTGGTCGCAGGCCCGCAAAGGGAGGGAGAATTCGGCTCCTCCACGCAATGGCCAGCTGGCGTCAGTCTACCGTCAGCCCAGGATGCACCTGGGCTTTGCGGCCTGGGGTTAGCGGTGAGTTCTGCTGGTCTCGGGGTGTCGCATCTGTGGTCAGTCCTGCCAGACGCGGACGTACTGGACCTGCATGGAGTCGGCGACGGTGTCGCCCGGCGTGCTGGAGACGCCATTACCGAGGATCAGATACATCGGGGCGCTGGTGATGCCGGTGGTGATGCTGCCGACATCCTTGCCGTCGTAGTAATACGTCACCGATCCAGGCTGCCAATCGGAGGCGAAAGTGTGCCAACCGGGAGTGATGCTGGAGTCGCAGTCACCGGGTCCGCCGAGCGGAGAATGGAAATGGAAGCAAGCTTTGCCGCCGAGGCCTTCAAGCACGTCATCCTCGCCGGTTTCGGGCCAGGTGCCGGTTCCATCGGCCCAGAACGAGGGCCAGTCGGCGATCTGGTTACCGGCGGCGGGGATGTAGATGCGGGCCTCCGCGACACCGTAGGTGTAGGTGAAGCCGCCACCTGAGCGTCCGTCGGTGGGGTCGGTTGTGACAAGCCCGGTCGTATAGGGCTGGCTGATGCCGTCACAGGTCGATGAAGTCTTGGTGAGGCCCAGGTGCATCGTGCCGTCGCCCGGGAAGCTGACGTCGTCGGGGCTGTCGCAGTCGTGCTCAGAGGTGCCGCCGACACCGGCGGTGACGCCACTGCCGTACCAGCCGGTCCGCCAGACTGAAGTGTCGAGCGAAGAACCCGAGAACTCTGAATCGAGCTTCAGGTTCCAGTTGCCTGGGATACCAGCAGGCTGTGGGGTGCCGGCACTCGATGTCGGATCCGATATATCGGCCGCGTGGGCTACAGGCTGCTTCTTGTGCGCGGGCTTTGCGTGCAGGTGCTTCGCGTGATGGCGCTTGAGGTCGCGGCGATGAGACCAGGACACGTGGTGCGTCTTGTGCTTTGGGGCGACGTGGGTATCGGCGGCGGCGGAGCCGATGCCGGCATTGGCGCCGACGGCAAGGATGGCCAAGACGGCTGCGATCCGCGTTGAAGAGCTGACAGAGGGCATGGGCGGTTCCTGACGAGAGCGACTACGTTCCGGGCGGTGCAGCTTGGGCGGCTGCGATAACCGTTCATCGGCGCGCCCTCAGCGCGTTTGCCACTGGTTGTCCAGAGATCTGGACAGATGTCCTACTGCATGCCCCTAAAAGCGCTGCTCTCAGCTAACTTCGCCGTCCAGCGGCGACGCGGCGCCGAAGCCGCCGTGCTCAGGGTGCTACGGCCGCGAGGTGCTCGCGGGTCTCGTGCCTGCGCGCGCCGATGTAGGCGGCCGGGCCGGCCGCCATTCCGCGCAGTTCGGCGGTGCTCAAACCGTCGCCCATGTCCGCCTCGGCCTCCGCGCGCTGGGAGCGGCGGAACAGCAGCAGCGTGTACCAGAGCCCACGCAGAGTCAGGCGTCCGACGTCCCACCGCGAGCTCGGCGCGAGCAGGTACTTGGTCATGTACGCGGTCAGGCCCAAGCCATACGCGTACATCTGGCTGCGCAGTGAGGCGTCATCAACACGATGGTCGTGCCAGACCAGCGCCGACGGCTCGTAGCTGAGCGCATGGCCGCCCCGCAGCAGCCGCACAAAGATGTCCAGGTCCTCTCCGCCTCGAGTGGGAGAGCCGGCTCCCAGGCATTGATCGAAGCCGCCGAGCTCTCGTAGGACGTCCACTCGGCAGGCGAAGTTGGCGCCGGTGCCGAAGGTTCCTGACGTGTAGGGGTGCAGCGCTGAATCGCCCGGTTCGCGTTTACCTGTGTGGATCCGGTGCTCGCAGCTGGACGACCACCACACACGCCGATCGAAGTACTGCTCGGCGGGGTGCTCAAGTGAAGTGCTTGCCACAAGGCCGGTGATGCATGCCACGTCGCTGCGCCGGTTGAAGCCGCGCAGCAGGCCATCCACCCAAAGGCGATCGACGCGGACGTCATCATCGGTGAACGCGATCAGCTCGCCGGTCACCTCGGCGAGCCCGCGGTTGCGGGCGCGTGAGAGCCCCTTCGCCGGTTCTCTGACATAGCGGATGCGTGGGTCGTTGGCGGCGAATTCGCTCACAACCGCGGCGGTCTCCTCGTCTGTCGGAGCGTTGTCAACGACGAGGATCTCAAGGTTCTTGTAGTGCAGCTCCTGGAAGGACTTCAGCGTGCGCCTGACTCCGGTTGGCCGGTTGTGGGTGCAGAGCACCACCGATACCTTCGGTCCGTCGGCGGACTGCCACTGCGTGTCGGCGGACTGCCGTGCCGCGTCAGCCCCGAACATCTGACGGGCTTCGCCGAGCGCTTGCTCGAGCGATGGAACCCCGTCCGGGGTGTCGATCTCCACGAAACCGACCGGCGTACCCGCCGCACGGATCAGCAGCCGCGCTCGCTGGAAGGGCTGGCCGTCCGCCTGGATCAGGCGATCCGGAAGCGCAGGCTCGGAGAGCTCGAGCTGGCCGCTCCAGATCGGCGTGAATGCTCGCGGCTGCTCAGTTTCGGCAACCGCAACCTTGGGCTGGTCGGCAGCCGGCCTGGTGAGCCGGCTCCTCAGATACGAGAACGGCCCGAAGACGACTCCGACCGTCTCGGTGATCTGGTCGCGTCGCGAAGTTGTTCCGTGGTCGCGGGCCACGTTCTTCCGCGATTGCGGCCTGAACCAGTAGGCGAGCGCCGCCGGCGCCAGCCGCACGATCGCGGCCCGGTGTTGGCTCGACATCAGCAGTTTGCCGGTGACTGCCCCAAATCCGATGCCGTAGCTCAGCGCCCGCCTGCGCACGGCGGCCCTGTCGGCCGGATGTCGATGCCAGACGATTGCAGACGGCTCGTAAGCCAGGTTGCCCCCGTTCGTCAGCAAGCGGATGAATATGTCGAGGTCTTCGCCACCCTGTGTGCGGGTCCCGGCGCCGAGCATCGGATCAAAGCCGCCGAGCTCCTTCAGATCGAGCCTTCGGAAGGTCGCGTTCGCGCCGGAGCCCAGGTGGCCGGCCGCGTAGGGGAACAGCGGCATGCCCGGCGGGCGCTCCGAGGTCGAGTATCGCCGGGGTACAAGTCCCTTTCCGAGGCTGGTGAAGTGCTCGAATTCGAGCTGTGCCGCGTTCTCGAGCTCGAGCGGCAGGATCAGTCCGGTCACGCAGGAGAGGCCCGGATCGTTCTCGAACGCCCGCCGCATGGCCGTGAGCCAGCACCGGTCGACGGTGACGTCGTCGTCGGCAAAGGCGACCAGCTCGCTTGTGGCTTGAGCCAAGCCGGCGTTTCGGGCGATCGACAGGCCTTGCCGCGGTTCGGGCACGTATCGCACCGGCGCCTGTGGCTGCTGGAACGCCGCGAGCAGCGCCGCGGCCACAGGCGAGCCCTCGGGGCGATTGTCAACCACGATCACCTCTGTCGGCGGATGAGCCGAGCCGAGCACGCTGCGAACGCAGTTGACCGTGGACTCGGCGCTGGCGCAGGTCGTGATCACGACGCTGATGGACGTCGTCGGCGCCGAGGCAGGCGGCGAAGCTTGGCCGCCAGCCCGCTCGGGCAGCGGCAGTTCGTCGACCGAGAGCACCCCACCGGCCGGCGTGTCGCACAGCATCCAGGAAACCGGCCGATGGTCGTCCCGCACCAGCAGAGCGACGGCCGTGTAAGGAGTCCCGTCGCTTCGAGCCTGGAGCCGGATCTCTCTTTCCGGCGAGCTCAGGTCGATCTGAGCGACGGCCACCGGTGCGCGTGCTCCCCGGATATGGGCCGCGAACGGATCCTCGATAGACGCAGGCCTGCTGATGACCTCACTTTGCCTGGTCATCTTGTTCAACGACCCGCGCCTATCTCAGTGAGCCGCCGAGCCGCGGTTCGCTTCAGGCGGTAACCCCGCGTGCGAAAACGTTCCCGGCGCCACGCCAGCGGGGCTCCCGTGCCACGCAGCAGCATCGCCATCTGAGAGCGTGAGGTATCGCGCGTAACCATCACCCGTGCCACCGCCCAGGCGTCGTCTTCGGTGTGGGAGAGCGCGTTCTTCACTGCGGCGGCGGCGTCGAATCCGGCATCGATCACGAGTTTGCGTACCCGGCTGCTGTAGGAGCCGTACGGATAGGCAAAGGAGCTGACGTTCTGCCCGATCGTGTCGGATAGCGCCGCGCGGCTTGCGCAGATCTCGCGAAGCGCATCAGCGCTTCGGAGCTCATCCAAACGCGCGTGGCTGACGCTGTGGGCGCCCAGTTCAACTTGTTCACGCATCCCGGCCAGGCCGACCAGGTCGGGTTTGGTTATCGACCCGGGCGTGTCAACGACACCGGTCCTGACGAACAGCGTCGCCTTGACGCCCATCGCAACCGCGGACTCGATCGTCGCGCGGGCGTCGGCATAGCCGTCGTCGAAGGTCAGGCAAACAGCCGCATCTGGCATCTCCCGCTCTCCGCGCAGAGCCAGGCCAAGCTCAGTGACCGTCATTGGTGTTCTGCCGCTGTCGGCAATCAAGTCGAGATGGTCCGCAAACTCCGCTGGCGCGACCGTGTAAGCGTTGCCGTCGGTCCCGACACCGTGATACAGGAAGACAGGAATCGCTGTGGGCATTGTGCTGTTCCCGGTCATCACGAAGTCTGTGGCCGCGCTGCCCGACCGCGCGCGTAGCCGGCAACGGTGACCGTGAAGCCACCAATGATTGCCGCGGCACGGGCGAAGCCGCCGCGGTCGCTGCGGATCCCATCACGGATCCCTGTCAACACGCCGATCGGCAGCGTGTGGGTCGTGTAGCGCCGCTCGCTTTCGAGCGCGGCGCCGCTGCCCGCCAGGCGCGCCACGATCGCCTTGGAGACGCCCTCCGCCCAGCAGCGATGGAAGAAATAGGCGAGGCGAAGGCGATCCGCGGTCACAAAGTGGGCGACGATCGCGAGCGGCTCGTGCATGATGCGCCCACCGGTCATTCGCCTCGCACGGATCGAGAGTTCCGTCTCCTCGCAGCCCAGCGGCGTTCGCCCGACCCGCCCGATCCCGTCGGTGAAGCCGCCTGCCTGCAAGATTGTCTCGCGGCGGAACGCCATGTTTGCGCCGATCGGGTTCCTGATCTCCACAGAATGCTCAGGCAGGCCAACGTAGGAACAGCCGACAACCCACAGAAACTCGCCTGGGAGCCAGGCCGGCGGCGCGACTTCCCAGGCGGGCACGGCGACCCCGCCGGCCCCGATCACCGATGCGTCGCTGAACGCTGAGGTCAGCTGCGCCAGCCAATCCGGCTGAGGCTCGGCGTCGTCGTCCAGGAAGACGGTCAGCTCACCGCGGGCGGCCTCGACACCGGTGTTGCGTGCCCCGGAGAGGCCGCGCTCCTGCGCGTTTTCCAAAACTCGGATCTGCGCCGAACCGGGAGTCTGGTCAGCCGACGGCCCGCAGAAGCACTCGGTCGCCTGCGCGAGCAGGGCCGCATTGTGATCGATCACGACCAGTACCTCGTCGGCTTCGAGCAGCTGCGCGGCCGTTCCTGTAACGGCTGCCTGCAGGGCCGCGAATCTACGCTCTGTATAGGCGCAGATTACGACTGATGCCGCGGGTCTGTCCGCGCCGGAGCGTTCTGACACGATCCCCAGTATGTCCTAGCCAGCGGCCGCTTAGAGCGCCAGGATCCGACCCTGGCGGGCCACTTGACCGAGCATCTCGGGCTCGAGCGCTGTGGCGACCGGCTTGCTGACGTGCTGGACAGCAGCGGGCAGCGTCGCGGGCGTGTACTCGCCGGCGATGATCTCCCCGAATCCTGGCTTCCAGGCGTCGCTGGGCGCGGGCAGCGTTGAGAAGCGCTCACTCATGATCGCCTTGAGCACGCGCTTACCGTCACGCCAGGCGTTGAGGTTACTGAGACCGTAGATCCGCTCTTGTTCGAATGAGGGGACCTCGGCGATCCTGAACCCAGCCTTGGCCGCGCGGACGTTGAGGACCGTTTCGACCTCAAAGCCGTCGCAGGTGATCTGAAGGTTCGGCAGGCAGCGTCGCCAGAAGGCGCTGTAGCCGTAGCAGAGGTCGGTGTAGTTGGTGCCGAAGAGCGTGTTGACCGTAAAGCTCAGCACCCGATTGCCGGCGCTGCGCAGCAGGGTGATGTCCGAGCTACCGCCTCCGTCCATGTGGCGCGAGCCCTTCACGAACTCCGCGCCCGCGGTCAGCGGAGCTAGGAAGCCGGGAATCTCAGCCGGGTCGGTGGAGCCGTCGGCGTCGATCATCACGATGATGTCGCCGCGTGCGGCGGCGAAACCGCAAGCCAGAGCGTTGCCTTTGCCCTTGCGATCCTGAAGGATGATGCGCGCGTCCGGACGCAAGCTCTTGGCCACCGCGATCGTGTCATCGCTCGAGTGCCCGTCGACGATCACTACCTCGGTGATCCCCTCTGGCAACCGGCCCAGGACGTGCGGCAGGTTCTTCTCTTCGTTGAGCGTCGGGATGATGACGCTCACCGTCGGCTGTGCTCTGCGGCTGGCGTCGCGACGCTCGTTGCCGGTGATGCGGTAGTACTGCGACCTGCGCGCCGATGGCCAGTTGGCCTCTGCACCAGCGACTTCCGTGAGCTGGTCAGGTCTTTCGATCGTGATACTCATTTTTGTTGCCCGGCCTTTCTGTCCGTGTGTGGTCGGCGGGCCGTAGCCCTGCGGGCGCCTTCCGAGCGCTCGCTAGATCTCGCTACGCTGGCTTCCGCAAATCCGGAAATCAGCGATGCTTGCGTCAACCGATGGGTCAAGTGGCCGTAGACCCCGGTCCCGTCTCTATGTGTATGTATCGCGACCGGCGAAGACTGCTCCCCGTAAACGGGGTTAGGTACTTCACTGGCTTCGATGCCTGGCTGTGGTCCCCTGCACGGGGTACCCGTCCTTGAGTAAGTCATTTGCTGCGCAGCCCCCCGGCGCGCGGTTCAAATCTTTTCGACTTCAGTTGCTGCCATTCATCTGAATGAACTGCGACTGAAACGTTCGCCTCAGGTCAGAAAGTAAACGGATATGCGATTTGGATGTCAAGTCACATATTTGGCGGCGCTTGGCTAAAACGTCCCTGCAAGCATTCTTGCGCGGGCACGTATCACCGCAGGCCCCGCACGCATGGGATAAACCGGAAAACGTTGCTCGGCGTGTGAGAAGCAGCACATAGCGCGCAGCACGGCTCGGAGCGGCCTGATATAGGCGTTAAACGGCCCGCCGGGAAGCTCCAAACGGAGCGCAGCGACTGCAACGCCACCCCAGCAGCGGTGCGCCGGCTGCGCTTGCCGGGGCGAGCGCAGCCGCTGTTAAGCGGCGGCTCGACGTCATCTGCCGGACGTGGCGCTCAGGAGAGTGGCTGTACCACGAGCAGCGAGTGCCCGTCGGGATCACGCAGCCAGAACATGTCCGGTACCGGCGCACCCCAGCGGGTGACCTCGTCGTCAACGTCAACCCCGCGTTCCTTGAACTGTGCGTGGGTCGCGTCGATGTCCTCCGTCTGGAAGGTGATGCCCGTGAACGTCGGCTCGACCTCTCTCCCTGGAGGGGGAATCGCCAGCGAGATCCCGGTCGTTCCGACTGGGGCGTAGACCTCAACCCAGCGCATCCCGCCACCGAATTCCTGGTCTGTGCGCTTCTCAAGGCCCAGCTTCTCCGTGTAGAAGGAGATCGATCTGTTCTGGTCCGAGACCGGAACAACTACAAGGCTGATTTCACGTAGTCCGCTCATGCAGACGAGTCTCGTGCACCGGTGTCCGTCGCGCAAGCCGGCGACGTGGCGCCGGCCCGCAATAGCGCAAGTGGCCACCAGTTTGTGTTGGCCTTGTGTTGCGTTGGATGCAAGGTTTTCACAAGGACGGCTATCGTGCGGCAATGGCTGAACCTGGCTCATCTGGTGCGGTCCTAACCCTCATCAGGACGCGCGAGGCAACCACCCGCAACGAACTGGCCGACCGTCTGGGGATCGGCCGCTCCACAGTTGTGCAGCGGTTGGCCGTGCTTTCAGACGCCAATTTGGTGATTGCCGCAGGCGACGCTCAGTCCAGCGGTGGTCGCCCGGCCGGCATGTTTGCCTTCAACGAATCGGCCGGTGTCGTGCTGGTCGGCGACCTTGGACAGACCG
>Ga0302314_10011693_pt1 | contig 15289 bp, 11 predicted proteins | sample III_Palsa_N2_3_FD_200533 | JGI IMG/M metagenome (GOLD analysis project Ga0302314, IMG submission 200533) | Peat permafrost microbial communities from Stordalen Mire near Abisko, Sweden - III_Palsa_N2_3 | ecosystem: Environmental > Terrestrial > Soil > Palsa > Peat permafrost | place: Sweden...
TTATCGAAACCATAACTGCGGATGTCCCGGTGATGCTGGCTTACGCGATCATCAGTCTTGCCTTGGGTGTCGCGATGATAGTCGGTCACAATGTCTGGTCCGGCGGTGTGCTGCCGGTGGTCGTCACACTGGTCGGGTGGTTGATCCTTGCAAAGGGTCTGCTGCTTTTGTGCGTTGCGCCCGAAGCGCTCGCCGGGTTGATCGCGGCGATGCGATATGGAGGACATTACTATCTGTCGCTGGTGCCCGCATTTTTTATCGGGCTATATCTGACCTGGGCCGGGTTCGCGGCGCAGACGTCCCGCGTGTCCTGAGTTTCCGGTGCCGGCAACGGACGGGGGCAGGGCGCGCGCGGCAAATCTCTTGCGCCGGGTCCGAAACCCGACATAGTCGGTGGCTGGCAATGGAAAGGTACGCGGTATCCCATGAAGGAATTTGCCGGAAAAATCGCTGTGATCACCGGGGGCGGCACAGGCATGGGCCGCGAACTCGCGCGCCAATTGGTCGCCGAGGGCTGCCATGGCGGAAACCAAGCGGCTCTGCGAGGTGGAAAAGCTGCCGCAGGGTCTGCGTGTCACCACGCACATCGCCGATGTCTCTGTTGAAGACCAGTTGCTGCGGTTTCGCGATGAAATCGCCGAGCAGCAATCGACCGACAGGATCCATCTGTTGTTCAACAATGCCGGCATCGGTGGCGGCGGCAGCCTGTTCACCAATTCGCGCGAGCAGTGGGAAAGGACCTTCAATATTTGCTGGGGCGGGGTTTATTACGGCGTCCGCACCTTTCTGCCGATGCTGGTGAAGGCCGATGAGGGACATATCGTCAATACCTCCAGCGTCAACGGGTTCTGGGCTTCCATCGGGCCGGGTGTGTCGCACACCGCCTATAGTGCTGCGAAATTTGCGGTGAAGGGATTTACCGAAGCACTGATCAACGATCTGCGCCTGAACGCCCCGCACATCAAATGCTCGGTGGTGATGCCCGGCCATATCGGCACCTCGATTGTTTCCAATTCGCGCAAGCTGCAGAGCGGCACCGGTTCCGAGCGATTGAGCGAGAATGAAATTGCGCAGACGCGTGTGCGCCTCGCCGCGGCGGGCATCAATGCCTCGGCGATGTCCGATGAGGATGTTCAGGGACTGGCGGCCGAACGCGCCCGCAGCTTTCGCGAAGAGGCGCCGATGACGGCCGCCGCCGCTGCCAGGGTCATCCTCGACGGCGTCAAGGCCGGGCGCTGGCGCATCCTGGTCGGCGATGACGCCAACCGCCTCGACGAGCGCGTGCGGCAGACGCCGGAGCGCGCCTATGACACCGAGTTCTACCAGAGTTTTGCCGCCGAGGTCGGCTGGCGGCTGGGTTAGCGTCCGGTCGATGTCTCCTGGTTCGCCTGAGTGAAGCCTACGCCGCGCGAACGCTATCGAGGAATTTCTCGACTTCGTCCCGCAGATGGATGCTCACCTCGGACAGCGCCTGCGCGGATCCCAGCATCTGACCCGATGTGGTTTCCGTTTCGCCGGCCCCCCGCGCGACCTGCTCGACGTTCTCGGCGACATCGAGGGTGCCGGTGGCGGCAGCCTGCACGCCTTGCGCGATGTTCTGGGTCGCGGTGCCCTGTTGCTCGACCGCGGAGGAGATCGACGTGGTGATCTCGCTGATGCGCTCGATCGTCTGCCCAATCGCCTTGATCGCATTTACGGATTCTTCGGTTGCGCGCTGCATGTTGACGATGTGGGCGCTGATCTCGTCGGTGGCCTTTGCGGTCTGGCCCGCCAGGGTCTTGACCTCCTGCGCGACCACCGCAAATCCGCGACCGGCCTCGCCGGCCCGTGCCGCCTCGATGGTCGCATTGAGCGCGAGCAGGTTGGTCTGTTCCGCGATCGACGTAATCAGCTTCACCACATCGCCGATCCGGTCGCCCGCCGCCGACAGCTCCGCCATCCGTTCATCGGTCGCGTTGGCTTGCTTGACCGCATCGGCCGCGACACCGTTTGAATCCTGAACCTGGCGGGTGATCTCGACGATCGACTGGGACAGCTCGTTGGAGGCCGCGGCAGCACCGCGGACGTGTTCGGAGGCCTGCCGGGAGGCGCTGGCGGACCGACCGGACATCTCGGCGGTCGAACGCGCCGTGACGCAGAGCTGCTGCGCATCCTTTTCGAATTGTCCCGAGGAATTCAGCACCCGCTCGATGATTCCGCTGATCTTGGTGCGGAAATTCTCGACGAACCGATTCAACTCGGCCTTACGCTGATCGATCGCCAGCTTTTCGGCACTGATGCGTTCGGCCTCGAGCTGTCGGCGCTCGATGCGGTTGTTCTTGAAAACGCCGACGGTGCGGGCGATCGCGCCGATTTCATCGTGGCGGTCGGCATGCCGAACCTCGACGTCGGTTGTTCCCCCGGCGAGAACAGTCAGCGTTTCCGTCACGGTCTTCAGCGGCTTGGTGACACGGCGAACCAGCACCATCGTTATTCCGAGGGCGAGCAAGGCGGCGATGGCTGCGGCGATCGCCATCGCCGTGATCGCCTGCCACAGCATGCCGTCGAGCTGTGCCATCGGGATGCCGACATAGATAATGCCGATCACCTTGCCGGCGGCGCCAAACACCGGTTGATAGGCCGTGTAGAAACGATGGCCGAACAGCATCGCCGGACCTTTGTAGGCCACGCCGCGGCGCAGTGCGGCCTGTGCGGGATGATCGGGCGCGAGTTGCGTGCCGACCGCCCGGTCACCATTTTCCTTTTTGACGTTGGTGGTCCGGCGAACGAACTGTTGCGACGCATCGTCGTAGACGAATAGCGTGGCGTTGCCTCCGACATAGGACGTGGTGCGATCCACAATCCGGTGATCGCTGAATTCCGGCATCTGTGGAATTTCAACGCGGTCAACCACGCCGTCTCGAATGGCGATCTTCGCATCCGGGAAGGTTTCGCCAAAGGCGAGGCTGAGGGTGCGCAGGCTGACGTCGATATCGCGTTCCGCGCGGGCGTCGAAGTCGCGCGTCAACGACCAATAGCCCGCTCCCACCAAAAGCGCGGTGTTCACGATGATCAGCAGTGCGGCGCTGATGACGGCCTTGGGTCCGAGGTTCAGTCGCAAAAAGGCGAGGCCTCGGTCTTTAAATCCGAACGCCATGCAATCTCTCCGGCAATATGACAGTACGGTACCGGTCTATTTTTAAGATTCCCCTTACCCTCACGCCGCGGCGACCTGCCGCGATCTCCGCAGAGTCGATTTTCAATACTATAATACCGTTTTGGTTGGCGGGATCTGCCGTGATGTCGGCTTGAAAATCGTCTCCAGTTGCGGGCAGGGCTGAGCTTGTCCGGCGGAGATTCTGCTGCTGGCGGGAACGCCGGCTGCAGTCGGGCCTCAAAAAATGCAACGGCCTGCCAAAGTGTCCTGTTGGCGCCGCGGCGCAGCGAGTGATATGAAATTGGAAGGACGGAGCATACGCATGAGAGTTTTTGGAGCCGCGGCGATCATCGCCCTGATACTGGCCGGGCCCGCTTACGGGCAATCACCCGGTAATAAACCGCCACCGCCACCGCCACAGGCGCCCAAGTCACCATCGGAGATCGAGAGCGAAAAAGCGGCCGACCAAGCCTACAAAAGATCGCTCGGTAACATTCCCGACCAGCCTCCCGCGGACCCTTGGGGCAATGCGCGCGGCGCGGATGCGCCCAAGGCGGCCACGAAGGTCCAGACGAAACGAACCAAAACAGGTGACACCACAAATTAGAGCCTGATTCGCAACAGGGCAGGCTGTGGCTGCCGCCTCAGGCCTGAAGCGAGAGCGCTGGTCCGGTTACAGCTTCACAGCGTCTTCAAATATTCGATCAGATCGTACCGCTCTTCCTCGTTCAGCATGCGGCCGATGACACCGGGTTTGTCCGGGCCCGGGGTTCCCTCGAGCGAGTGGCCGAGAACGCTGTTGCCGTGGATCGGCGATCCGTCGGGGTTTGTCGTGGAGAACAGGGTTTCACCCTTGCTGCAGGTCTGCTGTTCATTGGCGGCGACGCGAAGGCCGACATATTGCGGATCGAAATCGCGCGAGCCCATGCAGAATTGTTTGGGACGCTCGGCCGCCGGCTTGAGCATCCAGTAGAGCGAGGGAACCGAACCGTTGTGGAGATAGGGCGCGGTCGCCCATACGCCATTCAGGGGGCGCGCGCGATAGTGTGGTGACTCCACGCTGATGGGATTCGGACAGTTCTTTCGGGAGGCCTCCCAAAGCGCCGGACGATCGGAATCGGGAACGTCGTGATCGTCCATCCATTTTCTGCTGGTGCGGTCGACCGCGATCATCAACGCGATCGAGAACGGCATTTCCGTCGACAGATAGGTCGGCAAGTTCTGACATCCCCAGTTTTTTCCAAGGTCTTGCGCGGGGTCCATTTTCAGGAACCCGGGAACCTCGACGGTTCGCGAGAACAAAACGTTGGCCTGCGCGGGGTCCGTTCCCATGCCGGCCGCGGTCTTCTGTACCGGATCGAGCACCTGGTTTTTGGTGTCCCATCGTGGCGAGGACCAAAAACTCTTTTCCGGGTATTGCTGGTCGAACGCGGGATCATTGACCGGTCCAAGATGACACTCGGCGCAGATTTCGGCGTAGATGCCGCGGCCTTTGGAGACGCGCGCGGGATCGATTTTCCATGCCGCGTCGCCCGGGAATATCTCGGACGGCCATTTCGGCGACTGCAATCCACCGAAGCTTGGGCCGGTTAGGTCCGGACCGCGCAGCATCGCTTCGATGCGAACCAGATTCCCGAGCGCGACGGAGGAGCGGAAAAGGGTGTCCGGGGCAAAGTCAGGCGAAAGATTCAACAGGGCAAAAACCCCGAGTGCTTCGCCGGCGTTGCGGATCAGAGGCTGCTCGATCGAGGCGTCGTATTGCGCATACAGGAACCAGGGTACGGTCCAGATCGGCGGGAAACTAACCGGCGCGTCCTGGGCGTGCAGGTTCTTTTCAAATCCGCTGAGACCGGAGATGGCCAGATCGGTGGCGAAAACCTGATTGCCGATCCGGTTGAGGGCGTCGAGCCGCCCAAACCCTTCCTCGGTATTCGGCTGGTGCTGGTCGGTGGCCGCCTTGTCCAGGGCATTGGCCTGGTTGAGCAGCCGCGCAAGGAGCGCCGACAGATCCGCCTTGAGCTTGTTGTATTGTTCAGGGGTGGCGTCGGGACCGAGCACGCGCGTTGCGAAGCGTCCAAAGCGTCCCGGCACTTTCACGGTGTAACCAACGGACAGACCGGTCGCGAGTTCGAGCTTCCGCAAATCCACCATCGCCGGCCCGCCGTCGAAGCGCACGCTGATATCCTTGTAGCGAAGGCTGCCGGTGTGACAGGCCGCGCAGGTCAGTCCGATCTGGTCGGGCACCGGGAGTCCGGTCCCGGGATCGGTGGCGCCGGTCAAACGCGCGAAACCAACCGGCAAGCCGTCGAAATTCTCGACCGGCGTCGCGCGCAAGCCGGCGATCGCCGTCGGGGCCGCCGGAGGAGCCTTGGACGCGGCTGAATAACCAAAGCGATGCAGGCTTGTTTCGTCGGTGTGGACGGATTTCGGGCTCGGCAGGAAGCCGAACCGCTCGAGATAGGCGCTGTCACTGAGCAGACCGGGCTGGGTGAACAGGTGAATGCCCGGCTGCTCCAGCGCGACGAACCAGTCATAAGGCACCTGAAAGGTCGCGGTGCCCTGACTGACATGATGGAACCAGTGCCGGTCCTCCGTCGACCAGTTCTGGTCGAGCCAAACCGCTGACTTCGCCGGAGCGCGGTCCGGCAGCGGCGGCGGAAGCACTTGCGCGATTTTCGCCGGCAGGATTTTCTGCAGCAGATCGGGAAATTCGGCAAACGCGAAGAGCGCCAGGACGGCCGAAGCGATCACACCGAGCGCGGCCTTGCCGAGCACAGCAAGGGGGCTGTGCGCCGGCGTGGGCGCGGGCAGGCGCGCGGCGATCCGCTCGGGCAGCCGACGCTCCACGAACAGGGTTCTGACCTCCGCGACGCTGAGGTAGCGGCCTTCGCCTTCACCCTTGCCCATGATATTCAGCAAGACCGGCCATTCGCCATCCATCAACTTGCGGTCAATCCAGCGTCGGGTGGCCTTGGCGCGTTCGAAATTCGCGTCCATGTAGGCCGTGATTTCCTGGGCCGTCAGTCCGCGTTCGACTCCGCCGGAGGGATCCGGCCGGTCCTTTCCAAACCCGGCAAGACGTGCAAGCTCCGCTTCGTCGATATGGGCGGTCGCATCGAGGATGCGTGAACCGCTGCCATGCTTGTCCAACGGACCGTTGCGCAGCTCATCGAGCTGCGCGCCAGACCACCAGCTGCGCAACAGGCGAAAGGGACCGAGGCCGTTCGCGATCAGCGCGACCAGGTAGGTCTCGATGCCGGCCATCCTTTCTTTCAGCCCCTTTTCGCCGCTCGCGGCCTCGATCGTGCGGGTCAGCGTAGGAAGTGGAACGGTGTGACCGTCGACGAAACCTTCCGAAACAAGCGCGCGCAGGAAAGGACATGGGTTATTCGGTGAAACGGCGATTGGCTGGGATGGCGCGTGATTGTCTTGCATGGATATCAATCCTCAAAAGCACCGAACTATCAAACCGGATCACGAAAGGATGCATCTCGATTTTAAGAGGACAAGCAATTGGAAAACGGATTCGCCGGACGGTTCTCTACCTCAGGATGTATCGGAGTTTTGGCGGGATTCGAAGCCATGTCAACCGAAGCCATGTCAACCGATGCGCGCGCGTTGTACGTTTCGGGACGTCCGGTGTGGTCTGGAACCCGTGTTTATGCCGTGCGTTTTGTCACTGACTCGGTGGGCGAGTCGTTCAAGGGTACGCCGGCTTTCAAAAGTCCGTCCCGATAATGGGCGATGTCGGCCGGAGTTTTCCAACGGAAATTCCTTAGATGCCGTTCGACGGTCAGGGTCGGGAAGCTGTTGAGCAAGACCTCGGTCGCCTTGGCAGCTTCCCCGCTTTGTCCCAATTGCGCGAGCGCGGCCGCCCGTACCGCGAGCACTTGAAGGTGATAGGGTGTCAGATACAGGGCTTCGCGCGCCCAGGACAGCGAAGCATCATATTGCCCCAACAGGTAATGACTGAACGCGTTCAAGGCGGCCCATTTGAATCGGGGGTCGCTGTTGCCGCGCTGCACGGCGGTTGAAAACAATTCAATGGCCTGTTGATGCTCGCCGATAACGAGGTGACATATTCCAAGGACGCCGCGGGCACCCATGTCATACGGGTTTAACGTCACCGCCCGTTTTGAGGCCTCCATGGCGGCTTCGTAATTCCCCTCCATCGCATGCATATACGACAGACAGGCAAACGCGAATGAGGAGCGGGGATCAAGTCGCACGCTGCTTTCCGCCAGGTTCATGGCCTCGGCCCACAATTGGCTGGTGCTCTTGATCCAGCCATATTGCACGCCCTGCACCATGATGGTGGCGAGATAGGCATGGGCAATTGAAAGCGCCGGATCGAGCGCAATGGCTTCCCTGAACAAACTGATCGAGGCTTCGAAATCTGCTTTGGTATGCTGATAATAGTGGGAAAGCCCTCTCAGGAACCGGTCCCACGCGGTCAGATCGGCGGAAGAGCGGGCGGGGGTGGACGCTTCCGCGCGATAGATCTCCGGGGCCAATGCAGCCGACAGCTTGGTGGTGAGTTCGTCCTGCATCGCGAACAGATCGCCGATGTCCCGGTCGTATCGGCCGGTCCATAATTGCGCCCCGTTCTCCGGGGCGATCAGTTCGGCAGTCACCCGGATTTTGGTTCCGGTACGCCGCACTGAACCCTGGATCAGGTAGGTCGCGTCGATCTCCCGCGCGATCAGGCGCGCGCTCAGATTTTTCCCCTTGAACGAAAACGTCGAACTCCTGCTCAGAACCCGATAAAATGACTGCAACGAAAGCGCATAGATCAAATCCTCGGTCAGCCCATCGGAAAAGTATTCGTCGGCGCTGTCACTGAGATTGGCGAACGGAAGCACACCGACGATCGCGGTTCGATATTGCGCCGGCAGGTTTGACGTGTTCCTGGTCTCGCGGGCGCGGGTGTCGACGCCGCCCGGCTCCCAGCTCCAGACACTTACGGTCTCTTCGATGTTCTTGAAACGGTGACTGCCGGCGTCGACAAGCGGCACGCTGAGATGTTTGCTGGCCTCCTGATACGCCTTTGCCGAAACGGCCACGCCGCCGGGAACAGCCACCGCTTCAAGCCGTACGGCGATGTTCACGCCGTCCCCGAATACTTCATCTTCGTCTGCGATCACATCTCCCATGTGGACGCCGAGACGAAATTGCATCAGCCGATCCGCGGGCAGCTGGCTGTTGCGCTCCGCCATCAGCGTCTGGATCGCGACGGCAGCCTCGATTGCCCCCACCACGCTCGGAAATTCCAGCAGGAAACCGTCACCGGTGTTCTTCACAAGCCGGCCGCCGTGATTGAGAATGATCGGGTAGATCGCGCTTCGATGGGCCTTGAACGCGGCGTGGGTGCCTTCCTCGTCGGCGCCCATCATCCGCGAGTAACCGGCGACGTCAGCGCAGACTATGGCTGCCAGGCGTCTTTCCATCTCCTTCCGTCTCCCGTGCCGGTGAACTGGCAGATACCACGGTACGTGGTCGGCCGACCGAATCCAATGGTTTTAAGACACATGCTCCCTGATGGAAACCGGCTCTGGGCGAAGTGTTAATGCCGTGGCCTTTTATGAAAGATTAAACCGGTTTCACCCCGCAACAGATCGAGCCTGAGATGGCAATTGATACCGTTGTTGCCGGCGCTGCCGCGAGCCAGGATCGTCAATTCGCGAGATCCGGCCTCCAGCAAGGTTTCGCCGAGCGGGATGGCCGCCCAGCCAAGCCGTTCCGCACGAAATTTAAGCAGCTTTTGTGACGTTTCTACCCGTGCACGATGGTCTTTGCGATCATGCAATGGATGCCTTTGGAGCCGTTCACGGTCTGCGTCACCCGCAGATCCGCGGCCAGGCTGCAAAGCGTGTAGGCATCCTCGCGCGACAGGTTCCGCTTTTCGCCGAGCAGCACGATCATGTCGCGTAGCGCGCGCACCACGCATTGATCGAGATCGGGATCCATCGCCATTGTCATGTAATGCGTCGGCGTTTCGGCGCGGGGATAGTCCAGTCGCAAATCCTTGCGCACCGTCAGCCTGAAACGTCCCTGCAGCGCGGTCTCGATCGCGGTGACGCAGACTTCGCCGTCGCCCTGGACGCCGTGACCGTCGCCGCAGGAAAACAGCGCGCCCGGCACAAACACCGGCAAATAGAGCTTTGCGCCCGGCGTCAGTTCCTTGTTGTCGAGGTTGCCGCCGATCGCACGCGGGATCAGCGAGGTGATGCGGCCCCAGGCCGGCGGCGGCGCCACGCCCATGACGCCGAAAAACGGCGCCAGCGGCAGATCGAGCCCCCAAGGCAGCCGGCCCACCATTCGCGTCCGGTCGAGCGGAATATTCATCAGCCGGGCCTCATGGAAATCGTCCGGCAGCGTGCCGGCGAGCGGCCTGATCAGGTTGTAGCCCCAATCCTGCCGCAGCTTGACGTCGAGGATATCGACTTCCAGCACGTCGCCGGGCTCAGCCCCCGCGACCGCGACCGGTCCGGTCAGGATATGGCCGGGCACCATCCGCTCGCTTCGGGCGTGAACTTCCGCAAGTTCGGGCGGGACGTGAAACCGGCTGCGATCCGGCACCACTTCCGGGCCGCCGCTGATGGTGTCGACGGTCACCTCGTCGCCGCTGGCGATGGTGAGCACCGGTTTCAGTTTCGCTTCGAAGAAGCCCCAGTGGCAGGTCTCGGGGCTGGAATGCAGGTGATGATGTGTCATGTCGGGGCTTCTGATCGGGGCAGGGCTCGCGTATGACGCTGTACCAGACATTCCAAGAGGCCTCTCGTGTTTTTTTTCCTTTCCAAAACGCTCGGCATCATGTTGTTGCCGGCGAACTTCCTGATCGGCCTTGGCGGGCTCGGCGCGATTCTGCTGGCGACGCGATGGGCCGTCCTTGGCCGCAGGTTCTTGATCGCGGCCGTGCTGCTGCTGGCGATAGGCGGATTTTCCCCGCTGGGGAACTGGCTGCTCTATCCGCTGGAGCAGCGATTCCCGCCCTGGGACGCCGCGCGCGGCGTGCCGGATGGCATCATCATCCTCGGCGGATCGATCGACCCCGACCTTTCCGCCGCGCATGGCCGGGCGGCGCTGACGCACGCGGCCGACCGCATGATCGCCGCCGCGGCCCTGGCGCGTCGATATCCAAACGCTCGCATCGTGTTTACAGGTGGAAACGCCAATCTGGTTTCCGATGACACCGCGAAGGAAGCCGATTACGCGATATTGCTGTTCGAAAGTCTTGGCATCCCCAGGGAGCGATTGACGATGGAGCGGCGCTCGCGCAACACCCAGGAAAATGCCGAATTTTCGAAAGCGCTGGTGACGCCAAAAGACGGAGAGCGATGGCTGCTGGTGACCTCGGCCTATCATATGCCGCGCTCGGTGGGCCTGTTCCGCAAAGCCGGATTTGCCGTGGAGCCATATCCGGTGGACTGGCGCGTGGGCGGACTGGCGGATCTCCTGACGTTTTCGCCTGTCGCCATCGACGGGCTGGAGCGCACGGACATTGCGGTGCGCGAATGGATCGGCCTCACCGCCTATCGGGCCACCGGCAAGATCGATTCGTGGCTTCCGGGGCCTGGCCCAAACTAGAACGGCTGGTCGCAACCGCCACGCAATCGGGCTAGGATCAAGCCAAGAGGCGCGCAAGCCAGGGCCGCCGATATCGGGAGTTCACGCCATGCAACAGCAAACACCGCCGGAACAGTTCGACCTGCCCGGCCTGGTAGCCGATCTGAACAGCCTGTTGCGGCTGAAGACTACCGTGATCGGCATGAAGATGTTCGCGACCGCAGACGAGATGGCGGCGATACCGAAAATCAGGCGGCCGACGGCGGTTCATACCACCGACCAGATCGTCAGCATGGCCTCGCGGCTGGGCTGGACTGTCGGCATCACCTCAGACGATCTGGTCGGCGCGCAGTGTCGCGCCGTGATCGGGCTGGCGCCGCAGGACGAGAAGTGGCTTGCCGGCCAGGCCTATGTCGGCGTCTGGCATGAGAACGCCGAGGACGCGCGCAAGCGCCAGGAGGCGCTCGATGTCGTCCCATTCGGCCGGTACCAGGCCCTGGTGGTGAGTCCGCTGGCCTCCGGCCGGCTCAATCCGCCTGATATTTGTCTGGTCTATGCGACGCCGGGCCAGATGATCATTCTGATCAATGGACTGCAGTACACCGGCTACAAGAAGTTCGAATGGGGCGTGGTCGGGGAGACCGCCTGCGCCGATTCATGGGGGCGGGCGCTCAAGACCGGTGAGCCCAGCCTGTCGCTGCCGTGCTATGCCGAGCGGCGCTATGGCGGCGTGCCGGATGAAGAGATGCTGATGGCGCTGTCGCCGGCGCATCTCGCCAAGGCGATCACGGGCATGAAGGCGCTGGCGAAGAACGGCCTGCGCTATCCAATCGCGCCCTACGGAATCCAGAGCGATGCGCGCGCCGGCATGGGCGTTTCCTACGCCAGGAAATAACCGGAAAATTAAACCAGATAAATCGCCGCGCATCCGAACCTTTCCACAACACCTGCAGGAATTAAAGATGAAGTCTTCGTCGAAATTCGACATCGTTGTCTATGGCGCCACCGGCTTCACCGGCCAGCTTGTCGCCGAATATCTCGCGGCGCATTACACCGCCAAGGGCGGTCCGAAATGGGCGATGGCCGGACGCAGCCTGGGCAGGCTGGTGTCGGTACGCGACGCGATCGGCGCGCCGGCCGATACGCCCTTGATCGTGGCCGATGCCGGCGATCCCGCGTCGCTGAAAGCCATGGTCGACCAGACCCGGTCGGTGCTGACGACGGTCGGCCCGTATCAGCTCTACGGGTCGGAACTGGTTGCCGCCTGCGCTGCCACCGGCACGGACTATCTCGATCTCTGCGGTGAGCCGGTGTGGATGCGCCAGATGATCGATGCGCATCAGGCCGCGGCGCAATCAAGCGGCGCGCGCATCGTGTTTTCCTGCGGCTTCGATTCATTGCCGTTCGAACTCGGCGTGTTGTTTTGCCAGGAGACGGCGAAGAAGATTCTGGGCGCGCCGGCCGGCCGGGTCAAAGGCCGCGTCCGCGCCATGAAGGGAACGTTCTCGGGCGGTACCGCGGCGAGCATCAAGGCGACATTCGCCGCCGCTGCGAAGGATCTCAGCCTGGTGGCTCTATTGAAGAATCCGTTCGTGTTGACGCCCGGCTTCGAGGGTCCAAAACAGCCGCCCGGCAACAAGCCGCTGTTCGATCAGGAGCTCGATGCGTGGACTGCGCCGTTTGTGATGGCGACGATCAACACCCGCAATGTGCACCGCTCCAATCTCTTGATGGGTTTTCCGTACGGCAAGGACTTTGTCTACGACGAGATGGTGCTGACCGGGCCTGGCGAAAAAGGCGAGGCCAATGCCCGGCGCGTTGTCGCCGCCAATACGGAGATGGGCGGACCGGGCGGGCCGAAGCCGGGCGAGGGCCCGTCGAAAGAGGAGCGCGAAACCGGTCTTTACGATCTGCTGTTTGTCGCGCTCGCGCCGGATGGGCGTCAGGTCCGTGTCGCGGTCCGCGGCGACCGCGATCCCGGTTATGGATCGACGTCGAAAATGATTGCGGAATGCGCGATCTGCCTGTTGCGCGACACGCCGGAAGTTCCAGGCGGCATCTGGACTCCCGGCGCGGCGATGGGCAACGCCCTGATCAAGCGGCTGGTCGATCACGCCGGCCTGACGTTCGAGGTCGAGAAGTAGATCGTACTCACGCCGTGCGGGGATCGTAGGCGTACATCCAGTCCATCCCTTTGGCGGTGACCGGAAGCAGCAGTTTCAGCATCCGGTCGCGGATCCAGGCGCCGGTCGCGCTGAATTCGCGCTTGCTGTTGCCATTGCGGCGGGCGAGCGCCACGACGCGCTCCGCGCGCGGACGGCGCTCGTTTTCGAACGCCTCGAACGTCACGCCAAACTCCTGTTCGCTCTGCATCAGCCGGCCGAGCCGCATGGCGTCCTCCAGCGCGAGCGAAGCCCCCTGGCCCGCGTGCGGACTGGTGGCGTGCGCGGCATCTCCGATCAGCAGCGTTCGCTTGCGCGACCACGTCGGCAGCGTCGCGACGTCGAGCGTTGCCGTGACGATGATATTTTCGGCGGCTTCCAGCAATCGCGGGATCGGATCGTGCCAACCGGCGTGGAACTTGAGGAGGTGCCGTTTGATCGCATCCTGGCTCATGGCACGGAACGTCGCGGCATCGATACCGTGCGCAGGCTGGGTGCTCCACCACATCACCCCGTCCCGGGAATCGGAACTGCAAAAGCCGTAGCCGAAAAAGCCGCTCTGCCCGAACGTCGTCTCTACCCGCTGTCCGATCGAGGTATTCTCGATCAGCGACCCCGGCACAAAACCACCGAAGCCGATCAGGCCCGTATCAAATGGTTGGGGGCCATCGGGGATGACATGCTGGCGCACCGCGGAGTGCACGCCGTCCGCGCCGATCAGAAAGTCGCCCTCGGCGCTGGTACCATCGGCGAAGTGCGCGATCACAGGCTGATCCGCGCGATCCTCGATACGGACAAGCCGTTTCTCGAAGGCGAGCTCGACGTTGTCGCTCCATGCCTTGTTCAGGATCGCTTCGTTGAGCGCGGCGCGGCACATGTTCACGGCCGGCTGACCGAAACGCGCCTTCATGTTCTGATTGACCGAGCCGAGGCGAACGCCGGACTGCGAATAGAAATCGAATGACTCGGCAATGGAACCGCGGCGGATCATCTCGTCGGCGAGGCCGATCTCGGCCAGGACATGCATGCCGTTCGGTGCAATCTGCAGGCCGCCGCCGATGCCGGTCGAATGCGGCCACGCTTCGAACAGCTGCGCGTCGATGCCGGCCTTCTTGAGGAAGATGGCGGTAACCGGACCGGCGATGCCGGCGCCGATGATGAGGGCTTTGCGGGGGCGTTGGGTCATGTCTTGCTCCGTGCATCCGTTCGATGGTAGGAATGTACATTCGCTAATTATCTTATTATCTAAGATATCATCGAACTAAGATGTAGGGATGGTTTTGTCAAGACCAAAAACGCGCGCGGCGCTGATGCTGGAACTGGAACACGCGGTGCGGCGGTCTTCCGCCCAGGGCGTGCTGTTCGGACAGACCGTCGCCAACCGGGTCGGCCTCTCAAGTTCCGACATGGAATGCCTCGATTTTCTCATTCTGGAAGGGCGCGTGACCGCGGGGCGGCTTGCCGAGGTCACCGGGTTGACCACGGGGGCGATTACCGGCGTGGTAGATCGGCTGGAACAGGCCGGGCTGGTGCGCCGCGAGCGCGACGACAATGACCGCCGCAAGGTGTTTATCGTCGCCGTTCCGGAGAACACTGCGAAGATCGGCAAGTTCTACGCACACATGCAGCGGGAGATGCTGAGGGTCTGGGACAGCTATTCAGACGCGGAATTGCGGCTGCTGTTGCGGTTCGCCACGCAAGGCTACGAGACCATGCTGGCGGCGACCGAGGAACTCAAGACGATGATCGAAAAGCCGAAGGGCAAGCGCGCCGGCGCTAAGAAGCCTGTGCGGGCGCCATGATCGCCTGATCGGCGCCCGCTTTGTAAGGCTGTGCGGCGGCAAACATGCCCCACATCGCGCCCAGCATCATCCAGAAATGCCGCCAGTGGTCGGTGTCGATGACGAAACTCTCGCCGACCGTCCCCAGGAACGCCGCGAAGATCGCGAGATAGGCGCGTTGCCAGGGCACCGGCACCAAGACGTGGCGGAATCCGAAGATGACGGTAATGAACACCAGCGCCGGATAGCAGACGCCCGAGATCCAGCCGCCTGACATGAAGGCGTTCAGATAGGAGTTGTGGGTGTCTTCCGGGAAATAATTATGGAACTGCAGCGGACCGATGCCGAAGGGCAGGTCGAGCGCCATGTCGGCGCCGAGGATGTGCCGTCCGAACCGTCCGAAGCGGCCCTCGTCATAGCTCTGATCGAAGCTCGCGCGTTGCTGGAACATTTCCCTGATCGAATCGAACGACAGCAATACCGCGATCAGCACCATGACCACGACGACCGCGACAATCGACATCACGATGATGCGTGAGCGCTGCGCCCGCGACCGGCTGGTCAGTACCATCAGCACCAGCATGAAGGCCGAGGTGATGGCGAGCCCGCCCCAGGCCGCGCGCGAAAACGCCAGCAGGATCGCC
>Ga0302314_10011694_pt1 | contig 15286 bp, 11 predicted proteins | sample III_Palsa_N2_3_FD_200533 | JGI IMG/M metagenome (GOLD analysis project Ga0302314, IMG submission 200533) | Peat permafrost microbial communities from Stordalen Mire near Abisko, Sweden - III_Palsa_N2_3 | ecosystem: Environmental > Terrestrial > Soil > Palsa > Peat permafrost | place: Sweden...
CGCGCGCCGGTGCTGACAAAGCCGATCACGGGCCTTGGCAGCACGTCGCGGAGCACCTCGCGGTACCATTGGCGCGCCAACCGCGCCGTGGTCCGTGCGCGCTGACGCATTGTCCTGGGGCCCGGCATGTCGACTACCGCCGCCGCCATTGCGACCGCTGCTTCCGCTGCTGCACGCGCGGCTGCATCGGCCGCTTCGGCCGTTTCGGCGCGGGCGGCGGCCGCGGCCGCAGCCTCGGCCTCACTGGCGATGGCCAGCGCCAGTTGCGCGCCGCGCATCGGCAGGATTTGCGGCGTTGGCCGTTGCACCAAAGGCGGCAACGGCGGCGCACGGGATGTCACGGACAGGGTTGCCGTGCGGGAATCCCATGCAAACCCGTCCAAAGTCAGAGTCGCGGGCCCACCGGGGCGGGGTGCGTCCGGCGCGTCCAGGCGCGCGCGCAAGGCGGCGAGCCGGTCCCATACGGGCGTGGGAATACTGATGACCGGAAAATCAGCGCCCATGCTCGCCCGCACGGCCCGTGCCGCATACTCGGAAATGGTCAAGGCGCGGCCGGTTTGGCGCAGCACCAACCGCCAATCCTCGCGCGGGTCGCCGGGCCAGCCGCCCTCGGGGATCGTGCTGAACTCCCACGCGATCACCGGAATGATCGGACAGCGCAGGCCAAGTGCGGTGCCTTGCGGCGGCGCGAACGACAACAGCAGGCAGGATTCACCGCGCGCCAGACACGCCGCGTGAATGGCTTCGGCCTCCAGGGGATCGTGCACCATGTGAACGGTCCCGAGACGGCGCAACATCTCCCGATAGCCGCGCATGACGAACACGTAGCTGTATTCCGGCATGCCGAGCGTGGCGGACATCGCCGTGGCGCCGCGCGCGCTATAGAGCACGAAATTCAGCAGCGGCGCCGGCGCCCGCACCAGCGCCCGCGGCGGCGGCGGCTCGTCCACGCTCAGCGGGCCAAAAACCTGTTCGAGAAATCCAAGCGAACGGCGCCGCGCGGCACCCTCGCGCACCGAGTCGGATGTTTCCAGCGCGAACTCGCCACCGGGCAGCACCGCACCGCCCTTGGCTCGCACGGTCATATGCAGAACGGGCGGCGCATCCGGCTCGATCGTGAAAGGAATAGCGAAGGCGTGCTGGCCATGGCCGATGCCTGCGGTGCTCAGATCGGGCCGCGGCAGACAGGCGGTGGCATCGGCCACCAACACGCCGTTGACCAGCAATTGCACGGCCACGGTGTCATGCGGCCGGTTCGGCCGCCAGGCCCAGCCTTCGATGTAGCCCTGTCTGAAACCGTCGGTGCAGCCGACGATGATATCGGCGTCGGCAGTGTCTTGGGGCGCATCCATGCATGCCATGGGGCAAAGTCGCGGCGTGTTGTCAAGAACGGCGCGCCACCGGAACACGGGCTGCACAAACCCTGGCCATCCGCCATGCGCACCGTTACAGCATCGCCGATGATCGCATCACAGACGCACCCATGACGCGCCGCGCCCTGATCACCGGCATAACCGGCCAGGATGGCGCCTATCTCTCGCAACTGCTGCTGGAGAAGGGCTACGAGGTGTTCGGCCTGCTGCGCCGCAGCGCCTCCTCCGACGTCATCGGCGAGCGGCTGCGCTGGCTCGGCATCGCCGACCATGTGCAGTTGATCAGTGGCAACCTGATCGACCTGCCCAGCCTGATGGACGCGGTGAGCCAGAGCAAACCCGACGAGGTGTATAATCTCGGCGCGCAGAGCTTCGTCAAAACCTCCTGGCAGCAGCCGCATGTAACGACGGACGTGACCGGCACCGGCGTGCTGAACATGCTGGAGGCCGTGCGCCGCTGCGCGCCGGCGGCACGTTTCTATCAGGCGTCGTCATCGGAAATGTATGGCCGGGTGGCGGCCACCCCGCAAAACGAAAACACCCCGTTCTACCCGCGCAGCCCCTACGCGGTGGCCAAGCTGTACGGCCACTGGATTACGGTGAATTACCGTGAAAGCTTCGGCATGCACGCCAGCAGCGGCATCCTGTTCAACCATGAAAGCCCGCTGCGCGGTATTGAATTCGTGACGCGGAAAGTCACCGACGGCGTCGCCCGCATCAAGCTGGGTCTGGCGCGGGAGTTGCGCATGGGCAACCTTTCGGCGCAGCGCGATTGGGGCCACGCGAAAGACTATGTGCGCGCCATGTGGCTGATGATGCAGCAGGAAACGCCAGGCGATTTCGTGGTGGCCACGGGCCGCACCACCAGCGTGCAGGAGATGTGCCGCATCGCGTTCCGGCACGCGGGGTTGAACCCGGACGCGCATTTGATCGTCGATCCGGCGCTGTTCCGGCCGGCCGAGGTGGATATGCTGCTGGGTGATGCGCAGCACGCCGCCGATGTGCTTGGCTGGCGGCCGACGATCACGCTGGAGCAGATGATCGGCGAAATGGTGGACGCCGATTTGCGCCGCCTGTCCGGGCCGCCGGCGCCGCGCGGCTGATGAGCCAGCGCATTCTGCTGACCGGTGCCGCGGGCTTTGTTGGCCTGCACATGCTGGCGGCTCTGCGCGCGGCGTTCCCGACGGCCCAGCTGATCGCCGCCACCCGCCCCCAGGATAGTGACGGCCGCATTCTGACGCATGCGGACGCCGTGGTGGCGTTCGATTTGCTGGACAGCCCGGGCATCGCCGCTTGCGTCGCGCGGACCGCGCCGGATGCCTGCGTGCACTTGGCCGCCATGGCCGATGTCGGTGCCTCGTTCGGGCAGGCGGAGCTGGTGTGGCGCGCCAATGTCGATGGCACCCGCGCCTTGGCCACGGCATTGATGGAGGCACCCGGCGCGCCCGTGCTAATTCATGCGAGCAGCGCGGAAGTCTATGGCCTGAGTTTCCGGGCGCCGCTGGCCCTGGACGAAATGGCGTTGCTGCAGCCGGCCAACCCCTACGCCGCCGCCAAGGCCGCTTCGGATGTGGCGCTGGGTGAAATGGCGCTGCGGGGGCTGCGCGTTGTCCGCATGCGGCCGCTGAACCATGTGGGCCCGGGCCAGTCGCCGCGCTTCGCCGTGGCCGCCTTCGCGCGGCAAGTGGCGCGTATCGCCGCAGGGCGGCAGGCGCCGGTGATCCGGGCGGGCGCGTTGAACAAGGCGCGTGATTTTCTCGATGTGCGCGATGTCTGCGCGGCCTATGTTGCGGCGCTGCGGATGGCCCCTTCGTTGCCGGCGGGCAGCGTTTTCAATCTGGCCAGCGGCACACCGCGGCTGATGTCCGCGGTGCTGGATGATTTGTTGCGCGTGGCGGAAGTGTCTGCACAGGTGGAGACCGAACCCGCTGTGCTGCGGCCGCTGGATTTGGACCGGACCAGTTGCAGGGCGGACGCGGCGCGTGCGCAGCTTGGGTGGGCGCCGGCAATCAGTTGGGACGCCACGGTGGCGGATGTCATGGCGTATTGGCTGGCTGCGGAGGCTTAGAAGGCCAGGGGCTCTGCCCCCCGGCCTCCAAATGATTGGACCTAACAAATAGGTTCTAAGAACTTGTCCTTAGCGGATCCAGGGGCAGAGCCCCTGGCCTTAAACCCGCCGCACCCGCGCCGCGAACCACAGGGCGACGGCCGCGAACACCGCCAGGCTGATCCATTGCGAAATCGGATCAAACCCTTCCCCCACCACCGCGAGCGGCATCTGGCTGCCGGTGGCGCCGATGACGCCGGCCATGGCAACGCCCACCAGACTTTCACCGACGATAAATCCACTGGCGATCAGCACGCCGCGGCGTTTGGCGCGCTCCTCGTCGGCCCGGCCGCGCAGGCTGCGTTCGATCAGCCAGCCAAGCACGGCGCCGAGGCCCAGCGTGACGCCCACCGTGGGCGGCAGATACAGGCCGATACCAACCGCCAACACCGGCAGACGCGCACCCGTGTTGAAACGCCGCAAGGCGACATCCACCAGGATCAGCGCCACGCTGATGGCGGCACCGATGGCGACGTAGGTCCACTCCAGCGTGCCGCCGAGAATGCCGGTGGCGATGTTCGTCATCAGCGTTGCCTGCGGGGCCGCCAAAGCCTGGCCGACATTCATCCCGGCATGCGGCATGGCGCCCGGAAAACCGTAGGCGTGGTAGAGCAGGTTCAGGATCGGCGGAATCGCCAGGCCGCCCACCACGCAACCCACCACCAGGGCCACCTGCTGCCGCCACGGCGTCGCGCCGAGCAAATAGCCGGTTTTCAGATCCTGCAGGTTGTCGTTGGAGATGGTAGCGGTGGCGAGCACCACGCTGACGGTCATCAGCACCAGGGCGATGGCGGCTTGCCGGACATCGGGCACATCCAGCCGGCCGGCGAACAGCACCAGCACCAGCAGGCTAGCGCCGATGGTGGCCAGGATGGCGATGCCCGAAATCGGGCTGCTGGAGGAGCCAACCAAGCCCGCCATATAGCCGCACGCCGCAGCCACCAGGAAGCCGAACACGGTGGCGAACACCACGCCGACCAGTACCAGCGTGACGGTGCCGTAACCGTAGAGCGCCGGGGAGCCGCTGATGAAGGCGGCGAACACCGCTGCCATCATCACCAGGGAAATGGCGAAAAGCGCAAAAATGGCGCGCGGCGGCAGGTCCTGCTCGGTGCGGACGGCGGTGCCACCGGAAATGCCGGCCTGCTTCAACGCCGAGCGCACGCCTTGAATGGTGGGACCGGCCAGGCCGACCAGCGCCCAGATGGCGGCGATGCCGATTACGCCGGCACCAATGAAGCGTACTTTATGCGCCCATAGGCCGGTGGCGTAGACGGCGAGGTCGGCCGTGCTGGCACCGGGGGGCGCCGGGTACAGGGACGTAAGAACGGGCACCGCGATGCCCCAGGCGAGCACGGCACCCAGCAGCATGGCGAGGCCCGAAAACAGACCGATCAGGTAGCCGGCGCCCAGCAGCGCCAAGGAAAAACCGGTGGAGAGCCGGAACACCGAGGCGCCGGCGCTGAACCAGACGCTGATGCCGTCGCTGAGCACGTGCAGGCCGGTGGCACCGAAACTGACCGCCGCGGCAATCAGCCCCCCGGCCGCGATGTCCGCGGCGCCAGGCTCGCCTGGCACCACGTCACCGCCACCGACACGCAGAATTTCGGCGGCGGCAACACCCTCGGGGTAAGGCAGGTCGCTGCCCACCACCATGGCGCGGCGCAGCGGAATGGTGAACAGCACGCCCAGCACGCCACCGGCGATGCAGATCCCGGCGGATTGCCAGAACGGGAAATCATGCCAGTAGCCGGCCATGAGCAGGCCCGGCATGACGAAGATGATGCTGGACAACGTGCCCGCGGCCGAAGCCTGCGTCTGCACCATGTTGTTTTCCAGGATGGAGCCGCCGCCGGCCAGGCGCAGCACGGCCATGGAAATTACCGCGGCTGGGATGGAGCTGGCAAATGTCAGACCAACTTTGAGGCCCAGATAGACATTGGCGGCGGTAAACACCGCCGTAATCAGCGCGCCCAGGACCAGGCCGCGCAGGGTAAGTTCTCTCTGCGTCACGTTTTGCTCCGCTTGCGCGCATCGCGCGCCGTGTCGTTTGCAGCGTAATGCGCGAGGTGGCCACGCCTGGCCAGCCATTCCAACCAACACGCGGGTTACGGACGCACAATAAACGTGCATACTGGCAGGCGGCGATTGCCGTGTCGCAGTTTTTGTCTGAACGAAGAATGGTGTCGACTTTTTAGACGCACCTCGCTTAAAATTTACCGCGTGATGATCGGCGGATTCTGGGCCGGTAGTTCCTGGGTGTGTAGTTGAAGCTGGCCGCGACATCCTTTCTTCGCCGATTCGACCGTTCCACCCTGGTGGCCTACGGCGGCTGGTGCCTGATGAGCCTGCTGTTCACCGTGGGCACGCTGACCACGCTGGACCGCGCCGAATTCACCGAACGCGGCGCCGTGCTGGATCGTGCCGAGGCGGGTGCGGCCACGCTGGAACAAACATTGCTGCGCGTGTTCGGCGCCGTGGACGCGCTGCAGTCGCTGGCGCAGACCCGGCTACGCCTGCTGGATGCCGGCAACACGATGGCGGCGCTGACCATCGAGCAGGAATTGCGCGAAGCCGCCAATCAAAGCCGGCTCGGCATCATGGACGTCTCTATCCTAGGGCCGGACGGCGGCTTGCAGTGGCAAAGTGCGACCGGCGGCAACGCCGGCCTGGGCACGATCCCGCCGATGCCCCTGCCCCAGCAAGGCGGCGCCCCCGGCGCACTTTCGATCAGCCCGCCCTACCATGATCCGGCGACCCACCGCTGGGTGATGCGCGCGAGCCGCGCGCTGCTCGGCGAGCGGGGCGATATCGGTGGTTATGCCGTGGTGTCGCTGAACCCGCTGGCACTCTCGGCCATGATCACGGCCCGCGGCGCCGCGCCGGGCGGCGCCAGCCTGGTGCAGCTGCGCGATGGCGGCGCGATCCTCGCTCGCTCGGCCCGGCCCGTGGTCGCGCTGAGCCAGCGGGTTTCGCCGAACGACCCGGTGCTGCTGGCCGCCGCGCATTCCACGGGCGGCAAGTTCCGCGATCGCGCCAGCGGCGTGGACCGGCTGGTAGGATACCGGGTGCCCGATAACCTGCCTTTGGTGGTGAGCCAGTCCTTCGCCACCCATGCCGCCTTGGCCGATTTCTACGGGCTTCGCTACATCGTCCTGACCGTGGTGATGGCGCTGCTGGTGGGGGCGCTGATCGCCACGCGGCTATTCCTGACCAATTTCCTGCTGCGCCGCCGGCTCGGCGAACAAGCCCTGCGCGACCCGCTGACGGGATTGTACAATCGCCGGTTCTTCGCCGAGGTAATGGCGCCCCGAATGGAGCAGGCCAAGCGGCAGGGCGAAACCGCCATGGTGCTGCTGGTGGACCTGGACGGGTTCAAGCAGGTGAACGACACGCGCGGCCACCCGGTGGGCGACGGGCTGCTGCGCGACGTCGCCGCCAGGCTGCTGGTTTGCGCCGATAAGAACGACGTGGTGATGCGCCTGGGCGGCGACGAATTCGCCATCGTGCGCCTGGGCCGCACGCAGCGCCGCGACGCGACGTCACTGGCGCGCTTCATCGTCAACGAACTGGCCGAACTCTACGAAGTGGACGGCTACCATCTGCGCATTTCGGCCAGCGTTGGCGTGGCGCTGCCACCCGATGGCGGCGAGGATCTGAACGACCTGCTGCGCAGCGCCGATATCGCGCTGTATTTCGTCAAGGCCGAAGGCGGCAGCGCCTACCAACTCTTCGACCCCGCCATGGAAAACAGCGTGCGCACACGCCGGGCGCTGGAGATCGACCTGCGCGAGGCGCTCAGCCGGCGCGAATTGGAGGTTTATTTCCAGCCGCTCGTGCAACTGGATCCGCGCCGCGTCAGCGGGTTCGAGGCGTTGTTGCGCTGGCACCACCCGACACTCGGCATGGTGATGCCGAGCCTGTTCATTCCGCTATCGGAGGAGACCGGGCTGATCGCACCGATCGGCGAATGGGTGCTGCGGCAGGCCTGCATGGAGGCAGCACGCTGGCCGGGACAAACCCGCGTGGCCGTGAACCTGTCGCCGGTGCAGTTCGAACGCTCGGACATCGTGGATATCGTGGAAAGCGCCTTGCGCGAGTCGCGGCTGGAACCCTCGCGGCTGGAACTGGAAATCACCGAAGGCGTGGTGATGCGCGATGTCGGTGACGTGCTGAATACAATGAAAAGGCTGCAGGCACTCGGCGTGCGGCTGGCGCTGGATGATTTCGGCACCGGCTATTCGTCGCTGAGCTACCTGCGCAGCTTCCCCTTCGACAAGGTGAAGGTGGATGGCAGCTTCCTGGCCGACCTGCACGGCGACGGCGGCACCATCATCCGCGCCGTGCTCGGGCTCTGCGTGCATCTGGGGCTGGATAGTTTGGTGGAGGGTGTTGAAACCCAGGAGCAGCTGGATTGGTTGCGCAATGAGGGATGCACGGAGGTGCAAGGGCATTACTTTAGCCCGCCTCGGCCGGCTACCGGCGTTGCCGAAATTATCGGGTCGGTGGCAGGGCGCGCGGTGCGGTTGCGGGAGCCGGCTGGGGTTAAGGAAGCGTAGAGATAGGCCAGGGGGCTCTGCCCCTGGACCCCGCTAAGGACAAGTCCTTAGAACCTGTTCGGTGTCCAGCGTGCTCGCTAGTCGCCGTTGGCGGTCAACGTGCTGGCATAAGAATTGATAATATTGTGCTGGCATCAAAGATCATACCTACAGCCCTTGCGGATGCGGCGACAGCCAATCCGAGTATTTGGTGGTCAGCATTTCGACCTGTGACAACGTGGGAAGAAATAGATCGATGCCACCATCGTAGGGTGCGAAGACCGCTCCCGACCCTGCCAACCATAGCGTCGGCGCAACCTCCCAATTTGATATCGCCAAGAGCAGTTTGTCGAACTTGGCATGGTCCCACCGGGCCGGCGCCGCATAAACCTTCCATGCATGCGTTACGTGGTCGCCCTCGTCGACAACAAACCGATAGGAGAATGATAACGCATAGTCCCGGCAGGGCCAGAATCGATCACCCGGCGCGGCGTCCTTCTGACCGTCCGGCGACTCCCAGCATGTCTGTGCGAGCCAACAATGACCGCGACGCCCCAGGATGTCGTCAGCTAGTTCGTTGTGCCGGGCAAGCAGGGTCTGTTGCTCGGCGTTCGTCTCTGGATATCTCTTTGACTCGGGAAGTGAGTGCAGCCGCAACCAGTGGCGTGCGCCGGTCTCGCGCATCATGTAACCAACCGGATTACAAGACGGGTAATGGCGGTCCCAGGAGGACTTAAAGTCGGTCATCAGCGCATGCCTCCGTTCGAATGCCGAATACAAATCGAAATTCGCGCAGTATTTTTTATGCGAGGATTCGTCAAGTTTTGACCAAATAGTGCGATCTGTTGTTACGCAATCATTGGACGTCTGGAGGCCCTGCCTCCAGCGGGGTCCAGGGGCAGAGCCCCTGGCCTTCTCCATCAAACCCCAATAACAGCATTCCGGCCGTCCAACTCACCCCCATCGATACTAAAGCTGAACCGCCCAGCATCAACGTGCAACCGCAGCCCACGGTATTTCACCAAGTACCGCAGCCCCACCAAAGCCGCGCATAAAGTGGCAACGCCCCCCACGGCCAGTGCCCAGCGGGGGCCGAAATGGTCGGCGACGCCGCCGACGATGGGAGCGCCGATCGTGCTACCGCCCAGGGCGATGGCGAGGAACATGGCCATGACGCGGCCGCGCATGGCGGGTTCTGTCGCCAGTTGCATGGTGCTGTTCGCGGTGGTGGTGAAGGTTTGCGAGGCGATACCGATCAGGATCAGGGCGGCGCCGAACAGCCAGTAGCTGGGCATGATGGCGGCGATCCCGAAGCCCGCGGCGATGACCCCGGCGGCGGCGAACAGGAGGGTGACATGCGGCTTGGCGCGCCTGGCGGCGAGCAAGGCGCCGGCGACTGTGCCGACTGCCATGATCGATGAGAGCAACCCGTATTGGCCGGCGCCGGTGTGGAAAACGGTGACCGACATTGTGGAAATGAAAATCGGGAAGTTCAGCCCGAACGTGCCGTATAAAAACAACATGAGCAGCACGGCTTTCAGATCGGGCCGTTTCGCGACATAGCGAAATCCTTCCATCAGGCTACCTCGCTTGCGCACGGCCTGATTATGGGGATGGAGGTCTCGCACCCGCAGGCAAGCCAGCGAGCAGACGACCGCTATGAATGTGCTTGCGTTAATCAGGAACACATCACCCGTTCCCACCGAGGCGATCAACACGCCAGCGATGGCTGGGCCGATCATGCGCGCGGCATTGAACGATGCGGAGTTCAGGCCTACCGCGTTCGCCAGGTCGGCTTCGCCCACCAGCTCGGCAACAAAGGTTTGCCGTGCGGGCGCGTCGAAAGCCGAGGTGCAGCCCAGCAGGAATGCGAACACATAGACGTGCCACAACTGCACAAGGCCGGTGATCGTGAGGATACCCAGGGACAGCCCCAGCGCAGCCATGACGACCTGGGTGACCATGAGGAGCTTGCGCCGGTTGAGATGGTCGGCGGCGAAGCCGCTGAACGGCAACATCAGCAGATGCGGGCCGAATTGCAGCGCCGTGACGATACCCAGGGCGGTGGCATTACGGTGCGTCAGCTGGGTGAGCACCAGCCAATCCTGGGCGGTGCGCTGCATCCATGTGCCCACGTTGGACACCAGAGCGCCGCCGGCCCAGACGCGATAGTTGTAGCCGTTCAGGGAGCGGAACATACCTGTCATCAAATCGAATGAGTCTCCTTGGGGATGTTGCCGCCATGCAGCTTGCCGAAGATGCGCGCCATCAGCAGGCCCATGCCGAGAACCCCCAGCCCGGCCGCGATGGCATCGCCTGGAACGCGGACATCAAAACTGCCGACTTGGCAGATTAGCGCGTAGCCGGCAGCCAAATTGAAACACCCCCACAACACGTTGACGGTTGACGATGAAAGCCCCTTGCCCGGCGGATTGGCGAACGGGCTTTGAAAGGGGCGCCCCATGACGCCGCTGACAAAATGCGGAATGGCGTTGGTGACGAAGGCGCCGCCAAAGAAATAAGCCACGGCGTGCAACGCTGGCATTTTCACGCGCCTCGTTTGTTCAGGAGCTCGATGATTTCCTGCGCCGTGCCGGTTTCGCCGAGCCTGGGAAATATGCGGGTAATGCTATTGGTGTGCGCGTCGGCGTTCAGGTCGGTCATGGCGTCGATGGCGAGCGCGACAGTGAAGCCGTGTTCGTGGGCCTGGCGCGCGGTCGATTCGACACCGATGCTGGTGGCGACGCCGGCCAAAACCACCTGGGTGACGCCGAGCTGTTTCAGATGTGCCGCGAGATCGGTGTTGGTGAACGCGCCCCATGTCCGCTTCGTCACCACGTGGTCTGTCGGCTGCCGGTTCAGCTCGGCGACGAAATCGGTCCAATCGGCGGGGCGTTCCGCCGTGCTGAGCGCCTGTTCCGTACGGCCCGCGGCGCCACCAGCCACATTCACCAGCACAACCGGCAGCCCGTGGCTGCGGAACGCCGCCAGCAACGTGGCGGCACGTTCCACGATGCCGCCGGCGGGATGAACGGTAGGGAGGCCGACGATACCTTTCTGCAAATCGATGACGACGAGCGCCGATTTCGCGTCGAGCGTGCTGATGGCCATGAGATATTCCTCCGTGAGATATTGTTACGAATCAACAAGCCTTTTGAGCAATGCGATGGCGGCCGCGAGATCTTCGCGTTCATCCGGTGTCAGTTTTGTTTGAATGGCGTGCGACATCCAGTCGTCGCGGGCCGCGCGCCCGGCGCGGATCATGTCCAGGCAGGCGGCGGTAAGCGACAGGATCGTTTGCCGCCCGTCGGCTGGGTCCGGTGCCCCGGTTACCAATCCCGCCGCCTCCAGAACGGCGATCGTGGCCCCCATGGATTGCGGGCGCACCCCTTCCGCGCGGGCTAGCGTCGTAACTGTCGCGGGGCCGTACTGGTCCAAGTGGCTGAGCACGGCGAGCTGCGACCAGGTGAAGTCGCCCAGTTCCGCCTCTGCCCGCAAACGCCGTTTCAGCTTGCCTAGAACCGCGCGCAGTTCCCCCGCGATGGCCAACGCGCGGGCTGTGCCCGGATCGCTCTGCGGTTCCGTCATGGGCATTACCTACCAGATGCGAAGGAAAACTACAAAGGTTGACTTATCATACTATCGTGATCACTTATCATTGGAACGGTGCGCAAAAAGCGGCTTTCCGGGCTATCTCCAGAAGCGTCGTTCACCTTCGGCGCCCCCGTCCTTTTCGGCTTGACCCGCCTTCCCCGACCCCGTACTGGGCGCCGGGGCAAGCCGGGCCATCCTGCCTATCTCCCCGGGTGGATGGGGCTGGGCTGCCTCCGCCGCCACTAAACCCATGGGCGGAAGTTGGATCGGATGGCACACCCACTTCGCGCGCGCGCGCAGCGCGGTGCCGGATTGTTCACGGCGGCTTGGCTGGTGGCTGGCCCCGCTGTGGCCGACCCGTCCATCCCCGCCCCCGGCGGGCCAGCCGGCGTTGCCGCGGTAACACCCGGTCCATTGGCCACCTCCGGGAGCACCGACACTACCGCTCAGGCAACGACACCCCAGGCGCCCCCAACACCCGCGCCTGATGCCCTGCCGGCCGAGCAGGATTACGCGCTGCACGCCCAAACCACCTTCACCGACCAGTACCACCCGGCCTTCGCCTCGGCCTATCGCGGCCCGAACAGCCTCGATCCCGGCAGCCGCGGAGACGAGACCTGGGACGCCACGCTGTATGCCGGCTACCGGCCCTGGAAGGGCGCCGAAATCTGGATTACGCCCGAGGTGGACCAGGGCTTCGGCCTCAGCGACACGCTGGGCGTCGCCGGATTTACCAGCGGCGAGGCCTATAAGGTGGGATCAGCGGTCCCTTATGTTCGCATACCGCAGTTGTTTATCCGCCAAACACTTGATCTGGGTGGCGAAGTGCAGGGCGTGGCGCCGGACCAGATGACGCTGGGTGGCACACAGACCGCGGACAGGCTGGTGCTCTGGCTCGGCAAATTCAGCGTCGTGGATGTGTTCGACACCAACCAGTTCGCGCACGACCCGCGCGGAGATTTCATGAACTGGGCGGTGATCGATTCCGGAGCATTCGACTACGCGGCCGATGCCTGGGGCTTCACCTATGGCGGTGCCGCGGAATGGTATCAGGATTGGTGGACCTTGCGGGCCGGGCTGTTCGATGGATCGGTGACGCCGAACTCGAAATTTCTGGAGCTGCCATTGTTGCGCCAGTTCCAAATCGATCTCGAAGCGGAAGCGCGCTACCACCTGTTCGGCCAGACCGGAAAGATCAAGCTTCTCGGTTATCAGACGCGCGCCAAGCTCGCGACATTTTCGGAGCTGCTGGCATTTTTCGCGGCGAACCCCACGGAAAATTACGTACAGGCGGAGTCTGTACGGAGATTGCGCAACAAGTACGGCGGCGGCCTGAATATTGAGCAGCCGATCACCGCCGATCTGGGCTTTTTTCTGCGCGCGAGCCTCGATGATGGGCGGACGGAGGCCTATGATTTCACCGATATCGACCGGTCCCTGTCGATGGGTCTGTCGCTCGCGGGCAAAAGCTGGGGCCGTCCGGATGACACAGTGGGTCTGGCCGGGGTGGTGAACAATATCAGCAAGGCGCGCAAGGATTTCCTGGAGCAAGGCGGCCTCGGCATCCTGGTGGGCGACGGCAAGCTGACGAATGCCGGCCCCGAGCAGATCCTGGAAAGCTACTACAGTATAGCGGTGATCAAGGGCGTGACCGTCACGGCCGACTATCAGTTCGTCAACAACCCCGGCTACAACCGCGACCGCGGACCAGTGAGCATCCTGGGCGGTCGGCTGCATATTCAGTTCTAGGGGCCGGTCCAGCACCGGCGGCGGCAGGCCGTTATGCCGTCAATACGGAATACGTTGACCGCAAAACGGGCCTTTGAACGGCATCATTGGACTAAAGTTGCGTCAAAAACGCCACGCATCGTAACCTATGGCATAAAAACCCGCTCAAACGGCACAGATGTTGAATAGCCATCCCCGATTGGGTCCGCTCCCGGGCCTATCGCAGGGGAAGCTGGTGAATGAAGTTGGTTATGGCGATCGTCAAACCCTTCAAGCTCGACGAGGTGAGAGAAGCGCTGGCGCCGTTAGGCGTGCAGGGCCTCACCGTAACCGAGGTGAAGGGTTTTGGCCGGCAAAAGGGACAGACCGAGATTTATCGGGGGGCTGAGTATCACGTCAGCTTCCTGCCCAAGGTCAAAATCGAGGTGGCGGTGACGGCCGACCAGGTGGAGGGCGTGATCGAAGCCATCTGCCGCGTCGCCCAAACCGGCAAGATCGGTGACGGAAAGATCTTCGTTCTGGACATCGAACGCGCCGTGCGGATCCGCACCGGCGAGGTCGATGCGGCCGCCCTATGACCCGACACCGGACCCGCCTTGGGAGATTACCGACAATGAAACACTTGAAAGCCGGCGCGCTGGCGGCGTTGTTGCCGCTGCTCACCGCGGTTCCCGCCTTCGCCGATACGGTGAAGGCACCCGCCTACGACCATGGCGACACCGCCTGGATGCTGACCAGCACAGCGCTGGTGCTGATGATGACGATACCGGGCCTGGCGCTGTTCTACGCCGGCATGGTGCGTAAGAAGAACATCCTCGCCACCGTCATGCAAAGCTTCGCCATTACCTGCATCGTGACGATCGTATGGGTGGTGGTCGGCTACTCGATGGCCTTCACCAACGGCAGCGGCGCCAGCGCGCCTTACGTGGGCGACATGTCGCGCTTCATGCTGCATGGCCTCGAAGCGGCGTTCAGCAAGCAGGACGATACCGGCTTCGTTCTGGGCAATGGCTTCCCGGGCGTCACTCCGGTGCCGTTCACCATTCCTGAATCCGTCTACATGATGTTCCAGATGACGTTCGCGATCATTACGCCGGCACTGATTGCCGGTGCGTTCGCCGACCGTATGAAGTTCTCGGCCATGTGCATCTTCATGGCCGGCTGGAGCATCTTCTCCTACAGCCTGATCGCGCACTGGGTGTGGGCGCCAACCGGCTGGCTGGCGACCGCCGGCACGCTTGATTACGCGGGCGGCACGGTGGTGCATATCAATGCCGGTATCGCCGGCCTGATGTGCTGCCTGGTAATGGGCAAGCGAGTTGGGTATGGGCATGACAACATGTCGCCGTACAACCTCACCTACGCGGTGATCGGTGCATCGCTGCTGTGGGTTGGCTGGTTCGGCTTCAACGCCGGTTCCGCCACGGGGGCCACGGGCCGTGCGGGCATGGCGATGGCGGTGACGCAGATTGCCACGGCCGCCGCGGCTTTGGCGTGGATGTTCGCGGAATGGGGCCTTAAGGGCAAACCCAGTGTGCTGGGCATCATCTCCGGCGCGGTTGCCGGGCTGGTGGCGATTACACCGGCATCAGGTTACGTGCTGCCGGGTGGCGCGCTGGTGATCGGCATCGCGGCCGGCGTGATCTGCTTCGGCGCGGCGACGTATCTGAAGCATCTGCTGGGCTACGACGACAGTCTGGATACATTCGGCGTGCATGGCATCGGCGGTATCGTGGGGGCCCTGCTGACCGGTGTTTACGCTTCCGCCACGATCGGCGGCACGGATGGCAGCCTCGCCCAGTTCATCATTCAGTGCAAAGCCGTGGCGGTGACGCTGGTGTGGAGTTCCGTGGTGTCCCTGGTGCTGCTGTATGGGCTGAAATACACGATCGGCCTGCGGGTTACCGCGGAAGAAGAAGTGGAAGGGCTGGACACCGTGCTGCACG
>Ga0302314_10011695_pt1 | contig 15286 bp, 16 predicted proteins | sample III_Palsa_N2_3_FD_200533 | JGI IMG/M metagenome (GOLD analysis project Ga0302314, IMG submission 200533) | Peat permafrost microbial communities from Stordalen Mire near Abisko, Sweden - III_Palsa_N2_3 | ecosystem: Environmental > Terrestrial > Soil > Palsa > Peat permafrost | place: Sweden...
GATCTCGCGCCGGAAGACGTAGCAGCCGGCGTTGATCTGGTCGGTGACGATGTCCTCGGGGCGCTGCGGCTTCTCCCGGAACGCGGTCACCCAGCCCTCGGCGTCGGTCGGCACGAGGCCGAAGGCACGCGGGTCGGCCACCTTGGTCAGGTGCAGGGTCACGTCGGCGCCGCGGGCGGCGTGCTCGGCGCGCAGGGCGGCCAGGTCCACGCCGGACAGGATGTCCCCGTTGAAGATCATCACCGGCTCGTCCGGCGCGCTGACCAGCTGGTCGGCCACGTTGCGGATGGCCCCGGCGGTGTCCAGCGGCTCGATCTCCTGGACGTACACCAGCTCGAGGCCGAACCGCGAGCCGTCGCCGAAGTACTCCTCGAAGACCTCCGGCTTGTAGGCGGTGGCGAACACGATCCGGGAGATCCCGGCCGCCTTGGCCCGCGCGAGCTGGTGGCTGAGGAAGGGGACGCCCGCTACTTCGAGCATCGGCTTCGGGGTGTTGACGGTCAACGGTCGCAGCCGGGTTCCCTTGCCTCCGACCAGGAGGATCGCTTCTGCCACGGTTCGAGGTCTTCCTTCTCGGCGCTTGCTGGCGGGTTTGTTGCGGCCATGCTTGCAGACGGATGCTGAACAAACTCTTCGTCGAGGCTGAACACTAACTGATAGCCGTGAAGCGGGTCAGCGCGCACAGCCTACGCGTCGGTACGCCGCCGCGGTTTGTAGGCTGGTCGGCATGGCTACGGATCTCCCGACCGACCTCGCCGCGCTCTGGCGCTCCCGGGTCGCGCGCAACGGCCCTCGACCCTTCCTCACCTACCACGATTTCGGCACCGGGGAACGCGTCGAGTTGTCTTACGCGACGATGGACAACTGGACGTCCAAAACGGCCAACCTGATTCAGGACGAATTGCTCGCGGATCCAGGCAGCCGCTTCCTGCTCGCCGCCGCGCCGCACTGGATGACCGCTGTCTGGGCGATCGCCCCGCTGCTGTGCTCCGCGGTCGTGGCGCCCTGGGGGGACCCGGCGCGGGCCCGGTACGCGGTGGCCGGTCCGGAGCCCGAGCAGCTGGACTACGCGCGGGCCTGCGGCGGGGAGCGGTACGCGCTTTCGCTGCTGCCGCTGGGACGCGCGTTCGCCGAGGTGCCCGAGGGCTTCGCGGACTACGTGGTCGAGGTGCGGATGCACGGCGACCGCTTCGCGCCCTTCGACCCGCCGAACGCCGACGCGCCCGCGCTGGCCACGTCATCCGGGGAGGCGCTGACGCACGGTGAGGTGCTGGCCGAGGCGGCGGGGCGGGTCGCGGAGGGTGCGCGGCTGCTGGTGCCGGTGGAGCGTACGTCGGTCGACGCGGAGGGGCTGATCGACTGGCTGTACGCGCCGTTGGCCGCGGGCGGCTCGGTGGTGCTCGCCCGCGGCGGGTCTGTAGCCGAATTGGAACGACTCGCGGAGGTGGAGAAGGCTCAGCTGACCAACGTCGAGCGGTAGAGCGACTTCGGCGAGGTCAAAAAGCCCCATCCCCAGGAGAAATGCATGGTGGCGAGCACGAGCGGCAGCCGCAGCCGTACCCCGGTGGCCTGCCCTCGGCTCTCCCGCAGCGAACCGAGCCCGACGCCCAGCGCGTAGCCGACCGGCGCGGCGAAGCCGATAGCCAGCCAGGGCACGGTGAACAGCGAGACGAGCCCGAGCAGCGTGCCGAGTACGACGGCGAGGACGGCGAGCGGCGGCGCGAGGTAGCGCAGGCTGGCCGTGCCGGAGTGGGTGCGCATGACGACGCGGCGCCAGCGTCCGTACTCGAAGTACTGCCGCGCGAGCTTGCCCAGGTTGGGTCGCGGCCGGTAGGTCACGTGCAGCTCGGGCGAGAAGTAGATCAGGCCGCCCGCCTCGCGGATGCGGTGATTGAGTTCCCAGTCCTGGGCCCGGATGAACGCCTCGTTGTAGCCGTGGTGCTTGGTGAGGATCTCCCGGCGGAAGACGCCGAGGTAGACGGTCTCGGCCCCGCCCGCCTCGCCGCCGGTGTGGTTCCTCGCGTTGCCCACGCCCAGTTTCGAGGTCATCGCGATGGCCACGGAGCGTTCGAAGACGGTGACGCCCTCGGCGTGCATCACGCCGCCGACGTTCACCGCCCCGGTCTCCCGCAGCAGCCGGACGGCGGTGCGGATGTAGCCGGGGGTGAGCAGTCCGTGCCCGTCGACCCGCACCACGATCTCGTGCCGGGCGGCGGTGATCGCCGCGTTGAGCGCGGCCGGGGTCTTGCCGCTGGGGTTGGGCACGGTGCGCACGCGCGGGTCGGCCGCGCACAGGTCGGCGGCGATCGCGTCGGTGTGGTCGCGGGAGGGCCCGAGCGCGATGACGAGTTCGATCTCGCCGGGGTATTCCTGGCCGAGGATGTGCCGCGCCGCGTCGGCCAGGTGCCGCTCCTCGTTGAGGACCGGCATGATCACCGAGACCGTGGGCCAGGAAACGGGATCGGCGGACGGGACGGATGTGGCGGAGTAGCCGGAGGCTGCGTTGTCGTCCATTGCGACACGGACCCTACCGGGCCTCAGTTGCCCTCGACCACTTCTTCCGCTTCTTCCGCACTGCGCGAGGCGGCGATCGCGGCGCGGCGGGCCAGCCGGTGCTTGCGGCGGATGGTGGCCTCGTGGAAGCGCCGCTCGTCCTCGGCGGTTTCCGGGGCGAGCGGCGGGACCTCGCGCGGCTTGCCCTCGGCGTCGATGGCCACGAAGGTGAGGAACGCCGTGGCCACGTGGACCGGCGTGCGATCGGGCACGTTCCAGGGCTCGGCCTCGACCCGCACGCCGATCTCCATCGAGGTCCGTCCGGTCCAGTTGACCTGCGCGTAGGTGTGCACCAGCTCGCCGACGTGCACTGGGAAAAGGAAGGCCATCTCGTCCATCGCCGCGGTCACGGCCGGGCCGAGGCAGTGCCGGGTGGCGACCAGGCCCGCCGCGTCGTCGACCAGCTTCATCATCACGCCGCCGTGGACCGTGCCGAGCAGGTTCACGTCGGCCTGGGTCATGATGCGGCTGAGCGCGATGCGGGAGACCGCGGAGGAAACTGGTTCCAAAGCGCGCGCGTTGACGGTGTCGAGAGTGCTCATGTGTCCCATTTTCGCATCCTTCCCGCCCGACCATGGCGCGCCCTATGCTGCGGAGTGCTAGCTGGCGGGCGAGTAGGCGGCAGGGGGTCGGACAGTGCCGGTGAGTGTGATTCTCGCGATCGGCTGCGTCGTCGGTTGGGTCGGCGCCGCACTGTGGACGCGCTGGCGTCCCTCGCGCACGCTGCCGCTCGACTACGCCAGTCCGGTGCCCGAGCCGGTCCTGATGGTGCTGTGGCCCCGTGCCCGCCGCGACGGCCCGGCCATCCTCAACGCGGTGGTCCTCGAGCTGGCCGAGGCGGGCGTGCTGCACATCGAGCCCGCCGACTCACAGGGTCCTGCGATGGTGAGTCCCCGGACGCTGCCGCACGCGAGCCAGCTCATCGGCTATCAGGCGTCCGTCGTGTCCCGGCTGCTGCACCGGCAAGGGGTGAGCCGGATGCCGGTGCCGCTGACCGCCTTGCAGCCGGACGAGGATCCGACGGCGTCGAAGTGGTACGGGGATTTCTTCCGGCAGGTCCAGCACGCCGCGGCCGACAGGGGCCTGCTGCAGCGGGCCATCGGCTCTACGCGGTTCGTGTCGATGCTGTTGAGCAGTTGGCTGGTGAGCGTTCTGGCCTCGAACGCGCTTGCGCACTATTGGCACGGGCCCGCGGGGCAGGCGATGATCCAGTTCGTCCTGTTCGCGGTTGTGATGTTCGGTGTGCTGGCGTGGGCCAGCCAGATACGGCCGACGCGTGCCGGACAGGCTGTCACGGCCGCCCTGATTCAAGAGACACCCATGGCCCCGGCGAACCCCGTAGCCGCGACGGCCCGCCCCGACGCCACGCTCGTCATGCCGCCGGTCCCGGAGTTCGCGGACAGCGCGCCGGACGTCAGGGTCCTGCCGAACCAGCTCCAGCCGCTGCCCAAGAACCAGGTCTGGTCGGCCTACGGCGGCAGCTGGCACCCGCTCAACATCAACACGGCGGAGAACTACGCGGTCCGCAACGGGGGCCCGGTCATCCTGATACCGGTGTTCTTCGCGATCGTCAGCCTCGTCGGCGCGTTCGTGTCCAAGCGCGGCGGCGACCCGACGGGCACCGTCTCGTTCGCGTTCTTCAGCGCACTGCCGCTCGTCGTGCTGGTGTTCCTGGTCGCGGGCATGCTGCGGCGACGGCACCTGCCCAAGCGCGCCGTCATCCGCGGCCAGGTCGCGAAGCTGTGGGAGGTCAAGCATTCCTCGGGCGACGGCGACACGCGGGAGTACTACTGCTCGCTGGACGTCGGCCGCGGTCCGGAGAGCGTCCGGCTGAAGGTGGGCCGGGACCTGTTCCGCCGGCTTCAGGTCGGTGTGGAGGTCGAGGTGCTGGTCAATCCGCGGCGCAAGAGCCTCAAGGACATCCGGTTCCTCGGGCCGGAAGGGGCGTAAGCCGGTCAGACCACGCTGACCGAGATCGAGTGGTATCCGCTCGCGCCGTTCGGGATCACGTCCTGCACGACCGGCGTCTGCAGAGTCCCCGTCCCGTCCGTGCAGCGCACCGTGACCGTGTGGTTGCCGCGCTCGGCCGGCCAGGCGTGCGACCACATCCGCCAGGTATCGGGCGTGTCGGAGGTCGCGAGCGTGGCCGGGATCCAGGGGCCGCTGTCGATCCGCACCTCCACCGCGTCCACGCCGCGATGCGTGGCCCAGGCGACCCCGACGAGCGTCACCGTGCCCTGATTCACCGTGCCGCCGTCGCCGGGCACGTCGATCCGCGAGGCGGTCTTGACCGGCCCCTGCTGGGACCAGCCGTTCGTCACCCAGTACGCGGAGGACTGCGCGAAGGTGGTGAGTTCGAGGTCTACCACCCACTTCGTCGCCGACACGTAGCCGTAGAGGCCGGGCACGAGCATCCGGGCAGGGAAGCCGTGCTCGATCGGCAGGACCTCGCCGTTCATGGCGACCGCGAGCATCGACTGCCGGCCGTCGAGGACCGCCTCGACCGGCGTGCCGATCGTCATGCCGTCGATGGACGTGGACAGGATCTGGTCCGCGCCGGACTGGACGCCGGCCCGGCGCAGCAGCGGGACCAGCTGCGTGCCGAGCCAGCGCGCGTTGCCGCAGTACGAGCCGCCGACCGGGTTGGAGACGCAGGTGAGCGTGAGGTCGTGCTCCTCCAACGGCATCCGCAGCAGGTCGTCGAAGCTGATCTCGAAGGGCCGATCGACCATGCCGTGGATCCGCAGCATCCACTTGTCCGGATCGACCTGCGGAATCGACAGCGCCGTGTCGACGCGGTAGAAGCCTGAAAAGCCTCCCTGCGCGACGTTCGGCGTGAAGAAGGGCTCGAGCCCCGGCACGTTCGGATGCACGGACGCGGGCAGCGCGGGCAAGGTCTCAGCCGACGCCGGGAGCTTCACGGCGGCGCGGGCGGACGCGGCGTTGTAGCGGGAGTCGAGCCACGCCTGGCCGCCGATCCCGCCGACGAGGCAGGCCACGGCGGTTCCGCCGAGCGCGGCGAGGAACTTGCGGCGTTCGACGGGATCCGGCTCTGGCCCGCGGAGGTCGGGGTTCTGGCTGTAGACGGTCAGGCCGCGCAGCACCAGCACCGCCGCGCCCCCGGCCAGCAGGGCGGGGAAGTAGCCGCCGAAGCCGGCCGAGGGCCTGGTCGCGGCGGCCACCAGACCGGTCACCCCGAACCCTGAGGCGAGCAGCGTGGCCCAGCCGAGCCGCCTGCGGGCAAGGACCCCGGCCAGTGCCGAGACCGCCAGGATCGTCGCGTAGACGCCGGTGAGCAGCGCGGTCTTGTCGTGCGTGCCGAACTGCCGGATCGCGGCCTCCTTGAGCCACGGCGGCGACAGCGCGATCGCCCACTCCCCGACCGCGACCACCGGAGCGCTCGGCGCGGCGGCCCCGAACTCGGCCGCGAGCGCCGCGGCCACCTCGCCGACCGCGACCGCGCTCGCGGCGGACAGCAGGCCGATCGCCCCGCCGAGCAGCCACCGCGTCGCCCGGCCCTCAGCGGCCCGCTCGTCCTCCACCCGCGTCACCGTGCGCCCGCCCTACTGCATCGAGGAGGATGAGGCGGAGGCCATCATCGTCGCCGAGTGGGTCATCATCGGAGTCGGACTGCTCATCATCGGGCTTTCGCTGCTCATCATCGTCGCCGAATGGGTCATCATCGGCGAGGAGGTGCTCGACGTGGACGAGGACGTGGACGAGTGGCAGCCGGCCAGGGCCAGGGCGAGCACGAGGCCGCCGCCGACGGGGGCGAGCAGGGTCAGGGAACGGCGGGAGAGCATGGGTGCCTCTTTCACGAATCTCGGGATGGCTTTGTCCAGGGAATCGGGACGGGCGCGGCTTAGGATCGGTTCGGATCGCTGTGATTCAGATCACAGAAAACCGCACTGATCCAGCGCCGACCGGGCAACGAATAGTTAGTCGTGAGCAGAAGAGGATCGATCACCGTGTCCCAGCGCGAGCCCGTCGGCGCCCGCCGTCCCGATCCGGAATCGCTGCTGCGGCGCACGGCGCGCGGGGACGAGGCGGCGTTCGAGTCGCTGCTGAGCCGGTTCGCCCCTCTGGTCTACGGGGTCGCGCTGCGGGTGTGCGAGGACCGGTCGCTGGCCGACGAGGTGGCCCAGGAGGCGTTCCTCGACCTGTGGCGCACGGCGGCCCGCTACGAGTCGGGCAAGGGCAGCGCGCAGGCCTGGGTCGTCACGATCGCGCACCGCCGCGCCGTGGACCGGGTGCGCTCCGAGCACTCCCGGGTCCGCCGCGAGGCGCAGAGCCGCTCGCTGCTGCCGATGATCGAGTTCGACGAGGTGGTCGAGGCGGTCGAGGCCGAGAGCGAGCGGGTCCGGCTGCGCGGCTGTCTCGGCGGTCTGAGCCGGATCCAGCGCGAGTCGATCAACCTGGCGTTCTTCGACGGCCTGACGCACGCGCAGATCTCGGCGAAGCTGCAGGTCCCGCTCGGCACGGCCAAGGCACGGCTGCGCGAGGGCCTGGGCAAGCTCAAGAACTGCATGGGAGTGGGGGCGCGGGCATGAGCACCGGAACCGAGCAGGATCGCGCCGAGGAGTTCGAGGACGAACACGCCCTGGTCGGCGCGTACGCGCTGAACGCGGTGGACGAGCGGGAGCGCGCCGAGTTCGAGGTGCATCTCGCGGCCTGCCCGCTGTGCAGCGCCGACGTGCCCGCCTTCCGCGAGGTGCTCGGCCGGATCGCCGCGACGGCGTCGAGCGCGCCCCCGCCGGACCTCGTCGCCCGGGCCCTGAACCGATCCCGCGGCGTCCGGCAGGAACGCGCTCGTCGCGGCGGCTGGCTAGGGAAGCTGCTGCGGCTGCGTCGACGGTGACGTGAGCGGCCAGTAGACGATGGCGGGCAGGGCGAGCAAGGGCCCTGTGTTCGGGTCCCGGTCACCGCTCAGCCTGTCAGCCGACGCGGATGCCGCGCAGCAGTTGGTCCACGAGCAGGGTGCGCTGCCGGGCCGTGAGTCGGGTGGGCGGGGTTCCGACGACGGTGTGGAAGAACAGGGCGCCGACGAGGGCGCTGGTGACCAGTTGCGGTTCGACGTCCTCGCGCAGTTCGCCGCGCTGCCGGGCGCGCTCGACGACCTGGTCCACGACCGCGTTGCGGCGCGCGGCGACCTCGTCCTGGTAGCGCCCGTAGAGCTCGGGATGACTCTCGGCCTCGAGTGAGAAGCGCAGCAGAAGTTTGAGTCCGGGGCGGGCGAAGACGGCGTCGAACTGGTCGGCGAGGGCGAGCAGGTCGGTGCGCAGGGCGCCGGTATCGGGGTCCTCGATCCCGGCGGAGACGAGTCGATCGAGGCGATGATCGCGACGACCGTCGCCGCATTCGGCGGGATCGACATCGTCTTCGACAACGCCGCCGCCACGCACCTTGCCGGGGAGCGCGACCAGCTGATCGCCGACGCCGACACCGGGGTCTGGGACGACACGATGCGGATCAACGTGCGGGGCACCATGCTGGTGACCAAGTACGCCGTGCCGCACATGCTGGCGCGCGGCGGCGGCTCGATCATCAACACCTCGTCGGGGGCGGGGCAGACCGGCGACCTCGGCCACCCGGCGTACGGCGCGTCCAAGGCCGCCATCGACCGGCTCACGAGCTACCCGGCGACCGAGTTCGGCAAGCAGGGCGTCCGCTGCAACGCCATCGCGCCGGGGCTGATCGTGACCGCGACCAGCGAGAAGACGTACGCGGGCGGCCCGATGCGCGACATGATGCTCCGGCACCACCTCACTCCGCGCCTCGGCCGTCCCGACGACATCGCGCAGGCCGTGCTCTTCCTGGCCTCCGACCGCTCCGGCTTCATCACCGGGCAGGTGATCAACGTCGACGGCGGACAGTTCGCGCACGCGCCCTACGTGGCCGACGTCGCCGAGATGCGGGCGAAGGCCGCGTAGGCCGAGTCAGCTCTCCGCGCCCTTCGGCCCGGCCAAGGCGGCCATCGTGTCCACGAGTTCGTCCACGTAGGACGCTATGGTCTGGTTCTCCTGGGCCGAGGGGTAGGTCAGCGCCAGCACGATCCGGCCGTGCAGCGCCGACCAGTAGGCCATCGCGGCGTGCGCGATGTCGTTCGGGATCACCAGTCCGCTCCGTGCGCAGGCCGTCAGGGTCTCCTGCCAGCACCGCATGACCGGTGCGGCCGGGTGCTCCTGCCCGGGGTCCGGAGCCCAGCGCAGCGGGTCGGCGCCGAACATCAGCCGCGCAAGACCGGGATTGTCCAGGACGAACGCGCAGTAGGCGTGGCCCTGCGCCCGCAGCCGTTCGAACGGGTCGTCATCCTGCTCGGCCGCGCGTTCGCCGGCCGCGCGCAGTCCGTCGGCCAGCGTCTCGTAGCCGTCCTGCACGACCGCCCAGGCCAGTTCGTCCTTGTCGGCGAAGTGCAGGTAGATGCTCGGCGGCGTGATGCCGACCTCCCGCGCGACCTCCCGCAACGAGAGCGAGAGCTCGCGCATCCTGGCCTCTTCGCCGAGCAGTCGTTCCACCGCGCGCAGGATCTGGGCGCGCAGCTGATCGCCCCGGCCGCGCGGGTTGCGCGACCGGGGCGTCGGGGCTGGCTCCTTGGGCAAGGCCCCTCCTACGTCCGCTCACCTGCCGATTCCGTGTCAGGAGCGTACCGGGCCAGGGTCGGTTCGGTGACGGACAGGGCAGTGGCGAGCGCCGGGAATCCCACGTAGGGCAGCGTCTGCAGGATCGCCTCGCGGATCTCCTCGGCCGACACGCCGTTGCCGAGGGCGCCGCGCACGTGGTTGGCCAGCTCGTCGGGCTGCCGCCAGGTGGCCCGGCACGACGCGGTTGACCCGGATCCCATCCCGGAGCTTGGCCAACTGCTCCGGGTGCTCGAGCAGGGCCAGGATGCACAGACCCAGCATGTTGGCCGTGGTCTCCTGCCCCGCGCCGAACAGCACGCCGAGTATCCGGGAGAGCTCGGCGTCGGTGAGCGCCCCGGTGTCCACGAACTCCCGGATCACCCGACTGGTCAGGTCATCGCCAGGCTGCTCGTGCTTGGCCCGCACGAGACCGGTGAAGAACTCGCCCATCTCCTGACCCGCCGCCAGCTTCTCCTCCATGGTGGCGCTCAGGTCCGCGATGGGGACGACCAGCTTGGTGAAGTGCTCCCGGTCCTCCTCGGGGACGCCGATGATCTTCGAGATCATCACGCCGGGGATCGGGCTGGTGAACCGCGAGATCAGGTCGACCGGCCCCTGCTCGGCGAGGATGGCGTCGAGCAGCTCGTCGACCAGCTCCTCGATCTCGGCCTTCTTGCCGAAGGCGTTCTTGACGGTGAACTCGCGGGTGAGCATCCGCCGGATCCGGTCGTGCTCCGGATTGTCCGTGCGCAGGAAGATGCCGCCCTCGTGGTGCGGCTGGAACGCGCTGGTCAGCGGGAAGTCCTCGGTCAGCACGTCGGCCGACAGGGACTCCTCGGCCAGCGTCGCGCGCACGTCGTCGTACCGGGTGGCGAGGTACGGCCGGTCGCCGTTCCAGATGGTGACCCGGTGCAGGCCGCCCTCCTCGCGGAAGCCCTCGTACAACTCCGGCGTGGCGTAGGGACAGGTGCGGGCGACCGGGAACGCGGGCGCGGACTCTTCGTCGATGGTGGTCATGCGTTGATACCTCCGAGTATTTCCTGCCAGGGACGGGTCTCGGCGACGGCCTGTCGCCAGACGCGGAGCTGACGCGGCATGCCGCCAGCCGAGCACGGCGCTGAGCACGCCGTCCCTGCCGTAGACCGCGATGTATCGGCCCGAGGTGAGGTCGCCTTCGACCACCGCGAAGTCGTGCTTCTCCCCGGGCAGTCCGTAGACCTGGAGCTGCAGGTCGTACTGGTCGGACCAGAAGTAGGGCACCGGCGGCTCCGGCGCGCTCTGGTCGGGCCGGACAATGGCCTGCGCGACGATCCGCCCCTGCTCGGCCGCGGTCAGCCGGTGCTCGACTCGGTGCCGGAATCCGACCCGCGCGTCCCACCAGGCGGCCACGTCCCCGGCAGCGTAGACAGCGGGCAGCGCCCGGCCCCGCCCATCGCAGAGCACTCCATCGACCGGATCCGCGCCGCGCCTGCCGAGCGGAACGGACGAGCCCTCCAGCCAATCCACCGCGGGCTTGGACCCGATCGCGACAAGCACGACATCGGCCTCGACCCGCGTGCCGTCACTGAGTTCGACCGCTGATACCCGGCCGTCCTCGCCCACGATGTCGCGCACGCCGACGCGTCCGGCGCCGCGTCGAGCAGCACCACGATCCCGTCCTCGTCACGCTGGTCGAACAGCGCGGGCGCGACCAGCACGCACTGTCCGGCCGCGCAGCATTTGTCCTCGTCAACCTCGATCTTCATCCCCGACTCCAGTTCCGGTGAGCGCGTCAGTGAGCGCGCGAGAACAACCTTACAACTGTAAACATACACTTGTAAGGTGAGTCGCGAAAGGGGCCCCCGTGCTCCACGAGGGCCCCACTTGCTTGAAAGTTCTAGCGCTTGAATCTAGGCTGGCGCGATGTCGAACACAGCTTGGCTCAACGATGGGGAAGCACGGGCCTGGCGGGCCTATATCGACCTGTCCACCCTGCTCGGCGACTATCTGGACCAGCAGTTGCGCCGCGACGCGGACATCTCGCACACCACCTACCACCTGCTGAGCCTGCTCGCGGCAGCGGACGGCCGCTCGGCGCGGATGATCGATCTAGCGCAGCATATGAAGATCACCCTCAGCCGGCTCTCGCACGCCGTGGCCAAGTTGGAGGAGGCCGGCTGGGTGAGTCGCGGGGAGAACCCGGCGGACAAGCGGGGCCGGGTGGTGATCCTGACCGACCGGGGATTCGAGGTGTTGTCCGCCGCCGCCCCCGGCCATGTCGAGGCCGTGCGCCGGGTCGTGTTCGACCATCTGACGGCGACCCAGGTCGAGCAGTTCGCCGAGATCACCGGAACCCTTGTACAGGCGCTGATCGCGCAGGACGACGATGCCGCGGCCTATCCGGCGGACCTGCCCTGGCGCCGCCGCTAGGCAACGGCGGCGCCAGGCGCGTCGATCGGCTCAGAAGGCTCCGGGCGTACGGCCGAGCGCGTTGTCCGGGTCGGCGGGGTCCGGGCCGGTGACCTGGCCGACATAGAGCTGGACCTGGGAGCGGAAGCGCTCGACGGCGGCGCGGTCGCGCATGAAAGCCGGGAACGCGAGCGGGTCGGTGGTCTTGTACGAGGACAGCGGCTCAAGGCCGGTCGGCGGCGCGACGTCGCCGCGCACGGACCAGGTCCACGAGGCGATGACGCTCTCCTGCGTCGCCCGCGAGTTCAGCCAGCTGGTGAAGAGCTTCGCGCCGGCCTTGTGCTTCGCGTTGCTGAAGATGGCGCCGTGCTGCGCCCAGGAGTTGAAGGGGTCCCTGCTCGGCAGCACGACGGTCGCGTCCGGGCTCGGGTCGCCGGTGGTCCCGGCGGTGGCCAGGTACGTTCCGGCGGCGACCGGGCCTGCGGAGTACGGGGTGCCGCGCACGAAGGCGGGGTTCTGCGCGACGAGCTGCGCGAGCCAGTTCCAGCCGTACTTGTCGACGATCCCCTTGAAGAAGAACAGGACCGCGTCATCGTCGTCGGGGTAGGTGAAGATCAGCTTGTTCTTGAACTCGGGCTTGAGCAGGTCCGGCGCGGTGAACGTGGACGGATCGGCCGGAAGCAGTTTGGTGTTGACCATGTAGGCGAAGGCGCCGTAGAACACCGCGGTCCAGTAGCCGTCCGCGTCCTTGGCGTTCGAGTAGACCTGGTCCCAGCCCACCGGCTTGTACTTCAGCAGCGAGCCCTGCCGCTTCCAGCGCTCGAAGTCGTCGGCGGTCTGCAGGATCGCGACGTCGGCGACCAGATCGCCGTTCGCCAGCTGATTGTCGATGCGGGCATCGTGGATCTTGCTGAGGTCCGTGATCAGATGGATCGCCATGTTCGGGTACGCGGCGCTGAAGGCCTGCGCGACGAAATCCCACTGTCCGGGCTTGTCGCCGCCCATGTACACGGTGACCTCGCCCCCTTCGGCCTTCGCCGCCGAGTAGAGCCGCGCGAGCTGCGCCGTTTCCCGCGCCGTGGTGGCCGAGGCCGACGCTGCCGCGGCGCCCGTCGACGAGTCGGCGAACGCCGCGTTCGCACCGGGCACCGCGACGAGCGCGCCGGCCGCCGCACCGAGGGTGAACGACCTTCTGCTGAGGTTCATGGTTCGATCCGCCTATCCGTGATCTGCTTGAACTTTCATGCATCCTCAGCCTAACGCGACTCTGCTTGAATTCTCAACCAGCCTTAAGCGGGTGCCGCTCCGGAAGGGCCGACGTGCCGGGTGACGAAGAGAGCTGCGCGGTCCAGTGCCTGATCGGCCGCGTCGAGAATGCCGGCGAAGCCCTGGTAACACGTGGGATACGTCGGCGGTGATGTCGAGGATGAGGCTCTCGCCTCGCGGCTGCCGCAGCATCGCGTCGATCTTCGTGCGCTGTTCCTTGCTCATGCGTTTACTCCTGCCGTGAGCACGTTGCACGTGGCGGCCAACTGCCGGGCCTGTGCGTGCGAGTCGGCCAGCGACGCTTCGAAAAGGCCGATGAGCGCGGCCATCTCAGGAACCACGGGGGCCACGGTGAACTCGGGGGTGATGGTGGTCACCTCGAGGCCGAGCGCGCGCGGGCCCAGGATGGTCTCCAAGGTCGGCACGAGGTGGTCCATGTCGCGCTTGGGAGTCCCCGGCCCATAGGAGCCGCCGCGCGCGGGGATCACCAGGGCCGGGCGGCCCGCGGCCGGCGGTCCGTCGGGCATCTCGATCGTCCGACCGACGATCACGATCTGGTCCAGCCATGCCTTGAACACCGACGGCATCGAGTAGTTGCACAGCGGCACGGTGAGCAGGTAGCCGCTCGCGCCGAGGAACTCCTCGATCAGCTCGTCCTGCAAGACCGCGGCCGCCGTCTCCTGCGGCGTACGCCGTGCGGGGTCGGTATTGCGAGCCGAGATGCAGGCCGCGCTCAGGTGGGGTGCCGGTGTGGCGGCCAGGTCCCGGTAGACGACCTCCCCTTTCCAGGCATCTCAGAAGGAGGTCGCGACCTGCCGGGAGACTGAGCCGGCGGCGACCGAAGAAGCATCGATGTGCAACAGGTAGGACATGTGGTCTCGTTTCTCGCTGACCAGCGCGGACCGCCCCAAGACTTACGTCTTGTGCGTAGCACCATGATGCGTCAGTATTGGATTGCCCACAAAAGGCACATCAGTGTTCGTATCGAAGGGGGATGTGCGCCATGGACACCACCGGCGTCCGCACCGACGCGGTTGATTCGGGAGCGTGCGGACAGCTCCCGGTCGAGCACGGCGACTTCATCCGCCAGATCCTGGACCGCGTCGGCGACAAGTGGACCCTGCTCGTGATCGCCAACCTGCGCGACGGCGCACGCCGCTACTCGCATCTTCAGCAGGCCGTGCCCGGCATTTCCCAGCGGATGCTCACCCTCACCCTGCGCCAATTGGGTGAGGACGGGTTGGTCACCCGGACCGCCTACGCCGAAGTGCCGCCTCGCGTCGAATACGCCCTGACCCCCCTCGGCGAAAGCCTCCTCGAGACCGCCACCTCATTCATCCAGTGGGCCTCAGACCATCACGGCGCCATCCGCGAACACCGCGCACAACACTGAGGGCCCTGTCACCGAGCTAAGGCATTCGGTCGCCAACGATCAGCCCTTAAGCAGCTGACGCGCCATAACCACCCGCTGCACCTGGTTCGTCCCCTCGTAGATCTGGGTGATCTTGGCGTCGCGCATCATCCGCTCGAGGGGGTAGTCCTGCGTGTAGCCGTAGCCGCCGAGGAGCTGGACGGCGTCGACGGTGATCTCCATCGCGGCGTCGGAGGCGAAGCACTTGGCGGCGGCGCCGAAGTAGGTGAGGTCGGGGTCGTTGCGCTCGGACTTGGCGGCGGCGGTGTACGTGAGCTGGCGGGCGGCCGTGAGCTTCATGCCCATGTCCGCGAGCATGAACTGCACGCCCTGCAGTTCGGCGATCGGCTTGCCGAACTGGCGGCGCTCCTTGATGTACTGGGTCGCGTAGTCGAGCGCGCCCTGGGCCACGCCTACGGCCTGGGCTGCGATCGTCACCCGGGTGTGGTCTAGCGTGCGCATGGCGGTCTTGAAGCCGGTGCCGGGCTCGCCGATGATCCGGTCGCCGGGGATCCAGACGTTGTCGAGGTAGACCTCGCGGGTCGGGGAGCCCTTGATGCCGAGCTTGCGCTCGGGGGCGCCGAAGGACACGCCCTCGTCGGCCTTCTCGACGACGAAGGCGGAGATGCCCTTGGTTCCGATGCCGGGCTCGGTCACGGCCATCACCGTGTAGTACTCGGAGACGCCCGCGTTGGTGATCCAGCGCTTGACGCCGTTGAGCCGCCAGCCGTCGCCGTCGGGCACCGCGCGGGTGGTCATGCCGCCCGCGTCGGAACCGGCGTCCGGCTCGGACAGCGCGTAGGAGAACATCGCCTCGCCGCGTGCCACCTGGGTCAGGTACTTCCGCTTGAGGTCCTCGGAACCGGACAGGATCACCGGCAACGTACCCAGCTTGTTCACGGCCGGGATCAGCGAGGAGGACACGCAGGCCCGAGCCACCTCCTCGATCAGGATGCAGGTCGCCAGCGCGTCCGCCCCGGCACCGCCGTACTCCTCGGGGATGTGGATCGCGGCCATGTCGGCGGCGTGCAGGGCGTCGTGCGCCTCC
>Ga0302314_10011696_pt1 | contig 15285 bp, 15 predicted proteins | sample III_Palsa_N2_3_FD_200533 | JGI IMG/M metagenome (GOLD analysis project Ga0302314, IMG submission 200533) | Peat permafrost microbial communities from Stordalen Mire near Abisko, Sweden - III_Palsa_N2_3 | ecosystem: Environmental > Terrestrial > Soil > Palsa > Peat permafrost | place: Sweden...
CGGTTTACTCGTACCCGGCCGAACTGGAGCGGTCAAGAGGGTCCGCGGACGTTGGGCGACTACTTCACAGAGTGCTGACGACCACTGTCGCGCTCGCGCCCTGCTCCACGGCCACCACGTCCGAGCCCACCACGGCGTAGTCGAAGGACCCGTTGATATCCGACCCGGAGAGCGCGGCGGAGTTCAGCGGCACGGGCGGCCCGGCCGCACCCGTCGTCGGATTCATCGAGAGCAGCGTCCAATCGTTCCCGGTGATCTGCACGCCCAGCACTCCTGCGGCGCTCAGGCCGAGAGGATAGAACTGCGTATCGGCCGGAAAGCTGTGCTGCCACGACGCCGTCCCGGTGGACAGGTCGAATCCGGTGAGCGCGGTGATCGGGCCGTCGGTGCGCTGCGACTCGACGACGAGGCCGCTGCCGGAGACGAACCCGCCGGCGAGTGCCAACTGTCCCGCTTGCGTATTGACGTCCGCCGCCGTGATGCCGCCGATCCCCTGCACGGCGAGCGGGATCAGTTGCACCGCACTCCGCGGGATGGCGTACGCCGGGTAGGACTGACCGTTGTACGTCGTGCACGTGACGAGGACGTCGGCCGCCGTGGCGAAGATGCTTCGGGCGCCCGCGATGCAATGCGGGCTGTCGTCGGGCAGCGGAAGAACCTGCGGTGGAGTGATCTTCGCCGCGTTGTAAACGACGACGGAGACTCCGGTATCGCTGCAGATGTTTCCCGAGAGGGCGTACACCTGACCATCCAGCGTCTGCGCGTCGTGTTCGCCGCACGGCCAGGGCGCGCCGACGTCGTAGCCCGGAAGCCGGCCCGAACTCCACAGCCGCGCGCCGGTCGCCGCGTCGAGCGAGACGAGGCCGTCCTGGCCATAGGGCGCGACGACGAAGCCGTCGGATATCGAAAGCTCATCGACGGCTGAGGACGGGTAAATCGAGCCCCCGCCCTGCGCCAGGCCGGCCGGCCGGGACCAGATGGCCGCCCCGGTTCCGACGTCGATCGCCTGCGCGGCCGAACATGAGGTGATCTGGCCCGGATCAAACTCGTTGAAGCCTCCGTAGACGACGACGCCTCGGCCCTGCGACGTCGTCGGGCTCATGGCGCAAAGCCTGTCTCCCGACGGCGGGGTCCAGGACCACAGCTTCTCGCCACGGTTGAGCGAGTACGTTGTCAGGCCATTGAGTGTCGCGACGACGACGCTGTCGGACGTCGTCCACATCCCGATGCTCTGACCCGGCAGTGTCTCGCGCCAGTCGACCGTGCCGACTGGGACGGTGCGGGAGGTCGGCCCCGGGCCGAAGTCGTAATTCGCATGCAGGATCAGGGACGCGGCGGCGAGCACGGCAGCCGCCGCGGCGGCCGCGGCAAACCTCAGTCTTCTGCGACGGTTGGGGCCGCCGCCGCCCAGCGTCTCCGGAGCATCGTCGTCACCACCATCGTCCAGCCACTCGACCGCGCCCGACTCGTCCGCCGCGAGCTCCGCGAATTCCGGCTCTGACACGATCTCCCCAAGGCCTGGCCGTGCGGGACCGTGAGATCCCCGACGCGCCAGATTCTATGACACGTGTCGGTTGAAGAAGATCTCAACTTTCGAGCATCCTCGGTCACATCATTCGTCACTCGTGATGGCCTTGTTCGAGGGTAGAGTTAGCGCCGTTGAAGGGAGCGCGGCGGCGTGGGCGAGCAGGCGGATGCGGGTGCGGATACCGAGGTGCGGATTCCGCGGTCGGCGCTTGCCGGTGTCCAGCGCGCCCTGATCGCGGTGCACGCGGCGGTCGGGCTGCGCGCCACGCTCCAGGCTATCGCGGAGGGCGTGACGGGCTCGACGCCGTACGCCGAGGTCACGGTCACCACGGCCCGGGAGCCGGACGCGGTGGACCTGCATGTCGAGGCGGTGGTCGGGCCGCTTCGTGGTGGTCGCGGCCGGGGTGCGGCAGCAGGACGCGCCGGGGCTGCTGCTGCGGCTCGACGAGGCGTTCGCGGGCGACCCGGTGCAGGCCGGGGGCCTGAGCCTGCACGTGTCGTCCTCGCTGGGCCTGGTGTGCGAGCCCGGCGGCGCGGCCGATCGGTCCGGCTCGGTGGCCGCGCGGGCCGAGGAGCTGCTGAGCAGCGCGGACAGCGAGATGTACGCGCACAAGCGTTCGCGGGTCGGTGTGCACCGGCTGCTGCAGTTGGCGGAGACCCGGCCGGACGCGGGAGGGTAGCGGCCGTCCGCGCGTGCCGCCTCGCCCGCTCGTCCATCCCGGTGCACTTCGGGTGAGCACGGCCGACGCGGGGAAAAATTCGCCCGGGGCCCGACCCGCGCGGCCCGGGAGCGATCGGACGGTGGAAGCATGGCGCAGGCATGGCCTGGACAGGCGTATCCGCTGGGGGCCACGTACGACGGCGAGGGCACGAACTTCGCGCTGTTCTCCGAGGCGGCGGACAAGGTCGAACTGTGCCTGTTCGACGAGGCCGGCAACGAGGAACGGGTGCGGCTGGCCGAGGTGGACGCGTTCACCCACCACGCCTACCTGCCGGGAGTAGGCCCTGGTCAGCGCTACGGCTACCGGGTGCACGGCCCCTACGATCCGGCGTCCGGCCTGCGCTGCAACCCGGCCAAGCTGCTGCTCGATCCATACGCGCTCGCCTTCGACGGCGACATCCGCTGGGACTCCTCGCTCTTCGGCTACCCGTTGGACCGGCCGGAGGACCACGACGACCGTGACTCGGCGGACCGTGCGATGCGCTCGGTCGTCGTGGACCGGAGCTTCGACTGGACCGGCGAGTCCGGGCGAGAGGCGCGTCCGCGCACCGGCTACCATCCGATGGTCATCTACGAAGCCCACGTCAAGGGGATGACGCAGCTTCACCCCGAGATCCCGCCGGCGCAGCGCGGCACGTACGCCGGCTTCGGCCATCCGGCGGTCATCGACCATCTCCGGAGGCTCGGCGCGACCACCGTGGAACTGATGCCGGTGCACCAGTTCGTGCACGACGAGCGGCTCGGCTCGCTCGGCCTGTCGAACTACTGGGGTTACAACACCATCGGGTTCTTCGCCCCGCACAACGGCTACAGCGCGAGCGGCCGGCGCGGCGAGCAGGTGCGGGAGTTCAAGACGATGGTCAAGGCGCTGCACGAGGCGGGGATCGAGGTGATTCTCGACGTGGTGTACAACCATACCGCCGAGGGCAACCAGCTCGGGCCGACGCTGGCGTTCCGCGGCATCGACAACCCGTCCTACTACCGGCTGATGGACGACGATCCGCGGTACTACTTCGACACCACGGGGACCGGTAACAGTCTCCTGATGAGCAATCCGCACGTGCTGCAGCTGATCATGGACTCGCTGCGCTACTGGGTCACCGAGATGCACGTCGACGGCTTCCGCTTCGACCTCGCGGCGACCCTCGCCCGGCAGTTCCACGAGGTCGACCGGCTCTCGGCGTTCTTCGACCTGGTCCAGCAGGACCCGATCGTCTCCCAGGTGAAGCTGATCGCCGAACCCTGGGACCTCGGCGAGGGCGGCTACCAGGTCGGCAACTTCCCGCCGCTGTGGGCGGAGTGGAACGGCCGGTACCGCGACACGGTGCGCGACTTCTGGCGCGGCGAGGGCGGGGAGCTGCCGGAGCTCGCCTCCCGGCTCACCGGCTCCTCGGACCTCTATCAGGACGACGGCCGGCGCCCAGGAGCCTCGATCAACTTCGTCGTCGCGCACGACGGGTTCACCCTGCGCGATCTGGTCTCCTACAACGAGAAGCACAACGAGGCCAACGGCGAGGAGGGCCGGGACGGAGCCGACGACAACCGGTCGTGGAACTGCGGTGCGGAAGGCGAGACCGACGACCCCGAGATCAGTGCTCTGCGGTCGAGGCAGCAGCGGAACATGATCGCGACGCTGCTGCTGTCCCAGGGCGTGCCGATGATCGCGCACGGCGACGAGCTCGGCCGCACCCAGCGCGGCAACAACAACGCCTACTGTCAGGACAATGAGCTGACATGGATCGACTGGGACGCGATCGACCACGAGTTGCTCGAGTTCACCCGGGCCGCGGTGGCGCTGCGCACCGCGCATCCGGCGCTGCGGCGCCGCCGGTTCTTCTTCGGCACCCGCACCCGCGTTCCGGCGAGCCTGCTGCCGGACATCGAGTGGTTCCGCGTCGACGGACGGGAGATGACCGACGAGGACTGGAACTCCGGGTTCGCGAAGGCCCTCGGCATCTACCTCAACGGCGCCGCGATCACCGAGCCGGACGAGCACGGCGAGCAGGTGCGCGACGACTCGTTCCTGATGCTCTTCAACGCCCACTGGGAGCCGCTCGATTTCGCCGTGCCGGACTCGCGCTACGGCGAGGTGTGGACGGTCGCGCTGGACACGGCGTCCCCGGACCTCTCCGGGCGGCAGGACATCAAGGCGGGCTCCACGATCCCGGTCGAGGCACGTTCGCTACTGGTGCTGCTCACGCGTGAGGCGGGTGTCGGGGGGGGGGGCCCGGGGGGGCCCCCCCCCCGCGCACCCCCCCCGACACCCGGGTCAGCTCGCGGGGAGCATGTCCAGCTGCTGCTGGGCCCAGGTGTAGGCCTGGGCGAGGTCGGCCGAATCCGAGATCGACACGTTGACGCTCACCTCGTAGTCGCCCTTCCACGCGAGCACCCGGACGGCCTCGTCCTGCAGGAGGTCGGTGGTGCTGACCGGTTCCGCCAGGCACAGCGAGTCGGGGATCGCCGGATCGGTGCATACGCGCTGGCCCTGGGAGTCGACCCCGAACTCGAGCATCGCCGCCGCCTGCGCCTGCGCCGGTGTCGCGTACTTCAGTAGGGCGGCGTCGGCGGTGGCACCCTTCGACGCGGTGAACGAGCGGTGCTCGCCGGAGGTGAAGCCGTCCGAGGCCAGCCAGGTGCCGACCTCGTCGGCCGCACCGGTGTCGTACTGGCTGGCGTATGCCGAGGCGCTGACGGTATTGCCGACCTGGTAGGACGTTGACGTCGTGTCGGACGCGCCGCTGGGCAGCGGCAGCAGGCAGTTGCCCGAGGAGGCGCAGGCACCCTGCTGGGCCGCCGGAAGCGCGGGCGCGGTCAGCGAGAACAGGCCCATGGGCTCGGTCTGCGCGCTCGAGTCGAGCCGGTCGATTTCGGGCTCTGTCCAACTGTTCGCAGTGCTCGAATCGAAGGACCCGTAAAAGTAGAGCCAGCCCATGGCGATCACGTTGCCCACGGTGCTGGTGTATGCGAACTCGATGAAGCCTTCCGAGTCCGTCTTGTTGGTGTACCAGGCCTGGGTCTGCGAGGCGTTCGGGATCGTGTAGCCGACGCCGCTCAGACCGCTGCTCCAGACGGGTTCGCCGAAGTTGCTGGTGGTCAGTGCGGTGGCACCGGCCGCGGTGATCGTCTGGATCAGGTAGATGTCGGCCTGCTCGTCGCCGTTGTCGATCGTCCAATCCTCGTGCGAGACGCCCGTGACGCCGTCCGAGGAGAAGTTCGACAGCACCTGCTGCTGTATCGCGGAAGACTGCTTCTCCCAGAACAGGCTCACGAACTGATTCGAGGTGAGCGTGGGGCCGGAGATCCAGCGCGCATCAGAGGGCTGCGTCCACGCCGTGCCGTCGCCGGGCGTCGCCATCAGGCAGGACTGCAGTCCGGAGCCGCACGCGACGGTCTGCGTGCCCGGGGCGGTGGGCGCCGGGTCGGCCGCCGCGGCGGGTGCGGTGCGCAGTGACGCCAGTTCGGTGCCGACCCAGTTCCGCAGGTCCGGGGCGCTTAGCTGATTCGAACTGGAGTAGGAGACGTTGAGCACGATGTCCCCGACGACGGTCGAGTAGCCCACATCGATATTGCCCTTGGCATCGACCTTGGTGGCGGCGTGCGCATTGCCGGTCGAATCGCCGGGGATGGCGGTCGCCGGGCCCGGGTAGGCGGCGAGGATTTCGGCGGCGCGCGTAGAGTTCCACGCCTGTGCACCCTTCTGGGTGCCGAAGGAGAGCAGCACGATGTCGATGTTGTTGCCGTCGACGGCGTTCCAGTCGACGTGTGCGATGGTCTTGAGGTCGTCCTGGTTCAGCAGCGTCGACGTGTCGTCGCCGACCCCCGGACTGTCGGTGACGATGTTGCTGGTGTACAGGTCCGCGGTCGACACCGTCTGCTGCGGCCAGTCATCGTCGCCGTCGCCGCTCAGGAGTTCCGCCCCGGCCGGCGCCTTGATCAGGCAGCTCGTGAGAGTGGTCGGCTGGCATTTGACGGCAGTGACGACGGAGTTGCCGGTGCGTCCCGGCAGGAGCACGTATATCCCGACGGCTATCAGGCCGAGCACCACGACGACCGCGCCGCCGATCCACAGCAGCCGCTTGCGCTTGCGCTTCGTCGCGGCAGGGTCGGCAGGCGGTGCCTGCGGGGGCTGCTGGGCGTAGTAGCCGGGGTAGGCGTACTGGGTGGGCTGGGGATAGACCGGCTGGTCGTAGGGGTTCTGCGCGTAGCCCTGCTGGGGATAGGCCGGCTGCGGGCTGGCGGGCTGGGCGAAACCGGGCTGGACGAAGCCCTGCTGCGGGAATGCCGGCTGGGTGGGCGCGGCCTGCGGCGCTACCGGCGGGGGAGTGAGTGGAGTCTGCGGAGTCGGTGCGGGCCACGGCGCCGTGGTCTGCGGTACCGGCGTTTGGGTCGTGGGGGTTTGATCGGCAAGCGCGGGCGCCGTCAACTCGGCGGTGGGCTCGGCCGCCGACTGCTTCGATTCCTTCGATTCCGCTTGCGGCGTCGCGTCCGGAGCGGCCCAGCCCTCGCTCGGCGGCTCCACCGGTTCGGTCGGTTCATCCTGCGCCGCGGGCTCGTCGGCTTCCTGCGGCTCGGCCGCTGCCTCCGGCTCCGCCGCTGCCGGTGACTCGGCTGCTGCCTCCGGCTCCGTGGCTTCCGTCGCTTCCGCCTCCGTCGCGTCCGCCACCTCCGCCGCCTCCGCCGTCTCAACCACTTCCGGCGTCTCCGGCGCGCTGTCCGCGACTTCCGGTTCGGGTTGCGGGTCCGGCGTCTCTTCGACGTGACCGTCCACGGATTCCGATCCTGACATGCTCTGCTCCCCTGTGCTACGAGCTGTGCCCACCCGGCCCACCAAGACCGCCGTTGAATAATGCTGCTGAATGATATACGCCACCGTCTGTGTGGCCGTACTACCCTCCGCGCGCCCACCTCAGCGGCCCACCGACTCGGCTGGTGGGGCGCACAGGGGCGGCAAAAGGCGCGGGGCCGACTCCGGCATCAGCCCCCTGTGTAACCGCCCGTTCCACCCATCGCGCGGGCGGGCCGGGCGCCGTGCATTTCACTCAATGATTCAGCTAAGCAGGTTGAGCGTATTCGTATTGTCGTCTACGAAGTAGACGTCGTCGGTCCCCGGCTTCAGGGCCAGCCCGAACAGCGCGCCCGTACCCGGGGGCGTGTTCGCGGAGTCGAGTAGCACCGTCTGGACTTGCTTGCCGTTCGGAGCGGTCGCGACGAGGTAGCCGTTGCCCCCGTTGACCGAGAGCACCGTGCCGCACGGGCCGATGGCGAGGCCGAGCGGACCGTGGAGCGCGCCGCCCGAGGTCAGCGTCGTGCCGGTGCCGTCAGTGTTCTGACGCCAGGTCGCGCCGGGGATCGCCGCGATCCGGTTGCCCGCGGTGTCGGCCACGTACAGGGTTCCGTTCGCGGCCAAAGCCGCGCCGGTCGGGCCGACGACCAGCGCCACCGGGTCCGTCCGCTCGGCGAATCCCGAGCCGATGACCGTCGTGCCGGCGCGATACGGCGCGTGCCCCGGCGCGATCAGCAGACTGATTCGCAACACGGTGCCGTGGTGCACGGTCGCTCCGTTCGCCGCCACCGTGCCGTTCAGCACGTTGGTCACGAACAGTTGCGCGTAGCTTCCGTAGTCGGCCGCGGTCATGTCCCAGGGCCCGTTGATCCCGGAGCCCGCGAACGTCTCCCGCACCTTGCCGTGGCTGTCCAGCACGATCAGGCAGCCGGCCTTGGCGGTCGCCGCCGTGCCGTCCGTCGTCGACAGCGAGCCGACGATCACCCAGCCGGACCGCAGCACGACCAGTGCCGTGGTCAGGCCCACGCCGCCGGGGCAGGAACCCGGCAGCGCGGCGGGCCCCAGGGTGGCGAAGAGCGTGCTCGTGCCCTGCGGGGAGACCTGGACGATGGTGGTGCCGGTCCCTTGCAGGTTCGCCGAGTCGTTGAAGTTGCCGACCAGCACGTCGCCGCGGTGCAGCGCGCCGACGGAGGCCGGCACCACGGCCACGCCGTAGGGGTTCACATCGCCGTTCGCCGGGACCGTCGAGGCGATGGTGCTGATGGTGGTGTCGACCGGGTTCCGTCCGGTCGCGTGCCCGGCCGAAGCCGTGGCGGTGTCGGCCTGCGCGGCGGCCATCGTGCTCGCGGCCAGCGCCAGCCCCGCGAAGAGCGCGAGGGCCGCGTGCGTGAAGTGTGGTCGTGGACTGTGTGATCTGTACGCCATTGCGAGATTCCCCAATCCCCGGCTCGCACCCCGGGCGCGGCCCACCGCGCCCGTGCGGTCGTGCCGGATCCCTTGTATCCCCCGGCACGGATCCACCGCGTTCGCGGTTCAGGGCGAACTCGGGGAATCGTCGCTTACCGCGGATAACGAACGCGCCGGAAACGCTCCGCGCGGCGCACCCGCGGCCGGCGCGCCCCCGAGCCGGATGATCCATATCTGGGATGCCCCGCACGTTAGAATATCAGTATGTCCTAACAAACTATTGACCGCAGCTTCTCCCTCGTGCATTCTCCTCCCCAGACGCCCGGCAGCGCGGCCGGGCGCACCGCTCGCGGGAGGAGCAAGATGGCTCGGCTCGGATTGGCGGGTGTCGGCCGGATCGGCCGGATGCACGCGGAGACGCTCGGAACGCTTGCCGGAGTAGACGAGTTGCTCGTCGCGGACGCCGTCCCAGGGCGTGCGCGCGAGGTGGCCGGGAGGTTGGGCGCGACCCCCGTCGAGGACGTCGCCGAACTGTTCGAAGCCGGTATCGACGGTCTTGTGGTGGCCGCGCCGACCGACGCGCACGCCGAGCTCGTGTTGCGCGCCGCCGAGGCCGGTCTTCCGGTCTTCTGCGAGAAGCCGCTGGCCGCGGGCATCGAGCAGAACGTAGCGGTCGCGCGGCGGATCGCGGAGCTGGGCGGACGGGTGCAGATCGGCTTTCAGCGGCGCTTCGACGCCGGGTACGCCGCGGCCCGCGAGGCCGTCCTCAGCGGCCGGCTCGGCCGGGTGCACACGCTCAGGGGCCTGACCGCCGACCCGGCCCCGCCGCCGGCCGAGTACATCAAGACCTCCGGCGGCATCTTCCGGGACTGCGGCGTGCACGACTTCGACGCGATCGCCTGGGTCACCGGCCGCGAGATCATCGAGGCGCAGGCCATCGGCTCGGACCGCGGCGCGCCCTTCTTCCGCGAGTACGGCGACGTGGACTCCGCCGCCGCGCTGCTGCGCCTGGACGACGACGCGCTCGCCCTGGTCTCCGCGACGCGCTACAACGGCGCCGGGTACGACGTGCGCCTCGAGGTGCACGGATCGCTCGGGAGCCTGGCGGCCGGACTCGACGAGCGGCTGCCGCTGCCCTCGGCCGAGCCCGGCGTCAGCTGGCCGAACGGCAGCGCGTACGGCGGATTCATGGAGCGCTTCCACGATGCCTACATCGCCGAACTCGCCGCCTTCGTACGGTTCGCCGCGGGCGAGATCGACAGTCCCTGCACCGTCCATGACGCACTGGAGGCGCTGTACGTCGCGGAGGCCTGCGAGCTCTCCCGCCGCGAGCACCGTCCGGTCGAGATCGCGGAGGTCCGGAAGTGAGTACCCTGAACGCGAACGGAGCGGACCGCGCCGCGGGCCGGCGGCTCACCGAGCGGATCGCCGGCGCGCCGATCTCGTGGGGCGTGTGCGAGGTGCCCGGCTGGGGCTATCAGCTCGGTACCGAGCGCGTCCTGACGGAGATGGGGCTGGCCGGCCTGGTCGCGACCGAGTTCGGTCCGGACGGTTTCCTGCCGGAAGATCCGCACGCCAAGGCGGAGCTCCTCGCCTCCTACGGACTGCGCGCGGTCGGCGGCTTCGTCCCGGTCGTCCTGCACGACACCAAAATCGACCCGCTGCCCGAGATCGAGGCCGCGCTGGCTGGGTTCACGGCCGCCGACGCCGGGGTGATGGTCCTGGCCGCGGCGTCAGGGCTCGACGGATACGACGAGCGGCCGGAGCTCGACGCGGACGGCTGGCGCGCGCTGTGCGCCCAGGCGGACCGGATCGCCGAGCTCGCCGCGCGGTTCGGCGTGCTCGCTTGGTCGCCGCGCTCGCCCGGCCGGGCGTGGACGGCGTCCTGGCCACCCCCGACATCGTCGAGGACCTGCTGCTGCTCGGCGCCCTCGACCGCAAGGTGGTGTTCGGCTCGATGAACCGGGGCGGCCTGCAGGGCGCCGCCTTCGAGCTCGACGACCGGTTCACCGCCTACGACGCGCGCTCGATCGTCGAGGGCGGACTCGACGGCGGCAAGATGCTCGTGCGCATCGACCCCGCCGAACCGGACTCCGTGGCCACCCTCGAGGCCTGCGCGAACGCGGTGACAGACCTGGCTCGGCACGCCCGCGCGGCGATGATCGAGCCCTTAGTCTGCCGGCGGGGCGAGGGCCGCGTCGTCAACGACCTGAGCAGCGAGGCGGTCATCCGCTCGGTCGCCATCGCCTCCGGGATCGGTGCCACCAGCGCGTACACGTGGCTCAAGCTTCCGGTCATCGACGACATGGAGCGAGTCATGGCGGCGACAACGTTGCCAACGCTGCTGCTCGGCGGCGACCCCACGCACGCCCCCGACGAGACCTACGCGGCCTGGGAACGGGCGCTCGCGGTGCCGGGCGTGACCGGCCTGGTCGTCGGCCGGGCGCTGCTCTACCCGCGCGGCGACGACGTCGAGGCCGCCGTGGACGAGGCCGTCCGGTTGTGCGGCAGCGCGCTTCTCCCTAACTCCGGTCGGCCGCTCCGGCGGCTTTCCGGTTGCACAAACAGCACAAAACAGAAAAACCAGTACTACTTACGCTTCACCATGGAACATGGAAACGAGACGGGGCGAGCCGCGATCCGGGCGACCGGGCCGGCGCTCCGTCCTCAGGGCAAGGAGGCCCTTTCATGAGACGTACCCGCAGGATTTTTCTGGGGCTGTTGGCCTCCGTCGCGCTGGTGCTGGCCGGGTGCACCTCGACCAGCTCCGGTGGCGGCGGCACCTCGACGTCGGCGGCGAGCGGGCAGTGCCCGTACACCTTCGCGGTGATCACGCACGGCGACAACGGAAGTTTCTGGAGCGTCGTCTACAAGGGCGCCAAGACCGCGGCGAGCGACTACGGCTGCAAGCTCAGCGAGGTCTACGGCTCGCAGCAGCAGGGCCAGGCCGAACCCGACGACAACGCGGAGAACGCGCAGATCCTCGACGCGATCAACCAGCACGTCAACGGGATCGCCGTGTCCGACCACGATCCCTCGATCATGAACTCGACGCTGGCGAAGGCCAAGGCGGCCGGCATCCCGGTCGTGCTGCTGAACGCGGGCTGCGACACCACCGACATCGCCGCCTCCGGCGCGATGACCTGTGTCGGGCAGCCGGAGACCCTGGCCGGGCAGCAGGCCGGCGAGCGCTTCCTGCAGCAGGGCGCGAGCAATGTGCTGTGCGTCGTGCACCAGTCCGGGCAGAACCTGCTCGACCGGTGCAACGGACTGGCCACCGGGCTCGGGCTCAGCGGCAACTGCACGACCGGTTCCGCGCCGTCGTCCGGCCCGGCGTGCACCGAGCTGATCCTCTCGACACCTAACGCGGCGTCCAACCCGCAGCAGGCCATCGGGCAGGTCACCTCGTATCTGCAGTCGCATCCGCAGATCAATGCGGTGATGACGTTGAACAACGCGATCGGCGCGGCCCTGGTCTCGGCGCATCTGACGAACGTCAAGATCGCCACCTTCGACCTCGACTCGGCGGTCCAGCAGGACATCCAGTCCGGCGGCCTCGACTTCGCGGTCGACCAGCAGCAGTTCCTGCAGGGCTACCTGCCGATCACCTTCCTCTACCTCTACAACAAGGACCACGGGCAGACGACCGGTGGAGAGACCACCGTCGCGAGCGGGCCGCTGCTGGTGGACAAGTCGAACATCTCGAGCGTCTCGGCCGCCATCGCCGCCGGCGACGACTGACCGGCGACCGCACGGCGTACCGCGTGCCGGGCCGTCCGCACATCGTCCGGCCCGGCGCGCGGCGCCGAGAGCACGCGCACCGACCGACCTCGCCGCCTTCGCCCCCGCGGGTCCCCGACCCGCGTGAACCTGGAATGGAGGACGCGGCGCACCGTCCGGCCCGAGACCCGGACGCCGCCGCACCGAAAGATGACCACTCCCACCGCAGGCCTGCAGACGGGCTCCCCGCCGGCCGGTCCCCCCGTGAGCGCCCCGGACGAGCGCCTCGCCGCCACCGGCCGGCTCACCCGGACACTGCGTCGCCCAGAACTCGGCGCCCTGCTCGGCGCTCTAGCCGTCTTCCTGCTGTTCGCCGCCACCGACGCCACCCCTCAGCATCTGTGGTTCACCCAGACCGGTTTCGAGTCCTGGGCGCAGCAGGCCGCCTTCTTCGGCATCATGGCGGTGCCGGTCGGGCTGCTGATGATCGGCGGCGAGTTCGACCTGTCCACCGGCGGGATGACCGGCTTCACCGCGATCGTGATGGCCCTGCTGGTCGGCCAGCTGCACTGGAACGCCTGGCTCGCGGTGATCGCCACGTTCGTGTTCGGCGGTCTGGTGGGCCTGCTCAACGGCTACGTGGTGGTCAAGTCGAAGCTGCCGAGCTTCATCGTGACCCTCGCGACGTACTTCGTCTTCCGCGGCATGAGCATCGGCGGCGTGCTGCTGGTCAACCACGGCAGCACCGAGATCAGCCTGAGCAACACGTCGAGCTCGGGGCTCGGCAGCGCGCGGGCGGTGTTCGGCAGCTCGTTCGGGTCGAACGGGGGATTGGCCACGGGATATCAGACCGCGATCCTGTGGTTCATCGCCATCACCGTGGCCTCGGTGTGGCTGCTCTCCCGCACCCGCTTCGGCAACTGGATCTACGCCGTGGGCGGCGACCAGAACGCCGCGCGCAACGTCGGTGTGCCGGTCGAGCGTACGAAGATCATGCTGTTCATGGGAACCTCGACCGCGGCCGCGCTGGTCGGCATAATCTCGTTCCTGCAGACCTACTCCGCGGTTTCCGAGCAGGGCGTCGGCTACGAGTTCTACTACATCATCGCGGCGGTCGTCGGCGGCTGCCTGCTGACCGGCGGCTACGGCTCGGCGCTGGGCGCGGCGCTCGGCGCGTGCATCATCGGAATGGCTTTCCAGGGCGTGATCTACTCCGGCTGGGACAGCTCGTGGAACTTCACCTTCCTCGGCGTGATCCTGTTCCTCGCGGTCGCCGTCAACACGCTGATCTTCCGGCGCGCGAACAAGGCACGCCGATGAGCGAGGAGGCCGGCATGACTGACCTGTCCGCGGCGACGACCGAGGGCGCGCGGGACACCGCGATGCTCCAGATCCGCGAGATCAGCAAGTACTTCGGCAGCGTCAACGCGCTCAGCGGCATCTCGGCCACGGTGAGCGCCGGCGAGGTCACCTGCGTGCTGGGCGACAACGGCGCCGGCAAGTCGACGCTGATCAAGATCCTCTCCGGGGTGTTCCCGCCGGACGAGGGCGAGTTCCTGGTCGACGGCAAGCCGGTGCGCTTCAGCGGTCCACGCGACGCGCGCGACATGGGGATCTCGACCGTCTACCAGGACCTGGCGATGGTGCCGATGATGTCGGTGTGGCGCAACTTCTTCCTCGGCAGCGAGCCGACGAAGGGCTGGGGCCCGTGGCGCAGATTCGACGTGGAGAAGGCGAAGAAGCTCACCAGCGGCGAACTGGCCGACATGGGCATCGCGATCCGCGATCCCGAGCAGCCGGTCGGCACGCTCTCCGGCGGCGAGCGCCAGGCCGTGGCCATCGCCCGGGCGATCCACTTCGGCGCACGCCTGCTGATCCTCGACGAGCCGACCTCCGCCCTCGGCGTCAAGCAGGCCGGCGTCGTGCTCAGAAGGATCGTGCAGGCCCGCGAGCAGGGCATCGCCGTCATCTTCATCACGCACAACCCGCACCACGCCTACCCGGTCGGCGACCGCTTCGTCGTGCTCAACCGCGGCACCAGCCTCGGCGAGTACGCGAAGTCGGAGATCACCCGGGAGGAGCTGATCCGACTGATGGCCGGCGGCGCGCAGCTCGACGCGCTCGCCCACGAGCTCGACCTGATTCCCGGCGTCAGCGCCGCGGACGTCGGCGCCGAGGAGAAGACCGGATAACCCGAGCCGCCGGGGACAGCCGTCTTCCGGGGACACGCCAGAATAGTGATGTGACCCGGAAGACGACTGCCACCGCCCCCGCGGAACCGCGCCCCACCCCGGCCCAACTCGAGGCCGCCCGCGACGTCCTCATCCCCGACGTCATCGCGCCCGATCTCAAGGTACTGTTCTGCGGCATCAACCCGGGCCTGTGGTCCGGCGCCGTGGGCCGCCACTTCGCCCGCCCCGGCAACCGCTTCTGGCCGGCCCTGCACGCCTCCGGCTTCACCCCCGAACTGTTCACCTCCGCCCGCCAGAACGACCTGCTCGCGCTGGGCCTCGGCATCAGCAACGTCGTCGACCGGACGACCGCCCGCGCCGACGAACTCAGCGTCGATGAGTACCACGAGGGCGCCCGCATCCTTACTGCCAAGGCCGCCAAATACCGCCCGGCCTGGATCGCGATCGTCGGCATCACCGCGTACCGCACAGCCTTCGAACACCGCGCCGCTCAGATCGGGCCGCAAGAGGAGCGCATCGCCGACAGCTGCGTCTGGGTCCTCCCGAACCCCAGCGGATTAAACGCCCACTGGTCCGTCCAAGCCCTCGGCGAGGAGTTCGGCCGCTTCCGCGCGGTCGTGGAGGCGGGCTAGCGCGGGGCCTCCTGACGTGTGTGGTCGGCTCTCCTAGGTTTCCCGGCACTGCGCTCAGCTTCGTGCCGGGTCCTCGTACGAGCGGGCCCTGCGTTCCTCGGGCACTACTTCCTACGCGCACTCTGGTCTGCTGGTGACGCCGCACCGGCTCCTGACGTGGGGTGATGGATGGAAAGTCAAGATCAACAGCGCCTCCGGCGGGCCGGCTCGGAGAACAATGGGGGTGCTGGTTCTTTTGGGGTTGGCGTGTGGTGGGGTTTCAACCGTGGTGGCTGTCGCCGGTCGGGGGGGTGTTGTGGCCCC
>Ga0302314_10011699_pt1 | contig 15281 bp, 11 predicted proteins | sample III_Palsa_N2_3_FD_200533 | JGI IMG/M metagenome (GOLD analysis project Ga0302314, IMG submission 200533) | Peat permafrost microbial communities from Stordalen Mire near Abisko, Sweden - III_Palsa_N2_3 | ecosystem: Environmental > Terrestrial > Soil > Palsa > Peat permafrost | place: Sweden...
GCTTCCCTCGCCAACGGCGCGACCATGCGCTGGCGGGTCTCGTTCACCGCCGCGACCTACTACTACGCGTTCGGCGTCTATCCCATTGAGGTGCTTGCCTCCTCGGCGGCCTCAAGCTACCAGGCGACCGCCCAGACTTTCCTGCCGTTCTGGCCAGGCAGCGACGGCGCCACCAAGCCCACGCCGCTCCAGGTCGCGTGGGTCTGGCCGCTGGTCGACACGCCGCAGCAGGGCGCGTGCGGGCAGACCCTGGCGACGTCCTCGCTGGCCGGCTCTCTCGCCCCGGGCGGCCGGCTCGCCACGCTGCTGAGCACCGGCGCGCAAGGGACCGCGCGCGACGACCTGACCTGGGCCATCGACCCGGCTCTGCTGTCCGACGCGACCGTGATGACGCGCCCGCCCTACTTCACGGGAGGCGACGCGGCGTGCACCGGGCGGATCAAATATAAGACGCCGAATGCGGCGGCCACGAGCTGGCTGTCCGAGCTGCGGACGGACACGGCGGGCGAGCCGGCTTTCGCCACGCCGTACGCCGATGTCGACGTGTCCGCGCTCGTCCATAACGGGCTCGACGCGGACCTGAGCTCGGCCTACAAGCTGGGGAAAGCGTGGGCCGGCAAGATACTGCCCGGTACGTTCGGGAAAAATGGCAACAGCGGCGGGGCCACGGCCGCACTGGCGGCGGCGTGGCCGGCCGGCGGCACCGCCGATGCCGGGGTGCTCAACAGCCTCGCCACCGCCGGCGGCGTCAACACCGTCGTGCTGAGCAGCAACGAGCTGCCCACGTCGGCGCCGCTCTTCGACAACGCGCTCGCCCGGACGAGGACGAGCAACGGTACCTCCATGTCCGTGCTGCTTGCCGACTCGGATATCACCAGCATCCTTGGCTCCGTCTCCGCGCGCCGCTCGGCCGCCGCGCAGTTCGCTGTCGAGCAGGACTTTCTCGCGCAGACCGCGATGATCCTGGCCGAGGCGCCCAACGTCAGCCGCTCTCTGGTGGTGGCTCCGCCGGCCGGCTGGGACCCGTCGGCCGCCGAGGCCACGGATCTGCTCAGGCTGACGAAGAACGCGCCCTGGCTGCGCGCGACCGGCCTCGGCACGCTCGCCGCGCAGGCCTCGAGGGTCTCGGCGACGAAGCTCTGGGCACATCAGGTGAGCAAGGCCGAGCTGTCCGATCAGTATGTCGACAACATCAGCTCGCTCACCACGAACGTTGACGTGTACGAGAACCTGCAGTCCCAGACGTCCACGACGGACTCAGCCGCGCTCGACGCCGCGCTCGCGGTCACCGAGTCGGCGGCGTGGCGCGGTTCCGGATCGACTGGCGGCTGGCTGGCCATGACCAAGCTCAGCAGCTTCGTCTCCTCTCAGGAGCAGCTCGTCCAGCTCATCGCGAGCAAGAAGGTCCTGCTCGCCGGGACGTCAGGTACCACCCCGGTCTCGGTGACGAATGGCCTGGGCGTACCGGTCCAGGTAGAGGTGCGGGTCCTCATCCCGCCGGGCAGCGCGTTGCAGGTGAGATCGTACAAGCGGCTGCTCACGGTGAACTCGCACATGACGCAGACCGCCTACATTCCCGTGCATTCGTCCTCCATCGGCACCACGACCATGCAGATACAGTTGTACACAAGGAACGGGTCACCGCTGACCTGGCCACAGGCAAGCGAATCGATGAGCGTCGAGGTGACGCGGTTCGGACGGACGCTGCTCGTGATCATCGGCGGCGCCCTCGGCGTGCTCGTGCTGACGGCGATCGTGCGGCTGCGGCGCAAGCGGCGCGCCGATGGCAACCGCTCCGGCGGCTCCGACGACCGGGCCGATGACAAGTCAGCGAGCGGGGCTCACGCGGGAGGTGCCGGATGAGCAGGCCGACACGACCCCCGGGTCCGCCGTACCCGGACGACGAGGAGCCTACGCCGCCGCCCGCGCAGCCTCGGTTCACGCCGCGCCAGGGATCGCAGCACTCTGGTCCACAGCATTCCGGTCCACAGCATTCCGGTCCACAGCCTGGCGGGACACCGCCCGGCGGGTCGCGTTCTTACGGTGCACCGCCACCGCCACCGCATCAGCCGCCGTTCCCCGCCGCCCCGCCGCCCCATTCGACGCAGCCGCCACCGCCGGCTCATGAGGCACCGGTCCGGCCATCCTTCACCCCGAACACCGCGGGCGGACGGCACGGAGCGCGGCATGTCAAGGGCGGGAGCCCCCAGGGCGGTGGTCGGCCGCGTCCGAGCTTCACACCGCGGGAAGGCTACACGCCGCCACCGGACCGGCGCCGCGCCGCCCCGCCGCTGACGGCGTTCCTGCCGCCGGTGCCCGCGGGATACCCAGAGGCGCCGTTTCCGCAGGCCTATGACTATCCGGAGGCGCCGTCCACCAGGCAGACGCCCCATTTCACTCCGGTCGACCGCCGGGCGCGGCAGGACGACAGGGACAATCGCACCAAGATCCTCGAGCGGGATGATAGCGGGCTGTCGTCAACGGGCCCGCAGCCCGTCAGCGGGAACACGAGGCCGAACCTAGCCAGGTCGAGCAAGGCGATGGCGCTCGGCACGATTGCCTCACGCGGCACCGGATTCCTGCGCACGCTCGTGTTCGTGGTCGTCCTCGGCGGCGGACCCCTCGCAGACGCGTACAACAACTCCAACACGCTGCCCAACACCGTGTACTACCTCATGCTCGGCGGCATCTTCACCGCGGTCGTGGTCCCACTGCTCGTCCGGGCGGCCAAGGAAGACCCCGACAGGGGCGAGGCCTACGCGGAGCGGATCTTCACCCTGGGCGTCGTCGCGCTGCTCGTCGTCACCGTGGTCGCGACCGCGCTCGCCGTGCCGTTCGTCAACCTGTACGCGGGGAACATCACCGACCCGCACGAGCACCAGATCATGGTGATCTTCGCCTACTACTTCATACCGCAGATCTTCTTCTACGGCATGGACTCGCTGCTCGGCGCGATCCTGAACACCAGGGGCCGCTTCGGCGCCAACATGTGGACGCCGGTCATCAACAACGTCGTGGTGATCACCGTCGGCGGGCTGTTCTACCTCACCGAGGGAAACGGCCATACCGTGGACACGATCTCGACCGGCGCCGTCCACCTGCTCGCGATCGGCACCACCCTCGGCATCGTCATCCAGTCGATCTGTCTGTTCCCCATCCTGCGCCGCGCCGGGTTCAGCATGCGGCTGCGCTTTGACATCAGGCGGGACGAGATCGGCGAGATCGGCCGGATGTCCGGCTGGATGTTCGGCTACGTCGTCACCCAGTGGCTCGGCAACCTGGTCGTGCAGCGGGTCGCGAACGCGGCGGCGAACTCGGCGGCGAACGCGGCCAGGGCGGCCGGGGCGGCCGTGGCCAGGGCACACCACATGACGATCCAGGTCGCCGCGGCGCACCATCTCCTCCCCCCCATCCCCGGGGTGGGGTACTCGGCCTACTCCTACGCCTGGCAGCTCTTCCAGCTCCCGTACGCCATCGTCGGCATCTCGGTGATCAGCGCGCTGCTGCCGCGAATGAGCGGGCATGCGACCGACCGGCGGTACTCGCTCGTCCGCGACGACTTCTCCAAGGGCGTGCGGATCGCGTCGGTGATCGTGGTGCCCGCCGCCGTGTTCCTCGCCGTGCTCGGCGCGCCGATCTGCGAGCTTCTGTTCAGCTACGGGGCGGAAACCACCAGGGACGCACAGTACGTCGGCGAGGTGTTCGGCGTGTTCTCGCTCGGCCTCGTGCCGTTCATGCTCACCCAGCTGCAGCTCCGGGTCTTCTACTCGTTCCAGGAGAACAGGACCCCGGCCGTCATCGGCATGGTGATGCTCATCGTCGGCGTGATCGGCGCGCTTGTGGCGCTTGAAGTGCTGCCCGATACCCAGACGGTGATCGGGCTCGCGTTCGCCTACGACCTGGTGACGCTGACCGGCGCGGTGATCTCCTGGCCGCTGCTGCTTCGCCGGGTGGGCAGCCTGGACGGCTGGCGGATCACCCGGTCGCTGGTCAGGATGCTCCTCGCCACGCTGCCCGGTCTCGTGTTCGCCTTCATTGTCATGGCGATGGTGGGGTCCGCCCTCCATCAGGGACCCCTGTACGGTCTGGTGGCCACCGTGCTGGGCGGCGGCGGTGCGCTGCTGCTCTACGCGTTCTGTTCCCGATTGCTCGGCATCGAGGAGTTTCGCACCCTCATGCGTACCGTGGGCGGCCGGTTCGGATAGTGCTAATACATCGCCAAGATCGGCGTGCGCATGTTACCAACTTTGGCTGGCACGGTTACGCTGAGAACCGGCGGGGAGGACGGGTGGTGACGTTTTGCGGAACATGTCGAAAGCCTTGTGCCGGTCGTCGGTCCCCAGTCGGCGGCGGAGACTAGCATGGGGTGTGCCCGCGATGTTGTATCGTGGCGGAATCTCTCTGGCGGGCCGTGCGGTGATCGTGAACATAGGGGTTGGAAGGAGACCGAGAGCCTGCCCCGCTCTTGGCGCTGACGTATGAGCACCTACACCTCTGAACCAGGCACCAGAATCGCCGGTCGCTATCGGCTTGTGGACCAGGTCACCGCGGGAAACGGCTGGACTAGGTGGAAGGCCATGGACGAGACGCTCGCGCGTCCCGTCTCCGTGCTGACGTTCGCGCAGGGCTTCCCCCGAGTTACCCAGGTCGTGACCGCCGCTCGGGCGGCGAGCAGGCTCACGGACCCCCGGATGGCGCAGGTCTTCGACGTCGAGGACGGCGGCGGCCAGGCGTACATCGTGCTCGAATGGGTGGGCGGCGAGACGCTTACTGACTTGCTCACCGATGGCCCGCTCGACCCGGGTCGAGCGTGTTCTCTGATCACTGACGCGACGCGGGCACTGGTCGGCGCGCACGCCCTTGGCCAGGCGCACCTGCGGCTGACCCCGGACTCGCTCTGCTGGACGCGAAGCAGCGGCATCAAGATAACCGGGCTCGGCATCGACGCCGCACTGGCCGGTGACGGTCTGACCGCTCCCGCGGCGGAAGACCCGGCGGTCGCGGACACCATCGCCCTCGCGGGGCTGCTCTACGCGGCGCTGACCGGGTACTGGCCCGGCGAGCAGCCGACCAAGCTGCCCGCTGCCCCCGTCTCGGAGGGCGGGCTTGTCTGCACGCCACGCCAGGTCTCGGCCGACGTCTCATCGGCCATCGACTCCGTGATCACCAGGGCACTCCTGCAACGGCCGACCAGGCAGGGATCGGCGATCTCGACCCCGGCCGCGCTCGCCGAGGCGCTCGGCGGCGTCGCACCGCCGGTGCCGCTGCCCGAGCCCGCGCCACAGCCGCAGGCTGGCTACGCCAACCACGGCGGCTACCGCGGTTACCCCAACGACCCAAACAACCCGGATACCTGGGCGGTCAGCGAGCAGGGCCCGGGCGGCACCTCGCCCTACCCGCAGCGGAATCCGCCGGCCGCGTTCACATCGAACGGTTACGGGGGATCGCAGTACACGCCCGCCCCCTATCAGGGGACCGAACGGGGCGGCACGAGTCGGGTCATGATCGTCGTGATCGTCGTGCTTCTGCTTGCCGTGATCGGGGCGACGGTGTGGGCCGTCGGTCTGCGCAAGACCAACAGCCCGTCGGTGGGCAGTGGCAGTGGCGGCGCGCACCCAACGACCTCGCAGTCCCACCCCGCCACCACCACGGGGACCGTGCTCAAGCCGGCAGGGGTCAGCACCTTCAACATCCTCGGCACCGACAGTGAAGACGCCGCTCAGGCGCCCAACGCCATCGACGGGAACACCAGTACGTACTGGGGCACCGATACGTACACGGGTCATGCGAATTTCGGGAACCTGAAGGCGGGCACGGGACTGCTCGTTGACATGGGCAAACAGGTAAAGCTGAGCAAGGTTGAGGTGCAGGTCGGCTCGGGTGTCACGACGGCGGAGATCTACCTCGGCAACTCCAACGCGATGTCGAAGTCCGCCTTGCAGAACTTCACCCTTGTCGGTCACTCGGCCACGGGCGCCGGAACCCTCACCTACACGATCAACTCCAGTGCCACGGGCCGGTACGTGCTGATCTGGCTTACCGGCAACCTTCCCGCCGTCCCTGGGCAGACAGGCTCGTATCAGGGCCGGATCTACAACGTCGTCGTGCGTGGCAGCGACGCCTCCGGAACCTCCTGACGGCGGCCAGAGCCTCCATGTCGGGCACCGCTCCCGGCGAGCCATCGGACGCCGAACTGCTCCGCGGCCACGTCGAGGGAGACGCCGACGCGTTCGGCCGCCTGTTCCTTCGGCACAAGAACCGGTTGTGGGCCGTCGCGCTGCGCATCGTCTGCGACCCTGAGGACGCGGCGGACGCGCTACAGGACGCGATGATCTCGGCCTTCCGCCGCGCCGCGGACTTCCGTGGCGACTCCGCCGTCGCCACCTGGCTGCACCGGATCGTGGTGAACGCCTCGCTCGACACCCTGCGCCGCAAGCAGTCCAAGTCCGTCGCCTGGTCGGGTGACCCGGACGAGCTGCCCATCCCCGATCCAGGGCGCGGCCTTGGCGGCTCAGGAGGGATGACAAGCGGGGCGGATAAGGTTGATACCCGGCTTGACGTGGACGCCGCGCTTAGCTTCCTCACGCCGCCGCAGCGCGCCGCGCTCGTCCTGGTGGACATGCTTGGGTACTCGGTCGCCGAGGCTGCCGCGATCCTCGGCTGTTCCGAGGGGACGGTGAAGAGCCGGTGCGCACGCGGCCGGACAAGGCTGCTGCCCTACCTTTCGCATCTGCGAACGAATTTTCCCGCTAAGCGGAACCAGCCTGTCGTGGACGGCGTCTCATTTGAGCAGGGAGGAGGCGCATGAGCGAGCAATGGCCACCGCACTGGGGAGACCCGGACGGCGCGGACTCGGATGATCTAGATGCCGAGCTGACGGAAAACGAGCAGCCGGATACCGGACACCTAGCCCCGGACGTGCTCGCCGAGCACCTAGCCGAGGTGCGCTCGGCCCTTGCCTCGGCGCCAATGCCGACGCTGCCCGACGCCTTCGCGATGCGGATCGGCGCGGCCATCGCCGCCGAGTCCGCCACGCGCCTGGAGAACACCGGAGCCGGCAGCGAGTCAGCCACGGTTCGTTCCATATCCCCCGAATCTTCCCCCGCCGCTGCCGACGGCGGCACGACGACAGCACCACGCGCTCGTTCGCTGGTGGCAGGCGCGCGCCGCGCCGCCCGGCGGCCGGGAGCCTCCCGGGCGTCTGGACCAGCGGGTTCGCGGCCACCGGGCAAATCGCGCATGCGGCTCATCTCGGCCCCGGTCATGGCGCCGCTGCTGATCTGCCTGGTGCTCGCGGGGTTCGGGTACCTGTTTACCCAGATGGGCGGGTCGTCGTCCTCGTCGAGCATGGCTAGCTCGGCGGGGGAGCCCGCGTCCTCGCCGTTGGAGCGCCCGGCGGCCGGCTCGGCCCTGCCCTATAACGAGTCGGTGCCGACGAAGGGCGCGAGCAACCTCGTCGGCCAGCTGCCGGATTTCGCGGTCACGGAGACCGGCACCAGGTACGAGGCGGCGACGCTTGGCACGCAGGTACACGACGAACTGGCCCCCGCCCGCAGCACCTCGTCGCCAGGCGTTGAGCCGTCCGCATCAGCGGCTAGCTCGACTATCACGGGCGGTTACGTGGCGTCTAGGGCGCTGACGGGCTGCGTGTACCGCCTTACAAGCAACGCAAGGCCGAGCCTCGTCGATCAGGCCACTTACGCCGGCAAGCCGGCCTACATCATCGCGGTGCCAAGCCAGGTGTGGGTCGTGGGACTCGGCTGTACAGCGGCGAACCCGGAATTGATCACCACTGTTGCCCTCACAGGCTGATCAGGGAATCTTCGCGCCCTAGGATCGGTTTAGCGGAGAGCAATCGGCAAGAAAGGCGCGTGCAGTGACCGACGTACGTGACGTCATCATCATCGGTTCTGGTCCGGCGGGCTACACGGCTGCGATCTACGCGGCCAGGGCCAAGCTTGTCCCCCTCGTTTTCGAGGGCTCCGTGACTGCCGGTGGTGCGCTGATGCAGACCACCGATGTGGAGAACTTCCCCGGCTTCCCCGACGGGATCATGGGCCCCGACCTGATGGACCAGCTGCGCAAGCAGGCAGAGCGGTTCGGTGCCGAACTGGTGTCCGATGACGTCATTGAGGTCGACCTGACCGTCTCGCCTAAGGTCGTGAAGACAGACTCAGAGACGTACCTGGCGACGGCCGTGATCATCGCGACCGGGTCCAAGTACAAGGAGCTTGCGATCCCCGGCGAGAAGGAACTGTCTGGGCACGGGGTCTCCTGGTGCGCGACCTGCGACGGGTTCTTCTTCCGTGAGCAGGACATCGCGGTCATCGGCGGCGGCGACTCGGCGGTCGAGGAGGCGCTGTTCCTCACCCGGTTCGGCAAGTCCGTGACGATCGTGCACCGGCGCAACAAGCTGCGCGCGTCGAAGATCATGGCAGAGCGGGCGGCGGCCAACCCCAAGATCAAGTTCCAGTGGGACAGCGAGCCCGTCGCGATGGTCGGCGAGGGCAAGCTGCACGGCCTGAAGGTCAGGAACGTCCACAGCGGCGAGGAGACGGTGCTCCCGGTCGGCGGCGCGTTCATCGCGATCGGCCACTCGCCGCGCAGCGAGCTGTTCGCCGGCCAGCTCCCCATCACCCGTGAGGGATACCTAGAGGTCAAGGGCCGGTCCACCCGGACCGCGATCGAGGGTGTCTTCGCCTGCGGCGACGTGGTTGACCACGTGTACCGGCAGGCCATCACCGCGGCGGCGAGCGGATGTTCCGCGTCGATCGACGCGGAACGCTGGCTCGCCGAGCACGAGTCCTGAGCTGCTAGGCAACGAAAAGGTTTCAACACGGAAGGTGTCATTACAATGGGTACGACTAGGGCCGTCACCGACGCGAGCTTCGAGACAGAGGTTCTGCAGAACAGCAAGCCGGTCATCGTGGACTACTGGGCCGAGTGGTGCGGTCCCTGCCGGATGATCGCGCCGGTCCTCGAGGAGATCGCCAAGGAGTACGGCGAGAAGATCGACGTCGTCAAGCTGAACGTCGACGAGAACCCGGGCGTGGCGCAGCGGTACCAGATCCTCGCGATTCCTACGCTGAACGTTTTTCAGAACGGCGAGGTTGTGAAGCAGATCAAGGGCGCTAAGCCGAAGTCTGCGCTGCTTAAGGATCTTGCCGAGTTCATCTAATCTCCGGCTGATCGTCGCGGGACTTGTGAGGGTCCGGCGCGTCCTCATCGACGCGGCGGACCCTTACTGCGTCCCGCTCCTTTATTGCGACTCGCTGAAGGCGGGGCGCAGGACTCGTTCTGGCATGGATGGGGTCATCGACCCGAGGAGGCGCTCGAGCGCGACCTCGACGTCCTCGCGCCAGGTGAGCGCGGTCCGCAACTCCATCCGCAGTCGCGGATGCCTGTGGTGCGGGCGTACGGTCTTGAACCCTACCGCTAGCAGGTAGTCAACCGGCAGCACGCAGGCGGGCGCGGTCCACTGCTTGTCACCGAACGCCTCGATCGCCCGGACGCCGCGCCTCGTCAGGTCCTTGGCCATTCCCTGGATGAGCATCCTTCCCAGGCCACCACCGGAGAATTCACTTAGCACGCGGGCGGTCATCAACAGCACCGCATCCGCGCTGACCGGACTAGTCGGAAAGGCAACCGACCGAGGAACGTATTGCGGTGGGGCGAATAGAACATAAGCCGCGGGCACGCCGTCGACGTAGAGGATCTTTCCGCAACTCCCCCACTCCAAGAGCACCGAGGAGATCCAGGACTCCTTCTCCAGTGCCGGGTCTGACGCATCTGCGCGGGCCTTGCTTACTGGATCGAGTTCCCAGAAGACGCAAGAACGGCAACTCGGCGGCAGATCGCCCAGATTATCCAGCGTGATATTGACAAGTCGGCGTGACATCCCGTTTGTGTTCCCCGATCAGGTCAGCGTTAACCAGCCACTATTTTGGCATGGTACCCCGCCGACGGCTGGGAGTGCTGTTACCCATGATCTTAGATAATTGCGTGGAGGGTCAAATGACCGGAGCGGCAGCACGGCGGAGCTTTGGCAGCGACAATCACGCTGGAACTCATCCCGACGTCATGCGCGCCATCGTCGAAGCCAACGTTGGTGATGCGATGGCATACGGAGCTGACCCATGGACAGTGCGCGCTCTGGATGAACTCCGGCGGCTCTCGGGCGCCGAGGGAGACGTGTACCTGGTTCTCAACGGCAGCGGCGCGAACATACTCGGCCTCGGATTGCTGCTTGGCAGGCATGAGTCCGTCATCTGCGCGGAGTCAGCGCACATCAACACCGACGAGTGCGGTGCCGCCGAGCGGATACTCGGCACCAAGCTGCTGACCGTGCCGACACCGGATGGAAAGCTAACTCCCGCACTGATCGCCGGGCGGCTCGCCGGGCGCGGCGACGAGCATCATGCTCAGCCGGGCGCGGTGGCCATCACCCAGACCACGGAACTTGGGACGTGTTACTCCCTGTCGGAGCACCGGGCCATCAGAGAGTTCTGCACGGCGAACCGGCTTCGCCTTTACCTGGACGGCGCTCGTCTGGCCAACGCCGCGGCCCATCTGGGCGTCACCCTCGCGGAGTTGGCGGCGCAGGCGGATGTGCTGAGCTTCGGCGGCACCAAGAACGGCGCGATGGGTGTCGAGGCCGTCATCGTCATGCGGCCCGGCGATGCGGTGAACGCACCTTTCCTGCGCAAGCAGCAACTGCAGCTGTCGTCCAAGATGCGCTTCCTTGGTGCCCAGTTCAATGCGCTCCTTACCGACAGCCTGTGGCTGCGGAACGCCACCCAGGCGAACGCGATGGCCACCAGGCTCGCGGTCGGCCTCGCCGGCATTCCCGGGGTTGAACTGGTTCACCCGGTCGAATCGGATGTGGTATTCGCCCGCTTGGAGCCTGCCCACATCGCTGAATTGCAGCGGGACTGGATCTTCTACGTCTGGGATGAGACCACATCGGTCGTTCGGTGGATGACCGCCTTCGATACGACCGAGAGTGAGGTGGACGCCTTCCTCACCGACATTTCCGCCGTGACCGGGGCCGCCCGCGTCTAGCGGTCGCCGCGGCGAGCCCGGCCTGTTTCACGTGAAACGGGGCACGTCACCCACGGGCGGGACGGCCCCGTTTCACGTGAATCCAAGCATCGCGAAGCCGCTAATTCGATCGCCGATTGTCGTACATTGGACTGACGGACTTTGGTCGGGACACCGCTCCCCTCACCTGACCCAGCGGGCCGTCTTCTCGGCAATACCGGCACCAACCCAGGAGAAGCAGTGGCGCAGCAACGGCGAGGTCTCGGCAAGGGCCTCGGAGCACTTATCCCGGAAGCCTCGCGCCAGGACCCGGGAATCGTGGGCGCCGTCGCCGTCGTTGGCTACGAACAGCCCCGACAGGACGGCGGTGCCGACACCGGGCTACGTCAGGTCGCGGGCGCCTACTTTGAAGAAGTAGCGATCGATGCGATCGTTCCAAATCCACGCCAGCCACGACGAATCTTCGACGAGGAGGCCCTCGAAGAACTGGCTGCCTCCATCACCGAGGTCGGCCTGCTGCAGCCGGTGGTGGTCAGGAAACTAGCGGACGCACGCTACGAGCTTGTCATGGGAGAGCGTCGGCTGCGCGCATCCCAGCGCGCCGGGCTTGAATACATCCCGGCGATCGTCCGGGAGACGCACGACAACGACATGCTGCGGGACGCGCTCCTGGAGAACCTGCACAGGCAGCAACTCGATCCCCTGGAGGAGGCCGCGGCCTACCAACAGCTACTCGATGATTTCGGCGCCACCCACGAGCAGCTTGCCCAGAAGATCGGCCGGTCTCGTCCGCACATCAGCAACACCCTCCGCCTGCTGAAGCTGCCTCCGTACGCACAGTCGAAGCTCGCTGCGGGCCTGATCAGCGCGGGCCACGCCCGAGCGCTGCTGTCGCTGGCTGATCCTGAAGCCCAAGAACGGCTCGCGCATCGCATCGTGGCGGAGGGCCTCTCGGTCCGCTCGGTCGAGGAGATCGTCTCCATCCGCGAGGACGAGCCGGCCAAGAAGCCTCGCGCCGCCACCCGCGCCAAGCCTTACGCACCGGCCCTTCGCCATGTGTCCGACCGGCTCTCCGATCTCTTCGACACCCGCGTCAAGGTCGAGATGGGCCAGACCAAGGGCAAGATCGTCGTCGAGTTCAGCACCATCGACGACCTAGAGCGAATCGTAAAGGCAATGGCCCCCGAGGCATCCTCGGCCGGGGACTGATCGTTCGGGGCTTCCAGTTTCCCGAGTTTCACGTGAAACCAAAAAGTCCGGGCCGGCCCCCTAGGGGGCCGGCCCGGACTTTTTGGATCAGACGAGCGTTCAGCCGAGATCGAACCGGTCGGCGTCCATCACCTTGGTCCACGCCGCGACGAAGTCCTTGACGAACTTCTCCTTGGCGTCATCGGCCGCGTAGACCTCGGCGATGGCCCGCAGCTCGGAGTTCGATCCGAAGACGAGATCGACCCGGCTGCCGGTCCACTTGACCGTGCCGTCTTCGGTGCGGCCCTCGAAGGTGGTCGCGTCCTCGGACGTCGGCGTCCAGCTGGTGCCGTAGTCGAGCAGGTTGACGAAGAAGTCGTTCGTCAGCGCCCCCGGGGTGTCGGTGAACACGCCGAGCTTGGACCCGTCATAGTTCGTGTCGAGCACGCGGAGGCCGCCGAGCAGGACCGCCAACTGCGGCGCGGAGAGCGTCAGCAGGTTGGCCTTGTCGATCAGCAGGTACTCGGCCGGTAGCCGAAGGCCCTTGCCGAGGTAGTTGCGGAACCCGTCCGCCTTCGGCTCGAGGTGGGAGAACGAGTCCACGTCGGTCTGCTCAAGCGAGGCGTCGGTGCGGCCCGGGGTGAAGGGCACCTCGGCGAAGAGGCCCGCAGCCGAGGCGGCCTTCTCGACGCCCACACCGCCGGCCAGCACGATCAAGTCGGCGAGGGAGATCTTCTTGCCGCCGGTCGCGGTGCTGTTGAACGACTCCTGTATCCCCTCCAGGGTGCGCAGCACGGAGGCGAGCTGATCGGGGTTGTTGACCTCCCAGCCGCTCTGCGGCTGGAGGCGGACCCGCGCGCCGTTGGCGCCACCGCGCTTGTCGCTGCCGCGGAACGTCGAGGCCGACGCCCACGCGGTGGAGACCAGCTGCGAGACGGTCAGGCCCGAGGCGAGGATCTCGCGCTTGAGCGCCGCGACGTCGTCGACGAGGTCGTGATCCGCCGCAGGCACCGGGTCCTGCCAGATCAGCTCCTCGGACGGGACCTCCGGGCCAAGGTAGCGGACGACCGGGCCCATGTCGCGGTGGGTCAGCTTGAACCAGGCGCGGGCGAACGCGTCGGCGAACGCCGCGGGGTCCTCGGCGAACCGGCGGGAGATCGGCTCGTAGATCGGGTCGAAGCGCAGCGCGAGGTCGGTGGTGAGCATCCGCGGCTCGCGGGCGCCAGAGCCGTCCGCCTCGGGCACCGTGCCGACGCCCGCGCCGCCCTTCGGCCGCCACTGGTTGGCGTTCGACGGCGACTTGAACAGCTCCCACTCGTAGCCGAAGAGGATGTCGAAGAACTCGTTGTCCCACCGGACCGGGTGGTAGGTCCAGGTGACCTCGAGGCCGCTGGTAATCGCGTCCTTGCCGACCCCGGTGCCGTAGGTCGACTTCCAGCCGAGGCCCTGGAGCTCAAGCGGGGCAGCCTCGGGGTCGGGGCCAACGTTCTCCTCCGACGGGCCGGCGCCGTGGGTCTTGCCGAAGGTGTGTCCGCCTGCGATGAGCGCCACGGTCTCCTCGTCGTTCATCGCCATCCGGCCGAACGTCTCGCGGATGTCGCGGGCCGCCGCCAGGGGGTCCGGGTTACCGTTGGGGCCCTCTGGGTTGACGTAGATGAGGCCCATCTGAACCGCGCCCAGGGGCTCCTGCAGCTCGCGGTCACCGCTGTAACGCTCGTCGTCGAGCCACACGGTCTCCGGGCCCCAGTACACATCATCCTCCGGCTCCCAGGTGTCCACCCGGCCGCCGCCGAAGCCAAAGGTCTGCAGGCCCATCGTCTCCAGGGCGACGTTCCCCGTGAGGACAAGCAGGTCGGCCCAGGAGAGCTTCTTGCCGTACTTCTTCTTGACCGGCCACAGCAGGCGGCGGGCCTTGTCCAGGCTTACGTTGTCGGGCCAGCTGTTCAGCGGAGCGAAGCGCTGCTGGCCGGCGCCGGCGCCACCGCGGCCGTCGTGGACCCGGTAGGTGCCCGCGCTGTGCCAGGCCATCCGGATCATCAGCGGTCCGTAGTTGCCGAAGTCGGCCGGCCACCAGTCCTTGGAGTCGGTCAGCACCGCCGCGATGTCGGCCTTGACCGAGGCGAGGTCGAGGGTGTTGAACTCCGCGGCGTAGTCGAAGTCCGCGTCGTTCGGGTCGATGACTGCGGGGTTCTTGGCGAGGATCTTGAGGTTGAGCCGGTTGGGCCACCACTGGCTGTTCGCGTCACCCTGGGTGGGATGCACTCGACCGTGAACGACCGGGCAGCCCTCCGCGCTCGCGCCCTCGGTCCTCTCCGCCGCCTCCGGGGTGTGGGGGTCGGTGACTACTGGATCGTGATTCTCAGCCATGGGAATCCTTCCTGCATTTGATGATCTCTGGGTAATCAGGAACTACGGGCGGTCGAACAGTTGGGACACAAGCCCCGGTAGATGACCTCGGCCTCGTCGATCGAGAAGCCGTGGTCTTCCGACGCGGTCAGGCAGGGCGCCTCGCCGACGGCACAATCGACGTCCGCGACGACATCGCATGACCGGCAGACAATGTGATGGTGGTTGTCGCCCACGCGCCCCTCAAACCGGGGTGGGCTGCCGGCCGGCTCGATGCGGCGTACGAGTCCCGCCGCGGTGAGCGCGTGGAGGGCCTCATATACGGCCTGGAGGGAGACATGGCCTATGCGATCGCGTACCCCAGAGGCGATCGCCTCGATGCCGAGGTGGTCGCCTCCCCTGACGGTCTCGAGCAGGGCAACACGAGCAGCCGTCACCCGAAGGCCGGCACCGCGCAGTTCCGCGGCGGTGGTCGGAGTCTGGGACGCGCTCATGGCCCCAACCTACTCCCATAAACACGAATGCTTCAAGTGAACGAATGGTACAACTCTAGTGTCACGGGGGCCAATGCGCGGGTCTCATCTTGAGATGACAACGCCGCGGCCGCACGCAGGACCGCCGGCAGGTCCCTCAGGTAGGGCCACGCAGGACCCTGGGCAGGACTCTGCCGGATTTATCCACATAAAAGCACCAAGATCGAAATAGTG
>Ga0302314_10011700_pt1 | contig 15281 bp, 14 predicted proteins | sample III_Palsa_N2_3_FD_200533 | JGI IMG/M metagenome (GOLD analysis project Ga0302314, IMG submission 200533) | Peat permafrost microbial communities from Stordalen Mire near Abisko, Sweden - III_Palsa_N2_3 | ecosystem: Environmental > Terrestrial > Soil > Palsa > Peat permafrost | place: Sweden...
GCGGTGGCCGCCACCCTCAAGCAGCGCACCGCCAACACCATCTCCTCGATCAACTTCGACCAGCGAGCCTTCGACACCCTCGGTGAGGAGTCGATCCTCCTCGGCTCCGTCCTCGGCGTAACCGCGTTGCTGCGCCGGACCGACGAGGAACGCCAGTCCAGTGAGCGGGGCGCCCGAGTCCTGCCGTCCACCCGGCTGTTCGGCACGCTGCTGCTGCCGGTGGCCCTGCTGACCGGCATCTACATCGTCGCCCACGGACAGCTCAGCCCCGGCGGGGGCTTCCAGGGCGGCGTCATCCTGGCCACCGCCCTGCACCTGGCCTACGTCGCCGCCGACTACCGAGCCCTGGACCGGATCCGCCCCAGGGAACTGCTGGACGGCGTGGACGCCGTCGCCGCCGGCGCGTTCACCTGCCTGGGCCTGGCCGGCCTGGTCGTCGGGGCGGCCTACCTGAAGAACGTGCTGCCGCTGGGCACCTTCAACACCCTGTCGTCCGGCGGCATGGTGCCGGTCATCAACGCGGCCGTCGGAGTCGAAGTCGCCTCGGGCGTGATCGTCCTGCTGGCCTACTTCCTGGACCAGACCATCACCACCGGTCCCACCACCAGCCCCACCATCACGACCAGCCCCGGCGGGCCCGACGGGACCGAGCCGTCCGACACGAGCGAGGCGACCTCATGAACCTGTTCGGCCTGCTGCCCTACCTGGTCGCCGGGTGGATCCTGCTGATCGGCATGTACGGGCTGGTGACCAGCCGCAACCTGATCCACGCCGTGGGCTGCCTGGCCGTCGCCCAGTCCGCCACCTACGTGCTGCTGCTGTCCATCGGCTTCCGGCGCGGCGGCACCGCCCCGGTCTTCTCCGACACCTCGACGCACTCGGTGGTCGTCGACCCCGTCGTCCAGGCCCTGGCCCTGACCGACGTGGTGGTCGGCGCTACCGTCACCGCCCTGCTGCTCAGCCTGGTGATCCAGCTCCACAAACGCCACAGCACGATCGACCCCGACCGGCTCAACGCCCTTCGCGGCTAGGGGAACTGACGCCTGATGTCCGCTGCTGACCTGCTGCCCCTGGCTGTCGCGGTGCCGCTGCTGGGCGCGGCGGTGTTCGCTGTCGTGGGCCGCCTGCTGCCCAGACTCGCCGTTGACGTCCTCGCCACCGCGTGGGCGCTGGCGGACATCGTCCTGCTCGCCTGGCTGTGGCACCGCGCGAACCAGGGAACGTTGACGGACTGGGTCGGCGGCTGGCGACCCAGTGGCGGGGAGGGTGTCGGCATCGTCCTGGTCGGCGACCCGATCGGCATCGGCCTGGCCCTGCTCACCGCCGTACTGATCCTCGCCGTCACCGTCTACGCCTGGCGCTACTTCGCCGAGGCCCCCGCCGGGCACCCCGGCACCTTCCCGGCCCTGATCCTGCTGTTCGAAGCCGGGATGTGCGGTTTCGCGCTCACCGGCGACCTCTTCAACGCCTTCGTGTTCTTCGAACTGATGGGCGCCGTCGCCTACGCGCTGACCGGCTACCACGTCGAGGATCCCCGCCCACTCCAAGGAGCGCTCACCTTCGGCATCGTCAACTCCCTTGCCGCGTACTGCTCGCTGACCGGCATCGCGCTGCTCTACGCGCGGACCGGCGAGCTCGGCATGGCCCAGATCGGGCAGCACCTGGCCGGCCGCCGCACCGACGCACTGGTCGTCGCCGCCTTCGTCCTGGTCCTGACCGGACTGCTGGTCAAAGCCGCGATGGTGCCCTTCCACTTCTGGCTGCCCGACGCCCATGCCGTCGCTCCCACTCCGGTGTGCATGCTGCTGTCCGGCGTCATGGTCGAACTCGGCGTCTACGGTGCCGCCCGCGTCTACTGGACCGTCTTCTCCGGCCCCGGCGGCATCCCCGCCACCGCCGTACGCGACGTCCTGGTCAGCACCGGGATTGTCACCGCGCTGCTGGGCGCGACCATGTGCTGGCAGCAGCGGCACATCAAACGCATGCTGGCGTTCTCCACCATCAGCCACGTCGGACTCTTCCTCATCGGCGTAGCCCTGCTCAGCGCCCAGGGCATCACCGGAACCGCCCTCTACGTGGCCGGCCACGCGGGCGCCAAGGCAGCCCTGTTCGCGCTCACCGGCATCCTGCTCGACCAGTACGGCTCGGTGGACGAGCACGGCCTGCACGGTCGCGCCCGCGAGCTGCGCTGGAGCGCGGGGGTGATGTTCGCGCTCGGCGGCCTCGCCCTGGCCGGGCTGCCGCCCTTCGGCACCGGGCTCGGCAAAGCCCTCGCCGAACACGCCTCGGGGGAGTTCCTCGCCTGGCTGCCGGCCGTGTTCGTGGTCGCCTCGGCGGTCACCGGCGGCGCGGTGCTGCGCACAGCGGCACGCGTCTTCCTCGGGGCCGGGGCAGCACCGCACGACACCACCGGGCCGGAGACCCGCGGCGACCACGAGGAGCCGGAGGTCCGCGATCCTGGCCGGCCGGTCCCGATCCCGATGCTGGTCGTGCCCGCTCTGCTGCTGGCCGGCTGCCTGCTGGTCGGACTCCTCCCCAGCCTGGCCACCGCCCTGACCCGCGCGGGCGAGCTGTTCACCAGCAGAGCCGACTACCTCACTGCCGCCGCGCTCACCACGCCCCCGGCCGCCGACGCGCACACGGCGACAGCCGTCACCGCGGCGACCGGCTGGACGAGCGAGGGCGTCCTGCTCGGCGTGCTCTCCGCCCTGCTGGCCCTCGCCTTCGCCGCCGCGGCGCTGTGGGGGCGAAGCCTTCCCGGCCGCGCCGCCCAACTCCTGCGCGAACTCGCCACGGCGGGTACCCGCCACCTGGTGCTGCCCCTGCGCCGGCTGCACTCCGGACGCCTCGGCGACAACGTCGCCTGGCTCGCCACCGGCGTCGCCGCACTGCTCGCCGCCTTCACCGCGATGAAGTAGATGAAGTAGCCGCCCGGCCGTGCTTACTCCTGGACAACTTATGAGCTGAGGGGCCGGCAGCGAGGCCTCGCAGGAGTGTCGCGACCAGGGCTCGGAAGGCTGCCTCCGGTTCGGGGACCTGGACCAACCCTTTGAGTTCGAGGGTGACGGCGCCGTGGACGGCGCTCCAGATCTGCTGTGCCGCCGCCCGTGGTTCGGGTGGCGTGATCGCACGGGTCGCGGCGGCCAGTTCGATGGTGCGTACCAGCGCGGTGAAGGCGGCCGCGGCGTGTTCGGAGTACGCGGGTGAGGGCCGGGTGTGCGGCACCGCGTTCTCGAACATCATCGCGTACAGGTGGGGGTTGGCCAGGGCGAATTCACGGTAGCGGTGCTGCCTGTTGGTCAGTCGGTCGAGCATGTCCGGCTCGTCGCCGGGTTCGACGGCGGCCCGGAGGTGGTTGTACACGCCCATGGGGGCGAGGTCGGCCTCGGTGGCGACCGCGCGCACGGTGAGCCCGCCGGGGCCCTCCCTGGCCAGGACCGCCTCCGCCGAGGCCAGCAGTTCGCGCTCGACGTCCGCGCTGCGGGTCCGGGCCCGGCGGCCGTTGGCGGTCCGCGTCTCGTTCGTGCTGGACATCTTCCCCCATCGGCCAGTTCGGATATTGATGGACCGTCAGCCGATCCTCCGGTAGGTCAGGTCGAAGTCGTGCTCCCAGTGCGAGCCGTCCCGCGACTTCTCCCAAGCCCCCTGGAAGGTCCCACTGTCCGTGGAGAGCCTGCCGGTGAATCGCTGCGCGAAGCCGGGCGAGTCCCTCCACAGCCTCCAGACTCCGTCGTTCAGGCTCATCTCGTAGGTGCGGTGCACGCCCCGGGAGTCGAAGTAGCGCTGTGAGAACGTCCCGCCTGTCGCGGTGCTGATGACGGCGATGCCGTCCGGAGCGTCGGGATGCTCGATCGTCCACCGCTGAATGAGGAAGAACCCCCCTTCAAGCCACTCGAACGTGGTGCGCCCGAGCACCGTGACCGGGGGATCGGAGGGGAACAACGCCTCCGTGTCCCACTCGCCCACCAGTACCTCCAGCTGGCCGAGGCCGGCTGGCCGGGCGGCCGGGACGTCGCCCGGGGTAGGGCTCGCGGCGTCGGTCACCGTGTGGGCCTCCTGTCTCGGGCGGCGGCTCCGGTCAACTACTACTCCGGTCAACTACTACTCCGGTCAACTACTACTCCGGCCGTGCGGGGAGGCGGCCGGCCGGGTCAGCGTCGGTGCAGGGTCTGGAGGGCTTCGACGAGGACCTTGGGGTCGTGCTGGCCCTTGTAGACCGGCGGCGGCTGCCGGTCGAGGTGCAGGAGCCCGGCGACGGCGGTCCAGGCGGTGCGTACCGAGTACTCGACGGTGAAGACGACGTCGTCGGGGACCTCGGCGTACTGGCCGATGAACGCCAGGTTGGTGGAGCCCTCCGGGACGACCTGGGGCCGGTCCCCGGCCTTGCGGACCAGGAACTGGCTGGTGATGTAGGGCATCATGGCCGGCCGCACGATCGAGCCGTCCAGGATCTGCTGACCTTCCTCGAACCGCAGGTGCCGCAGTACCTCGTCCAGGATCTCCCGGCCGGTGCACCGCGCCATCGGCTTCTTGACGAAGTCCCCCTCCCGGTCCGGGAAAAGGGCGTAGCCCCACCACACGAAGGTGTCCTCGGGCTGGTCGCGGAAGTGCGGCTGGTGGTTGAGGACGATGGTCAGCAGCCAGCTGGAGTCCTTGAAGGTGATCAGGCCGCCCTTGCCGGCCTCGCTGCCGCTGAAGCCCTCCATCAGCTTGAAGAAGACCGGGTCCTTGGTGGTGACGGTGAACGACTCCCAGGTGGAGTCCTTGGTGGAGGAGTCGAACACCTTGGGGTCGCCCAGCCCCGGGCGCTTGGCCGCCAGCGTCTCCCACAGCGTCCAGGAGCCGCTGGCGGAGGCGGTGTCCAGAGTCGGGGCGGTGTCGGTGGAGCCCAGTGTCGAGTTGGCGGTCATCGACCCGTTGGTCACCATGACCAGGTCGTCCTGGCCCAGAGCGGTCGTCTCGGCCGTCCCGCCACGCTCCCAGGTGATCGCCTCGACCGTCACCGTGTCGCCGGGGGTCAGCCGCAGGTCGGTGACCCGGGTGTCCAGTCGGACGGTGACGCCCTGGTCGGTGAGCCAGGCGAGCAGCGGGCGGACGATCGAGTCGTACTGGTTGAACCGGGTGCGGTAGATCCCGGACATGCTGTCGAAGGTCTTGAACAGGTGGACGAAGCGGTTGAGGTAGCGGCGGAACTCGATGGCGCTGTGCCAGGGCTCAAACGCGAAGGTGGTGCACCACATCGCCCAGAAGTTGGTGCCGAAGAACTCCTCGTGGAACAGGTCCGCGATGCGCTTGCCGTCGAGCAGCTGCTCCGGGGTGGCCAGGCAGGCCACGAGCTCCACCCGGTCGCGCTCGGAGAAGGTCATCGAGTGCGCGTCGATGACCGTCCCGTCGGCGGCGACGAGGCGGGCGTGGTCGTTCCAGGCGAAGTCCTCGTGGAAGGCGAAGGTGTCCTCGGTGACGGAGGTACTCGGGTCGTCCAGTGACGGGATCGAGGACAGCAGGTCGTAGGTGCAGGCGAAGTGGAGCTCGAACATCCGCCCACCCCGCATGGTGTACCCGGTCTCGGGGGAGCCGGCCGCGTCCAGGCTGCCGCCCTCGCGGTCCTGCTCCTCCAGGATCACGATGTCCCGCCCGGAGAACCCGCCCTCGCGGATCAGGAACGCCGCCGCCGAGAGCGACGCGATCCCACTGCCCACCAGATAAGCCTTGGCCATGGCTGTTCCTCTTCCCTGTCCGCCAGGCGGGACGAGTACCCGTCCCGCTCCCGGGGCACGCGGCCGGCGCCGGCAAGTCGCTGATTCGGCTCAGCCGGCGGTGATCTTCCGAAGATACGATTTTCGTGGCACTATCGCTGATGGGCGACTGATTTCGTTGAGAAAGTGGACCAAGATGGATGAAATACGCAGTACCGATGCCGGACAGTTGAAGGTCACCGATCGGACCCGGCACCGCAGGATGCGGGAGAACGGCCGAACGGACAGCGCTGCGCTGAACGAGGTGCTGTCCGCGGGCTTCATCTGCCACCTCGGGGTGGCGGTCGACGGCGTGCCGATGGTGGTCCCCACCGTCTACGGGGCGACCGCGGAAACGCTCTACCTGCATGGTTCGGTCGCCAGCCGCAGTCTGGCCGCTGACCCCGGGGCCACCGTGTGCGTGACCGTCACCCACGTCGACGGGCTGGTCCTGGCCCGGTCGGTCTTCGAGCACGGCGTCAACTACCGCAGCGCCATGGTCTACGGCGTGCCCAGGATCGTCGCCGACGCGCAGGAGAAGCTGGAGGGACTGCGGGTGCTCACCGAGCAGGCCGCCCCCGGCCAGTGGGACTACGCCCGCAGGCCCAACCGGAAGGAACTCGCCGCGACCACGCTGCTGGCGCTGCCCCTGGACCAGGCCTCGGTCAAGATCAGCGCCGGGCCGCCCGAGGACGGCGACGGACCGGACGCGGCACTCGGCCTCTGGGCGGGCGAGATCCCGGTACGCCTGGCCTGGCAGCCGCCCGTGCCGGACCCGCAACTGCCGTCCGGCATCGAGGCTCCCGCCCACATCGCCGCCCTGCTGGGCCGGGCCGGCTGACGCCGCCATGCTTTCAGCGCCAGAGTTTCAGCGCCATGCTTTCAGTGCCAGGGTTTCAAAGCCAGGGCAGCTGCCAGGGCGGGCGGCGCCGGGTCTGGGACGGCCCCCAGGACCCGCGTTCATAGGGCAGCGGGGCGGGTGGGTGGTCCACCAGGGGCTGGATGACGCGCCAGGTCTCCTCCACGACGTCCTGCCTGGTGAACAGCGAACGGTCGCCCGTCAGCGCGTCGTTGAGCAGCCGCTCGTAGGGCTCGGGGGGCTTGCCCAGCTCGGCGGCGAAGGACAGGTCCAGGTGGACGTCTCTGGACGAGTGCCCGGATGCGTCCTTGGAGAGCAGGTTGAGCCGCAGGCCGGGGTCCGGGTCGATCCGTAGCACCAGCTCGTTGGGGGCCGGGTGCTCCGGCTCGTCCAGGAAGCCCAGCCGGGGCGGGCGCTTGAACAGCACACGGACCTCGGTGGCCCTGGCGGCCAGTGCCTTGCCGGCTCGGATCGAGAACGGCACCCCGCTCCAGCGCCAGTTGTCCACCTCCAGCCCGAGTTCGATGTAGGTCTCGGTCTGCGAGCCCGGCTTGACCCCGGGGACGTCCAGGTAGCCCTGGTACTGGCCGCGCAGGCAGTGGGCCGGGTCGGCGTCGGCCATGGCTCGGAAGACGTCGACTTTCCGGTCCCACAGGGCGTCGGGTCCGGGGCCGACCGGTGCCTCCATGGCGACCAGGGCGAGCACCTGGAGGAGGTGGTTCTGCACCACGTCGCGCAGCGCGCCCACGGGATCGTAGAACGCCCCCCGGTCCTCGACTCCGAAGTCCTCCGCCATGGTGATCTGCACGGCGGCCACATGATCGCGGTTCCAGACCGGCTCCAGGAGGGCGTTGGCGAACCGCAGGAACTGGATGTCCAGCACCGGCTGCTTGCCCAGGAAGTGGTCGATCCGCAGGATCTGCTCCTCGGCCAGCACCTGGTGGAGTTGCGCGTTGAGTGCTCGGGCGGACGCCAGGTCGTGGCCGAAGGGCTTCTCCAGCATCACCGTGGCCCGGGTAGTCAGGTTGGCCGCACCCAGGGACTGCACCACCGGGGCGAACAGCGAGGGCGGGATCTCCAGGTAGAACAGCGGCCGCTCGACCCCCTTCAGCCGGTCGGCCAACGCCTGGTAGGTGCCGGGGTCGACGAAGTCACCCCGCAGGTAGGACAGCCGCCCGGCCAACCGGTCAAAGACCGTGGCCTCCACGGCCTCGTCGGCCGTCCGCAGCGCCTCGCGCAGGGAGGAGACCAGGTGGTCGTGCGACCAGTCCTCGCGCGCGACCCCGATGATCGGGCAGTCCAGGAGCCCCGCCGCCTCCAGGCGGTAGAGCGACCGGAAGGTCATCTTGCGAGCCAGGTCACCGGTGATACCGAAGATCACCAGGGCGTCGGCGGTCACCGCTTCGCCCCGCGCCGGACCGGACCGGGTCCGGTCGCGAGGTGTCCGGTCGCGAAGTCACGAGGACATGTCCGAACCCATCCAGGCGGATCAATCATCATAAATAGGACCATATCGCCAGGGCCGACGATCCGCGCTCGCGTTCGCGCCGTTCAGGACACGCCGGGGGTGCCGGGCCGGAAACCGTGATGGGCCAACCGGGTGGCCCACCGTTTCCGACCCTCGCTCAGGGCATCGCCTTGCTGCTCACGAGTGACCGGCGAGGCTGCTCACGAGTGACCGGCGAGCCACTCCTTGACCTGCTGCGCGTACTCCGGGGCCCACTGCGGCGACCAGCGCCGGAAGTACACGTGCATGCTCAGCGCGTGCAGCAGGTGCGCGAGGTCGACGCGCTGCTCCCAGTCGTCCGGCAACGGGCAGGCCGCGGCGTAGGCGGCGAGGAAGACGGGGCGGCCTGCTGGGAAAGCGTCGAAAATGTGCTCGTCGAGCTTGCCGAAGTCGCGGAACCGGTCCTGGAACCTGGCGTGCTCGAAGTCCAGGACGCAGCTGACCCGTCCGTCGCGCACCAGGAAGTTCGGCAGCCACAGGTCTCCGTGGGTCAGCGCCGGGGTGCTTGCCGAGTCGTCCAGCTGGGACAGTGCCGTCGCGGTCGCGGCGCGAACGGCTGCGGCGTCGGCCAGCAGGTCGGCCTGGCTCTGGTCGAGCAGCGCGTCCAGCTCCGACTCGACCGAGCTCCGCAGGTTCGGCGCGTCGCCGCTGCTCGGGGCGATGCTGTGCAGCCGTCCGACGAGGTCGCCGAGGTCGTGGCACAGCGCCTCGCGCTGGCTCTGGTCGAGAGCGTCCCACAGGTCCGCCGCCGTGTCGCCGTCCTGGAACTCCTGGATGAGCACGGGCCCGTCCACGGTCGGGTCGTGCGGCACCAGGGCGCGGTACCGCACCACCGGGATGCCGTGTTCGGCCGCGATTCGGGTGCTCGCCATGAGCTCCCTCAAGTGCTCGGGATCGCGGTCGCGTTGGGGCAATTTGACCAGCAACCGGCCGTGGTCGGTGTCGGCGACCCAGTGCTTGCTGCTGTAGCCGGCCAAGAGTTGACGCAACGACAGGATGCTTGCCTCCGGGCAGGCTTGCTCCAGGACGCGTCGAATCACGGGATCGAGATCGGTCGGCATGAGTTCCCCTACCCGTCGGCGTGGTGGGCGCGGTGCCGGGCGACCCTATATCAGGGTTGGCATTTCGTGTCGGCATTTCAGGGTCGGCATTTCAGGGTCGGCGCTGCACACAGGCGGGGCTGACCGTGCGGCCGGCGGCGGGGTCGGGATGAGGGCAGGGGTGGGGCTGAGGGGGTGATTGGGGTCGGCGATCTGCGGCCTATGGTGCGACTTGTCCTTTTCATATGGTCACGAACGGACAACAGTTGACGCATACACGGCTTTTTCGGGCCTCGGATTGCCCGTGGCCTCTTGTGCAGACAACTGATCTTCAGTAGTCATTGCTGCACGCAGACGCTTGTGGCACATGATGCCGCGGAGCTTGTCGGGAGCGGCCGAAGATCCGGTCGCAGACCTGGGGGAAGGACCCGTTTCATGCTCATAGTTCCCAAGATATCCGTTTCGAGGATATCCGTCCGATCCGGCCTGCGGGCGGTGGCGGCTGTGCCGACCGCCCTCGCGCTCGCCGGAGCCTTCGCCATCGTCGGACCGGTGGCCACGGCCTCCGCGGCGACGATCTCGGTGGCCGGCACCCACCCCGACTGGGCGGCCGCCTCGGCCGACCGTGGCGCGGTCGCCTCGACCAGCACCGTGGACACCACCGTGTACTTCGCCGGGAAGGACCCGGCCGCGCTCAACGCCTACGCCGCCGAGGTCTCCGACCCGAGCAGCGCGGCCTACCAGAAGTACCTGACTCCGGCCCAGTTCCAGTCCCGGTTCGGGGCCACCCCGGCCCAGGTCGCCTCCGTTGAGACCTGGCTGCGGTCCTCCGGGCTCACCGTCACCGCCGTGGACTCGCACTCGGTCACCGCGCGCGGCACCGCCGCCGCGACCGAGAAGGCGTACGGCACCAAGCTGGACGAGTTCGCGGTCAAGGGCAAGGACTTCCGCGCCCCGACCGCCAACGTGCGGGTGCCGAGCGCGGTCAGCAGCGCGGTGCTCTCGGTGACCGGCCTGTCCAACATGCCGGAGACGGTCAAGCCCGCCTCCCTGGTCGGCCAGGTGTCCACGCCCGCGGTCGCCGGCGTCAGCGGCGCCAAGGCCAAGCAGAGCACCGGCAAGGACGGCGCGGTCTTCCTCGGCCCCAGCGCCTGCTCCACCTACTACGGCCAGTTGACCGACAAGACCGACCCGGCGTTCAAGGGCAAGGCCGACAACCCGTACGCGGTCTGCGGCTACACGCCCTCGCAGCTCCAGGGCGCCTACGGCGTGGCCGGTACCGGCCTCACCGGCAAGGGCGTCACCGTGGCCATCGTGGACGCCTACGGTTCGTCGACCATGCAGGCCGACGCCAATCAGTACGCCGTCAACCACGGCGGGAAGGCCTTCGCCAAGGGCCAGTACACCCAGACGGTCACGCCGGCCAAGTGGACGGACGAGTCCGGCTGCGAGGGCCAGGCGGGCTGGGCCCCGGAGGAGAGCCTGGACGTCGAGTCCGTGCACTCGATGGCCCCCGGCGCGAAGATCCACTACTACGGCGCCAACTCCTGCAACGACCCCGACTTCCTCGCGGACTTCACCTCGATCGTCGACAACCACTCGGCGGACCTGGTCTCCGACTCGTGGGGCGGCGTGATCTACTCGTCCACCGGCAACGAGGACCCCTCGGTGCTGGCCGAGTACACCCAGATCTTTGAGCAGGGCGCGACCGAGGGCATCAGCTTCAACTTCTCCGCCGGTGACTGCGGCGCGGAGGACCCGTCGACCGCCTGCGGTTCGGCCGACACCTCCACCACCCCGCAGGCGGACTTCCCGACCTCGGACGTGTACGCGACCTCGGTCGGCGGCACCAGCCTCGCCATCGGCAAGAACAACCAGGCCGAGTGGAACACCGACTGGGGTACCGACGCCTGGCTGCTGTCCGGCAAGACCTGGCAGGCGGCGGGTTACCAGTACGGCGGCGGTGGCGGTACCAGCGACAGCTTCGCGCAGCCGTGGTACCAGGCCGGCGTGGTCCCGACCAAGCTCGCCGAGACCCTGCCCGACGGCGTCAACGTCGGCACCAAGATGCGGGTCGCGCCGGACGTCTCCATGGACGCCGACCCGACCACCGGGTTCCTCTTCGGCATGACCCAGGCGCTGCCCGACGGCGGCACTGGCTACGCCGAGAGCGCCATCGGTGGCACCAGCCTGGCCTGCCCGCTCTTCGTCGGCCTGCAGGCTGACGCCATGCAGTCGCAGGGCGGCCGTCCGATCGGCTTCGCCAACCCGGCGATCTACCGCTCGGCCGGTACCCCCGCCATCACCGACGTCACCGCGACCGGCGCCGGCGCCAAGGCGGTCAACACCCTGCCGGCGTTCGACGGTTACCCGGCCATCGTCTTCAACTTCGGTGACGACGGTCTGCTCAAGGCGAGCAAGGGCTACGACGACGCCACCGGCATTGGCACCCCCTCGCCGGCCTACCTCTGGCTCCGCTCCCGCCGGTAGTCCCAAAGAGCAAAGAGCAGTAGTGCTGCCCCCGCCTCCGGTTCGACCGGTGGCGGGGGCAGCGCTGTTCCGAGGGCGACCGCGAGGCTCACCAGTAGCGGTCCTCGATCATCGCCTCCAGCGTCTCGCGGTGCAGGATCAGCCGGTCCACCGCCGCCCCGTCGCCGACCGGCGGGGCGGTCTCGCCGAAGTGGATCTGCCGGTAGGCGATCCGGAGCATCACCACGGCATGCCGCAGCGCCGCACCGCGCCGGTCGGGGTGCGGGTCCCGGGCCGGTAGCGGATGTCCGGGTAGGGCCGGCCGAGTTGCTCGTCGGGGCGGCCGGAACCCTCCGGGTGGGCGGCGACGGCGTCGCTCAGGGTGCGGTAGCCGTCCGCGTCCTCCTGCAACAGCACCATGAGGAAGCGGTCGCGGAACCGGACCGGGCACCAGACCCAGTGGAAGCCCTCGGTCCGGTCCTCCTCGGCGGCCCGCCCGGGCTGTTCGCCGGGGATCGGCCGAACGCCCCAACTGCGGTCCCGGGTCGCGGTCCAGCCGTCCGGGGTGACCCGGTGCTCGGCCCCCGCCACCCGGATCACCCCGGACGGGGCGCCGGCCTGCACGAACCGGCGTCCCTCCAGGGTGAGCCGGTCGCCGGTGCGGCCGAGGTGGTGCGGCTCCCAGACAGCGGGGAACTCGGCCTGCCAGGTCAGGTCGAAGGAGAGGCCCCGCGGGTCGCCGGGGTCGGCCTCGCACAGCAGCCGCAGCGTGCGCAGCGGCTGCCGCACCTCGATCCGCAGCGGCCCGACCGCGAGTTGCATCCGGTCCTCGCCCAGCGCGTCGGAGGCCCGCACGGCATGCAGCTTGTCCCCGGCGCGGAGGGTCGCACAGGCGTCGATGACGCCGGTGTTGGGGTAGACGCCGAGTCTGGCGATCAGCAGGGCGGTCCCGCCGTGGTCGAAGACATGGAAGATGCACCGGTCATAGGCGTTGCGGTCGCCGGTGGCTACATGCCGCATGGACAGCGGCACTTGGTGCACCGGGTACTCGTCGAGCGGCACCGGACGCGGGAGCTGCGGGGACATCGGGCACGGCCTCCCTGGAATCAAGGGATTCTGACGGTACGTCAGATTGTCAGTGCCAGGCCATAGCCCAGCACTGCCGAAAGCCCCCGAACAGGCGGTCCGGGTACGATCGAAGCGCGCCCGCAGACCCCCACTCGCGATCACTGACCCCCGAGGGACCCCCGTGCAGATCAGCCACATGTCCCAGGCCGGCCCCGACGCCGTCGCGAACGAGGACTTCGTGTTCGCCTCCGAGCGGTTCGCGGTGGTGCTGGACGGCGCCACCGACAGCGGGCTGCCCAACGGCTGCGCGCACGGCGTGGCCTGGCTGGCCCGGCGGCTCGGCGGGCAGCTGGCGGCGGTGCTGATCGAGCAGCCGGACCTGCCACTGCGCGAGGTGCTGCGGCAGGGCATCGTCGGCACCCGCGCACTGCACCCGGGATGCGACCTGGACAACCCGAACAGCCCCGCCAGCACGGTGGCGATGGTCCGGCTGTCCGGCGGGACGCTGGACTGCCTGGCCCTGGCCGACTCCCCGGTGGCGGTGCAGACCCACGACGGCGAGCTGCTGCTGCTGGACGACGACCGGACCGCGCACCTGCCGGCCTACGACCGGGAGTCGGTGGCCCGGCTGCGCAACACCGACCAGGGCTTCTGGGTGGCCGGCACCAGGCCCGAGGCCGCCGACCGCGCGCTGACCGCCGCCGTGCCCATCGCCCGGGTCCGCCGCTTCGCGCTGGTCAGCGACGGCGTCTCGCGCCTGGTCGAGCGCTACGGCTGGGGCTGGCCGCAGTTGCTCGACACCCTGGAGAAGCAGGGGCCGGCCGCCGCGATCGCCGCCGTCCGCGAAGCCGAGCGCGCCGCCGCCCCCGGGACGTTCAAGGGCAAGCGCCACGACGACGCCACGGCTGCCTTCGGGCTGCCGGACCAGGGCGACGCCGTCCAGTAGTCAGCTCGGGTGCGTAGTCAGTTCGGGTGTTGGTGCGGCTGGTGCGGGTGGGCCGCTGCCGCCGGTGCGGCCATGGCCAGCACCGCGCCCAGGACCGGGTCCGCCAGCTGGTAGCGGATCACCCGGCCGTCCCGGATGCCGGTGACCGTCTGCGCGGTCTTCAGCAGCCGCAGCGCCTGGGACACCGTGGTGGCGTTCATCCCGGTGGCCAGTGCCAGATCGGTGACGCTGATCGGTCCGGCGTGCCGGATGCACAGCAGCAGCGCCAGCCGGTTGGGGTCGCTCAGCAGCGAGAAGCGGGCGGCCCAGGCGGCGACCTCGCCGGGCTCGCCGAGTCCCTCGATGGCCTCGCAGGCCCGGTGCTCGTCAATGGACGGCTGACCAGCCCGCTCGGCCGGGACGAGATGCATGTGACCAGCTTCTCATGCCGTGCCCGGCTCGGGTCCCCCTGGCCGCTTCCCCTGGCGACAACGGGCGAATCATGACATAAGGGTGCAGGATTGCGGACACGAGCCGGTGTCTCACCCACCGGTGTCTCACCCTAAGGATCCGCCATGTCCCCAGGAGTACCGCCTTCAGCCGACCATCAGGCGCACCAGGCCTATCAGGCGCACCAGACCTATCAGGGTCAGCAGGCCCAGCAGGGTCAGCAGGCCCAGCAGTACCGGACGATGCCGCCCGATGAGCCGCCGTTCGTCGGCATGCTGGCCAAGGCCGCCTGGCCGGTCGCCCTCGGCCTCGGCATCGCCAGCGTGCTGCTCGGGATCATCGCCCTGGTCTGGCCCGACAAGACGGTCGTGGTGGTCGCCGTGATGTTCGGCGTCTACCTGCTGATCAGCGGGATCATGCAGTTCATCGAGGCGTTCAGCCACCGCTTCAGCGGCGGGACCAGGGTGCTGATGTTCGCCAGCGGCACCCTGTCGGTGCTGCTGGGGCTGCTCTGCTTCCGTGGCGCGGAGCAGTCCGTGGTGCTGCTCGGTCTGTGGATCGGCATCGGCTGGGTGTTCCGCGGCTTCACCGAACTGGCGGCCGCGCTGACCATGGGTGAGCTGCCCGGCCGCGGCTGGATGATCTTCTTCGGCGCGGTCGGGGTGATCGCCGGAATGGTCCTGATCGTCTCGCCGGTGCACAGCATCGTGCTGCTGGCGGTACTGGCCGGGTGGTGGCTGGTGCTGCTCGGCATCTTCGAGATCTACACCGGTTTCCGGCTGCGGCGGCAGGCGGCGGACAGCTGAACCAGGCTGTCGGCCGCCCGCCGCCGCGCGGCTACTTGCCGCCCAGCGAGGCCTGAAGCGCCCCCGCCAGGATCGCGCTGCCGGTCATGTCCAGCGCGGGTTCGCTGCTCTGCCAGGACCGGACGTCGTCCACGTACTCGCCGCCATGGCCGGTGAAGGCGGTGTACGAGTCCTTCTCGCACTTGACCATGCCGGTCAGCAGTCCGCCCAGGCCGCCGTCGAAGTTGTCGGTGCCGTTGGGGCCGTTGACCACCGCGCCGGTGTCGATCGCGCCCTTGCCGTTGGTCGAGCCGGAGATGTTGGGGATCTGCGAGCCCATGCAGTCGGGGAAAGTGGTGCCCTCGCCGACCATGAAGCTGGTGCCCCAGGCGTTGTCGCCGAGCAGCCAGTCGCGCTGCTCGTTGGCGAAGGCCGCGTACTCC
>Ga0302314_10011703_pt1 | contig 15279 bp, 17 predicted proteins | sample III_Palsa_N2_3_FD_200533 | JGI IMG/M metagenome (GOLD analysis project Ga0302314, IMG submission 200533) | Peat permafrost microbial communities from Stordalen Mire near Abisko, Sweden - III_Palsa_N2_3 | ecosystem: Environmental > Terrestrial > Soil > Palsa > Peat permafrost | place: Sweden...
GCGCTCACAAGGGAGGAGAAACCTGCGCCGACCTTCTCCTCCCATGCAAGCGAAGCGCAGCGGGGGAGGTGGCGCGAAGCGACGGAGGGGGCCAGCGCCGGAAGACGACACGCACCGCACCATCGACGCGCGACCGATGTCAAGCGCCTCGCCGGCGGCGCCACCTACCCTTTCCCCTAGGTGACGCGTGGATCAGCGCGTGCCCACTGTCAGGCTGCAATCTCAGGGGCGCTTCATGATCCACGTCGTCACCGCCGCCAATCGCCGCCTCTATGAGCGCCAGCTGCTGCAGATGCATCGCCAGCGGACCAAGGTGTTCGTGGAGGGCATGGGCTGGAACCGGCCGGTGTCCGATGACGGCGGTGAGTATGACGAGGGCGACGACGAGCACGCCACCTATCTGCTGTCGCTCTCGGCCACCGGCGAGGTCGAACGGTCTATGCGGGTGCGCAAGGCCTCCGACTGGTCGGTGATCGGCGACGTCTATCCGCACTTCATCGGCCCGGACGTCGCCTCGGTGCGTAATTCGGACGTCTGGGAAATGTGCCGCCTCTATTCCATGAGCGGCGCCCGCGAGCCGGAAGGCTTCAGCCGCCGGGGCGAGCTGGGCCTGGCCCTGATCGAGCTGGCGGTTCAGCAAGGCATTCGCCGCATCGTCGGCATGAGCGAACTCTTTCTGGTCGGCCCGGTGATGCGCTCCGGCTGGCGGATGAAGGTGATCGGCCTGCCTGGCAACTATGGCGAAGGCGAATGCGTCGCCGTCGAGGTGGACGCCTGCCCGGACGCCGTCGAAGAGATGCGCGAGAAGCTGAATATCTCAGGCTCTATGCTGCTGGAGATCAACCCCGGCGATCCGTTGGCCGAGATCGAGCCGCATGACGCCGAGGCCTTCCTGGAGGCGGTGCGCCACCTGACGCCGGAATCTCGGCAGCTGGTGACGGGCATCACCCGCACCATCGCCAAGATCGAGCAGTCCGAAGGCGTCGAGGCCGCCATCGCCGCGGTCGAGCGCGTGCGTCAGGTGATCGGCGAGGGCGGCAACCTTAAGAACGATAAGTAGCCTACTGCATGAACCAGCCGTGGCTGACCACCATGGACTGGCCGGTCAGGGCGTTTGACGGGAAGGCGGCGAACATCAGCGCCACTTCGGCCACATCGGCCACGGTGGTGAATTCGCCGTCGACGGTGTCCTTCAGCATCACCTTCTTGACCACGTCCTCCTCCGAGATGCCCAGTTCCTTGGCCTGCTCGGGGATCTGCTTGTCCACCAGGGGCGTGCGCACGAAGCCGGGGCAGATGACGTTGGCGCGGACGCCATGCTTGGCGCCCTCCTTGGCCACGGTCTTGGCCAGGCCGATCAGGCCGTGTTTGGCGGTGACATAGGGCGCCTTCAGCACCGAGGCTTCCTTGGAATGGACCGAGCCCATGTAGATGATGCTGCCCCCACCCTGCTTATACATCTGCTTCAGGGCCGCGCGGGTGGTCAGAAAGGCGCCGTCCAGATGGATGGCCAGCAGCTTCTTCCAGTCCTCGAACTTGAACTCCTCCAGCGGCGCGACGATCTGGATGCCGGCGTTGCTGACCAGGATGTCCAGGGCGCCAAATTTTTCGATCGCCTTGGCCGTGCCCGCCTCGACGCCGGCCTCATCGACCACATTCATCGCCACGCCCATGGCGGTGGCGCCGGTGGGATCGAGTTCCTTGGCGACCGCTTCGGCGCCATCCAGGTTCAAGTCCGCGATCACCACCTTGGCGCCCTCGCGGTGATAGACGGCGGCGATCTCCTTGCCGATGCCGCTCGCCGCGCCGGTGACCAGGGCGACCTTGTCTTTGAGACGCATGACGAAGTCCTTTTCAAAATAGGGGTCGGCCTGGCCTAGTCGGGGCCGCCTTCGGCGAGATCGAAAATCGCCAGACCTTCCGCGTTCGCCGGGCGTTCAAACACCTTGCCATCGCGGAGGGACCGGACGGCGTCATCATATCCGGCCTTCCAATGCGCCTCCATGCTGGCGCGCGAAAATTCATAGTCGTTGAACTCCCGCGCCTCCTTGTCGGCCCGGTAGATCAGGTGGACGAGGGAATAGACGTGCGGATCGAGCCGGGCCTTGATGGCCTGCATCTGCTCGGCGCTCAGCCGGCCCTCCGGAACCTCGGCGACGGCCTCGGCCAGCAGGGCGCGGGAGGCCTGGGTGCGCCTGAAACGGTCGGTGCTGGCGCGGGTGCGGCTGGAGAACTGGATCTCCTTCTGCCGCGCCGCCACCTCGGAGACCGTGCGGGGCATGCGGCCGCGGGCGCTCCAGAGGTCGACCTGGAAAGCCAGGGTGTCCTCGCGCACGCCGGAATCCTCCAACACCCAGTCCAGCGGCGTGTTGGAGACCAGGCCGCCATCCCAATAGGGCTCGCCATCGATCTCCACCGCCGGAAAGCCGGGCGGCAAGGCGCCGCTGGCCATGATGTGTTTGAGCGAAATGGGATGGGCGCGATTGTCGAAATAGGTGAAGTTGCCTGTGCGAACCCCCACGGCCCCGACGCTCAGCCGCATCTCGGCGGTGTTGATGCGGTCGAAATCCACCAGCTGTTCCAGGGTCTTCCGCAAAGGCTCGGTGTCGTAAAAGCTGGTCGCCGCCGGGCCGCCCGGGCTCAGCAGGAAGGGCGGCGGGACTCGGGGCGTGAAGAAGCCGGGCGCGCCAGCGACGAGGGCGCGGGTGGCGCTCAGCGGCGCGGCCCACCCGGCGAAGGGATTGGCCCAGGCCCATTCGACCGCGAAGTCCACGGGTCCGAACGGCTGATCGGGCTCGGTGACTATCTCCCAAAAGCTCCGCAGCTTTTGCACGCGGTCGGCGGGCGCATTGCCGGCGATCAGGGCGGCGTTGATCGCTCCGATCGAGATGCCGGCCACCCAGTTCGGATGCAGATCCCGCTCGGCCAGCGCCTCATAGACGCCCCCCTGATAGGCGCCCAGGGCGCCGCCGCCCTGGAGCAGCAGAGCAATGCAGTCGAACGGCGGCCTGGCGAAAGTCGCGTGGGGAGGATGGGTGGATGACGTCACGAATAACTTTCGTAGAATCTCGTTCGCTGAACGGCGTTTAACGGATACGCAACGGAAAGCCGCAGATATTGCAAATTACTCGGTATGCGCAACGTCCAGGGCGGTTTGGTCGCTCGGGTGGGCGACTTTAAGTAACATCACCGTTAACCGAGATTAATACTAAGTAAAAAATTAAAATAGCGTTCTGGATTTTCTTGCTTATACGCAGGGCGCACGCGGCTTGGAGATTAGCGGACCGATGTCGATAGTCTTTGGCGAAGAGCGAGACGAAAACGGTCTCTTCGCCGCTAACGCTGACATCGGTGACAGCCGCCGCGCGGATTCCGAACAGGCGATGAGCGCCGAACGGCTCGCGCGTATCATCGAACGCCTGCCCGCCGGCGCTGTGCATGCGCAGGCCGGCGTGCTGTCGGTGAACGCCGAGGTCGAACGCATCACCGGCTACAGCCGTCAGGAGCTGAACAGTCTCGAAGCCTGGTTCACCCTGTTGAACGGCGACAAGGCGCCCCGGTTGATCGAACGCTATCACCAGCGCCGGGCCGAGGGCTTCCCCGAAACCGTCATGGGCGCGATCCGCCGCCGCGACGGCGAGGAGCGGATGATCGAATACCGCGCCTGCGAGGACACGGTCGGCGAGATCTGGATCGTGCACGATGTCACCGAACGCAACGCCATCCAGGCCGAGCTGGTGCAGGCGCGGGACCGGGCCGAGGTCGCCGCCAACACCAAGGCCCAGTTCCTGGCCAATATGAGCCATGAGTTGCGGACGCCGATGACCGCCATCGTCGGCTTTTCCGGCCTGCTCAGAGCCCACGACGCCCTGCCCGACCAGGCCCGTCATTGGGTCGGCCGCGTGGACGAGGCCAGCCGGGCGCTGCTCGATATCGTCAACGACGTGCTGGACTTCTCCAAGCTGGAGGATGGCGCTCTCAAGCTGGAGCTGGAGCCGTTCGATCCGCGCAGCCTGGCCGCGGACACCGCCGCCCTGCTGGCCGACCAGGCCGACCGCAAGGCGATCGCGCTCACCGTCGAGGTTCACGACACGGTGCCGGCCTATGTTCTCGGCGATACCGGCCGGGTGCGGCAGGTGCTGCTCAACCTGATGAGCAATGCGGTGAAGTTCACCGCCAAGGGCGCCGTGAGCGCCAGGGTCTATCCGATGTGGGACCGGATCCGGTTCGAGGTTTCCGACACCGGGATCGGCATTCCCGACGATGTGGTGGGGCGGCTGTTCCGGCGTTTCGCCCAGGCGGACGGCTCGATTTCCCGCACCTTTGGCGGCACCGGTCTCGGCCTGGCCATTTCCAAACGCCTGGTCGAGATGATGGACGGGGAGATCGGCGTGGAGAGCCGGCTTGGCGAAGGCTCGACCTTCTGGTTCACCGTGCCGCTGCCGGAAGCGGGACCCGGCCTGGTCGAACAGGCCGAAGCGCCGGCCGAGCAGACGCGCGGCGTGACCTTGCTGCTGGTCGAGGACGCCGAGGCCAATCAGGAGCTGGTCACCACCATCCTGCACGCCGTCGGCATCGAGGTGGACCTGGCCTGCAATGGCGCCGAGGCGGTCGAGGCGGTGAAGACTCGGGCCTATGATCTGGTTCTGATGGACGTGCACATGCCGGTCATGGGCGGGGTAGAGGCCACGCGGCTGATCCGGGGTCTGGGCGGCGCGGCGGCCGACATCCCCATCATCGCTCTTTCCGCCAATGTGCTGCCCGAGCAGGTCGAGGAATACCGCCGCGCGGGGATGGACGCCCATCTGGGCAAGCCGATCAATCCGCGCGAAATGCTGGCCGCGATCAACCACTGGGCCGGCCGCACCCGCGCCGCCGTGGCGATGGCGAGCTAGGCGAGCGAGCGCGGGTTGTGTCCCACCCCCTCAATCGCCTTCAATGCGGCGGTCGCGGGAGGGCGGAAGAATGGAAACCCAGCATGCGGGCGGCCTGCGCCTGCTGACCTATTGGGCCTGGCGCCTGGACCGGTTGCTGAACCGGCGCATCGGTGGGGCCTATCGGGTCGTGCTGTCGATCGGCCTGGCCGCGAGCATAGCCGCCAGCTGGAATTCGCTGGCGGCTAGCTTCCACTCAGCGACCAATGTGATCGTGATCGTCGCCACGGTGGTATTCCAGGCCGCGCTGCTGATCAACCAGCTGGCCCAGGTCCACCAGCGCCGGCGCGCGCGGCTTCGCCGGCAGGCGATGCGGAAGCCGAGCTAGGCCCGCAACGGGCGGAGGCCAGACTTCGCAACGGCGCCCTGTGCGAACAGACTGGCCGCTGCTAATGACCGCGAATGAAGGCCGGGGGGCAGGCGTATGCGTAGTTGGAGATTTGTGGCCGTAGCGGCGCTTGCGGCCTGGGCGGTGGCTGGCGGGGCGCAGGCGGCGCCCAAGGTCGGCCAGCCCGCGCCCGACTTCACCGTCACGACCTTTGGCGGCCATACGGTGAAGCTGGCGGACCTGAAGGGGGACGTAGTCATCCTCAACTTCTGGGCCACCTGGTGCGGGCCGTGCCGGAAGGAACTGCCGCTGCTCGAAGCCTATTTCAGGGCCTACAATAAATACGGCTTTCAGGTGCTTGCAGTCGCCACCGAGGACTCCGTGCCGGACTCCGCGCTGAAGCCCCTGGCCGCGAAACTGACCATTCCCCTCGTTAAGCGGATGAAGGGTCCCTATCACGACCTGGACGCGGTCCCGACCAACTACATCATCGATCGTTCGGGCAAGCTGGTCTACGCCAAGGCTAACGCCTTCGACCTCGACGAACTGAACGCGATCGTCATCCCGCTGCTGAATGAGCCGATCCCTGACACGCCGGCGCCGCCGGCGACTTCGCCGCCAGCCTCAGCACCACCGTCAGCGCCGGGATCGACGACCACGAAGCCTCCCACCCCCTGATCGGGGCTTGGTCAGCGCGCGTCCGGATCGCCCCCGTGAAGCGGCAAGGAAAGGGCGTGCAATTGCTCGAAGGCGCGGGTCAGGTGGGCGTCTAGGGTGGTGGCGGGGTCTTCGAACCAGGCGGCGGCGGCATAGTTGAAGGCGGCCATCGCCGTGTGGGCGGCGAGAGACGCCAGGGAAGCTTCAACGCCACGCCGGCGCAGGGCCTCGGCCAGGGCGCTGATCAGGCCGGCGGTCTTCATCAGCACCCGCTCCTGCAAGGCGGGCGAGCTAGCGATGACCGCCTGCCGGGGCGCGGAAAAGGCGCGATTGTCCAGCAGCATCTGCTCGACCGACCGGAAGGCCCAGATCAGGGCGGCCATGGGCTCAAGGCCCTTGGGGGCGGCGAGAACGCCGTCGATCAGGGCGTCACGGAGGGTGGTCTCGCCGTCGAACAGGGCCTCGCGCTTGTCGCGAAAATGGCGAAAGAAGGTGCGTTCAGTGACGCCGGCCCTGACCGCGATCTCGGCCGTGGTGGTGGCGTCATAGCCGCGCTCGCGGAACAGCTCCAAGGCGGCATCCCGCAAGCGGCGTCGCGCGTCTTCTCCACTGCGTGGCATGGGTGGACCATACCCCTATTGTCAGTGACTGTCTCTACGCTTATACGTCAGTGACTGACGCAACGTGGAGATGGCCCCATGCGAACGATCCGCTTCCATACCTACGGCGAACCCGCGGATGTGCTGCGCCTTGAGGACGCCGAAGTTCCGGCGCCAAGCACGGGCCGCATCCGCGTCAAGGTCCAGGCCTGCGGGCTCAACCCGGCGGACTGGGCCTTGTGCCGAGGCCTGTTCGCCAGCGACCTGCCGCGTGGGATTGGGCTCGACGTCTCCGGAACGGTGGACGCCGTCGGCGAGGGTGTGACGGACGTCAGCATCGGCGACCGGGTGCTGGGCGCGGCGGACTATGCCGGCTGCCCGAGCGCGGGCGCGTCCGACCACGCGATCCTGGACCACTGGGCGCCGGCGCCGCCAGGCCTCGACATGACCCTCGCCGCAGCCTTGCCGATGGCGGTGGAGACGGCGTTTCGCTACCTCGCCTGGCTCGACGTGAAGACCGGCCAGACGCTGCTGGTCAACGGCGCGGGAACGGTGATCGGCTTCGCCGCCGTCCAGATCGCCCTCCTGCGCGGCGCCCGGGTGATCGCCACCGCCGGCAAGACCTACAGTGAGCAGCTTCGTGCGCTGGGCGCCGAGGTGACCGCCTATCGCGACGGCATGGTGGAGCGGGTTCGCCAAATCGCCGGCGGCGCGCCGGACCTGATCTTCGACACCGCGCCGACCAACATGAACCCCAGCATCGCCCGTCCCGGCGGCGTGCTGCCCGACCTGGTCGAGATCGCGGGCGGCGATCCGAAGCGGATCATCACCTGTGGGGATTTCGAAAACGCCGCAAAGCTTGGCGTCCGCATCGGCCTCGGCGAGCCCGGCACGGGACCGGATGGAGCGATCATGCGCTGGGACGTGCTGGCCGAGTTCGCCCAGCATGCCGCCGAGGGCCGGTTCACCGTACCGATCGCCCGCACCTTCCCCCTCGAGGACTGGCGCGAGGCCCTCGACATCAGCCTGAGCGGCCGCGCGCACGGCAAGCTGGTGCTGCTGCCCTCCACCGTAGAAGGTTGAAGTCCATGCCCGCCGCATCGCCACAGGACTGTATGTCGGATTTCGCGGCCGCCCTTATCCGCCGGGACATGGCCTCGGCGCTGCCGCTGCTCACCGATGAGGTGGTCTTGTTCTACAGCAATGGAACCGCGATCCTTGGCAAGGAGGCGTTCACCGCCACGATGACGGCGAGCTGGGCGGTGGTCGAGAACTATAGATACGCGACCCTGGACCAGATCTGGCTGGTCCAGTCCGAGACCGCGGCGGCGGTCGTCTACAGCTTTGAATGGTCGGGCCTGGCCCGAGGCGCCGAGGTCAGCGGGGGCGGACGCGCCACCCGGGTGTTCCGCAAGGACGGCGACGGGGGCTGGCGCATCGCCCATGAACATCTGAGCACCGGGCAGTGGCGGCCGTAGGCCAGGCCGCCCTCGCCACGAGCAGGCGATCCGAAATCCAGCAAGACCGGCGGCCTATCCTTGGCTTTCGCCGCCAAGCTAGTAGGCTGGAGAAGGCTGCTCAGGAGGATGGCATGGCCGTGACCGGCATTGGCGGCGTGTTCTTTCGCGCCAAGGATCCTGACGGGTTGACGGCGTGGTATCGGGCCCATTTTGGCGTAACGATGGAGGGCTATGAGCCCTGGCTGCAGGCGGCGGGGCCGACCGTGTTCATGCCTTTCGCCAGCAACACCGAACATTGGCCGGACACCAAACAGTGGATGATCAACTTGCGGGTCTCGGACCTGGACACGCTTTTGGCCAAGCTGCGGCAGGCCGATGTGGCCGTGGTGACGAATCCCGATTGGGATACGCCCGAGACCGGTCGCTTCGCCCGCGTCACAGATCCTGAAGGCAATCCGATCGAGCTGTGGGAGCCGCCGGTCGAATAGGGCCAGGCGCCAGCGTTCAGGGTTGGGAAATAGCGGCGCGCATCTCGTCGATGAGTTCGGTCGAACGCTGCGGGTTAAGGCTGGCGCGCAGGAACTGCCGGATCTGGACCGGCTTGGCGTCGAACTGATCGCACGGCGTCCGTCTTCCTGGCGGTGCGATCGCCGATGACATTCGCTCCCGCTCTTGACCTCGATGTAACCCAAGAGTTACTAGTAACCGACAGGTTTCAAAAATCCGGGGCGCCGGCCACCGCTGGGAATGTCGCCGAGGGAACAACTCCATGACCCAGATTGGCCTTGGCGATGAGAGTTTGATCGCCCTCGCACACCGCCGTGGTCGGAGGCAGAAGGCAGCCTTGATCATAACGAGCCTGGTGGATTCTCTGCTGGGCGTCTGGGGAATTTTGATGTTCGAGCGTTTCCAAAACGGTCGCTCCATCGAACCTGCCCAAATTATTTCGTTGGCCGCCCTGGCGGTAACGGTAAATGTCATCGGAGGGCTCTTGATTTGGGGTCAGCGCCCTCCCGCGGCGATATACGACGCGCGAATCCTGGCCAAGCAATCCGATGCGTTGCTACGCCACAGGACACGTTTGTTCCTCCTTTTCCCAGTTGGCGCGCTGGGCATGACGCCGATATTAGTTCTATCTTCCCTTCTTCTCATGGATGGGGCCGACGGATTTCACCGGTTGGTGTCGGTGTTGACGATTTTCAGCGCCTCGTTGTTCACGTTGACGCGTCTTGGATACGTGACCGGCGTCAGCTTCGCGAAGCGCGTCAGACCGTTACTCAACGACGAACTAAGTCAGCAGCACCGGGCAAAGGCGTTTGAAGCCGGATTTTGGGCGGCGATGGCCGGCGGCGTCGCGCTTTATGCCCTGGGACTTTTTCAACCGAGATGGGCCGTCGCTGGCCTCCCCGCCGTTCTGATGTGGGCTGTCGGCGCGGCGTCGCTGCGGTTCGCCTGGCTGGAGCGACGAGCCGATCACGATGGGTGAGCGGCGGCTGGGTAACCGCCTCAAGGAGACACGCGCCCGGCTGGAACTGACCCAGGCTGAGCTCGCTTCGATGATCAGTGTGTCGCGCAAGACGATCAACACCATCGAAAACAATGTCTTCGTCCCCTCGACGATCCTAGCCCTCGCGCTGTCGCGGGCGCTGGATATGAGTGTCGAGGAACTCTTCTACCTCATCGAGATCGATTAGCCTGCGTCCATCGCACAGAGCCTGCGCTCAATCTCAAACACCGCGCGTCAGTCGCGCCGTATAATCTCAACTAATGTGCGTCAGAAATGAGCGATGATTGCGCGTCGCTATCGTTGGGAACGGGGGACGATCTCATGAAGCATGCACGGCTGTTCTGGCTTTCCGCCGGCCTGGGACTGTCCCTGGCGCCCTTGAGCCTTCACGCCGAGCCGATCGGCCACATCACCGGCCTGGGCGGCGTGTTTGTCCGGAGCAAGGACCCCAAGGCGCTCGCGGCCTGGTATCGGGACGTGCTGGGGATCAAGCTTGAGTCCTGGGGTGGAGCGATACTGCCCTACGACGCGCCCGGCCATCCCCCCGTTCTCACCTGGAACGCCTTTCCTCAGTCGACGGACTATATGGCGCCGTCGACCCGCGAGTTCATGCTCGACTTCGCCGTCGATGACCTGACCGCCTTCCTCGACAAGCTGAAGGCGAAGGGCGTCACCGTGATCAAGCGTGTCGACGACCCGAGCGGCGACTTCGCCTGGATCCTGGATCCCGACGGGACCAAGATCGAACTGTGGCAGCCGAAGCCGAAGTAGACAGCGTACGCGGATCGCAACTAACGATCAGCGCCGGTCTTCGCTGGGCTGCTAACCTCAGGCTGAGGGCCTGATCATGCCGACTTTCAAATCGGTCGCGACATAGGCGCAGACGTCATCCGCGAATAGACGGCCATGGGCGACACCCAGGGCAAGCTGGCCGCGACGGGCCTGTCGAACGCTCACTTCGTAGCGCACCCGTCGGGTCCGCGGCGTGACATCACCACGAAACTTGATCTCCCCGCCGATGGCGCGGCCCTTGCCCGGCGAACCCGACCAGCCCAGCCAATAGCCGAGGAGCTGCCACATGGCGTCCATGCCGAGACAGCCGGGCATGACCGGATCGCCCGGAAAGTGGCAATCGAAGAACCAAAGATCCGGGCTGATATCCAGCTCGGCGACCACATGGCCCTTGCCGAATTCGCCGCCGTCCAGGCTGAGCGCCGTGATCCGGTCCATCATCAGCATCGGCGGGGCCGGCAGCTGTGCATTACCGGGACCGAAGTAGCCGCCCCGTCCGGAGAGGATCAAATCGTCCTTTGTGTAGCTGGATTTCGGCGTGTGAAACGCGTGTGGGTCAGTCACGGCGGCGCCCTTCTCTTCTGTCAGCGGATTTCCAGGATCAGGCGATGCGAACGGCCATCGGCCTGCGCGGCCCGCAGCCGCAACGCGCCAGCGACAAAGACCCAGATCTTGTCGGTCAGCTCGGTGCGATCCGGGCGGTGATTGGCCGTCAGAGCGCCGATGAGCGCTTGGCGGATGCCGCCGATCATCAGGGCGATGGTGAGGCGCGGATCGAGGTCGACGGGAATGACGCCGTCACGCTGGCCCGCGCGCAGATTATAGGCCCCCGCTATCAGCTGGCGGCGGGTGAAGGCCTGTTCGATGTCGAGCACTTCAGCCGCGCGGCTTAACGGACCAACGACCAGCGGCGCAAACGGATGATCGTAGTGGAAGGATATGTAGGCGGCGATCCGCTCCTTCTCGCGACCCGCCCAGTCCGGAGACGACAGCTTCGAGGGGCTGAACGCGACGTCCACCAATCGGTTGTAAAACCCTTCCACCACGGCGGCGATCAGCCCCGCCTTCGATCCGAAATGGTGGTAGGCCAGCCCAACCGACACCTTGGCCCGCTTCGCCACAGCCTGCATTTCCAGTAGGCCGTGGCTCTCGACGAGCTCCTCCTGGGCGGCGCGGACCAATCGGTCGGGCGTGCCGATTTTCGTCAGGGACATGGCTGATCTCAAATTGAATTGAATTCAATTTAATGCCGTGACCCAGCAATAGGCAAGTCCGATATCGCGCTGACCTTCATCGAGCAGCAGGACTGACCGGCCCTCCTCCTCGGCCGGATCGTGCGTGCAAACAGCATCAGGCGCTTGGGCGCCGCCGGTTGTAAGCCCTATGTTGAGGTGCTTGAGTTGATTCGAGGAACGCCGGATGCGCGTCGCCCTTTGCCTGAGCGGCCAACCCCGGACCTGGCGTCACACCTGGCGCACGGCCTTCGCGTTCTTTACTGGCCACGAGATGGATGTCTTCGTCCATACCTGGGACGAGACGGACCCGGCGGAGCTTCAGGACCTGCTGTCGGCCTATGCGCCACGGGCGTTCAGGGTCGAGCCTCGACCGCTGTTCCTCGCCGAGAAGCGGCGCATGGCCGAGCTGTTCCCCGTCTCGCCACCGTTCACGATCTTCGACATGTTTCATTCCATGGCCGTCAGCGTGGCGTTGGCGCTGGAGGCGGGCGACGCCGAGCCGCCCTATGACGTGATCTGCCGCTCCCGGTTCGACCTGATCCACGACGGGCGGTGGAGCGGCGAGCGCCCCTCCGACAACACCCTTGCCGTGCCCATCACCGGAGACCTGGAGGGCAGCGCCTGCAACGACCAGTTCGCGATCGGCGATCCGGCCGCGATGCGGCTCTATGCCGGGCTGTCCGCCTGGCTGACGGACGGCATCAACGATTTTCGAGGCGCGTTCTTCCGGCCCGAGGTCGCGCTGAAGCATTATCTGACCCAGGTTTGCGGCCTGACCATCGACCGTCAGCCCTTGGCGACGATTCTGCTCAGGCCCGACCAGGTGGGGCGCCCCTTTGCCGAGCTGCGTGACGAACCGATGTTCCATGCGCGCAAGCGGGAGGAATGGGAGGCGTTCGCCAAGGCGCATGCGCTACGCGGGGGCGATCGTGAGCTGGACTTCGAGCATTTCGGCCGCGCGCCGCTGACGTTGGATCGCTGGCTGATCGGCCTGCCAGTCGAACAGCGCCGGACTCTGCTGACGCTGGTTTGGCCGGAGCGCATCGTTGCGATCGATCGCCTGCTTGGCGACGAGCTCGGGCGGGCGGCCATGGACGTCGACCGCTATGGCATGGTCCGCCTGATCTGCGCCGCCCTGGTGCACCGAATGGCGCGCGACGAGCCCATGTCGGCGCCGAGTTTCATCGTCCATGCCCTGTCGGCGAACAGCCTGGACATGCAGCGGGCGCAACAGTGGGTGCAGGAGGATGGCGGCCGCCTCGAGCAGGTCGTACAAGCCCTGGCCGGCCTGCCCATGCTGGCGGCCGCCCTCCACTTCGCCCCAGCGCTCGATCAGCCCACGTCCATGGGGTGGCGCGTCGACTAGCGGCGTCGGCCTGGTGAGGCGACAATCATCTCAGGTTGCCGCGAACGATGATCGTCTAAGGCGCGCGACGGTCAATGAGACTCACCGAACAGAAGCACGCCCGCATATCTGGTATTGGTTGAGATACATATTTGAAGTTGCGGTGCGCGCAGGGTTAGGCGAACGTTCGAACTCTGGGAGGGACCCCCGTGTTTCGAACACTGCTGATTGGCGTCGCGAGCGTTCTGTTGGCCGTCCTTGGCGCCGGAGCGGCACGGGCTGAAAATCCCGTGGGCGATTGGGTCGGCAGGCTCGGACCGGACTCCCTCCGTATCGCCATCCATATCAACGCACCGTCGCCAGGCGTTCTGGTCGGGACCATGGACAGTCTCGACCACGACCGTATGGGCGCGCGGCTAAGCGACATCGCGCCTAGCGGCGATGCCTTGACCTTCGTCCTCCCAGAATGCGCCTGCCGCTTCGACGGGACGTGGAATCCCCAGACCGGCCGTTGGGTCGGCGTCTGGCTCCAAGGCCCCGCTTCAATTCCGCTGGCGTTAAGTCGCGGCGTCTTTCCGCCTGACCCTATCGTCGAGGGCGTCGATGGCGATTGGCATGGCGTCCTTTCCACGCCCGGCAACCAATCCTTGCCGGTGGTTTTCCATGTCAAAACCTATCCCGGCGGAACACGGGCGCACGTCGACATTATCGAGGCGTACGGGCCACGCATCCCCGTCTCTTCCATAGTCCGCGATGGCCCAAGAATTGTAATCGAACTCAGGGCCGTTCAGGGCTGGTTTGAAGGCGACCTGTCGGATGACGGCAAGACCATCACCGGCTCATGGACGCAGAGCGGCGGTGTTTCGCCCATGACGTTGGTCTGGCAGGCGCCGAGCGTCTCGGCGCCGCCTGCGCCGGCGACGCTGGTTCAGGCGCAGGTCCCCCGGCCCTCAGCTGGTGGAACGGCCGTCTCCTCGAATGGCGAAATCCTGCGGATTCTGCAGCAGCGCATCGATGTTCAACATCAAAGCGTCGGCATCGTCGTCGGTGTGATTGACCGAACAGGACGGCGGATCGTTTCGTACGGCGCGCTGAATCAGAACGATCCCCGCTCTCTCAATGGGGACACGGTGTTCGAAATCGGCTCGATCACCAAGGTGTTCACGTCACTCCTCCTTACCGACGCGGCGCTGCGCGGCGAGGTGGCGCTTGACGACCCGGTGAGCAAATACCTGCCGCCCACGGTGAGGATGCCTGAGCGTGGCGGCAAAAAGATCACCCTGGTGGATCTGGCGACCCATACCTCCGGCCTGCCGAAACTGCCCAACCTGACCCCAAAGGATCCAGCGAACCCCTATGGCGACTACACCATCGAACAGCTTTATGGGTTTCTCGGCGGCTATACCCTTACCCACGATATCGGGTCTCATTACGAATATTCGAATCTTGGAATGGCGTTGCTTGGTCACGCCCTCGTTCTGCGCACGAGCCTGGATTATGAGACCCTGGTTCGCCAGCGCATCCTTCAGCCGCTGGGAATGTCCAGCACGGCCGCCACGCTTTCGTCGGACTTGCACGCCCGTCTGGCGACGGGCCACGACCCCGGCCTGAAGCCCGTCGCCAACTGGGACTTTCCCACCCTCCCCGGCGCCGGCGGCCTGCGGTCCACCACCAACGACCTATTGACCTTTCTTGCCGCCGAACTCGACTACAAAGACACGCCTCTTAAGGCGGCGATGGCGATGCAGTTGTCACTGTACCGCCCGACCGGCGACCCCGGCCTGGACAACGCGATCGGCTGGCATGTTTCGTCGGGACCATTGGGCGCGTTCGTCTGGCATGATGGCGCCACCGGTGGCTACCGCACCTTCATCGGCTTCGATCCAAAGACAGGCGTCGGGATTGTCGTGCTGTCCAATGCGGGAACCGAGCAAGGGGTAAACGATATTGGCTTTCACCTGCTCCAGCCGGCCAGGCCATTGCTGGCTATAGCGCGGTGATCAAGCAACAGCCGTCAGGCCTGACAATCAGCATCTGCGCCTTGTCATCTGGGTCCCGGCATTCGCCGGGATGAGCGGAGATTTATTGCAGCGATCAATCGCTACGCCCCGCTAATCGCCTCCTCCACCTCTCTTAGCCGGTCCTTGCCGAACCAGATTTCGCCGTCGATGGCGAAGGTGGGGATGCCGAAGGCGCCGGCTTCGCAGGCGGCTTCGGTGTTGTTGAGCAGGCCCTGTTTGACCTCGGGCGTCTCGGCCATGACGGTCAGGGCCTCGGCGTCCAGTCCAGCCTTGGCGAAGACCTCGGCCATCACGGCGGGATCGTCCATCTTCTGGCCGTCTTCCCACATGGCCTTGAAGCCGGTCTCCACATAGGCGTCGAATACCCCGAGCTGCTGGGCGGCGACGGCGCCGCGCATGAG
>Ga0302314_10011705_pt1 | contig 15279 bp, 11 predicted proteins | sample III_Palsa_N2_3_FD_200533 | JGI IMG/M metagenome (GOLD analysis project Ga0302314, IMG submission 200533) | Peat permafrost microbial communities from Stordalen Mire near Abisko, Sweden - III_Palsa_N2_3 | ecosystem: Environmental > Terrestrial > Soil > Palsa > Peat permafrost | place: Sweden...
AGCCGCTGGATTGGGCCAAGCTCGATGTGGTGACCTTCTCCTGGCAGAAGGTGCTGGGCGGCGAGGCCGCGCATGGCATGCTGATCCTGTCCCCCCGCGCGGTCGCCCGGCTGGAAAGCTACGATCCACCGTGGCCGATGCCGAAAATCTTCCGCATGAAGTCCAAGGGCAAGGTCGCCAAGGACATCTTCGAAGGCGCCACGATCAACACCCCGTCCATGCTGGCCGCCGAAGACTATGTCGACGCCCTGAAGTGGTCGGTCTCCATCGGCGGTCTCGATGAGTTGCACCGCCGCGCCGACCGCAACGCCGCCGTCCTTTACGACTGGGCTGACAAGACCCCCTGGGTCGCGCCCCTGGCCGAGGTTGTGGCCACCCGCTCCAACACCAGCGTCTGCCTCAAGGTGGTCGACCCCCGGGTCGCCGCCCTGCCCGCGGACAAACAGGCCGAGTTCGCCAAGAAGCTGTCGGACCTGCTGGAAAAGGAAGGCGTCGCCCTCGACGCCGGCGGCTATCGCGACGCGCCTCCGGGCATCCGCATCTGGTGCGGCGGCGCGGTGGAGCATTCCGACCTGGAAGCCCTGACCCCCTGGCTCGACTGGGCCTTCGCCACCGTCGCCGACGAGCTGCTGCAAGCCGCTTAAGGCCTTCCTATCGCGCCGTGTGCGCCCTCGTGCTTCGACAAGCTCAGCATGAGGGCGACTGCGGCTTCAGTAGAAATCCTCATGCTGAGCTTGTCGAAGCACGAGGATTTCGGCCCCCATACCCGAAAGCACCCCGCCCCATGGCTCCCCGCGTTCTCATTGCAGACAAACTCTCCCCCGCCGCCGTCGACATCTTCAAACAGCGCGGCCTGGATTTCGACATCAAGGTCGGCCTGACCAAGGACGAACTGATCGCCGTCGCCGGCGACTATGACGCCTTCGCCATCCGCTCCGGCGCCAAGATCGACAAGGACGTCATCGCCGCCGCCACCAAGCTCAAGGTGATCGCCCGCGCCGGTATCGGCGTCGACAATGTCGACATCCCCGCCGCCACGGCCAAGGGGGTGATCGTCATGAACACCCCTTTCGGCAACTCCATCACCACCGCCGAACACGCCATCGCCATGATGTTCGCCATCGCCCGCGACCTGCCCGCCGCCGACACCTCCACCCAGGCCGGCAAGTGGGAGAAGAACCGCTTCATGGGCGTCGAGCTCTACGCCAAGACCCTCGGCCTCATCGGGGCCGGCAACATTGGCTCCATCGTCGCCGACCGCGCCCTGGGCCTGAAGATGAAGGTCATCGCCTACGACCCCTTCCTGTCGCCTGAACGCGCCACCGAGATCGGCGTCGAGAAGGTGGAGTTGGAAGAGCTGCTGGCCCGCGCCGACTTCATCACCCTGCACACCCCGCTCACCGACAAGACCCGCAACATCCTGTCGGCCGAAAACCTGGCCAAGACCAAGAAGGGCGTGCGCATCATCAACTGCGCCCGCGGCGGCCTGGTCGATGAAGTCGCCCTGCGCAAGCTGATCGACGACGGCCACATCGGCGGCGCCGCCTTCGACGTCTTCGTCACCGAGCCGGCCAAGGAAAACCCCCTGTTCGGCTCGGACAAGGTGGTGGCCACCCCCCACCTGGGCGCCTCCACCAGCGAAGCGCAGGAGAATGTCGCCCTGCAGGTGGCCGAGCAGATCAGCGACTACCTGCTCACCGGCGCCGTCACCAACGCCCTCAACAGCCCCTCGGTGAACGCGGAGGAAGCCCCGCGCCTGAAGCCCTATGTGGCCCTGGCGGACAAGCTCGGCGCCTTCGCCGGCCAGATGGTGGACGTGGGGATCAAGGGCATCGACATCGCCTATGAGGGCGACGTCTCGGCCCTCAACACCAAGCCGATGACCGCCACCGCCCTGGCCGGGGTGCTGCGGCCCATGCTGGCCGAGATCAACATGGTCTCCGCCCCCGCCGTGGCCAAGGAGCGCGGGATCACCGTCTCGGAATCCCGCCAAGAAAACTCGCCGGTCTATGACAGCCTGATGCGCATCACCGTCACCACCGAGCTGGGCAAGCGCGCCTTCGCCGGCGCGGTGGTCGGCGGCAAGCCGCGGGTTGTGGAAGTCAAGGGGATGGAGCTGGACTCCCCCTTCCTGCCGGCCATGCTCTACGTCAACAACCTGGACAAGCCGGGCTTCATCGGCGCCCTGGGTCAGCTGCTGTCGGAGGCCGATGTCAACATCGCCACCTTCAACCTCGGCCGGCGCGACGCCGGCGACGACGCCATCGCCCTGGTGGGCGTCGACCAGGCCCTGACCCCCGAGTTGCTGACCAAGGTCGAAGCGCTGCCGCACGTGAAGGAAGCCAAGGTGCTGGTGTTCTAGGGCAGGCCGGCTTTGGAGCGATTTGAGTCTCCGGCGCTCGCACATCAACCTAACGCGCTTTAGTCCGTCGGCGCTCCGGGACGGCGTTTAAGGCAGCCCCGGGACGGAACCGCGATGCCGCGCCCCGCGGCGGCCAGCAGCACGGTCTTTAGGGTCGGTCGCGCCAGATTTTGGGCTCAACCTCCATGACAGCGCCTCTATTTCAGCAGCGGCCAGATTAGCCGGGCGGCGTTTGTCGACAACATGTCATTCTGTAGCGATTGCAATGTGATTACATCGCAATGCGCCATTCCCGACATCCGCGTGCAAATCGGCAGGTCCAGGATGCACCCGGTTTCGAGCCCATTGCGCCCCACCCCAAGGGGCTCGCGACCCGAAGGCCCCGGCTTTGCAGAGAGCCGGGGCCCTCAACACCCCGGCGCTTGACCGACGCTTGACCGGCCCCGCATTGGCTCGTCTGTCTGGGGCTTCAAAGCGATTCGCTTGAGGAAGCCCGCCGCGATGCAGCTCGACGTTCCCAACCGCTATCTGGCGCTGTCGCCGGTGATCATCACCGCCCCCACCGCCCGCTGCGGCACCACCCTGGTGCAGCGGCTGCTGTGCACAGGCGACAACAGCTTCCTCTATGGCGAGGAGGTCGGCCTGCACATCCGCACCCTGACGGGCTTTCTGTTCAGCCTGCTCCAGCAGTTCGAACGGGGCGGCGAGGCGGCCGATGCGGAATTCGAGCGCGCGCTTGCCGGGGATCAGACCCACTGGAGCCCCGGCCTGATGCCGCCAACCGCGGTGATCCTGAAGGCCTGGACCGAGACCTACTACCAGATCCCTTCCGCCCTGGCCGACTATGGCCAGTCCATCGGCCGGCCGATCTGGGGCTTCAAGGGCCCCGACTACGCCCGCGACATGCTGAAGGCCTTCCTGATGCTGATGCCCCGGGCCAGGATCATCTATGTGTTCCGCGATCTGAACGCGGCGCTGAAGTCGGCCAAGGCGCGCCGGTTCGTCACCACCGACGAAGAGGTCGCCGCCTTCTGCGTCAAATGGGCGACCAATATGCGCGAGATGCTGGACCTGCGCGGCGACGCGCGGGTGCTATTCCTGAAGTACGAGGATTTCGCTCCCAACCGGGCGGCGATCGTCTCCGCCATCGAACGGTTCACCGGCGCGGCCGGGCTGAAGGCCGAGGTGTTCGACGTCAAGGTCAACACCTTCAAGGGCGATGCGGCGCAGGGCTTCTCGCCCACCCAATACATTCCCCCCGCCGATCTCACGGAAGCCGATCGCGCCGCCATCACCGCCCACGCGGGGGAGATACTGGCGGCGCTTTACGGTTAGTCCGGCCTAGCCGTGGTGGCGTCCGGCGCCTGTGCCATGCACGGTGTGGAAGCCCGACGCGGAATCGTGGCGGAAGTGGCCGCCGGTGTCGCGATGATAGGCGTGGCCCGGCGCGTCGGTGTAGTAGTAGCCGCCGTCGCCCGCCCAATAGCCATCATAGAACGGTCCGTAGAAGTCGTCGTAATAGCCGTCAAAGGCGACCGGCTCGGGGCCATAGCCATCGCCGGGACCAGGGCCATAGGGTCCGCTGGCGCAGGCGGCCATGCCCAACAGGCTGGCGGCGACGGTGAGGGCGGTGAGAGTCTTGTTCATGGTCCATGCTCCATCAAGGGTTTCCCCAAGAGAAGCCGTCCCGCCCACGACCCGCCCTCAAGGCTGACGTGTGCGGAACGCACTTAACAAGCGATGGATGCCTTTAGTGGGTCGTGGGCCCCGGGATCGGCTTCAGCACCATCGGTTGTTGCGGCGCCGGGGCGGCGCCCTGCGGCGCCAGCTTCTTCTGCAGCTGATCCCCGGTGGCGGCGATCGAGCGCATGCGGCCTTGCAGGGTCTCGCCGCAGGCCTGGGCGATCGGCGCCACGTTCTGGCCCTTCATCGCCGCGATCTCGGCTTCCATGCGCTGCTCGAGGTCGGCGGTGTGACCCGCCCCATCGATCCGGCCCATATAGTAGGTCATGCCGAGCATGCCCACCGTCTTGGCGCCCTGGTCCTGGGACGAGGCCATGTTCATCGCGAACAGCAGGCAGCGGACGTCGGTGTCGCCTGTGCCGGCATGGTGGGCGGTGTGAGCGGCCTGGGCGGCGGCGGGCGCCATCACGGCGGCGATGGCGCCGCACAGAAGCGCGAGGGTTTGTCTTTTCACGGAAAGTCCTTGGCGTAAGGTTGGGGGCGTTTGGGTTGCTGTCCGGTTCGGGCTGGTCGCGACAAGGGCGAACGCGGCGACGCACCGGAGGGTTCAAACGCCATTAGGACGCCGAGGGGCAGGCTTTCCAGCGAAAACGGCTCAAAGGCGAAATCTCTTCGCGGCTGTGCTCTTCATCGCGCAGCCGGGCGATGTCGCCGTCCAGGGCCACGACACGATAGGTGGGCAGGCCCCCCGCATCGGCGGAGACCAGGTCGCCGACTTCAGCGGCGGCGCCGTTCAGGCCGTTCAACAGCATCCAATCGATACGCATCTGGCTCATCTCGTCCACCTAATGCCGCGCGGATCGCGGCCGTTGAGATGGACAGTGAACCCTTGCGGCTGAGCAGGGCCTGAGCCGGCCGTTTAGCCGCCGTTCATCCGCGCCCCTTTGCCCGCGCGCGCCAGGACCAGCCGCGTGAACGCCTCCCGGATCGCGGGGACATGGCGATGCTTGTAGGGAAAGGCCTGCGGCGGCTCGTCCAGATGCACCAGGATGCAGGCGTTGGCCTCAAAGAACAGCACCTGGCCGTCGTCCATCAGGGCGCAGTCCAGGCCGCCATAGTCCAGGTCCAGCCGCCGGGCGATCGCGTCCACCGCCGCCGCGCCCCGGGGGCCGAACACCCCGCGCCAGTCGGCCAGGAACCGCGCCTCCTCGGCCTTCTTCCAGTCCAGCCGCCCCATCTCGGCCCGCCAATAGTGCACCAGCCAATCGTCGCCGATCGCCAGGTGATAGGGGAAGGCCTGCCGGTCCACGAAGATGAACCGGTACTTGCGCCAATGGCCGTCGCCGGAGCGAAAGTCGTGGAAACGGGTCAGGACCAGGTCCCGCGCGGCGCCTCCCGCCAGATAGGCGTCCCGGTCGGCCGCACCGGCCAGCAGGGTCAGGTTCTCCCCGCCATGGTCGCCCGCCGGCCGGACCAGCGTCGGCGCGTCGATTGCTGTGGCCGCCAAGGCGCCGGGGGTGGTCCGCGACACCTCTGGGACGATCAGGCCGTCGATATCGCCGAACAGGGCCGGGGCGTTGTCGCGGCCGGTCTTGGCGATACTGTCGGGAGGATTGAGCACCGGCTTGCCCAGCCGCGCGCACAGGGCGCGGGCGGCGTCCAGCTGGCCGCCATCCCGGTCCACATCCCCCAGGGTGCTGAACACCAGGTCGACGCCCTCCAGCGTCTCGACCGTCACCGACCCCAGCGGCGCATCCCCCTGGTCGGGGGACAGCATGCCCAGGGACCAGGTCTGCAGCCGCCCCGTGTCCAACAGATATCGCACCGGCACATGCCCGGCGCCGACCCCGCCCAGCACCAGCACGCGGGCGGCCGCGCCCTGAGCAGGTCCTGCCCGCCGCACTCCGGCCGCGCGAGCCTGGTGGTTACGGATGGCCATCGCCTCAGCCCGCCGGCCGAGATCGTCGAGGATCGAGGCGGTCTGCTCGGCAAGGTCGGCGTCGTCTTCACCCGCCAGTTCAGCCTCGGCCGCCGCGGCGACGACCTCCAGCCGGCCGGCCTTCGCCGCCGCCTTAGCCGCTGCGTGCAGGACCTGTGCCCGGTCCTTGGCCGACGCGCGGGCCGACAGGCGCAGGGCGGCCAGGTGCGCCTCCAGCGCCGCATCGAACCGGCCGGCGGCCTGCAGCACATCGCCGCGATTGCCGTGGGCCACGGCATAGGTCGGATCGAGGGCGACCGCCTGATCGAGCGCCTCCAGGGCCACATCGGATCGGCCGAGCCGATGCAGCGACACCCCCAGGTCATTGTGGATCGGCGCCAGTTTCGGCAGCCAGTTGACGGCGCGCCGCAGCAGGCTGGCCGCGTCTTCGTCGTCCCCCTGCCGCGCCCGGATCTGGCCCAGCAGGTGCAGGCTGCCCCCGTCGAAGGGGCGCAGGGCCAGGTGCCGCCGCACCACCGTCTCCGTCTCCGGCGAATCCAGGTCCCCGGCCAGGGACAGGGCCAGCAGCCCCACCGCGGCCACATGGTCCGGTTCCTCGGCCAGGATGGCGCGATAGATCGACCGCGCCTCGTCCAGCCGCCCGGCGAGATGATGCGCCTGCCCCTCGCGGAGCAAGGACGCCAGCGCTTCGGGCGGCAAGGTCTGGGCGCTCATAGCCGGCGCAGTGCGCCGGTCAGGCGTCGGCGGGCTTGAACGGCTTGGGCAGACGTCCGCCCCCCTGGCGCTCGAACATCCAGCCGGGATATTCGGGTGGCAGGGCGCTGACCTCGTCCAGCTTGGCGATGTCCTCCGGCGTCAGCTGCAGGTCGGCGGCGGCCAGGTTGTCGTCCAGCTGCTCCACCGTCTTGGCGCCGATGATGATGCTCATCACCTGCGGCTTGGACAACAGCCAGGCCAGGGCGACCCGGGCCACCGAGACCCCGTGGGCCTCGCCGACGTCGCGCATGGCCGCGACACAGGCCCAGGCGCGGTCCTTGTTCACCGGCGGGAAGTCAAAGCCCGTGCGGCGGGCGCCTTCCACGGTGGGGGCGCCGGGGCCGAACTTGCCGGAAAGCAGCCCGCCGGCCAGGGGCGACCAGACCATCAGCCCCAGCTTCTCTTCGGTGAGCATGGGAACCAAGTCCCGCTCCAGATCGCGGCCGGCGATGGAATAATAGGCCTGCAGGGTCTCGAAGCGGGCATAGCCGGCGGCCTCGCTGCGGCCCAGCGCCTTGGCGATCTTCCAGGCCGCCCAGTTGGACACGCCGACATAACGCACCAGGCCCTGCCGCGTCAGGTCGTCCAGGGCCCGCAGGGTCTCGTCGATGGGGGTGACGGTGTCGTTGCCGTGGATCTGATAGAGGTCGATGTGGTCAACCTGCAGCCGCTCCAGGCTGCCCTGGACCGAATCCATGATGTGGCCGCGGCTGGCGCCGCGATCGTTGGGGCCGGGACCCATCTCGCCGAACACCTTGGTGGCCAGCACCACGTCCTTGCGCGCCACGCCGATGTCCTTCAGCGCCTGGCCGACCCGGCGCTCCGACTGGCCAAAGGAATAGACGTCCGCCGTGTCGATGAAGTTGACCCCGGCGTCCAGCGCCTTGCCGATAACCGCATTGACCTCGTTCTGGTTCAGCCCGCCGATCGCCTTCCACATGCCCGCGCCGGCCTCGCCGCCAAAGGTCATCGCGCCCAGGCAGATTTCCGAAACGAACAGGCCGGTGCGGCCGAGCTGATTATATTTCATGGAGCTTCCCCAAAATTTGGTGCGCCACATATGGGCGCTTGGCGGGCGGAGGTTAAGAGCGGCTCCGAGATTGTTTCGTGAAAGCCGCTGGGTTCCGCCACGCCCGGCGGCGCGGTAGCTGAACGTCAACCCTCCCCCGTGCATGGTCGCCTAATGCGATTGCGGCGGGAGCGCGGGCGACGTGACGGACTTCAGATACGGCGACGGCTTTCCCCCCGTCCTGTCGGACACCGCCAACCTGCCCTATGGCGTGCGGGTTCGCGGGCTTGACCTGGCCGTGCAGATATTCCTCTTCATCGCCGGCCCCGCCCTGGTGGTTTTCGCGCTCTGGAACATCCTGCGGATCGGCATGGATATCACCGCCGAGGCCGGCGCCGGCCTGGTCCTGGTCGCCGGGCTGGCCTTCGACGCCTATCTGCTGATCCGGCTCTTCTCACCCTGGATGATGCTTTATCCCGACCGGCTCGAACGGCGCGGCCTCAATGGATGGCGGACCATAAGGCGATCCGACATCGAAGGCGTCCGAACGGGCTCCGGTCGCGGCGGCCCATGGTTCGAGGTGGTCTCCCGCCTGCCCGGCGAAGGGCCCATTCGCCTGATGCAAAAGGTTCGCGACGATCCGGTGGTGGACCGCTGGTTCGCCGGCGTCCGCGACATCACCGCCGAGGAGATCGCCGCCGACCGGGCGGCCGTCCTCGCCGACCCAAGATATGGCGCCACCACCGTCGAGCGTCAGTCGCGGCTGGATCTGGCCACCTGGGTTACCCGGATCGCCATCGGCGCCGGCGTTGCGGCTTCGGTATGGCTCTACATATTCCCGCCTCAGCCGTTGATCACCCTCGCCGTCGCCCTGGCCGCGCCAGCGCTGACCGCCCTCATCGTGCGCGCCTCCGACGGGCTGATCGTCTGGTTCGGGCGCGCCAAGGCCCGGCCGGTGATCGGCGCCGCGGCCCTGCCGCTGCTGGCCGCCGCGTTCAGGTCCGCCGTCTTCATCCACCTGGTCGACCCCACCCCGCTGTTTTGGGCGGCCGGCGCCCTGGTGCTGGCGGGCGGACTGCTGGCCTTCCTGCGCTTCCAGGCGCCGCCGCAGCAGATTCTGCTCACGGCCATCTTGGGCGGCTTCGTCGCCTACGGCATGATCGCCCTGGTGGATGTGGCCTTCGACGCCAGCAAGCCGCAGACCTTCCAGGTGATCGTCGACGGCAAACACGCCAGCCACGGCAGGTCCACCAGCTACTACCTGCACACAGGGCCATGGTCCGACCGGCGAGGCGGGGACGTTTCGGTTTCGGCGGGCTTCTACCAGCAGACCCCGATCGGCCAGGTGATCTGCTTCATGCGCCGGCCGGGCGCCCTGGGCGTCGGCTGGTTCGAGGTGGCGGCCTGTCCCGCCGGCGCCTATCCGCAGGTCGCGGCGCTGAACCGGGCCCCCTCCGACTATCCCGAGGCCGCCGCCCGCGCGGGGGTTGGCGGCGCGGTGGCGGTACGCTGTTCGGTGGTCGACGAAAGCCGGCTGGGAAGCTGCCAGATCCTGTCCGAGACGCCGGCGGGATACGGGTTCGGCGACGCGGCCCTCCGCCACGTGATGTCGCCCACCGGAGGCTTCGGCCCCACCCTGCTCAAGGGCCGCACGACGATCCAGACCACCATCCGGTTCCAGCCAAGTCCCTAGCCGGGCAGGCGTGGCTATGCACCAGCCCAAACAAAAAGGGCCGCGCTGGAAGCGCGGCCCCTTCGTCTTGCCGTTTGGACCGGCTTAGAACTTGAACTGGGTGAAGATGCCCACTTCGTCGTACTTGGCGTTGGGGTGGGTGGCGTTGCCCAGCGTGGTGGTCGCGTCGGTGTAGCCCACGCCCAGGTCGGCCGCTTCCACGCCCGTCGTCGGCGCGTGGCTGATCGACTCGTGCTTGTAGACCAGGGCGATGTCGACGGTTTTGACCGGCTCGTAGCTGATGCCGATGTTGGCGTAGGTGTACTTCTCGGCCGAGTCGATATTCTTGCTCGGGTTTTCCCAGTCATAGCGACCGAAGATCGCCCACTGCGGGGTGACATTGTACGAGCCGAAGGCCGATTCGCCGTCCGACTTGTCGTTCACGGCCTTGGTGACGACCTTCCAGTCGCTGGCTTGGAACCACTCGACGCCCAGGCGGATCGGGCCGTGGACATAGGCCACCAGGGCGTCTTCGCGATCAACCGTGTGCACGGGGGTCGCAACGCCTTGGAAGTCGTCGCTCAGCTTGCCGGTCTGGCCGCCAACCGCGGCTACGAAGCCGTTCCAGTTCAGGTTGACGCGGCCTTCCACGTCCATCTGCTGCGAACGGTCGGGGTTCTTGTAGCCGTTGCCGTCGATCGCGGAGATCGAATAGTCCAGCAGGCCGTGGGCGAAGTCGCCGTGCGCGTTCACGCCCCAGTCGGCCGAGTTGCCGAACTTGTTCTGGTCGATCAGCACCTTGTCGATATAGCGGTAGCCATAGAGGTCTTCGACGAAGGGAATCCAGGGGGTCTTTTCCGAACCGGCCTGGACGATGAACGCCGGATCAAACGCCGCTTGGAAGTAGGCGTACTTGATCGTTTCCGCGCCGACGACGGTGCCGCCGTTGGTGAAGGAGTTGTCGCCCGGCGCGAAATCGGCCGTCAGGTTGGCGGAGTAGATGTCATTGAAGCTGTGGTCGATTGACAGATAGGCGCGCTTGACGTCGAAGCCCGTGCCGTTCTTGGCGTTCGGCTTCGGCGTCTGGTTGATGTTGGACAGGTCGGTGAAGACGGTGGCGCCGACCTTGGTGTTGTCCGCCCAGGTGGGCTTGGGCTTCTGGGCGTCGACGTCGGCCTTCACTTCGCCGGGGATGGTCTGGATCTGCTCGGCCAGCTGTTGGTGGGCGGCTTGGGCGTCAGCCTGGGCGGCTTGCGCCTGCGCTTGGGTCGATTGGATCTGGCCTTCCAGCTGCTGGCGGGCCAGCGACTCGGCGGTGAGCCGGCTTTCCAGGGTTTCGACTTCGGACGTCAGGGCCGAAACCCGGTCGTCGGCGACGGCGACCTTGGCCGCCATGTGGTGGTGATGTTTCTTGGCAGGCGCCGCTTGAGCCGTGGCGACCAGGCTGAGCGAGGCGATCGCGCCAAGCGCGACGCTGCCCAGCAGCGTGAGTTTCGATTGCATGTATGGAATCCCCAAAATTTCCTGGCCCGATGTCAAAAGACCAAGCCTGGGGCCTCCATATTCGGGCCTCGTGAAGGTTCCACGACGGTTAAGCTGCAGTTTTGTGATAGATAGGCGGCCCGGCGGACCGGCCCCTCGGCGGTGCAAAAGCGCCACACCAAATTAGGACGTGTACGGAATAATTGCGTTCGGCGAACGCGAACCGCCGAGATTTCCGTTCCCGCCGGGGTGACGCCCCGCCGGCCCGCAACGCCCATAGCGGCGCCAGAAAACCCGCCTCCATCCGTACGCCGATGGCAGGAAATCTATCCGCAGGCGGAATTTAATTCGATTGGACTGATAGGAATAGAAGAGTTAAGCGACCGACAGGCCTGAGATTTCTATCAAGCAGGCGAAAATCGGGGACCAAAACCATGCAATCCAGAACGGCGCTGCTCGGCAGCGCGGCGCTTGCCATGCTTATCGTGGCGAGTTCAGCGGGCGCGGCGAGCGCCGCGACCAAGCACAGACATCACGTGAAGCCCGAAGCCGCCGCCCCGTCAGGCGACGTCAAGGCTTTGACCGCGGAGTTGCAGGCCGTGGAAGCCCGCCTGACCGCCGAAAGCCAGGCGCGGGAAGCGCTGCAAAACCAGGTGCAGGCCGCCCAGGCCCAGGCCTCGCAGGCCCAGGCCGACGCCCAGGCGGCCCGTGGCCAGCTGGCGGCGCAGATCCAGACCATCCCCGGCGAGGTGGACAGCGCCGTCGCGGCGGCCAAGCCCAAACCCACCTGGGCCGACAACACCCAGGTCCACGCCCAGGTGTTCACCGACCTTTCCAACATCAACCAGACGCCAAACTCGGCCGGCCACGCCGCCGTCAAGGACGGCACTGGCGTCGACGTCAAGCGGGCCTATCTGGGCGTCGACCACCAGTTCAACGACATCTACTCGGCCGACCTGACCGTCGACCTGGCGCCGCAGGACGCCTCCCAGACCCTTGGCGGGACCTCCGTCAACCAGGGCGCCGAAGCGATCAAGTTCGCCTACATCCAGGCGGCCTACGCCAAGGAATTCGTGGTCCAGGTGGGTTCCGAGCGGACGCCCTGGCTTTCGCTCGCCGACGACCTCTATGGCTATCGCTACATCGACAAGACCGTGACCGACCAGAACAAGCTGGCCAACTCGGCGGACTGGGGCGTCAACGTCCACGGCGACATCGCCGGCGGCCTGTTCCAATACTCCGTCGCGGCCGAGGACGGCCAGGGTTACAAGAACCCCGACCGCTCCAAGACCCTGGACTTCGAAGGCCGCGTCAATGTGAACTGGAACGGCTTCGTGGCGGCCATCGGCGGCTATGACGGCAAGCTGGGCGCGGACATCCAGGCCGTCCCGAGCCTTCCCATCGTCCGCACCGCGACCCGCGAGGACGCCCTGGTGGGCTACAGCAACAGCCGGTTCCGCATCGGCGCCGAATGGTTCGACGCCAAGAACGCCCTCACCAGCGGCTCGCTGATCACCGGCGCCAAGCCGGACGAGGAGCAGGGCTATTCCGTGAACGGCTCGTTCAGCCTCACCCCGCAGTGGGCGCTGTTCGCCCGCTATGACGGGGTCGATCCCAGCAAGCACATCGATCCGGCCGAGCGCTACACCTACTACAACTTCGGCATCAACTATGAGCCGGTGAAGGTCCTCGACCTGGCCCTGGTCTATAAGCACGAGGAAGTCACCCACGCGCTTGCCGGCGGCTATACCGACATCACCACCACCCTGGCTCCGGCCGGCGGGACCGGCAAGTTCGACGAAGTCGGTCTCTATACCCAGTTCAAGTTCTAGCCCGGGCGCCGCCTGACAGAGCCGCCGCGGCGCTATCGCCGCGGCGGCTTTTTTTGTGGTCCGCGCAACGGACGAGACGATGTTATCCCAGGCCCCGCTTGGCGTTGCGGAGACGAAGGCGATAGGGTGGCGGCTCGCCATCTTCGGAGCCCGTCATGCCTGATCTCGCCGACAATCCCGTGCTCGCGCCCTGGACCGGACCGCATGGCGGCGCGCCGGCGTTCGACCGGATCAAGGCCGTCCACTTCATGCCGGCGCTCGATGAGGCCATGGCGCGCTACCGGGCCGAGATCGCCACGATCGCTGCCAATTCAGCGGCGCCCACCTTCGCCAACACCCTGGAAGCCATGGAGCGCGCCGGCCAGGACTATCGCCAGGTCACCTCCCTGATGGGGACCTTCGCCAGCACCATGAACGACGAAGGGATGAAGGCGGTGGAGCGGGACGCCGCGCCGAAACTGGCCGCCTTCGGCGACGAGATCCTGCACAACCGCGCCCTGTTCGACCGTATCCGCGCCGTCTACGACGCCCGCGCCACCAGCGGCCTGAGCGCCGAGCAGCAACGCCTCGCCGACGTCACCTATGACGACTTCGTCCGCCAGGGCGCGGCCCTGGACCCGGCGCAGAAGCATCGTCTCGCCGAGATCAACCAGCGCCTCGCCACCCTCTACACCGACTTCAGCCAGAACATCCTCGGCGACGAGGAAGGCCAGGCCCTGACCCTCACCGCCGAGGCCGACCTCGCCGGCCTGCCCGACGACCTGATCGAAGCCGCCGCCAGCGCCGCCCGCGAGCGTGGCGTGAAAGGCTGGGTGATCGCCAACACCCGGTCCTCCATGGAGCCCTTCATGACCTTCTCCGCCCGCCGCGACCTGCGCGAAAAGGCGCTGGCCCTATGGGCCGGACGCGGCGACAGCGGCGGCGCGCATGACAACAACGCCATCATCGCCGAGGTGCTGAAGCTGCGGGTCGAGAAGGCCGCCCTGCTGGGCCACGACAGCTTCGCCCACTGGATCGCCGCAGGCCAGATGGCCAAGACGCCCGAGGCGGCCATGGACCTGCTGCGCCAGGTCTGGAAGCCCGCTGTGGCGCGGGCAGGCGAGGAAGTCGCCGAGATGCAGGCGGTCGCCGCCGCCGAAGGCTCCAACGAGCCGATCTCGCCCTGGGACTATCGCTACTATTCGGAGAAGGTGCGGCAGGCGAAGTACGACCTCAGCAATGAGGCGATCAAACCCTACCTGCAATTGGACAAGCTGCGCGACGGCATGTTCTGGGCCGCCGGCGAGCTGTTCGACCTGGCCTTCACTCAGCTCCACGACATGCCGGTCTATCACCCGGACGTGCAGGTCTATGAGGTGACGCGGGACGGCGCCCGCGTCGGCGTCTGGTATTTCGACTTCTTCGCCCGGGCCGGCAAACGCTCCGGCGCCTGGATGAGCGAGTACCGCACCCAGCAGAAGCTGGCGGGCGTCACCCCGATCATCTCCAACAACTCCAACTTCATCCCCGCCCCGCCGGGGGAGCCGGTGCTGATCTCCTGGTCGGACGCGGTGACCCTGTTCCACGAATTCGGCCACGGCCTGCACGGCCTGTTGTCCAACGCCACCTATCCGTCCCTGGCCGGAACCTCGGTGGTGCGCGACTTCGTCGAACTGCCCAGCCAGCTCTATGAGCGCTGGCTGCCGACGCCGCAGATCCTGTCCCGCTTCGCCGTCCACTGCCGCACCGGCGAGCCCATGCCCCAGACCCTGGTCGACAAGCTGAAAAAGGCGGAGAATTTCAGCCAGGGCTTCCACACCGCCGAATATCTGGCCTGCGCCATCCTGGACCTGGAATACCACCTGCTGGCCGACAAGGCGCCCGACGCGCGGACCTTCGAGAAGCAGGCGCTGGAGCGGCTGGGCATGCCCAGGGAAATCATCCTGCGCCACCGCCTGCCGCACTTCGCCCACATCTTCTCCGGTGAGAGCTATGCGTCCGGCTATTACAACTACATCTGGGCCGACACCCTCACCGCCGACGCCGCCGAAGCCTTCGCCGAGTCTCCCGGCGGCTTCTTCGACAAGGCCCTGGCCAAGACCCTGCTTGATAATGTGCTCAGCGTCGGCAACACGGTCGAGGCGGGGGAAGCCTTCCGCCGCTTCCGCGGCCGCGACCACACTATCGAGCCGCTGATGCGCGCCAGGGGGTTTGCCGAGACTGATGCGTAAGTGCAGTCGTTCCGCCGGCGCTGGCCCCCACCGTCTCGCTTCGCGAGCCCCCTCCCCCTGTCTTCGCTTCGCTCGCGGGGGAGGAGAAGCCTTCCTCCTCACCCCACGCGAAGCGAGAGGGGGCGCTGGAGCGCAGCGGAAGCGCCGTGACGGTGGGGGCCCGCGCCGGAGAATGACTGGGCGCGCCTGATCCCGATGCAATCTAGAACTCAAACAAACAATCACACGAGGAAACACCCATGAAATTCCGCCAACTGGGTTCCAGCGACCTGAACGTCTCCGTCATCTCCCTGGGGTCCTGGCTGACCTTTGGCGTGGGTGTGGAGGCCGACAG
>Ga0302314_10011707_pt1 | contig 15277 bp, 20 predicted proteins | sample III_Palsa_N2_3_FD_200533 | JGI IMG/M metagenome (GOLD analysis project Ga0302314, IMG submission 200533) | Peat permafrost microbial communities from Stordalen Mire near Abisko, Sweden - III_Palsa_N2_3 | ecosystem: Environmental > Terrestrial > Soil > Palsa > Peat permafrost | place: Sweden...
GCAACCTCGATCAACTGCTCAAGCCCCCGCCAACACCCCAATACGACTCAAGACAACTGGTTCTCGACTGGGCCACAGCATGAACCGGACAGCCGTGGGCTTGACCCGGGGATCAGAGGCTCCAGTTCTCCGATTTCAGTCGTATGAGAGGCGGCCCGTCCGGTCCTCGGGTCAAGCCCGAGGAAGACGAAATGGGAGGGACAGGCGCCACTTGCAAAAAGCGCGAACGCCATGATATTAAAGCAAATGCTTCAGTATTCTCCCAACCTCGATCTGGCCTTCCAGGCCCTGGCCGATCCGGCGCGGCGGGGGATGCTGGAGCGGCTGACGCGCGGGCCGGCCTCGGTGAGCGAGCTGGCGCGGCCGTTCGACATGACGCTGTCGGCCATCGGCCAGCATCTGAAGGTGCTGGAGGCCGGCGGCCTGGTGCGGACGCACAAGGTGGGACGGGTGCGGACCTGCCAGATCGAACCCCTGGCGCTCAGCGCGGCCGAGCAGTGGATCAGCCAGCGCCGCACCACCTGGGAGCAGCATTTCGACCGCCTGGAGCAGTATCTCGCCGAAACCGAAGACACCCCTGACGACAAGGACACCCAGCCATGACCGAACGCCCCGTCACCCACGCCACCTTCTCAATCGAACGCACCCTGTCCGCCTCGCCGGCGCGGGTGTTCAGGGCCTTCGCCGACCAGCAGGCCAAGGACAAATGGTTCACCGGCGCGCCGCACTGGGTGCGGACGGAACGGTCGATGGACTTCCGCGTCGGCGGGCGCGAAACGTCGAGCGTCGGCGAAGCCGGCGGCGTCCAGCACCGGTTCGACGCCACCTACCACGACATCGTCCCGAACCAGCGGATCGTCTTCACCTATGTGATGCACCTGGACGCGGCGCTGATGTCGGTCTCGATCACGACGATCGAACTGGCGCCGGTGGGCGACAAGACGCTGATGACGTTCACCGAACAGGGCGCCTTCCTGCTCGATCCGGCCGACGCGGCGCAGCGCGAACAGGGAACTCATTTCCTGATGGATGCGGTTGAAGCGTGGCTGGCGCGGGAAGCGGCGGAGGTTTGAACTCTCATGTCATCCCGGCCGAAGCGTAGCGCAGAGCCGGGATCGGGCTAGGCGCCTGCGTTTGCGGCGATCCCGGATCGGTCCTGCGGACCGTCCGGGATGACAGTCGTGATCAATAAACCACCTCGGTCAGATACAGCCCCGCCGCCGGCGCCACCGCGCCACAGGCTGCCCGGTCGCACGCGTCCAGCGCCGCCTTCAGGTCGGCAGCGCTCCACCGCCCCAGCCCAACCTCCACCAGTGATCCGGTCATGGAGCGGACCTGGCGGTGCAGGAAGCTGCGGGCGGCGAACACCAGCCGCACCTCGTCGCCGACGCGCTCGACGCTCGCCACATCCAGGGTCTTGACCGGCGACTTGGCCTGGCAGGCGATGTCGCGGAAGGTGGTGAAGTCGTGGCTGCCCACCAGGGCCTGGGCGGCGGCGTGCATGGCGGCGGCGTCCAGCGGTTTGCGCACATGCCACACCTTGCCGGCCTCCAGCGCCGGCGGGCTGCGGCGGTTGAGGATGCGGTAGAGGTAGCGCCGCTCCCTGGCCGAGAACCGGGCGTGGAAATCCTCGCCCACCTGGACGGCGTCCAGCACCGCGATCGGCTCGCGGCCGAGGTGGGCGTTGAGGGCGTTGCGGACCACCTCGGGGTCCCAGTCGCGCTCCAGATCGATGTGGACCACCTGGCCCGTGGCGTGGACGCCGCTGTCGGTGCGGCCGGCGGCGTGCAGGCGGACGGTCTCGCCGCAGAAGGCTTTCACGGCGACTTCCAGCGAAGCCTGGATCGACGGCTGGCCGGCCTGGGCCTGCAGGCCGTTATAGGGGCCGCCGTTGTATTCGAGAGTGAGGCGGTAGCGGGGCATCAAAGCGCCTTGGCGCCGGCGGGCAGGCGAAAGCCGCGCAGGAAGGTTTCCGCGTCCTGCGCCGCCCGGCCCTCGCGCTGGGCGCGCAGCAGGCGCACGGAGCCGGTCCCGCAGGCGATCAGCAGGGCGTCGTCGAGCACCGTTCCGGGCTCGCCATCGGCCTCCTCGGCGCGAGACAACAGCGCCTTGATCCGCGTCGGACCCTTGTCGGACGGCGCCATGAACCAGGCGCCCGGGAACGGCGATAGCCCCCGGACGCGGCGGTCGACCTCGGCGGCGGGTTTGGACCAGTCGATGCGGGCTTCCTTGGGGCGGATCTTCTTGGCGTAGGTAACGCCCTCCTCCGGCTGTGGCGTCGGCGTGAGCACGCCGCGGTCCAGGCCATTGACGGCTTCGACGACAAGGCGGGCGCCGAGCGTCGCCAGCCGGTCGTGCAGGGTCCCGGCGGTCTCCAGGGCGTCGATGCGCAGGGTGTCGGACAGCAGCACCGGACCTTCGTCCAGACCCTCGGTCATTTGCATGATGCACAGGCCGGTGAGCCGGTCCCCGGCCATGATCGCCCGCTGGATCGGCGCGGCGCCCCGCCAGCGCGGCAAGAGGGAGGCGTGCAGGTTGATGCTGCCCAGCCGGGGGGCGTCCAGCACCGCGCCAGGCAGGATCTGGCCGAAGGCGGCGACGACAGCCAGATCAAGGTTGAGGGCCGCGAACGCCTCGATCTCGGAAGGATCGCGCATGGAGGCCGGCGTGTGCACGGGAATGCCGGCGGCTTCCGCGCAGGCCTGGACCGGCGACGGACGCAGATCCTGGCCCCGGCCGCGCGGCGCCGGGGGCTGGGCGTAGACTGCCACCACCTGATGGCCGGTGGTCATCAGGGCTTTCAGGGCCTGGACCGCGAAGTCCGGCGTTCCGAGGAAGGCGATGCGCATGGCTGGCGTTTAGCGGTCCGCGCGGGCTCGTGGAAGCGTTGCCGGAACCTTGCCATTGGCGAGCCGTTCCGCATCTGAACCAATGGGAACCAAGATCATGCGCGTTCTAGCCGTTGCGCTCGCCTGCCTGGCCATCACGGCCTGCTCGAAATCCACCACCGCCGACCTCAGCCATGATGTGAAGGACGCCGGCCATGAGCTGAAGGCCGAGGCGGTCAAGATCAAGAACGACCCGGATATCCGCAAGGCCGGCGATGACGCCAAGAAGGTCGGGCACGACATCGCCGTCTCGGTGAAGCAGGACGCGGCGACGGCCAAGGTCGAAGCCGACAAGGCCGGCGACAAGGCCAAGCACACGGCCGATGACGTCAAGGACGACGTTCACAACGACACGAAGAACTGAGGGCTTACGCCCCGCCCGGCCCTCCTCTCTCGTCATCGTCGGGCTTGACCGGACGATCAGGCGCCCCGCCGCAACGGGCTGGCCTTCAGGCCGCGAGCCAAGCCGATCCTCTGACCCTCGGGTCAAGCCGAGGGTAACGAAATGGAGCGCGGCGGCTTGCTTTTTAATTTACACTGTAAGATATAATGCGCCCAACGCCGGCCGATCCGGCGCGTCGGGAGCCGCCGTCATGCTCGATCTTGCTCTTGCGATCGGCCATCACCTGCTGATCTTCGGCCTGTTCGGCGTATTGTTCGCCGAGCTGATCACCGTGCGCAAAGGCATGGACAGCGCCGCCGTCGCGCGGATCGCCTCTGTTGACCTTTGGTATGGCGTGCTGGCCGGGCTGATCCTGATCGTCGGGTTCAGCCGCGCGGTGTTCGCCGCCAAGGGCTGGACCTACTACCAGCACAACGGCTTCTTCTGGGCCAAGATCGGCACGTTCGCGGTGATCGGGCTGTTGTCCATTCCGCCCACTGTCCGGTTCATCCAGTGGCGGCGCGCGGGGACCGCGCCTTCGGACAGCCAGGTCGCGGCGGTGCGCGGCTTTCTTCACACCGAGGTGGTTCTGTTCGCCCTGCTGCCGGCGTTCGCGGCGGCGATGGCGCGGGGGTATGGGGCGTTTTAGCGGTGGCCGAATTTGCCCGTGTCCTAGGCCTTGTGCCTAGGACCCATTGGTCGCCGAACGCTTGAAGACGCGCACAGTTGGCGGAGCCGGAACGAAACTCCGACCCTCAGCGCACAATGGACCCCCGGCACAAGGCCTGGGGAACCCTATAATTTTGGGATTTAGGCGACCTAAGCCGCCATCGCCTTTTTGACCTTGGCCACGGCGCGGGTACGTTTCAGGCGCGACAGATAGTCGATGAACAGAACGCCTTGCAGGTGGTCCATTTCGTGCTGGATGCAGACGGCGAAGACGCCCTCGGCGTCCTCCTCGACCTGTTCGCCCTGGTAGTTCAGATAGCGCAGCTTGACCTTGGCCGGGCGTTCGACCTCGTCGTAGATTTCCGGCACCGACAGGCAGCCCTCCTCATAGGGCGCGGTCTCTTCGGAGCGCCAGAGGATTTCCGGATTGACGAAATAGCGCGGCTCGCGGGCGGTCTCGTCGCGGCCCAGGTCCATGACGATCACCCGCTTGGCGACGCCGACCTGGATCGCGGCCAGGCCAATGCCGGGGGCGTCGTACATGGTCTGAAGCATGTCATCCATCAGCGCGCGCAGGTCGTCATCGACCGTCTCGACGGGCTCGGAGACCAGCTTCAGGCGGGGGTCGGGAACGACCAGGATTTCGCGAATAGCCATGCCGGTTCAGGTAGGTCAGCCCCTGGCGACCGTCAAGACCGGCGGATCGCCGCTGGCTTCGGGCTCAGCTGGCGCCAGTTTCGCCAGCGCGCGGGGCGCGGTTTCGATGGGCTCGAGGGCGGGGATCTCCTTGCCCTCGTGGTCGACCGCCAGCTCCTCGAACCGGCGGGCCTGGGTCAGGACCTGGGTCTCCAGCGAGCCGACGAACTGGTTGTAGCGGCCGACGGCGCCCTCCAGCGACTTGCCCAGGGCCGCCGCGTGGCCGCCCATCACCGACAGGCGCTTGTAGAGTTCGCGGCCGAGGGTGGCGATCTTCTCGGCGTTGGCGGACTGCTCCTCGACCCGCCAGCCGTAGGCGACGGCCTTGCAGAGGGCGAACAAGGTGGTGGGGGTGACCAGCAGCACCCGCTTGACCATGGCGTCGCTCATCAGGTCGGGCAGGCGGTCGAGGGCGGCCGCCAGGAAGCCGTCGCCGGGGACGAACATGGCGACGAAGTCGGGGGATCCCTCCTTGGGGAACTGGTCCCAGTAGGCCTTGGCCGACAGATCGATCATGTGGGTTCGCACGCTCTGCGCATGGCGGACCAACGCGGCTTCACGGACCGCGTCGTCCACAGCCTCCTGGGCGTCGAGGAAGGCGTTGAGCGAGCATTTGGCGTCGATGACGAATACCCCGCCCCCGGGCATGCGGACCTTGACGTCCGGGCGGCGGCGGCCTTCCTCGGTGTCGACCGAGAACTGCTCGATGAAGTCGAAGCGGCTGTCGAGGCCGGCGACCTCCAGCACATTGCGCAGGGTCTGCTCGCCCCAGCGGCCCTGGACGCCGGCGCCGCGGCGCAGGGCGGCGGACAGTTTGCGCGCCTCGAACTGGGTCTCGGTGGAGGCCTTGAGCAGGGATTCGATCTGGGCCTTCAGGCCGCCGGTCTCCTCGGCGCGGGTCTTTTCAACGGCGGTGACGTGCTCCTGGAACTTCTGCAGCGTCTCGGCGACGGGTTTGAGCTGGGCCTCCATGCGCTGTTGGGCCAGGAGCTCCTGCGACTTGAAGCTTTCGGTGGCGCGGGCGACCAGCTGTTCGGTCACCGCCTGGGCCGTGGCGGCGGCCTGGTCGCGCATAATGGCTGGCGAGAGGGCGGCGGCCTCAAGCCTAGCCTCGGCCACCTCCGCCCGCGAGCGCGCCTTGCCCAACGCCCACAACGCCGCGCCCATGCCGGCGAGGCCGACGAGCGCCAGGGCGCCGAGAATCATGTCCACCGCGTTCATGATCCGTTCGATAGCGCGAATTGGGGCGCGGCGGAAGCGGACAGCTGCCTTCCTTCTCCCCTTGCGGGAGAAGGGGGCAGGCGAAGCGCGACGGATGAGGGGTCGCGCCGGCCCGTCGGGTTTCCTGCAAACAGACTATCGGAGAGGCCTGTGCGACCCCTCATCCGACCCCTTCGGGGCCACCTTCTCCCGCAAGGGGAGAAGGAAATCAGTGCTGCTCAGCCTCCCACGCCTTGAGCGTCTTCTTTGGCGCGATCTTCCTGAATCGCCGTTCCAGGAAGTTGCGCAGGGAGCCGGGGTGCAGGGTGGCGATGCGGGCGAGGACGGAGGGGTAGTCCTTGTAGTGGGGGGTGAAGAAGAAGGTGTCGGGCTCGGCCTCCATCAGCATTTCGCGTTCGTCCAGACTGACCTCCAGCAGCACCAGACTGGCGTCCTCCTTGCGCAGGCGGGTGAAGAACTTCTTGTTTATCAGGAAGGCGGGGCTGCCGTAGGAACTCCCCTCGGTCACTTCGGGAAAACTCAGGACGATCGCCCGCATCTCATCCAGGGTCATCGCAGTCCTCCGCCAGCCTCACGCCGGCGGGATGGTCCTACGCCTCGGTGAACACCGCAAGCTCATTGCCGGCCGGGTCGGTGAAGTGGAAGCGCCGCCCGCCAGGGAAGGAAAAGATCGGCACGCTGATCACACCGCCCGCGGCCTTCACCTTGGCCTCCATGGCTTCGAGATCAGTGGCGAACAGCACCACCAGGGGCTTCTTCACGCCGGTGGCCGAATCGGCGTCGAACCCGCCGTCCATGCCGCCGTTCTCGAACGAGGCGTAGGTCGGGCCGTAGTCGACGAAGCTCCAGCCGAAGGCGGCGCTGTAGAAGGTTTTCACCGCCGGAAGGTCGCTCCCGCCGGGCAGTTCCAGATAGCCGATCTTGCCGTTCTCGAGCATTGGTCAACCCCATAAGTTCATGATTTGTTCTCAGCCAACCTCACCCCTTTGTCAAGCAGAAAATGAACCCCGGAGCCCCTCGTCTTCCCGGAAAGTCGCGAAGCGGCTTATCCGGGTCGGACGGGCCGCAGCCTATGCGACGACGTATGAGCGCCGGCGCCTCCGATCCCGGCTCAAGGCCGGGATGACGAAGTAGGGTGGCTTGGAAACGTCCAAACGCCGGTCCGCTTGACCGCGAAATCCTCCAGCTCGCGGGTTGTTTCGACCTGATACTCGGCGAGGCGCACGAGGCCGTCTTTCGGAAAATAGGTCCGGCCCGGATCGCCGATCAGCACCCTCGCGCCGGCGTCGTGGGCCGACCTTAGCCAGGCCAGGACCCGGCCGGCCAGGGGCTGTTCGTAGCAGATATCGCCGGCGGTGATGACGCCGGAAGCCGGCGGCGGCCCGTCCAGCAGGTCGCGTTCGGTGAAGGCGACGCTCGCCCCGTTGGCAGCGGCGTTGAGCGCAACGGCGGCCTCGCAGAAGACGTCGATGTCGGAACCGAGGGCGGACGCGGCGCCGGCCTTCATCGCGGCGATAGCCACCAGGCCCGAGCCGGCGCCAAAGTCCACCACCGGCTTTCCGGCGACCTCGTCAGGATGGTCAAGGAGGTAGCGCGCCACCGCCTGGCCGCCGGCCCAGGCGAAGGCCCAGAACGGCGGCGGCAGGCCGATGCGGTCCAGCTCCTGCTCGGTCAGGCGCCAGATCGGGGTGATTTCGTCGGCCAGATAGAGCTGGAGTTCCGGCGTATGCGGCGGGCGCTTAAGGCGGGTGTTGGCGAGGATGAAATCGCGGCGGGCGGCAGGATCGGACCCGCTCAGCAGGGTCGGCCCGGGGCCAGGCGCGGTCACGCCCTGGTCGGCGCCGCGGCGAAGGCGGCGGCCAGGGCGCCGGCGAGCAGGCCGAGCATGGGCATCAGCAGCGCCTCGGCGACCGACGGCGCCACAACCCGGAAACTGGTGGTGTGGGTCATCTGCACGGCCACCCAGATGATCGAGCCCTCGCGCGCGCCGGCCAGCAGGCCGAACAGCGGGCCAACCCAGGACAGCAGCCTCAGGACCCCGGATTCCTCTGCGCCACGGCGGCCGGCGAGCCGGACCAGGCCGACTACAAACACGACCGCCAACATCATGGCCAGCAGGAGATCGAACAGCTTGCTGGTCAGGGACGAGGCCGCGAAAATCCACGCGCCCGCGGGGACGCCGGCGTAACGCGCCATCCAGATCATCAGACCGAAGGCGATCGCGGCCAGAACACCCAGCAGCAGAGCCCGTTGTTTCATGCGCTTCCCCCGGTCGCTCGCGAGGGCCAACCTCGCGATATATCGCTCGCGGTCAAGCCGGGGCGGCGACGCCCAGAACCGCCAGATAGCTGGGCTGGGTCTCCATCCGCGCCAGCACGCCCTTGCGCCCCAGCAGCCGGTGCGCCCTGGGCAGCTGGTAGCAGGGCAGGTGCATGAACATGTGATGTTCGCAGTGGTAGTTGACGTAGTAGGGCGCGACCAGCGCCCGCTCGACCAGGCTGGCGGTGGTGGTGCGGGCGTGGCGCAGGGGGTCGGGCTCGTCCTTGGCGATGCAGGCGTGCTCGGCGATGTTCCGAAGGCGGGTGATCATCGGATACCAGGTGGCCATCGGCAGGAGCCACAGGACGAAATAGGTCCACCACAGGCCGGCGGCGCTGAGCACGGTGAGCAGGCCCAACTGCCAGAACAGAAAGCCGCGCAGACGTACGCCTTCGGCGACCCAGCAGGACCATGCCGATTCCGGCGGCTTGCGGGCCTTCAGCCGGGCGCGCAGCACCGCCGTGCGCTGTTTGAAGAAGGTCTGGCCGGTGAGGTCGCGGATCATCTTGCGGCGCAGGGACTGGCGGCTGATCGGGAAGGGCGCGGAGAGACCGAGGTCGGGGTCCTCCGCCTGCTGGGCGTATTTGTGGTGGCCCAGGTGGTAACTTCGGTAGCTGGGCAGGGTCGCGCCCACCGGCTGTCCGGCCAGCCAGTGGCCGGCGAAGTCGTTGACCTTGGGGTCGCTGCTGAGCGCCGCGTGGGCGGCGTCGTGCATCAGGATGGCCAGGCCCAGCTGGCGCGCGCCGATGAGCATGACGGCGATGGGGATGGTGATCGGCCAGATCACCGCCATGGCCCCGGCGGCGATGATGACGATCCAGGCGTGGGCGACCAGGGCCAGGCCCCGCCAGCGCGAGTGCGCGGACAGGCCTTGCCATTCCGAGGGGGTGAAAAAGTCCTTGGGGCTGACGCGGGCGGCGACCGCCATCGTGAGGTTTCCTCTGCTTCTTAGAATAAAATGGCCCCTTGGCGGGCGCGAGGCAACGGCTGGTTTCCTTCTCCCACTTGCGGGAGAAGGTGGCAGGCGAAGCCTGACGGATGAGGGGTCGCACAGGCCTTTCCGATAGGCTGTTTGCAGGAACTCAGGACCGCCGGCGCGACCCCTCATCCGGCCCTTCGGGCCACCTTCTCCCGCAAGAGGGAGAAGGATTTCCGCGTTACCCCTACAGCACCAGCCGGTCGCCGCCTTCGGCTTTCACCGCCTCGCCGAGTTCGCGGCCGAAGGCGCGGGCGTCGGCCGCGTTGGGCGCGCAGTCGCCTTCCCGGCGGAAGCGCTGGGCGCCGTCGGGGGTCAGGGCTTCCACCACCAGCTTCAGCCGATCGCCGACCAGGCGGGCGTGGGCGCCCATGGCGGTGCGGCAGGAGCCTTCGAGCGCTTCCAGGGCGCCGCGTTCGGCGGCCACGGTCAGGGCGCTGGGGGGGTGGTTGAGCGCACGGGCCCAGACGGTCTCGGCGTCGGCCTCGCGGGTCTCCACGGCAAGCGCGCCCTGGCCCGGCGCGGGAGGCGCTTCGATGGGGTCGATCAACGAGCGGGCGTGGTCCTGCAGTCCCATGCGCTTCAGCCCCGACAGGGCCAGGATCATGGCGTCGGCGGCGCCGTCGGCCAGCTTGGCCAGGCGGGTGTCGACATTGCCGCGCACCAGGACGGGTTCGAGGTCGGGTCGGATATGCAGCGCCTGGGCCTGTCTGCGCAGGCTGGCGGTGCCCAGCCGGGCGCCCTGTGGCAGGCTGGCGATATCGGCGTGGTTCAGGCTGAGGAAGGCGTCGCGCACGTCCTCCCGCTCGGGGGTGGCGGCGATGACCAGGCCCGGCTGGCGCTCGGCCGGCACGTCCTTCATGGAGTGGACGGCGCAGTCGACGTGGCCTGCGATCAGGGCTTCCTCGATCTCCTTGGTGAACAGGGCCTTGCCGCCGATTTCCAACAGGCGCCGGTCCTGCACCCGGTCGCCGGTGGTGGTGATGACGACGATGGGAACCGCTGCTTCCGCCTCGTCCGGGGCGATGCCGAGGGCGGCGGCGATGGCGCGCTGCATCTGGCCGGCCTGGATCAGGGACAGGCGCGAGCCGCGCGCGCCAATGCGGAGAAGCGGGGACTTGGACACTTGCGGGCGCGCCATTCGTTAGAGACGGGCGATGGTCGCCCCGGGCCGCCTCGCCTGCTACAGGAGCGGCGATGAGCCCGCAACAGAAGAGCGACCTGACCGTCTTGGGGATCGAGACCAGCTGCGACGAGACCGCGGCGGCGGTTGTGCGGCTGGGCGCGGACGGCGAGGTGGCCGTCCTGTCGAGCATCGTCGCCAGCCAGATCGCCGAGCACCGACCCTATGGCGGGGTGGTGCCGGAAATCGCCGCGCGCTCGCATGTGGAGATGATCGACGGCGTGATCGCCGAAGCGATGGCCAAGGCGTCCTTGCGGTTCGCCGATCTGAGCGGCGTCGCGGCCACCGCCGGGCCGGGCCTGGTGGGCGGGGTGATGGTCGGCCTGGCGGCGGGCAAGGCGATCGCCCTCGCGCGCGGCCTGCCGCTGATGGCGGTCAACCACCTGGAGGGCCATGCGGTGTCGGCTAGGCTGGACAGCCGGATCGATTATCCCTTCCTTTTGCTGCTCGTGTCCGGCGGCCATTGCCAGCTGTTGGAAGTCGAGGGGGTCGGGCGTTGCCGCAGGCTGGGCTCGACCATCGACGATGCGGCCGGCGAGGCCTTCGACAAGATCGCCAAGACCATGGGCCTGCCCTACCCCGGCGGCCCGGCGCTGGAGAAGCTGGCGGAGGGCGGCGATGCGAGCCGGTTTGTCCTGCCCCGCGCCCTGCTGGGCCGCGAGGGGTGTGATTTCTCGTTCTCGGGCCTGAAGACCGCGGCGGCGCGGCTGGCGGAGGGGGTGAGCGACCCCATCGACCAGCGCGACCTGGCGGCGTCGGTGCAGGCCGCGATCACCCGGCAGCTCGTCGAACGCACCGCCAAGGCAATGAAGCTCTACGCGGCGGCGCATGGCGGGCGTGGATTACGCTTCGTGGTCGCCGGCGGGGTGGCGGCCAATGGCGCCGTCCGTGAAGGCTTGCAGAAGGCCGCCGCGGCGCAGGGGTTCAGCTTCACGGCGCCCTCGCTGGCCTACTGCACCGACAACGCCGCCATGATCGCCCTGGCCGGCGCGGAACGGCTCGCGCTGGGCCTGACGAGCGGGCTGGACGCCGTCGCGCGGCCGCGCTGGCCGCTGGACGAGGCGGCGGCCCTGGCCGACCCCACCCACGTCCCCGGCCGCAAGGGGGCCAAGGCATGAGCGGCTATCGCACCGTAGGCGTGATCGGCGCCGGCGCATGGGGCACGGCCCTGGCTCAGACCTGCGTCCGCGGCGGCCTCGACGTGCGCTTGTGGGCGCGGGAGCCGGAGGTGGCCGAGGCGGTCAACGCCGAGCATCGCAACCGGCTGTTCCTGCCGGAGATCGAGCTGGATCCGGGCATCGCGGCGACCACTGACCTGGCCGGGATGGGCAGCGCCGACCTGTTGCTGGCGGTGGTTCCGGCGCAGCATCTGCGGTCCACGCTGACTGGGCTGGCCCCGCATCTGCGGCATGGCCAGCCGGTGGTGCTGTGCGCCAAGGGGATCGAGCAGGGCTCGCTGAAGCTGATGAGCCAGGTGCTGGACGAGGCGGCGCCGCAGGCCTGCCCGGTGGTGCTGTCGGGCCCGAGTTTCGCCGGCGAGGTGGCGCGCGGCCTGCCGACGGCGGTGACCCTGGCCTGCCCCAATGAGGAGCTGGGCCAGACCCTGGCCGAGACCTTGGCCACGCCCACCTTCCGCCCCTACTGGTCCTCGGACATCGTCGGCGCCGAGGCCGGCGGGGCGGTGAAGAATGTGCTGGCCATCGCCTGCGGCATCGTCGAGGGCCGGGGCCTGGGCCGCAGCGCCCACGCCGCCATCATCACCCGCGGGTTCGCCGAACTGACCCGGTTGGCGGTCGCGCTGGGCGGCGAGGCGGCGACCGTGGCGGGGCTGTGCGGCCTGGGCGATCTGGTGCTGACCTGCTCCAGCCCGCAGTCGCGTAACATGAGCGTCGGCCTGGCGCTGGGCCGCGGCATGAGCTTGGCCGAGGCCCTGGCCGGCAAGCTGTCGGTGGCCGAGGGCGTGGCGTCGGCGCCGGCGGTGCGGGCGCTCTCAGAAAAGCTGGACGTGGAGACGCCGATCTGCGAGGCGACGGCGGCGGTGCTGGCCGGGGAGATCGACCTGGATACGGCCATCGGCGGCCTGCTGGCCCGCCCGCTGCGATCCGAACGCGAACGCTAAAAAGGAGCTTTGACCGTGGCGACCTTCGTCCTGACCGGCCTGGACTATCCGAACAACCTGGAGCGCCGGATGGGCGCCCGCGAGGCGCATCTGGCCTATGTGGCGGCCAACCGGGGCAGGGTGAAACTGGCAGGGCCGCTGCTGACCGACGCCGGCGAGATGGCCGGCTCGATGTTCATCATCGAGGCTGAGGCCAAGGCGGAGGTGGAGGCGTTCAACGCCAAGGACCCCTATACCTTGGCGGGGGTGTTCGAGACGGTGACCATCCGGCCGATCCGCATCACCGTGGGCGCGATCGCCTAGACCAAGCCTTCTCCCGGATGAAACCATTACGGAACTTGGCGGGTGCGCTCAACGAGCCCCTTCCCCTTTGCGGGGAAGGGGTTGGGGATGGGGGTGTCAGCGGCGCCCTTTCGAGTTCTGCTGAGAGAGCCACGCCGGCCAATCACTGCCGACTGCGTTGCACCCCCACCCCTAGCCCCTCCCCGCAATGGGGAGGGGAATCACGGTGGGTCGCTCGCCCATGAACCCCGCCCAGCCAGAGGCCGGCCTGCGTCTGTGCGGCGTCGACGAGGTGGCCGATCCCGGCGCCAAGGGGTTCGTGTTCCGCAAGGACGAGGCCCTGTTCGCGGGGTTTCTGGTTCGGCGCGAGGGCGAGGTGTTCGGCTACATCGACCGCTGCCCGCATGTGGGCACGCCGCTGGCCTTCATGGCGGACCGATTCCTGACCCGGGAGAAGGACCTGATCCTGTGCTCCACCCACGGGGCCCTGTTCCGCATCGGCGACGGGCATTGCATCGCGGGGCCCTGCGAGGGGCAGAGGCTATGGTCGTGGAAGATCGTGGTGCGCGAGGGGGCGGTCTTCACGGATTAGAGGCTGATGACGGCTTTTTCAGCTGGTGGCGATTTCTAAGTGACGACCACGTATTGCTCGACCGTAATCGTCTCAATCATCGTGGGGACAAGCTGCCCCTCAGCGACCTTGCCCGTAATGGTCAGGCGTGTCGACCAGCTCAGATCGATCGAATAGCAGACGAGGTCTGGCGTTGAAGGACAGACCTCGATCTGGTTGATTTTCGTCATGTCTCCTTGCTCCAAGATGACCTGCTCGCAAGTCGTTTTGGCGTTGAATAGCTCGGTGCAGGGCTCAGCTTTCAGCGTTCCAGCCTTCACTCGATCGACGGCCGCCTGAAGGAAGTTGACCCCCTGCGCCGCGTGAAGCGCCGTATCTGCGCGGAACCATCGCGCGTCATCGTCGTGCTCCAACCGATCGCAGGTCTCGCTCCAAATCAGTTCCGAGGTGTTGCTACGGTCGGCAACGCGGCTTGGAAGGTGCGCGACATGAAATGCCGGCGCCGCCTCGATCCCATAAGGCTGCAAGGGCTGTTCGGCCGGTTTGGGCGCCAGATCGACCGGCGCGTATTTGAGGTCCAATTCGTCACGCCGGCAGAGCCCGTTGAACTCTGTTCCATAGGGATGGGTCAGGAGCCGGACGCCTCGAAGGCGAAGAAGGTTGCCGCGACTGATCTTCCGAACGGGCTGCAATACCGAGAGCAGGTCGGCCCTGACGGTCCTGTTTGCGGCGACAGGAGGAAGCGCGGTCATCTGGCCCGTGTTCGGCAGATCCTGCGCGGCCGAGACCGTGGCATGGGACGCAAGCGCGATAGAAGATGCGGCCACTGCCACGCAAGTGATCATAAGGTTTGCGATTCCCCGCATAGCGCGCGCCCTCAGTTCGCCAGTAGCCCCAGGCTATTGCAGGGATCGGGGATTGAAAACCGGAATGCTGACTTCGCCTTCGCCTACTGTGGATCAGTCGTGGAGCTGAAGGGACTGTCTGATCCGCACAGCGACTGTTCCGATGTGCTCAGCCTGCGCGGGCGCCTGAGCAAGAGCAAGGGTTATGACGGCTTGCCACCCCGCCTTAGCTGGACGTCGACGCCGCTCGACGTGTGCGAGACGAACAGGCTGTTGCTCCAGCGGTTGAAGCGGATCAGCGGCTGGCCGCTGGCGTCGACCAGGCTCATGCCGTCGCGGGTGGGGGTCCAGGCGGCCGGGGTTCCCTTGAGGGTGTCGCCGCAGGCGCCGGAGGCCTTCGCCCCATAGCCGGCGCCGGCCTTTTCGGCGCTGAGGTCGACGGTGCAGATCGACCGGCCGCCCGATTCCACCGTCCAGACGCCGGCGGCTTCGGCGGGCGCGAGCGGAACGCCCGCCTCGTGGTCGGCGGCGAATGCGGCAAGCGGCGCGCTGACAAGCAGCGCGCCGCTGATGGCCGCGATGGCGAGGGATGATCTCATGGCGTCTCTCCGTGTGTGACGGAGAGAACGCCTACGAGGCCTTCGAAGTTTCGGGTCAGTCCTCGCCGGCTTCGGGCAGGCCGTCGATCTCGTCTTCGAAATTGTCGTCTTCGTCCTCGTCCTCAAGGAAGGGCACGTCGCCGGCGTCTTCCTCGAGTTCTTCCTCTTCGGCGAAGTCGACGCCGAGGTCATCGGCGGGCGGGGCGGCGCCGGCGACCGGATCATCGACGTCCTCGTCGACTTCCAGCGGCTCGGCCGCGGCTTCGTCGTCGACCTCGGGAACCGTCTCGACTTCGTCCTCAAAGCCGTCCGGATCGGGGACGACGGGCTTTTCGACCTTTTCGTCCTCGGTCTCGTAGTCGGGGGTCGCGCCGCGCGTGCGGACGCGGCGGGATTTCAGGGCTTCTTCGGGGTCAAATGCGGTGGCGCACTTGGGGCAGACAGCGGGGCGGCGGCCCAAATCGTAGAATTTGCTCTGACAGTTTGGGCAAATCTGTTTGGCGCCCAATTCAGGATTGGCCAAGTCG
>Ga0302314_10011708_pt1 | contig 15276 bp, 15 predicted proteins | sample III_Palsa_N2_3_FD_200533 | JGI IMG/M metagenome (GOLD analysis project Ga0302314, IMG submission 200533) | Peat permafrost microbial communities from Stordalen Mire near Abisko, Sweden - III_Palsa_N2_3 | ecosystem: Environmental > Terrestrial > Soil > Palsa > Peat permafrost | place: Sweden...
GCCCTCTCCGCGCGCGGCGTGGCAGACTCACCGCTGCGCGGGCGGTTAGCTCAGCTGGTAGAGCGCCTGCTTTACACGCAGGATGTCGGGGGTTCGAGCCCCTCACCGCCCATTTGCACCTCGGGTGCCCATCAGTTGCCCATCGCTGCTGAGGAGCCGAAGGCGTCGCGCTCATGAAGCCGGCAGCATCAGCGGGTTACAGGGATTTTCCGAGATGCGGGCGCAATCGATGGGCGTGTGCCTGGATCGTCGAGTTCGCCAATGCCTGGACCACCGTGCGAGCTGGGATTCATCGTCGTGCCGGCGGGTGACTGGTCGGCTCCGTCAAGCTAGTCGTGGAGCTAGCCGTCGGTCGATGACATATCCGTATCGGGCAAAACGCCAAGCCAGAAAGCCATCCAACGGCTTTGCGGGGGCCGACATGCAAAGCCCGGCGCAGATGCTACAGACGCCCAGCATGAACCAATGCGCCTCCAGAAAGAAGATGCCGGTCAGAAGCGAGGCTCCTGGTCCTGCAATGGCGATCAGAAGACCCTCCCTGGCGGTGCGAGGACCGACCGCCACACGCACACCTTTCAAGGAGACCCGAATCTTCGGCGCAAGCCCAAGATGCTTGGACATCAGCCCGTGGCCCGTTTCGTGCAGGATTGTCACGACCACCAAGCACCAAAGCAACCCAGGATACGTGGCCACGGTCATCGGCACGGTCACCAAAACGTCCAGCTTGAGCACGAAAAGCAGTGCTTTTTTCATCATCCCGGGAGTCCTTTCCAAGGGAAATGTGGTGATCGGTTTGCATATCTAAGCACTACTCGTCGGGAATGAATACCCCTGACTGGATTCCCTTAGAGGGTGCGTGGCTTCTGGAAGTGCCGTTCCGTGGGGAACTCACGGGCAGGCGGCGCTACGTTGCCGGGGGCGTGCCGCGGGTCAGGCGGCGGTCGGTTCGACGAGTTGCTTGACCCATTCGCCAGTGATTTGCCGGGTCGTGGCGTTGATGCGGTTCCACGCGTTGATCGCTGCGATTGCAAGCACGAGCCCCGCGAGTTGCGACTCGTCGTAGTGACGCGCGGCCTGCTCCCACACGTCGTCAGGAACGGGTCCGAGTGGTCGGCGAGGCGGGTGGCGGCCTCGGTCAGTGCCAGTGCGGCGCGCTCGGCGTCGCTGAAATACGGACTTCCCGCCAGGCACCGACCATGAAGATGCGTTCCTCGCGACGGCGCGCAACGGCGACTTCGAGGCGCTGGACTCGACCGTGGCGTGCTCGGGGGCTGACACGACCAGTTGTAACCGTGCTGCTACGCGAAGACGGCTCACCCGTCAGCACTGCGGATCGTCGACACCAGCATCGTCCCGGCGAGCAGCCAGGTGAGCGCCACCTCCCATCCGACCACGTGGCCGGCGTCCGGGCAGAGCCACAAGAGCAGCGGCGCCGCCCACAGCCAACTGATGCGGGGGCGCTGCAATGCCATCAGGATCAGCAGCAGCGCGAAGTAGTGGATCCAGATCAGCGGCGAGGCGATCAGCATCAGCGCCACGGTGAGCAGCAGCGCCTGACGCTCACGCTGCTTGACGGCTGCCACGTAGACGATCGCCGCCGCGAGGGCGAGACAAACCAGCGCGGTCAGTACGTCCGTGCCCGAACGGGACAACCCCAGCCGCCCGGCTGCTCCGACTATCGAGTAGCCGATGCGCCAATCGTCGCGGGTGTCGAGGGAGGTCGTGTGCAGGAACTGGTGGATCCGCCCGAAGCCAACGACCGCCAGGGCGCCGGCGTTCAGGATCACCCCCCAAATCACCGCGTAAGCGGAGGTGCGCCAGCGACCTGTGGCCAGCAACCAGAGCGCCAGCGGCCACATGAACAGCTTCAAAGAGATCGCAGCCGCCGTCAGCAGTGCCGTCAGGACCGGATGTTCGCGGTAGCGCCAGATCAAGGCGATAAACAGGACCAGCACCATCGTCTCATTGGCTGTCTGCCACGCCGCGCAGACCGGGAACCAGAGCACGATCAGCCCGTAGACGCGCCAATCTCGGACCCTGAGCGTCCAGAGTGTCAGCGGCGTGCACGCCATGCACACGAAGGTGAAGAGCACCGCGCTGGTTCCCTGGGAGATCAGCGCGAAAGGCACGAAGACGACGGCCGTCAGCGGCGGTAGACGAATGCGTTGGAGGCCTTGATCTGCGCCGGGGTGAAGCTGTATGGGCTGAGGCCGTTCAGTAGGCGGTGAGCCCCGGGCCAGTAGCCGTGCTGGAAGTCAACACCGATCGCGAGGTGAGAACTGTCGACCAGCAGCGCCACGAGGACCGCGATCGGCACCAGCCCGAACATCACCTGCTGCGCCGCGATCGTGTACATCGCGCGGCGGTCACCAGCTCGCGAGGCGGCTGCGGCGTCGCGCAGGCTAGCGCCGCTGCCGATACCTCGTTCGGCGCTCATTCGCTGCGGCCCTCGGGATCGACGATGGCTAGCGACACGCGGAAAAGCTAGCGTCAAGCGCGGTCACGCCCCGGCTTCATATCCTTCGGCTCGTATGACAAGCCTCGCCTCAACCACTGACGAACCGCAGTACGAGGGATTCGACCCCGTTCTCTTGCAGAGGCTGTTGGATGGCAAGTACGCGACGCTGCGTGACCAGATCCGCGCGGTCCAGTGCCGTCCCGACTTCGCGCCGGTTCTCGGGCTTTCGCGGGACGCGTACCGGGTGAAGGTCATGGAGTGGGCACGTGCGGTCGCTGCTGCGGGGCTCTCCGTACCCGGGTTCCCTGCGGAATATGGTGGCCAGGGCGATCCGGGCGCTAACGTCGCGGCCTTTGAGACGCTCGGACACGGCGACCTCAGCCTCTTGATCAAGTTCGGCGTTCAGTTCGGGCTCTGGGGTGGGGCGGTCCAGCATCTCGGGACCAAGCTCCATCACGACACCTACTTGTGTGCGATCGGCACGCTTGAACTCCCGGGCAGCTTCGCCATGACCGAGTCAGGTCATGGCTCGAACGTCCAGCAGCTGCGCACGACTGCCACCTACGACCCGCAGACTCAAGAGTTCGTGATCGATACGCCTGACGCGGGCGCGCAGAAGGACTACATCGGCAACGCCGCGGTGCACGGGCAGATGGCTGCGGTATTCGCACAGCTGATCGTCGCCGGTGAGAGCCACGGCGTGCATGCGTTGGTCGTCCCGCTGAGGAACAAGAAGGGCAAGCTGCAGCCCGGGGTGCAGATCGACGACGACGGCCAGAAGCTCGGGCTCAACGGTGTCGACAACGGCAAGATTCGTTTTGACCACGTGCGCGTGCCGCGCGAAGCGCTGCTGAACCGCTACGGCGATGTCTCTCCTGAGGGCGTCTACTCAAGTCCGATCGAGAACCCCAACAAGCGCTTCTTCACGATGCTCGGCACACTTGTCCAGGGCCGCGTGTGTGTGGGCGCCGCGGCGGTCAGCGCCGCCAAGAACGCCTTGACGATCGCCGTGCGCTACGGCAACCGCCGCCAGCAGTTCGGTCCTCCGGATCAGCCGGAGGTGCCGATCCTCGACTACCGCAGCCACCAGCGACGGCTGCTGCCGCTACTGGCGCGCACCTACGCCCTGCACTTCGCCCAGCAGGAGCTGGCCGCGCGGTTCGACGCCGTATTCACGGGCCGCGACACAGCTGAGCGCAGCCGGCGCGAGCTCGAGGCGCTTGCCGCCGGGATGAAGGCGCAGACCACATGGCATGCGATGGAGACGATCCAAACCGCGCGCGAATGCTGCGGCGGTGCCGGCTACATCGCATCCAACCGCCTCGGTGAATTGCGTAACGACATGGATGTCTTCACGACCTTCGAGGGCGACAACACGGTGCTGACGCTGCTCTGCGCACGCGCGCTGTTGACCGGCTACGCGCACGAAGTCGGCGATCCCAACCCGGCTGGGCTGGTCACCTTCGTCGCCGCCCAGGCGGTAGAAACCGTCGTCGAGCGACTCCACGCCCGGCAGATAGCTCAGGTCATAGCGGACGCGGTGCCGAGTCGCGATGAGAAACGCGATCTGTTGGAGCGCGCATATCAGCAGGAGCTTTTCGAGTGGCGTGAGGGCCACATCGTCGCCGCTGTCGCCACCCGCTTTCGCCGCAGGCTGTCGCGTGGCGACGATGCCTTCGCGGTGTTTCAGGCTGTCGCGGATCACGCCGCGGCTGCAGCCCGTGCCTATGTCGACAACTTCACACTGGAAGCGTTCAGCAGCGCGGTCGACGCGTGCAAAGACCCCCAGGTTCGGGCGGTGCTCGGGCGCCTCTGCGACCTCTACGCGCTCTCCAGCGTCGAGGCTGACAAGGGCTTTTTCCAGGAGCACGGGCGTCTGGCGCCCTCGCGAACCAAACAGGTGACACGTGAGGTCAACGAGCTCTGCGCCGAGCTCCGCAAAGACGCTGGTCTGCTCGTGGACGCCTTCGGGATCCCCGATGCTGTGCTGGCCGCGCCGATCGGTCTCTCGACCGGCTCGTCGTAGGATCTGTCGCCCTCCAGCTCCGCCGTCCAACCTGATTCGGGTTGACGCCGCCTCGCCGATTGCTATACCGTTGTGAAACTGGTCTAGACCAGTTGTGCGCCGCCGAGAAGGGCGGCGTAGCTAAGGAGAGCCATGGCGAGGATCAGTTACATCAATGCAACCTGCGTATACCCGGGCGCCTCGGCGCCCTCGGTCGCAGGGCTCAGCCTGGACATCGCTGACGGCGAGTTTATGGTGCTGGTTGGCCCCTCGGGCTCCGGCAAGTCCACGGCGCTGCGGATGCTCGCTGGGCTCGAGCCGGTCAGCGCTGGTGAGATCCGGATTGACGACGTGGACGTCTCCCGCAGGGCGCCGAAGGATCGGGACATCGCCATGGTCTTCCAGAACTATGCGCTCTACCCGCACATGTCTGTCGCCGACAACATGGCGTTTTCGCTCAAGCGCCGCGGGCTCTCCAAGGAGCAGCGCGACATCAAGGTCCGTGAGGCGGCCGCGCTCTTGGAGCTAGACCAGTTGCTCGACCGCAAGCCCAAGGCCCTTTCAGGCGGGCAGCGCCAGCGTGTTGCGATGGGCCGCGCGATCGTCCGCGAGCCCAGTGCATTCCTGATGGACGAGCCGCTATCGAACCTCGACGCGAAGCTCCGAGTTGAGACGCGAGCCAACATCGCAGGGCTCCAAGCCCGCCTCGGCACCACGACGGTTTACGTCACGCATGATCAGGTGGAGGCGATGACGATGGGCCATCGGGTGGCCGTGCTGAAGGATGCTCAACTCCAGCAGGTCGACACGCCGCGCAATCTCTACGACCGCCCGATGAATGTCTTTGTCGCGGGATTCATGGGTTCGCCGGCGATGAACCTTCGCGACGCCAAGCTCGTGGCCGAAGGGATCCGGCTCGGCGGCGCCGAGGTGCGGTTGCCGCGCGAACTGCTCGCCACTGCCTGTACGGCTGGACTCGATTCTTTGACCCTCGGGTTCAGGCCGGAAGCGACGGCCGTGGTTGCGTCCGGCACTGCCGGCTCGCTCGCGCTCGAGGTCACACTCGTTGAGGAACTCGGCGCCGACTCGTACGTATATGGCGATCTGGAGAGTGACGGCCCCGGTTCGAAACCGTGGGTGCTGCGCTGCGGCGCCCGCGAGGTTCCGAGCATCGGTGACCGGGTCAGCTTCACCGTCGACGCTACCGCTGCCCACTGCTTCAGCCCGAAGACCGGCGAGCGCCTGAACTGAGCTGCGGAGATCCCGATGCCGACAGACTCAGATCACGCCGTGGGCGAGCCGAAGTACTACGCCGTCAAACGCCACCTGCTCGACTTCATCGGCTCGCTGGAGCCGGGTGCGCCGGTCCCGACCGAGCGCGAGCTGGCAACACACATGGACACCTCGCGTACGACCGTGCGCCAGGCCCTCGGCGAGTTGGTTGTCGAAGGTCGGCTGGTCCGCCGCCAGGGCTCGGGCACCTATGTGGCTGAACCCAAGATCACTTGGCCGCTGTACCTGGCGAGCTTCACCGAGCAGGTGCAGGCCAGTGGCTTCAAAGCCTCCTCAGAGGTCCTCGGCACTCAGCGGATCCCGGCTGGCGCCGAGCTGGCGCAGCGGTTAGGGGTCGCTCAGCGCGCCCCTGTCTACAGGCTCGAGCGTCTGCGCCTCGCCGACGCCTGGCCGATCGCTGTTGAGACCTCATGGCTCGCGGCCGATCGCTTTGCCGGCCTGACGCGGCTGATCCGGGCACACGGATCACTGCATTCTGTCCTCGCTGAGTACTACGACACCGTGCTGCACACCGGCGAGGAGACGATTGAGACTGCGCCGGCGACGCCACGCGAGGCTGGTCCGCTGGGAGTCGACGTCGGTACTCCGATGCTGATCGTCAGTCGCCAGAACTTCGACGCCGACGGCGCGCCGGTGGAATTCGGGCGCACCTGGTTTCGCAGTGATCGCGTGACGCTCGTGACCCACCTCGCTTCGAGGCAGCGTTGACGGTCGCCGGGGTGGTTGAGACGCCGACGCAGTTGCTCGCCGGCGGTCGGGTCGTGACTCCCGAAGGGGTGCGCAGCGAAGCGTGGTTGCAGCTCGCCGGCGATCGCATCGTGGAGATCACCGGTGATCGGCCCGCGGTCGACGCACTGGTCGTGGATCTTGAGGGCGCCTGGGTGCTGCCTGGGTTCGTCGATCTGCACATGCACGGCGGTGGCGGCCATAGCGTCGCCGACTCACCGCAGGACATGGAAGGCGCGGTGGCTTTCCACCAACGCCACGGGACCACATCAACGCTGGTCTCGCTCGTGACCGCACCGGTTGAGGATCTGGTGGAGCAGCTCGGCTGGGTGGCCGAGCTGACCAGACGCGGCGCGACGCCACGCGGCAGCGTCGTGGGCTCGCACCTCGAAGGCCCCTTTCTCTCGTCGCATCGCTGCGGGGCGCAGAACGAAGCACACATGATCCCCCCTGATCTGGCCGTGCTCGAGCAGCTGCTCGAGGCCTCGCAGGGGGCGTTGCAGATGGTCACGCTCGCACCCGAGTTGGACGGTGCGCTCTCCCTTATCAGGCCGCTGCGCGACGCCGGCGTGATCGTCGCTATGGGACATTCCGACGCCAGCTATGACCAGGCTGTTGCCGCGATCGCGGCCGGCGCGAATCACGCGACCCATCTCTTCAACGCGATGCCGCCACTTCACCACCGCCGTCCAGGTCTGGTCGGCGCGGCGCTGGAGGCGGACATTCCGTGTGAACTCATCAACGACGGGCGCCACGTGCATCCGGCGATGGTGCGAATCGCCTACGACCAGCTGACCCGTCCGGTGCTGGTCACAGACGCGATCGACGCGGCCGGTGTCGGCGACGGCCGCTTCGAGCTCGGCGGTCAGGAGGTTGAGGTCCAGGATGGCGAAGCCCGTCTTGCCCGGACCGGCTCCTTGGCCGGCAGCACGCTGACGATGGATGAAGCGGTGCGCCGGGCTGTGACCGTCAGTGGACTGACTATCGAGCAGGCTTCCCTCGCCGCCTCGGCCAACCCTGCGCTGGTGCTCGGGATGCAGCGTGAACTCGGGTCGATTGCACCCGCGCTCCGCGCCGATCTTGTCGTTTTGGATGACTCATTGCGGGTGCTCAAGGTCATGGTGGCCGGTGCCTGGTGCGAAGCAGGAGCGCTTCGCTAACGAAGCGCTAACAAAAAAGTGGTCTAGACCTACTCGAATGGTCTAGACAACTGACGGCTGAACCGGTAGGTTCATCGCACTCGCACAACTAGCCCGATGGAGAGGAGTACAGGTATGAGGAAACGTCAACTTGCAGTACGGCTTGCGGCTGTAACCGCGGCCTCTGCAATCGTCGCCGCCGCGGCGACGGTCGTGCCAACCGCCGGTGCCGCTGTCAAAGCGACAGCCGCCAGTGGCAGCACCACCCTGAAGCTGGTCGTCGCCGACTATGGCACCGGCCCCAGCAACACCAGTGCCAAGTACTGGAAGGGGATCGCCGACGCGTTCCACAAGCAGTACCCGTCGATCACCGTGAAGATCACAGACATCCCCTGGACCAACTTCGACAGTGAAGTCCAGACGATGATCCAGAACCACAACTACCCGGATATCACCGAGGGTGACTACTTCCAGGACTACGCGCAGCAGGGGCTGCTGTACACCGCAAAGCAGGTCCTGAGCGACCCGAAGAGCCTGTTGCCGGTATTCGCCAAGCAGGGCACCTACAACGGCAAGCAGTACGGCATGCCATGGACCACCAGCTCCCGCACGCTCTTCTACAACAAGAAGCTGTTCAAGAAGGCCGGCATCAAGACGGCCCCAGGCACCTGGGCTGAGCTGCAGGCCGACGCGGCCAAGATCACCAAGCTCGGTGACGTCGGCTTCGGTCTGCCACTCGGAACTGAAGAGGCCCAGGCAGAGTCACTGCTCTGGTTCCTCGGTGACGGCGGCAACTTCACCAACTCCGCCGGCAAGTGGACGATCAACAGCGCCGCGAACGTGACTGCGTTCACTTTCCTCAAGAATCTCGTCGCCGCCGGCGACACCGAGCCCAACCCCGGCACGCAGGACCGCACCCCGTTGTGGGAGCAGTTCGCCGCCGGCAAGGTCGGGATGATCAACGGCTCACCGGCCCTGATCCCGATCATCCAGGGCGCCAAGGTATTGAGTTCGTCAGAGTGGGGTTCAGTGCCGATCGCCGGCAAGAATGGCCCCCTGGCAGACACCCTCGGCGTTTGCGACAACGTCGCGGCGTTCAAGTCGAACGGGCACGAGGCACAGATCAAGGAGTTCTTGAACTTCGCCTACCAGAACAAGTACCAGCTGCAGTTCGACCGCGAGTACGACCTGCTGCCGGCCACCGTTTCCGCGGCTGCCGCGCTGAAGAGCGACCCGACCTTCGGTTCGTTCATCGACGCTCTGCCTAAGGCGGTTCAGTACCCGAGCAGCACTTCATGGGCTCAGGTCAAGACCGACATCCAGAACACGATCGGAACCGCCGTCACCGGCGATCCCGCAAGCGTTCTGGGGCAGCTCCAGTCGCAGGCGGTTCAGCTCGGTAGCTGACCAAGTTCTCTCCTCGAGAAGCAAGGTGCGGCGCCCTTCTGGGCGCCGCACCTTTGGCTTCAATCACAAGAGGGGCAGGCCTCACGGGACATTTGAGTGAACGAGCAGACCAACATCACGATCCACACCCCTTGGCCGACGCGGCTCGGTTATGCGCTGCGGCCGCTGCTGTGGATCGGCCCGGCGTTGGCGCTGATCGTCGTGGTCGTGCTCTGGCCGGTGGTCGTTCTGATTCACGCTTCGTTCCAGAACATCGCTGCGGACGGCTTCGTGGTCGGTGGCGCCGGCTTCAGCAACTTCAAGGACCTCTGGCATGAGCCGGCGCTTAAGGGCGTCGTCTTCCGGACCGTGATCTGGGTTGTGCTGGCGGTGAGCCTGACGCTCCTGATCTCGCTCGCGCTGGCGCAGCTCTTCAACCAGCACTTCCCCTTCCGGCGCGCTGCCCGCACGGCTTTGATCGCGCCGTGGGCGGCCTCGGTGATGATGACCGCGCTGATCTTTCGCTGGGCGCTTGACCCCTACTCAGGCGCGATCAACATCGTCCTGCACGCGCTCGGCATTGTGCATCGCATGGGCTCCGTCCAGGCCGACTGGCTCGGCCGGCCGGGGTGGGCGATCTTCTGGATGCTGATTGTCGCGATCTTCGTTTCGCTGCCGTTCACGACTTACGCTCTGCTCTCGGGGCTGCAGACGATTCCCGACGAGGTCTACGAGGCGGCTCGCGTTGATGGTTCAAGCCCCTGGCGCACGTACTGGTCGATCACGTTGCCACTACTCAAGCCGGCGATCCTGGTCGCGACCACGATCAACGTGATCAACGTCTTTAACTCCTTCCCGATCATCTGGGAGATGACCCGCGGCGGCCCGGGCTACGAGACCAGCACCACCACGACCTTCATGTTCATCCTCAAGCAGGCCTTCATCGGCGAGTCGGCGGCGATGTCTGTCGTCAACTTCATGCTGGTGATCGTCGTCGTGCTGCTGTTCCTGAAAACGACTCGTTGGAAGGAACAGGTGAACGACTGAGATGAGCGCGACCGTGGATTCATCAGTCACGGCGGCCTCGGCTGCACGGCGACCTCGTCGCTCCGGCCGGCGCCCGCTCACCCGTCGGACCTTCTTCTTCAGCCTGCTCGCATACGGCGTCGCGGCGATCTTCCTGCTGCCGTACCTGGAGATGATCATTGCGGCGCTGCGCCCGAACGATCAGCTGCTGGCGGCGAATCTGCTGCCCACGCACTTCACCTTCAAGAACTTCACCTCGATCTGGGCGACCGGCTTCGGCGGCAACTTGATCGAGAGTCTGGTGATCGCCGGCGGCGCCACGGTGCTGGTGCTGCTGGTCGCGGTACCTGCCGCCTACTACTCGGCGCGCCATCGTTTCAGGGGCCGCTCGATGTTCCTACTGCTGGTGCTCGCGACCCAGATGATGCAGCCGGCGGCGATGCTGGTCGGCATCCAGCGGGAGTTCACGAGCTTCAATCTCAACCCGACGCTTTCACTGATCCTCGTCAACGCCGGCTTCAACATGGCGTTCGCCGTTTGGATCCTGAACGCCTACTTCTCCTCGATCCCGGTCGAACTCGAAGAGGCCGCGATGATCGACGGCTCCGGCCGGTTGGGAGCGCTGATGCGCGTCACCTTGCCACTGGCTGCGCCGGGCATCGTCACGGCACTGATCTTCACCTTCATCGCGGCGTGGAACGAATTCATCGTGGCGCTGACCCTGAGCCTCGGCCAAGCGAGCAACCACCAGCCGCTGACCGTTGCGATCAACAACTACATAGGTGAGTACTCAGTCGACTGGGGTCACCTGTTCGCGGGCTCCGTGATCGCGACGATTCCCGTGATCCTGCTGTTCGCCGTGATCGAGGGTCGCGTCGTTGGCGGTCTCACCGCCGGCTCGATCAAGTAGCCGATGAGCCAGGCCGGCCGATGACGCAGCCCGGGGCGGTACTCGCCGTAGACGTCGGCGGCACAACCATCAAGGCCGCCGTGGTCGACGCTGCCGGTCGCTCGCTTGCCGAGCTCGAACGACCCACCGCTGCCGATCGTGGGCCGGAAGCCGTCGTCAGCGAACTTCTAAATGTGATCGCGGAACTTAGCGCCCGGCAGCCCGTTGTCAACGCTGTAGGCGTCGTCGTTCCCGGCGTCGTCGACGCCGCCCGGGGCGTGGCGAAATTCTCCGCGAATCTCGGCTTCCGCGACCTGCCGATCACTCAGCTGGTGCAGCAGCAGACCGGTTTGCCCGCGCTCTTGGACCACGATGTCCGTGCCGCCGGTGCCGCCGAGCACGCGATCGGGCTCACCGCCGGCCGCGCGGACTCTCTGCTTGTGGTGATCGGAACCGGGATCGCGGGCGTGATCCACGCCGCCGGAAGCGCGGTTCGCGGCGCAACCGGGGTCGCCGGCGAACTCGGGCACATCCCCGTGTGGCCGGACGGTGAAGCTTGTCCGTGCGGTCAGCGCGGCTGTCTCGAGCGTTACGCCTCGGCGGCCTCGATCACGCGCCGGTACGCCGAGCTCAACGGCGGTCTCGAGCTGTCGGCCGCGCAGATCGCGGCCCGGCTGAGACACGATCACTCCGCGGATCGAGTCTGGGGTGAGGCGACCAAGGCGCTCGCGCTCGCGCTCGCGACCTGCACGATGCTTTTGGATCCGGCCGCGATCGTGCTTGCCGGCGGCCTCAGTCAAGCCGGTGAACTGCTGCTGAACCCGGTCCGCGCCGAGCTTGAGGCGCAGGTCAGGTGGCGTCAGCCGCCGCCATTACTGCTCTCGCGGCTCGGTGGGCGCGCCGGGCTGCTGGGCGCCGCCGTGCTGACTTGGCAGTCACTCGGCCTCGACGACTTTCAAGGCTGGCGCGAGCCCATCTGAGCAAACCCCGCCGGACCTCTGGGGCCTAGATTGGTATAGTCCAATTCGGCAATGAGCAGCGCAACAGGACAGACCTTGGGTGATCCGGTGCCGAGCCCGCAGGCCGGCGCGTTGATGGCGGCGGAGATCGCCGAGCAGCCTGCAGTGCTCACGCGCTTGCTCGCTAACTCAGAACCGTTCAGCGAGGCCGCCGCCCGAATCACGGCTGCAAGGCCGCGCTTCGTGCTGATCGCGGCGCGGGGCACAAGTGATCACGCCGGGCTATACGCCAAGTACCTGGCCGAGGTGCAGATGCAACTGCCGGCGGGGCTGGTCTCGCCCTCGGCGCTGACGGTGTACGGCGCGCGGGCGCAGATGCGCGATGTCCTGTTTGTGGCTGTCAGCCAGTCGGGCCGCTCGCCGGACCTGGTCGAGTCGCTGACGAGCGCCCGCAAAAGCGGAGCGCTCACGGTCGCCGTCACCAACGCGCCCGACTCCCCGCTCGCACGGGCGGCTGAGCTCAGCGTCGACGTGCTGGCGGGACTTGAACGCGCCGTCGCCGCGACCAAGAGCTACACCGCGCAGCTGCTGGGCCTGCACCTCCTACTCGGCGGCGATCAAGCAGCCCGCGAGGCGGCCGGGTTGCCCGAGGCGGCCGCTCGCACACTCGCGCTAACGAGTGACGAGCAGCTCGCAGCGATCGCCGCACGCTTCCAGTACGCCGAGCGCCTCGTGCTGACGGCTCGCGGCTACTCCTATCCGACGGCGCGCGAGGCGGCGCTGAAGCTGATGGAGACGAGCTACTTGAGTGCCCAGGCGTTCTCCGGCGCTGACCTGCTGCACGGCCCGCTGGCGATGATCGATCGCTCCGTACCGGTGATCGCGATCACTTCTCCTGGGAAGGGTGGCCGCGCGATGCAACCGGTACTGGAGCGACTCGCCGAACTCGAGGCGCACGTACTGCGGGTAGGGGCCGAACAGGGGCTGCCGATCGCCGCCGATGGCGTAACTGAGCAGCTGCTCCCGATCTTGGAGATCCTGCCGCTTCAGCGCCTCGCCTGGCGCGCGGCGCTCGATCGGGGTTTCGATCCGGATCGCCCGCGCGGCCTCTCAAAGGTCACGCAAACCACCTGACGGTCGCGCCACGTAGATTCCCGTGCGTGACGCCCGGAGTTGATCAGCCTGAGCTAGCCGGTCCGCCGGCGAGCGGCCGGACCTTCAGCCTGGTGCTGCGCCCCCAACTCGGGGACTGCGCCCCGTCGGGGCGGATGCGGCTCGACGCGCTGGCGCGCTGGGCGCAGGACGTGGCCTACGCGGACATTGAGGACGCCGGACTCGAGCAGGCCGCGATCTGGGTGGTACGGCGAACGCGCATCAAGGTGCTGAGCTTCCCGCGCTTCGGCGAGCGCTTTGAGGTCCAGACCTTCGCCAGCGGTCTTGGCCGGATGTGGGCGCAGCGCAGCACGATCCTCACGCGCCTGCCCGCGGAGACCGGCACGTCCGCTAACGGGGGTGGCCAGCGGGCCGCCCCCGAACCAGAGGCTCCGGTGGTAGAGATCGTCTCGCTCTGGATCCACCTCGACCCGCTCCGCCGTGTCCCCAGCCTGATCACGCAGGCGGAGATCGATGTCTACGCCGAGGCTGCCGGCGAGGGGCGCTTCCAGCACCGGCTCACGCATCCGCGGCCCGACGCCGGCTCAGCCTCGGCGGCGCCTGAGTGCGATTGGGTGTTCCGCCGGACCGACACCGACCTGGCAGACCACGTCAACAACGCCGCCTACTGGGAGCCACTCGAGGAGGAACTGCTGAGCGCCGAAGCTGATCTGACCGCGGTTGACGTCGAGCTCGAATTCCGCACTCCGGCACAGCCGGGTCCGGTGCGAGTGCTGCGCGACGGGCACCACCGCTGGCTCACGGAGCCGGATGGCGGTGAGGTCTACGCCTCGATGCTGCTGAGGAACGCGAGCACGACCTCAGGATCGAACTGAGATCCTGAGCAGCGGATGAGCTCGTCGCGTGCGACGGTTTCGGCCAAAGCCTTGCGGTAAGGACGGTCAGAAGTCATCGCGTGCCAGGCGTCACAGATCGCGACGATCCGCGACTCGATCGGGATCGCCGCACCGGCCAGGCGGTCCGGGTAGCCGTCGCCGTCCCAGCGCTCGTGCACGCCACGAACCATCGGCGCGATCTCGGCCAGCATCGGGATCCGCTCAAGCAGGGTCGCGCCGATGTCCGAGTGCGCCTGAATCTCGATGTACTCCTCGGGCGTCAGGCTGCTCGGCTTCGTCAGCAGCTCGCTGCGAACCCCGATCTTGCCGATGTCATGCAGCAGTGCCGCATAGCGCAGGCCGCGCCGCTGCCCGCCGTGGATCCCGAGGTAGGTTGCGGTTTTCAGCGCCAGCGTTGAGACCTCTTCGGCGTGATCGGCGGTGTAGGCGTCCTTGCTCTCAAGCGCGTCGCAGAGCACTCCGAGCGTGCGGCTGAAGGACTGCTCCATCTCTTCGAGCAGCACGCAGCGGTACAGCGCGGCGCCGGTCTGGGCCACGACGGCTTCGGCCAGCATCACGTCGTATTCGTCAAAGCTGTGGGTCGCTTCCTGCTCGAGGTTGAGCACGCCCCAGATGCGTCCGTCGACGTGGATCGGCACGGAGAGCTCTGAGCCGGGATCACGACGGGCTCCGGCCTCGCGTGCGTGGCTGCCGACGTAGTCCGGGTCGAGCGCGGTGTCGTCGACCAGCGCAAGGATGCCAGTGCGCGCTACACGGCCATTGACGCCGGAGTCGACCGGCTGCTCCCAGGCTAGGAAGTTGGCGGCGCGTTCGGCCAGACGGCCAGCGCCATCGAGGATCCGCAGGATGCCGTCATCGTCGAGGCGATGGATCACTGCGAGGTAGTAACCGAAGGCCGAGTGCAGCTCGCGCACGACGGTCTGGGCGATCTCGCGCGGGTCGCGGAGCTCGGTCAGTCTGACGGCCAGGCGGCTGGCGACCTCAAGCCTGCGGGCCGCCGCGGTTGCGCGCGCGAGGCGTGCCTCGCGATGCGCGAGTGTCTCCGCCTGCAGAAACATTTCATCGTTCGCGCGGGCACTCCCGCGCGTCAACGGATCGAAGTCCCCTTCGTCCGGGCTGTCTTTGCCGCGGACGGCTGGGGGGCTGATGCTCATGGTTGTACATATATCGGCCCGCTGTCCGGTTTTCCTTTAGCCGCGTGGACTGAATTCACATATGCACAACACCGGTCAAGGTCCGTGGTGGTGGCCAGCTACGCTTGAGGGACAAGCTGAGTCCACGAACTCTGTCCAGGTGGCTAAAGCCAATCCCGGATGGTGTCGAGAAGATGACAACCACAGTACGTCACGTACATGAGGAGGCGGGATGACTCCAGAACGTACCCAA
>Ga0302314_10011709_pt1 | contig 15276 bp, 16 predicted proteins | sample III_Palsa_N2_3_FD_200533 | JGI IMG/M metagenome (GOLD analysis project Ga0302314, IMG submission 200533) | Peat permafrost microbial communities from Stordalen Mire near Abisko, Sweden - III_Palsa_N2_3 | ecosystem: Environmental > Terrestrial > Soil > Palsa > Peat permafrost | place: Sweden...
GTTCTCCATGCAGAACGCGACCGCGTCGCCCCGGCCGATGCCGAGCGAGCGGAACAGCTGCGCGCCCTGGTTCGAGCGGGCCTCAAGCTCGCCATAGGTCACGGTCTCGGCGGACCCGGCCATGATGTAGGCGGGCTTTTCAGGGTTCGTCTTGGCGTGATGAGACGGGTGCATCGAACTACCTCTATGCCGCCAGGGCGCTGGCGGGCGCCTTGCCGAGGATCATGTCGGCGGCCTTTTCGGCGATCATGATGGTGGGGGCGTTGGTGTTGCCGCTGACGAGGCGCGGCATCACCGAAGCGTCAATCACGCGCAGGCCCTCGACCCCGTGGACGCGCAACTGCGGATCGACCACCGCGGCAGGGCCGTGGCCCATCTGGCAGGTGCCGACCGGGTGGTAAATGGTCGAGCCGGCCATCCGGGCGAAGCCGAGCAACTGTTCGTCGGTGGTGAAGTCGGCCCCCGGCATCATCTCGTGGTCGATCCACTTGGTCAGCGCCGGCTGGGCGGCGATCTTGCGCGCCCACTTCAGCGACGCCACGGCCACCTCCTGGTCGAGCGGATCGGAAAGGTAGTTCGGCGCGATCGACGGATAGACCGTGCCGTCCGGCGACTTGATGCGGATGGTCCCGCGGCTCTCGGGCCGCACCTGGCAGGGCGCGATGGTGAGCCCCGGCGCGCCTTCCAGCTCCATCTTCTGCTCCTCGAGCAGCTTCTGGGTGTCCATTGTCGCCGGCAGGATGTGGAACTGGATATCGGGGCCGGAAAGGTCTGGCCGCGACTTGCAGAAGACGGCGATGTGGGCCGCCGACAGCGTCAGCAGCCCCTTGCGCTGGAACACATACTTCAGCGTCTCGCCGAGGAACCGGGTCCCCTTGGTCAGCTCGTTCACCGACACCGTACCCGCCTTAAGCCGGAAGGTGGAGGTGATGACGTAGTGGTCCTGCAGGTTCTCGCCGACGCCGGGCAGATCGGCGACCACCGCGATGCCATGTTGTAGCAACAGCGCCGCCGGTCCGACGCCGGACAGCTGCAGCAGCTGCGGCGAATTGATCGCGCCGCCGGCCAGGATGACCTCGGCCGAGGCCTTGGCGGTCTTCACCTCGCCGCCCTGGCGATACTCGATCCCGACGGCGCGCTTGCCCTCGAACAGCACGCGGGTGGTCAGCGCCTCGGTCTCCACCCGAAGGTTCGGGCGCTCCATCACCGGGTGCAGATATGCCACCGCCGCCGAACAGCGCTGCCCGTTCTTCACTGTCAGCTGGTAGTAGGAGACGCCTTCCTGCTCCTGGCCGTTGACGTCCTTGTTGCGCGGGATGCCGGCCTGGACGCAGGCCTCGATCACATCGTCGGAGACCTCGTGGGTCTGCGTGACGTCGGACACGTTGAGCGGGCCGCCGGTGGCGTGCAGGTCGCCGCACCCCGGCCGCTCCTGATGCTCGGCGCGCAGGAAATAGGGCCGCACGTCGTCCCAGCCCCAGCCTTCGCAACCGAGCTGACGCCAGCCGTCGTAATCGGCGTGCTGGCCGCGGATGTAGAGCAGGCCGTTGATCGACGACGAGCCGCCCAGCACCTTGCCCCTTGGCCAGACATGGGTGCGGCCGCCGGTGCCCGGATCCGGCTCGGTGGGGTAGAGCCAGTTGACCTTCGGATCCTTCAGGGTCTGCGAATAGCCGACCGGCACGTGGATCATCAGGTTGGACATGAACTGCGAGAGGTTCTTGGTCGGCCGGTCGTCGCCGCCGGCTTCCAGCAGCAGCACCTTGGTCGTTCCGTCGGCGGAGAGCCGATTGGCCAGCACGCACCCCGCCGAGCCCGCGCCGACGATGATGTAATCGGCCACGATGGGATCACCCATGCTCGCCTCCCTAGACTTATCGTTGATCAGACTTATGGCCCCCGGCCGCGGGCGGCGTAAAGGGTCCGTTGGCTGAGCGGGAGCTACAAGCCGAGTATCTGCCGCACGGCGTTCTCGATCGTCCGCAGATCTTCGGCGCTTAGAGCGCCAGCCAGTCGCGTCAGCCGCGACTTGTCCACGACGCGCACCTGGTCACATTTGGCGATCGACGGGCGTCCAACGGACGTCACCGCGACCGAGATCGGCGGATAGGGGCGTGGCGCGGTGGAGAGCGGCACGACAACCACGCTTCCGCGAGCACGATTGACTTGATCAATCGACAAAATAGCCGCCGGTCTGGTCTTCCGAACCTCAACACCTTTGGCCGGATCGAACTCCGTCCACCAGACCTCACCGCGCTTCATGCCTCGCTATCCAGCCCATCGCCGCTGAGGCTGTCCCAGAGCTCGCGATCCTCGTCGTGCTCGGCGTCTGCTTCCGCCGCGAGCGCCGCGCGGTAGATCGGATCGTCATCCTCGATCGAGCTCAGCGCCTCTTCGACGATCTTCTGCACGAACGCGCTCCGCTGACGCGCCGGCACGACCGCCTTCAAACGGCGAGCCACGTCTTCCGTGAAATGAAAGAGCATCTGCATCAGCCGACTCCATAGATATCGATATCGATAATAATATTGACAGGCCGTTCCCGCAATTGCTTGGCTGCCGCCGCGTCCGGAATGTTTAGGGTCACACCAAATTCAATGAGGCGCTCCAATGAACCCACAAACCTTCGAGACCATCCTCTACGAGGTCGCCGACGGGATCGCGACGATCACGCTGAACCGGCCGGACAAGCTCAACGCCTTCACCGGCCAGATGATGGTCGACATGATCGCCGCGTTCGATGCGATCGACGCCGACGACGCCGTGCGCGTGGTGATCGTCACCGGTGCGGGCCGCGGCTTCTGCGCCGGCGCCGATCTCTCGGCCGGCGGCAGCACTTTCGACCGCACCGGCCCGCAAGACGCCTCCCGGGAGGAGGGGCGCGTCGGCGATGTGCTGCGCGATGGCGGCGGGCGGCTGACCTTGCGCATCTTCGAGTGCCTGAAGCCGGTGATCGCCGCCTGCAACGGCCCGGCCGTCGGCGTCGGGATCACCATGCAGCTGGCGATGGACATCCGCCTGGCCTCCACCGAGGCGCGCTACGGCTTCGTGTTCGCCCGGCGCGGCCTGAACCCGGAAGCCGCGTCGTCCTGGTTCCTGCCGCATCTGGTCGGGCCGCAGACGGCGCTGGAGTGGTGCTTCACGGGCCGCGTGTTCCCCGCCTCCGAAGCCAAGGAGAAGGGGCTGGTGCGCTCGCTGCACGCGCCCGACGATCTGCTGCCGGCGGCCAGGGCGCTCGCCCGCGAGATCGCCGATAACACTTCGCCGGTATCGGTCGCCATCACCCGCCAGCTGATCTGGCGCATGACCGGCGCGGCCCATCCGATGGACGCCCACATGGCCGACAGCCGCGGCATCCAGAAGCGCGGCGCGCAGGCCGATGTCCGCGAAGGCGTGAACTCTTTCCTGGAGAAGCGGCCGCCGAACTATCCGGACAAGGTGTCGAAGGATCTGCCCGACATCTGGGACCACTGGAGCGCGCCAAGCTTCCGCTAACCCGGGATCGAAAACCCTTAGGTCGTTAATCGGGATTCGAAACGACCGGTTAACGCTGGTCTGGTCTGATCGGGGCCTAAGTCCGGACGCCCGATTCCATGAGCGAAGCACTGCAGATCGGCGAGCTTGAGCCGCCGCCCGCGGAGACTGAACGCCCAAAGCACCGGGCGCGCCTGGCGCTGCTCAAACGTCTCGCCGACGTGATCAGCCTGCCGCTGAGCCGGGTGAACAGCTTCGAGCGCTCGGTCACCGCCGACCTGCTGGTGGAAATCCTGCGCGACGCCGACTTCGACGAACGCGCCCGCATCGCCCGTCGCATCGCCAACCTGGCCGAGATTCCGAACTGCCTGATCCGGCTGATCCTGCGCGACGACCTCGACATCGCCTATCCGCTGCTGCTCGACTCGACCGCGCTCAGCGACGCGGATCTGCTCGATTGCGCCCGTAACTCGACCGGCGCACACCGCCGTCTGATCGCTCAGCGCCGCGGTGTCTCCGAGGTGGTGGCCGAGGTGCTGGTCGAACTCGGCGAGACCCTGGTGGTCGAAGCCTTGCTGCGCAACGATCAGTCCCGACTCTCGCCGGCCGCGATCGAGATGGTCGTCGCCATGACCCAGCATCAGGCCGGGCTGGTGCCGATGCTGCTGCGGCGGCCCGAGCTGCGGCCCAACCACGCGTACGTATTGTTCTGGTGGGCCGACGCCGACGCCCGCCGCACCATCCTGCAGCGCTTCGCCGTCTCGCGCGAAGTGATGCAGGAAGCCGCCGGCGATGTCTTCCCGATGGCCGCCGAAGAGAATTGGCAGGACAGCCTGACCCGCAAGGCGCTGCAGTTCATCGAGCGGCGCCAGCGCAACCGGGCCGCTATCGACAAAAGCCCCTACGACAGCCTGGAGACGGCCATCAACGCCGCCGAAGAGGGTTTCAGTCGCGAGATCGCCGAGGAAATCTCCTACCTCGCCGGCATCAAGCCGATGACCGGGGCGAAGATACTAGGCGACGCGGGCGGCGAGGGCCTAGCGGTGCTCTGTAAGGCCACCGGCCTGCCCCGAACGGCGCTGCGGCAGCTCTGGCGCGCGCTGCGCCGGCCGGAAGCGGGCGAAGACGGCGAGATGACGCCCGGCCTGGTGCGCGTCATCGCCATTTTCGATATGGTGGCGGTCGACCGCGCGCAGACCGTGCTGAGGTATTGGAACTGGTCGCTGTCATCGGCGATGACGCCAGCGCTGATCAAGGCGATCCGCGAAGAAGACGACGCCGCGCTGGATGAATTCTCGGTGCCGCAGCGCGCTGCGATGCTGGCGTTCGGTTCTGAACTGAAGCGCTAAGCTCGATTTGCCGCGGGCGTCGAATCGCCGTCGCCGTCCGAACATTGTTCACCGTAAATTGGGCCAGCCGAGAGCGGCGGTTCAGGTTGTTTTGATCGCGCCGCCGCATGCCGCGCCTTGAGCTCAAGCACGCCCGCTCGTCGAACGTTCTTCCAATCTCCCGCGACTCAGCGGAATTCCTTTGCTGATCTTCTGCTGGGAAGGTGAAGACAGCATAAAAAAACTGTCTTGTGACTTTGCAGGGCGTTCTATAAGAAGCCCGCCAACGATCTGAGGAATCAGGTCGGATTCCTAGTGTCAGGGCAGGACGGGACAAAAAGTCATGGACGAAAAATCTGAGGTGATTGAGATGACGGCCGACATCGTGTCGGCATACGTCGGAAACAACACCATCGCGACCTCGGACCTGCCGGCGCTGATCCAGAGCATTCACCGCGCTTTGTCGAACATCCATGGCGGCGCCGAACCGGCCGAGGTTGCGCCTAAGGAGCCGGCGGTGCCTGTTCGCCGCTCGATCACGCCCGATCACCTCGTCTGCCTGGAGGACGGTCGCAAATTCAAGTCGCTCAAGCGGCACCTGCGCACCAAATACAACATGAGCCCCGAGGAATACCGGGCGAAGTGGAACCTGCCGAAGGACTACCCGATGGTGGCGCCGAACTACGCGCGCGCCCGCTCGGAGCTGGCCAAGCAGATGGGCCTCGGCCAAGGCGGTCGCCAAGCCTCGCGCAAGCGCCGCTAGTTCGACCTTTCTCAGACGTTCGAAACGGCCGCGCTCGCACGAGCGCGGCCGTTTTTCGTTGCGCTCCGGCGCGATGAGACACCACTGTGCCCGCTGTGCGACATACTTGACTCTTTCTCGGAAACTTCGAGTAGGCCAAGATTTGCGCTTCCCCCGATTCTCTCGATGAGAGATAGTGATTCGTCGGGATTCCAATGGGTTGTTAACGAATTCGCAGATGAGCACGCAACTCGGCGCGCCTACAACGGCCTTGCGGGCCCATGAGGAGCTGTTCGCCTATTGGGCGGGCCTGCGCCAGCGCGGTGCGCTTCCCCGCCGCTGCGACCTCGACCCTGGCCGGATCAAACGGCTACTGCCCACGGTCAGCCTGACGCAAGTGGTGCGCGAGCCGCGCGACTATCGCCTGCGGCTCGCCGGCACCGGCCTCTACGGTGTCTACGGCGGCGAAATCACCGGCAAGAAACTCACCGACGTCTACAACACTGCCGCCGCGGACTATTGGCGCGAGGAACTCGACCGGGTCGTGGAAGAGCGCCGCCCGCGCGTCGGCCACCACAGCATGGCCTGGCGCGGCGCCTCGCACGTGACGCTGCTCTGGCTGCGGCTGCCACTGGCCACCAACGGCCGCGACGTCGACGTGATTCTCGGCTACGATGCCGTCATGGCCCCGCGCGGCGAAGCGCTGAGCGGCATCCGCGCCGCCTAAACCGCCGCTGCGGCGGCCCCCGCGTCCCGCCGGATGCGTTCGATCATCGAAAACAGGCCGTTCGAGCGTTGCGCCGACAGCGCACCGATCAAGCCCAGCCGCTCGAACGCAGCCTTGGCGTCGAAGGCCAGGATTTCCGAGGGCGAATGTCCGGCAAAAAGGCGCAGCAGGATCGCGATCAGGCCGCGGACGATGTGGGCGTCCGAATCGCCGCGAAACCGCAGCGCGCCGTCCGCCCCGTGCTCGGTGACCAGCCAGACCTGGCTGGCGCAGCCGCGCACCTTGTTGGCGTCGTTGTGTTCGGCCGGCGTCAGCGGCTCCAGCGTCCGGCCCAGGTCAATCACATAGCGATAGCGCTCTTCCCAGTCGCCGAGCAGTTCGAATTCGGCGTCCAGCTCGTCAAGCGCCGCTTCTATGCTCAAGGTGCGGATCTCCGGCTGCGGCGAGAGCCGGATGTAGGCCGCGCGGGGCGCCGCCGCAACGTCGGCTCACGCCGCGGGCAGCACCACCTCAGCCTTCAGTCCCTTGCCCGGCTCGCTGACCAGCCGCAGGCCCCCGCCCATCGCCTGGCAGAGCAGGAAGACGATCGGCAGGCCCAGCCCGGCGCCTTCGGTGGAGCGGGTCAGCGCGTTCTGACCCTGCTCGAACGGGCGCATCAGGCGCGGTATCTCCGCCGGATCGACTCCTTCGCCGTCGTCGGCGATCTCGATGCGCACGCCGCCAGGAATGCGGCGCGCGCTCAGCCGCACTTCCCCACCCTCCGGCGAGAAGGTGACCGCGTTCTGGAGCAGGTTGGTGAGCACGGTGCGCAGACCGCGTGGGTCGGCGACCACCCCTGGCAGGCGCCCCTCGTCGTCGACCACCACCCGGACACGGCGGGCGCCGATCTCTTCGCGCAGCGAATCAAGCGCGTCGTCCACCGCGTGATCCAGCAGCTCCGGCGCGGGATCGAGATCGGTGACGTGCCCTTCCAGGCGGGCGATCTCCAGCACCTGGTTGACCAGCTTGAGCAGCTTCAGGCCGCTCTGGCGCACGTGCTCGGCGTATTCGCGATATTGCGGCGAGCCAAGCGGACCGCAGAGCTCCTTGGAGATCACTTCGGAGAACCCGATCACCGAGTTCAGCGGCGTGCGCAGCTCGTGGCTGACCATGCGCAGGAACGAACGCTTCTGCGCGTCCATCTCCATCGCCGCGCGTCGCGACGCGGACGGCCGGGTTAGGGCTGCTTGATCCAGATTCTGAACTACCGACGCCGCCTCGGGCATGGCGTTCGCCGCCTCACATTTTCCGCATTGGAGCCGCACCTTGGCCTTGAGGCGCTTACGATTCCGTTTCCATCCACAAGTCATCCCCCGCCGTCGGTCGCTCGGAGATTGAGCCGCCTCGCAGGCCGCGGGCGAAACCGATAGGGTCTGATCTGTTTTGGTAGGGGTGTGGACGCCCATGGCTTCGAGTGACGTGCAGATCGACGCGCGCGCCTATAGGGCGGCGGCCGATTGGCATGCCGCCTGGTTGGTGGGGATGGGTCTGTGTGCGGCCTTCTGGCCCGCACCGCCGTACACCGACCTTAACCTGGCGCTTACCGCCGCCGCCGCGCCTGGCCTGGCAGGCCAGCTGCTGCGCTGGAGGCGCGGCTGGTGGGCCAAGTCGATGGTCATCGCGGCCTGGCCGCTGGGCGTGGCCGTGGCGCTGGGTCTGAGCGGCGGACTTACCGGTCCGCTGACCGTCCTCGCCCTCGCCCCGGCCGCGGCGATGACCGCGCTCGACGGCCGCAAATTCATCGCGCTCGGCGTGGCGCTGACGCTGGCGAGCATCGCGGTCGTGGCGCTGGCCGACAGCGTTGGGCTGAACGATACGCTTGTCGCGGCTGGGCCTTGGCTGCCGCTGGCGGTGACGGCCATCGAGGCAGTGGGTCTCGCCGCCGCCCTGCAACTGGCCAGGGCGCACGCAAGCGAGCGCGTGGCGGCGCGGACCGAGGAGGCCGACGGCCTCAGGAGCCTGCTCGATGCGGGGCCATCGCTCATGCTGAGGCTCGACGCCGCCGGCATGATTCGCGAGGTCTTCTGCGGCGCGCCCGAGGATTGGGACGTCGATCTGGCCGGCCGGCCGTTCGATGGCCTCGCCGACGAGGCCGGCCGCGCGGCGACGCGAGAGGCGCTGGACGTCATGCACCGCACCGGCTCGGCCAGCGTGGCCTTCGCACCGCCGCTGGCGCCAGATCGCTATTTCGAGGTCGAGCTGCGCGGCATCGGCCGCGGCGAGGGCCTCGCCGTGGTGCGCGACGCCAGCCGGCAGCGCGCCCACGAAGCGGCCCTGGTCCAGGCCAAGGCCGACGCCGAGGCGGTGGCGCTGACCAAGTCGCGCTTCCTGGCCAACATGAGCCATGAACTGAGGACGCCGCTGAACGCCATCATCGGCTTCTCCGACATCATGCGCTCGAAACTGTTCGGGCCGCTCAGCGAGCGCTACGCCGAATACGCCGGCCTGATCCATGAGTCGGGCGGCCATCTGCTGGACCTGATCAACGACGTGCTCGATATGTCCAAGATCGAGGCCGACCGGTTTTCGCTCTCGCTGGAGCCGTTCGACGCGCGCGAGGCGGTGTCCTCGGCCCTACGCCTGGTTCGGGTCCAGGCCGACACCGCCAGGATCGGCCTGCGCGGCGCGCTGCCGCCGCAGCCGCTCGAGGTCACGGCCGACCGCCGGGCGATCAAGCAGATCGTGCTGAACCTGGTCTCCAATTCGCTGAAGTTCACCCCGACCGGCGGCCAGGTGAACGTGGTGGCGCGGGAGAAGGGCGGCGAGCTGGAGATCATCGTCGCCGACACCGGCGTCGGCATCGCCCCGGCCGATCTGGAACGCCTCGGCAAGCCCTATGAGCAGGCCGGCGGCGCTGACCAGCGCGCCCAGGGCACTGGCCTTGGCCTGTCGCTGGTGCGCGCCTTCGCCGAGCTGCACGGCGGGGTGATGGTGATCAGGAGCGTGCTGGGCGAAGGCACCGCCGTCTCGGTGCGCCTGCCGGTGCTAGACCTTCAGGCCAGGACGCCCGAGCCGCCGGCCACGCCGGAGCCACCGCCACGCCTGGCTGTCGCCGGCGACAACGTTATCGCCTTCAACCCGCACCGCTGACGCGAGCGGCTACTTCAGCGCAATCGCCTGAAACACCTTGGCCGAGGCGAAATCGCCTACCTCGACATAGGCGGTGCGGACCACATCGCCGTTGTCGCCAGCGAACAGGAACTCCACCGCGACCGATTCGCGCGGATCGAGGCCCGCGAGGGCATCGGTCGCGGCCTGCGGGAACCGGAACGACCAGGCGCCGGCCATATCCGGGGTAACCAACGCCTTGTCGGCCGGCTTCATCTCGCCGGCTTCGAACACCCGTGCCGCCGCCCTGGGCGGCAGGCGCGCGTCGATCGGGATATGCCCGTCGATGTCGGCCTGGCGCACATCGAGATAGGGCTCCGCGGTGGCGTCGGTGTCGCGCAGCACCAGCCGCGCGCCGTAGGGCTGGGCGCCGTCGGCGAAGCTGGCTACGGCCGTCAGCGGCCGGTCGTCGCCCTGGCCGGCCAGGCCAAACCTCAGCAGATCCCAGCCGAAGCGTGCGCGCTGCGAAGCGCGCCAGCTGACGCCAGCTTCCGACGTCGGCCGCTGGGCCACCCAGCTCGCGAACTCTCCAGGGAAATCCATGTAGCCCAGGTGGGCGTAGTCGGCGAAAGCTGCGCGCACCTGCTGCGCTGCGGCCGTGATCTCCGCCGTGCGGCAGCCGGCGGCCCCGGCGCTGGACGCCTGGGCGTCGAACGCCGCCAGACTGGTCGGATCGATTCCCGAACGCAGCGCCGCGCCCCGCGCCTGCGCCTTCGACGCGGCCAGCGCCGCGCCGATGTCCGGGCCGAACAGTCGGCAGGCGCCGTCCGCCGCGGTCATCACGGCGCGCTGGTAGAACAGGGTGGCTGCCGGGGTCGCCGCCAGCGCCGGGCCGACGGCCACGACGCCGATGGCCGCCGCCATGGCTTGCGCGAGCCTGCGTCTGGTCGCCATGATGCCCTTCCCGCGAACGAAGCGTCACTCTCTAGGGCGCTATGCTTTCTGCCCCGTTACTCAGCCCCGCGGCGTAAGGCCCCGTCAGCCCCGTGCAGCTCGACACCAGCATCTGGGTCTACGCTCTGATCCGCCGCGCCCAGCTCGGCGGCGCCTTCGCCACGGTGGGGCGCCGGGGCGACAGCCGGGGCGGGGCCGTTCTGGTGAAGCTGATCAACCGCCGCGCCGGCGACGCCCGGCTGCTGGCCGAGGCCACCCGCGGCGACGGCGAGCGGTTCTGGATGCAGCCGATCCTCTCCAACGATGAGCCCGACCTCGACGCCTATATCGAGAAGGCGATCCGCCGGGATCCCGACCTCTGGGTGATCGAGATCGACGATCCGGAGGGCCGGCATTTCCTGGTCGAGCCGGTCGACGCCGGATAAGCTCGCGCCTCAACGAGGTTGGGGGTTCAGGATGGGCGTGATCCGGTGCATCGCCGCGGCGACGGCGGCCCTGCTGTTCGCGGGCGCCGCCAGCGCCTGCGATCTCAAAGCGCCGGACGCGGCCAAGGCCGGCAAGGGCTGCGCCCAAGCCTGGATGGACCGCAACCTCCACCTCAACGACATCCTGACCATGGGCACGCACAACAGCTACCACTTGCGCACCCCTGAAAAGATCATGGCCCTGATCAGGCTGGCCGCGCCGAAGCTCTGGCAAGGTCTCGACTACAGCCACGGACCGCTGCTGGGTCAGCTGAACGACGGCGCGCGAGCGCTGGAGCTCGACCTGGTCTACGACCCGCAAGGTGGCCGCTTCGCCCATCCGGCCGGGCTGAAGCTGGCGGGATTGCCGGAAGACCCGGCCTACGTCGCGACGATGTCCAAGCCCGGCTTCAAGGTGCTGCACGTCCAGGACATCGACTTCACTTCGAACTGCCTGACCTTCGTGGCCTGCCTGACCATCATCCGCGACTGGTCGCACGCCCATCCGCGCCACACCCCGATCCTGATCACCATGAACACCAACGACGAGAAGACCCACGCGCCGGGCGGCGTCGACGAGCTGACGTTCGACGAGAAGGCCTACGATGCGCTCGACGCCGAGATCCGCTCGGTGTTCAAGCCGGGCGAACTGATCACCCCGGACGACATCCAGGGCCGCTATCCGACCCTGCGTGAGGCGGTGCTGAAGCACGGCTGGCCGACGCTTGGCGCGTCACGCGGCCGCTTCCTGTTCGCCCTCGACGAGCCCCCGCCGCACGTCGCCGCCTATCGCGGCAAGCGCGCCTCGCTCGAAGGCCGGGTGCTGTTCGTCAACGCTCCGGAGGACTCGCCGGCGGCCGGCTACATCACCCTGAACGAACACTCGGACGTCCCGCGCATCATGGCCGACGTAAAGGCCGGCTTCGTGGTCCGCACCCGCGCCGACGCCGACACGGTCGAGGCCCGCGGCAACGACACGACGCGCCGCGACGCTGCGTTGGCCTCGGGGGCGCAGTACGTCTCCACCGACTACCGCCATCCCGACACGCGCCTCTCGACCTACGAGGCGCGGCTGCCGAACGGCGCGATCACGGTCTGCAACCCGGTGCGGGCTGCGGACAAGTGCGCCGGGATTGCGATCGAGCCGTAAATCGAGCCTCAAAGAGCACTACCCGCTCATCCCGGCCATCGCCGGGATGAGCGGGTAGTGGGATTGTTTATGCGTCGAAGGTGATCACCGATCTGGCGATCTGACCGCCCTTCATTTCGGCGAAGGCTTCGTTGACGTCTTCGAGCTTGATCCGGCGCGAGATCATCTCGTCGAGCTTCAGCTTGCCGGACATGTAGAAGTCCACCAGCCGGGGCATGTCGACCGGGAAACGGTTGGAGCCCATCAGCGAGCCCTGGATGCGCTTTTCGCCGAGGAAGGCCGCGCCCATCAGCGTCACCGTCTGGCCGATCGGGATCATGCCGATGATGTTGGCGGTGCCGCCGCGGCGCAGCATGTTGAAGGCCTGCTCGGCGGTCTTGCCGAGACCAATGGCTTCGAAGCTGTGGTGCACGCCGCCCTTGGTCATCTCCATCACCGCCTTCACCGCGTCGGTGTCGCCGGCGCTGATGAAGTCGGTCGCGCCGAAGGCCTTGGCCATGTTGTCCTTGGCGGGCGACAGGTCGATGGCGATGATCCGGCCCGCGCCGGCGATCGCCGCGCCGTTGATCGCCGCCAGGCCGACGCCGCCGCAGCCGATCACGGCCACGGTTTCACCGGGACGCACGTTCGAGGTGTGGATCACCGCGCCGACGCCGGTCATCACCCCGCAGCCGATCAGGGCCGCGCGATCCAGCGGCATGTCGGGGCGGATGGCGACGCAGGCGTGCTCGTGGATCAGCATCTGCTCGGCGAACGACGACAGGTTCAGGAATTGCTGCATCGGCGCGCCGTTCTGGGTGATGCGCGGCTCGTCCCCCTGCTCGCGCCGCGTCTCGGGGCTCTGGCAGAGCGACATGTGCCCGGTCAGGCACTGGTCGCAGTGGCCACAGAACACCGAGAGGCAGGTGATCACGTGGTCGCCCACCTTCACCGTGCGCACTTCGTTGCCGATCGCCTCGACCACCCCGGCGCTCTCGTGGCCCAGCACGGCCGGCATCGGATAGGGATAGGACCCTTCCCAGAAGTGAACGTCGGAATGGCAGACGCCGGCCGCGACCGTGCGGATCAGCACTTCGTGCGGTCCCGGCTTGCCGATCTGGACGTCTTCGATCGAAAGCGGCTTGCCAACTTCGCGCAGAACTGCGGCCTTCATGATGCGTCTTCCTCTTGTTGCAACCGGCTTGAAGACCCCGCTGGGCCGTCGCCGCGAGTGCTTATCGCTGTTAAGGGTCGGCCTCGCCAAGAGGGAATCGAGCCTTGACTTGCACTGCGCGTTGACCTTTGCCTCAATGAAACTTTCAGGGATGAAGACGGCAATGAAGCGCACCCTCATCATCGTCTTGGCCACGGCCGCGCTCGGCGCGTGCGATACGGTTGGCGTCGGCGCCGAGCCCGGCCCCGGTCCCGCTTACACCCCGCCCTCGCGCGGCGGCCCCGAAGCGTTTCAGGAGTCCGACTTCGCCTGGTCGCAAGGCCAGGGCGGCGGCAGCATCGACGGCTTGATGGCCTACCACCCGGGCGGCGCCCGGTATGTCTGTCAGGACGTGGTGCTGGCGCCGGAGACGCCCTGGAGCCGCGCCCGGATGCGCATCCTCTATCTGTCGACCACCCAGGCGGCGATGCCGGTGGACGACGTCAAGAGCCGCACCCCGCCCGAGCACGGCGCCGAGTACGCCCGCTACGCCCGCCACTCGACCTGCGACGGCGGCGGCCACTTCGCCTTCTCCGACATCCCCAACGGTTCCTGGTATGTGATTACCGTCGCCGCGCCGATCAGTGGTGGCGTGCGGATGGCGGTGATGCGCCGGGTCGAGATCGACGGCGACAACGTGAAGGTGATCCTGCGCTAGCCGCGGGCGCCGCCGGTGGCCTTCCAGGACATCATCTACGCCGCCGACGGCCCGATCGGCGTCATCACGCTGAACCGCCCGGCCTACCGCAACGCCCAAAGCTACCGCATGCTTGACGAGATCGACGCCGCGTTCGATCTGGCGCGCGCCGACGAGAATGTGCGGGTGGTGCTGGTGCGCGGCGCCGGCGGCGTCTTTTCCACCGGTCACGACCTCGGCACGCCCGAAGGCCTGGAGTACCGCAAGAACCTCGGCGCCAAGCCCGGCATCCAGACCTACGACCAGTTCAAGAAGTACAATCTCGATCTGCTGCTGAAGTGGCGCAATTTCCCCAAGCCGACCGTCGCCATGGTCGAGGGCTACTGCATCTACGCCGGCTGGATGCTGGCGGCGGCGATGGACGTGGTGTTCGCCTCCGAGACCGCCGAGTTCCTGGGCGGCTTCGTGGAATACAACTCCATCCCCTGGGACATCGGCATCCGCCGCGCCAAGGAGCTGCTGTTCGAGAGCCGCTTCATTCCGGCCGAGGAGGCCGCGCGCTACGGTCTGGTCAACCGGGTGGCGCCGCCGGACGAACTTGAGCGCGAGACCTTCGCCTGGGCCCGCCGCGTGGCCGAGAACAGCCCCGAAGCGCTGCGCATGGCCAAGATCCAGATGAACAAGGCCCAGGACGCCCAGGGCTTCACCAACGCGGTCGAGGACAGCCTGGGCGACTACCAGGCGATGATGCACATGCCGGGGCTGCAGATGCGGCTGGAGGGCGAGCGCCGCCTCGCCACCGTCGACCTGGCGGTGAAGGGCCGGCGCAAGGAGCGGTTCGGGCAGTAGGCGGCGGCGGGCCAACTCGGCCTGCCGAGCCGGCCCCTCGAAAAACCGCGCCTTAGGCGGCGATTTTCTCGCGCGGTCTTCCCGAGATGCTTGGATAGCCCGGACCAGCGCAAACGCCGTCGATGACGCTGCCAGGCGCTTGGCGGGCTATGTCGGCGGGGTTCAATATTCGGCGACCGGAGCTTCGCCCGATTGCTGGCTCTCGCGCATCAGTGCAGCATCCGGGGCCAGATGAGACGACTCTCTGGCGCATTGTTGATCGCGGTTGGCTTGGCGGCGCCGATAGCGGTCGTCTGGTGGATGTTCGCAACGCCCTACATGGAAGAGAACTTCGCCGGTGTCGGGCCGAGAGCTTTTGCCGGCGTCATCGTGTCGGGCCTGATCTGCGTGTTCCTCGGGGCCGCTCTCTGGATCGTGCCGCGGCCACGCCGCTAGACCACCGCTCAGCGGGCGCGCCGCAAGCTAGGTAAGTTAACCGCGGAGCCCGCAGAGATACGCAGAGCCAGCGCGCCTCGCTCCGCGCATCTCTGCGATCTTCGCGGTCATGGAGTGCGCCCCTGGAGTGAGACAGGGTAATTGGGGACAGAAGGTTTAGGTTGAAGCTGTTAGCGGCTTGGGGGCCACGTGCAGCTGTTCGGTTTCGAACTCCGTGGGTGACAGGTAGGTTAAGGC
>Ga0302314_10011710_pt1 | contig 15275 bp, 14 predicted proteins | sample III_Palsa_N2_3_FD_200533 | JGI IMG/M metagenome (GOLD analysis project Ga0302314, IMG submission 200533) | Peat permafrost microbial communities from Stordalen Mire near Abisko, Sweden - III_Palsa_N2_3 | ecosystem: Environmental > Terrestrial > Soil > Palsa > Peat permafrost | place: Sweden...
GGTACATGCTGCTGGCCGCCGCCTGCACACCCTCGGCACTGACTTCGGCCAGACCCGGCCTCACATCCTGGGCCCCGGCCTCGTGCAGCAGCTGCTTGATGATCCGCTCCGAATCATCGTATTCACCTTCGCCGAAATGGTGATGGCGGATGATTCCCTTCGCGTCGATGAAGTACAGCGCCGGCCAGTACTGGTTGTTGAAGGCACCCCAGATCTTGTAATCGCTGTCGACGGCCACCGGGTAGGTGACACCGAGGTCCTTCACGGCCTTCTGGACGTTGCCTACGACGCGCTCGAAGGCGAACTCCGGGGTGTGCACACCGATGATGACGAGGCCCGCGGAGCCATATTTCTGCGCCCAGGCCTTCACGTAGGGCAACTCGCGCAGGCAGTTGATGCAGGAGTAGGTCCAGAAGTCGATCAGGACGACCTTGCCGCGCAGCCCCTCGGCGCTCAGCGGCGGCGAGTTCAACCACGCCACCGCGCCTGCCAGCGGCGGCATCGGGCCTTCCGCGGGCAGCGCATTGCCGGCGCCCTGCGCCGCCATCATCATCCCGCCCCCGGCCGGCGCCGAACCGCCATGGGCCGACATCATCATGGCGCCGCCGCCCGCCTCCTGAGCGGACATGACATTACCCGGAGCGCTGCCGCTGCCGCCGGCATTGGAATGGATCATTCCCAGCAGCGACTGCTCCAGCGAATTGGTCCCGTTCAGCGACAGCTGGGTCAGGATGCCGGTATCCCAACCCAGCCCGATCGCCGCCACCGCCAGCAGTACCGCGACCCCCAATCCCCGCCGCACCCATTCGCCCGCGCCCAGGGACTGCTTGAAAGCCCGCACCACGCGGCCCCCCGCGAACATCACGATGGCGAGCGAGGCGGCCGCACCGGCCGCGTAGGCCAGCAGCAACAACGTGGTCTGCGGGTTCGGTCCGCTCAAGGCCGCGCCGGTCAGTATCAGTCCCAGTATCGGTCCCGCGCACGGCGCCCACAGAAACCCGGTCGCAAAGCCCAGCAGCAGCGATTGCACGACACTTGCGCGGCCCTCGCGTTCGCCGGATTGCACCACCCGGTTGCCGAATGCGACCAGGGGGCGCGACGCCCAGTCCGCGAGCCGGCGCGACAGCAGCGCGAGTCCGAACAGCGTCAGCATCGCCAGCGCCAGCCAGCGGCCCCAGGAGTTCACGCGCACCGCCCAGGAGCCGCCGACGGCGGCGAGCGTCGCGACGCCGGCAAAGGTGAGTGCCATGCCCACCAGCAGCGGCAGCGTGCTGCTCGCAAAGGAGCGCGTGCCACGGGCGAAGACGAAGGGCAGCACCGGCAGGATGCAGGGACTCACGATGGTGAGCGCACCGCCGAGGAACGCGAGGAGAGCCAGGACCATGAAATACCGCTATTGCTTGAGTTCCGTGACCGTCACGGCCTTACTCTGATAAAGGACCGGCAATAGCTTCTGGAAATTACGGATCTTGGGCAGATCGTTGTAAACGATGTAGGGATTGGTCGGGTTGAGCAGCAGGTAATCCTGGTGATAGCCCTCCGCCGGATAGAAGCCCTTGAGCGGCACCACCTGGGTCACGATCGGCGCACCGAACACTGCCGTCTTGTTGAGCTGGGCGACGTAGCTTTCGGCCACCCGCTTCTGGTCATCATTGGCGTAGGAGATCATCGAACGGTACTGGGTCCCCGTATCCGGGCCCTGGCGGTTCAGTTCCGTCGGGTTGTGCGCCACCGAGAAGTACACCTGCAGAATCTGTCCGTAGGAGACCTTCTGCGGGTCGTACGTGATCTGCACCGACTCGGCATGCCCGGTATTGCCACCGCTCACGGTTTCGTAGCTCGCGGTGCTACGGACACCGCCCGCGTAGCCTGACAGCACCTGCTGGACGCCGATCAGATGCTCGAACACACCCTGTACACCCCAAAAGCAGCCTCCGGAAAGCACCGCCGTCTGCAGCGGTCCGGCCGCTTTCGGCAGATCCACGGTGGCGGCGGGGATGGCCACGGCCGCCTCGGCGGCGCCAGCCGGCGTCGGGGCCAGGACCGTAAAGGGCACGCTGACGAGCAGCGCACACACTGCGGGACGCAGCCGGCTAAGCAATTTAAGCAACATCTTGAGTCCTCAACAGCCGCGGTTGCGGCGAGTTACCCGCATTATACCGCGCCGCCGGCCGATACCAGGGAAGGACCCGTCCGCGCACCTTAAGTTCCTTTAAGGCTGCTGATAAGGCTGCTGACCCATGCCAAACGCGCGCCGCAGGAAGGCATCGCTTCTGCGCAGCATGTCGGCCCGCACCTCGGAATCCTCGAGTTGGTGGTCGCGGTCCGGGTAGGTGACCAACTCGCTTTGTACCCCGGCGGCCTTCAGTGCCGCTGCCATGCGCGTTGATTCCGCCAGCGAAATGTTCCGGTCCGCCGTGCCGTGGAAGATCAGCACCGGCTGCTTGAACTTGTCCGCATGATTGATCGGGGAGCCCTCCCGCATGTGCGGCCCCTCGCCGACGAAGTTGCTCACCAGCGTGAAATCGGTCCAGCCGCGACGCTCTTCCTTCAATGCCGCAAGGTCCGTCACAGGTGCGATGGCGATGATGGCCTTGAAAAGACCTGCATCGACCACGCTGCTTTGCAGCGCGGCGTAGCCGCCGTAGGACCAGCCGACGACCCCGATCCGGGCCGGATCCGCGGTTCCTGCAGCAACGAGCCAGCGCCCGGCCGCCACGACGTCGCCGATTGCGACATCCCAGGACTTGAAACCGTTCTGTTCGAACCATTCATCGCCGTAACCGGACGAGCCGCGATAATTGGGCTGCAGCACGGCGAAGCCGCGCCCGGCAAAGAACTGCGCCAGCCAGTCGAACCCCCAATCATCGCGGGCACTGGGGCCGCCGTGCGGCAGGACGATGGCCGGCAGACCGTGTGCCGTCTCACTTCCGGGAGGCAGCGTCAGGTAGCCGGGAATCATCACCCCGTCCGGCCCCGGATAGGATATTGCCCTGACGGTCGCGAGCATCACACCCTCGAGCTGCGGACGCACCGCCAGAAAGGCATTCAGTCGCTGCGACTTGCGATCGAAGATGTAATAGGCGCCCGGGTCGGCATCGCTGCCGGCAAATACCAGCAGCGTGCTCTCATCGACGCTCGAGCTGACCACGCTCAACAACGGCTGCTTCGGCAGCGCCCGGTGCAGCGAGGCCATCATCTGCTTCAGATCGTCCTGGAAATACTCGTTGCGCGGCACGTCGGTCGAGTAGGCGACGCCGACGACCCGGTTACGGCGCCCGATGCGCACCAGCGTGCGCAGATCCACGTCCGGACGGGCATACACGAGCGTCTCGTGAGGCGCCGCATCCAGGCTCAATGAATAAAGCGCGGTGCGTCCGTTGAGCTGTTTGAAGCCATACGCGAGGTTGAGATCGTGGTCGATGGCCACCGGCAGAAAACCACTGTGGTCGGCCACGTTGTACGTGCCCAGTCGCTGCCATTCCTGGGAGCCCTGCAGACGATACGAGAATGTGAGAATGCCGGTGTCATCACCGGCGGCATCCTGGCTGCGCGTACCCACGATGCGCACCGTGCCGCGGCCGTCACTCAGGTACTCGAAGGCATCCGGGCGCGCCGCTATCACCTGCTTGATCGCCAGGGTGCGCGTGTCCACCAGGTCCACGCCGAGGCCCTCCGCGCTGCTGCCCAGGTGCGATCCGGAGTGCGTGTCCGGCCGATATTCGCGGGCCATCAGCACCGCGCCGTCCTGATCCGGGAGCCAGTCCACGATATCCCCGCCCGACAACAGGTAGTTGCCGTGACTGTACTGATTGAGTTGCGTGCTCAGCTGCTTGACGTTGGAGCCGTCGGCGTTGACGGCGATCAGTCGGCTGACCGGTAGCAGCCCATGCATCGCGGCCGGGTCGTTGGTCAGGCCGAAAATCGAGCACACCAGCCGATCATTCGCCACCCAGTTGCAGCCATTGAGGCGGAAGGGCTTGCCATCCAGGTAGACCACGGCTTTGGCCTTGGCGCCCGGCGCCAGGCTCAGGGTGAAGGCCGCCGCGCCCTGCCCCTTGATCGGAGCGAGGAACACCACGCTGCGTCCATCCGGGGAAAGGCGCAGCGAGGTGACGTCGGGGCGTGCACCAAAGGCCGCCGCCAGGTCGACTCCAGCGCTCTGCGCGCGCAGCGCCGGCGCTGCGCACCAGCATGGGAGCACAACCAGCACCGCCAGCCACGCGCGCGCGCGCATCGGATCCCCCTCAAGCACCCTTGAGCAATGATGCACCGCCGGCCCTTGCTACATCAACACCTGCAGGTGCGTGTTCAGCGCATCAGCTCCAGGGGCCGCGGCAGCAATTGCAACAGTTCCTCGCTGAACTGCGCATCGATGTGGAAGAACGCCATGCGCGCAGGCGCCGACGAGCGGTTCTCCCAGGCGTGATCGGTGCCCCGCTGCACCACCACATCGCCCTGGCGCAGCGTGACCTCGCTGTCATCGAGCACCAGTACGATCTCGCCCTGGATCACGACGACATAATCGAGCGTGCTGGTCCGGTGCATCACCGTGCGTTTGCCGCCCGCGCCGGGCGGGTAGATCTCGATGATGCGCAGCAGATGGCCCGCCACCGGCATGATGGTGAAGCCGCGCTCGTTCGGCTCGGTAGGCTCCACGGCTGTCAGCAGCGGCACCGGGCGGGTGGTATTCCAGATTTCGTAGAAATCGGCGCCGACTTCCGGTCCTCGCATGGGGTGGTGCTGCGGCGGTGGTCCATCGGACAGGACCACCGACTTGCCGGTCGCATCGTGACCGGTGACCACACGTCGTGGTGCGGAATCCGTCATTTTTGCCATTCCTGTCAGGGTTTGGTGGTGGTGTTGGGATCAAAGTGCAGCGCGGCAGGATCCTTGGCCACACTGTCCCAGTGCTCGGCGATCTTGCCGTGTTCGATCCGGAACAGGTCGAAGTGAGTGCCGGCGTATTTCTTGCCCGGATTTTCCGGGTCCGGCAGGAAGGTGACGCTGGCCACCAGCACCTTGTCGCCCTCGGCCATGATTGCGACTACCGGAAAGTGGATGGTCGGCTCGATGGGTTTCACCGGCCGGGTCGCCTTCATGTAGGCGACCATCGAGTCGCGGCCGGTCGCGACATTCGGGTTGTGCTGGATGTAGCCCTCGGTGAAGTACTTGGGGGCCTCGTCGACGTGCGCCGCCTGGATGATCGTGCGCCACATGTCGAACACCAGTTTCTTGTTGGCCGCGAGCTTGGGATCCTTGCTTTGCAGCAAGGCCATCTGGTCGGGCGCCGGTGTCGGCGGCACTTGGCCGAAGACCGTCCCGACACAGGTCAGGGCGATGGCGCTGCAGGCGAGGCGGGTCATGACGTTCATGGGTGCTCCAGGTTGGTGAAAGCTGCGAAGTCTACCCTCTCAGGTCATGGCCGCGACGCTCCTCAGCCTTCCACCTCCGGGTCGGGGCGGTCATTTCCGGCGGCCGGGCAGCGCCTGCTCCCGTGCTGCGCGCTCAGCCGCCTGGCGGGCGCCGTCATGGGTCGGAAAGGTCTCGGAGAAGGTCTCATCGACCCGGTAGGCCCAGCCGCCGTCATGTTTCACGATGTGATAGGTGATCTTGCTCATGTTTATGCCTCACTAGGAGCGAATGAAGGCCAGCAGGTCGGCGTTGATGGTCGCCGCCTCGGTCGTGCACATACCATGCGGGAAGCCCTTGTAGACTTTCAAGGTCGAATTTCTGACCAGCTTGGCGGTGAGGATCCCGGCGTCCGCGATCGGCACGATCTGATCATCATCGCCATGCATCACCAGGGTCGGCACCGTGATTTTCGCCAGGTCCGGAGTGAAGTCGGTCTGCGAAAAGGCGACGATGCCGTCGTAGTGCGCCTTGGCGCCGCCCATCATGCCCTGCCGCCACCAGTTGCGGATCACCGCCTCCGAGACCTTGGCGCCGGGGCGATTGAAACCGTAGAACGGACCGGTGGCCAGATCCAGGTAGAACTGCGCGCGATTGGTCGCCACCTGCGCCTGGAAGCCATCGAACACTTCCTTGGGCAAGCCACCGGGGTTGTTCGCGGTCTTCACCATAATCGGCGGCACGGCGCTGATCAGCACCGCCTTGGCGACCCGGTCGGTGCCATGTCGACCGATGTAATGCGCGACCTCCCCGCCCCCCGTCGAGTGTCCGATATGCACCGCATCGCGCAGGTCGAGGTGCGCGGTGAGTGCCGCAAGGTCGTCGACATAGTGATCCATGTCGTGACCGTCGAAGCTCTGGCTTGATCGGCCGTGGCCGCGCCGATCATGCGCAATCACCCGAAAGCCCTGGTTCGCGAAGAACATCAGCTGCGCGTCCCAGTCATCCGCGGAGAGCGGCCAGCCGTGCGAGAACACCAGCGGTTGGCCCTTGCCCCAGTCCTTGTAGAAGATCCGGATGCCGTCCGGGGTGGTGATGCTGTCCTGATATCCGCTCATGAATGAAGACTCCTGCGCCGATGCAAGGCGCCTGTTAGCGAAATGGCGAGGGCATGTGATAGGGCACGGTGATGAACACCGCCTCGATCTGTTCGATGCGCTCGTCCCTGATCTTGAACAGCTCCAGCAGATAGAAGCTGTGGGGCCGCCGTACCGGTGACTCGACGGCGCGCCCGTCGCTGAGCCGGTAGCTGCCCAGACGGCCGCAGTGGTCGATGAAACCGCCGGCCATGACGAGACCACGCTCCGCATCGATCAGTGGAAAACGCCGCGCGCGCAGCCGGTCATCGTAGCGGTAGACGCCGAGCCGGAACTGCTCGGCGCAGCCCAACCGCGCGCTCGGCAGCAGCGCGAGCTGCGGATTGTTGGTGGTCTGCACGCCATTCTCGATGCGATTGCAGCCGTCCCAGAAAGCGGTGTGGAGCGTGCCGTCATTGAGTTGCAGGGTATCGAAATAGCCGTTGGCGAGCGCCTGCATGCGCGCGCGTGAACAGCGGGCGGCTTCGGGCAGGACCTCGTTCATCACCGCCTTGTACTCGAAGACCGGGTCGGGAAATTTGAGCCCGGAATCCGCGGCACGCACCACCAGCACCTCCGCCTGCGCGACCGCACCCGCGATGATCTTCAGGCGCAGGCCGAGCGGCGAGGTATCGCGGGTCTCGGTCACAGCGCCGAAAAAACCGACCTCGCCGTTTTCCGGATCCGCGAAGCGCAGATCGTATTCGTGCAACGCGCTGATCGTGCCCCACAGCCCATCACCCGGCTCGAGGACGACATTGTTCTCGACATGCACGGCCCCGGGCGCCCACTCGACCTGCCCGGGGTCCTGCGCCTCGAGGGCGTCGAGATAGCGATCGAGCATCTGATACAGCGCGGCGCGATTCATGGCTGCTGCGCTTCGGCAACCGAGCTGCGCATGGCGAGTGCCCCGATGATGCACAACAGGGAGGGTAAGGCGATCAGCCCCAGTGTCAGGCGCGGCGCTACGCCCGCATTGATGATCCAGCTTCCCGCCATCGGCCCCAGCACCGCGCCGGCACGCGAGACCGCGCCTGCCCAGCCAAGACCGGTGACGCGGATCTGGGGCGGATAGAAGATCGCGCCCAGGGCGATGATCGACATCATCACGCCGGCGACGCCGCTGCCCATCAGCACCAGCAACAGTGGCCACACCGCCGCGGTGCCGGGCAGCGCGAACAGCAGCGCGATGATCACGGTCATGGAGTAGGCCCCGACCAGCGCGGCAATGGCACGGCCGCGATCCACCAGCCAGGCCTGGAGCAGCGAGCCGCAGATACCACCGAACTGGAACAGTGCGATGCCATGGGGAGCCTGGGATCGAGACCATCCGGCGGCGGTCAGGAACACCGGCAGCCAGCTCACCAGGAAATACATCAGCATGGCCGAGAGGCCGTAGAGGAACCAAAGCCGCAGGGTGCGTTCCCGGTACGGTGGCCGCAGCAGCGACAGCAGCGCGAGCCATGCGCCACCGGCGGCAGGCATCCGTGCCGGTATGGCCGGCGACTCCGGTAGCGCGATTGCGGCTGCCAGCAGCGCCAGCAGTGGCAAGGTGGCGCCCACCAAGAACAGACCGCGCCAACCGCCCGCCGCCAGAACCTGCGGCGCCGTGCTGCCGGCCAGCACCGCCCCCAGCGAGACGCACACGCCCGTCAGCGTCATGATGGTCGCGCGTCGCGCGCGCGGCGCGTACTCGGCGGTGAGTGCCGAGGCATTGCTCTGGCAGATCCCCAACCCCAGTCCCACCAACAGCCGCCAGACGGCCAGCTGCCACGGTGAGTGGGCGGTGGTGGCACCAAGGGAAGTCAGCAGGATGATCGCAAGTCCGCCCAGCAGCAGTGGCCGACGCCCCAGCCGATCCCCCAGCGGCGCAATGAGCGCCGAGCCGACGCCCAGACCCAGCACGGAGGCACTCAATGCAATCCCGAAGGTGCCGGGACGCAGCTGCCATTGATCGACCAGGGTAGGCACCGCGAGCGCCATGGCCTGCAGGTCATAGCCATCAAGCAGCACGATAAGGGCACACAACAGGAACACCCGGATCTGCACGGCCGAGAGCGGTCTGCCGTCCATGTCGGAGACAAGTTCCGGGACTGGGGGTGAGAGCGCGACCATCACGGCCGATGGTACCTGAAGGCCACCGTGGCGTAGGATCCGCGGTATGACGCAGAAGAAAGTCGCGCTGGTCACCGGCGGCGGACGCGGTATCGGCCGCGCCATCGCGCAGCGCCTTGCCGCGGACGGTTATTCGGTGGCGGTTGTCTCGCGCTCCCGCACGCAGCTCGACCAGGTCGTGCGCGACATCGAAGCGGACGGGGGCAGCGCACTGGCCCTGACCTGCGATGTCACCCGCCAGGAGGACGTTAGCCGTGCTGTGGATGCCGTACACGGCAGCTGGGGCGAAATTGCCGTGCTGGTCAACAACGCCGGCGTCTCAGGTCCGCTGGGGCCGATCGGCGTCGTCGATCCGCAAGCCTGGTGGGCCGCGCAAGCGGTGCACGTGCTCGGCTCCCTGCACTTCATGAGCGCCCTCGTGCCGCGCATGGCGGCGGCCGGCGGCGGCCGCATCATCAATGTCTGCTCCGTGGCCGGCGTCATCATTGCCAACAACTTCTCGTCCTACGCGGTCGCCAAGTCGACGCTGATCCGCCTGTCCGAACACGTCGCCGCGGAGCGTCGGGAAGACAACATCCAAGTCTTCCCCATCCAACCCGGGACGATTCTCACCGACATGGCCCGCGATACGGTAGCGATGCCGGATGCCGCCCGCTGGGCCGCACCGCTGGTGCATATTCTCCAGCAGGTCACGCCCGAGCAGAGTGCGCGGGCCCTGCGGAAGATGCAGGATTTCATTTCGGATCTGGCACGGGGCCGCTTCGATGCCCTGAGTGGTCGCTACCTGGATGTCGACCAGGATCCGGCGGCGCAACTCGCTGCGCTTTAGGCGACGAAGCGGATCTTCTGGCGGCGGCCCGAAGGATCGGCGCCGCCGAGCGGCTGGCCGAGCCGATAGCCGGACATGGTTTCCACCAGCAGGTTGGCCTGCTGCGCCATGGCACCCGAGGCTGCGGAGGCCTCCTCGATCAGCGCCGCGTTCTGCTGGGTCATGCCGTCCATCTGCATGACCGCTTCGTTGACCTGCTCGATGCCGGCGGACTGCTCGCGCGAGGCCGCGGCGATCTCCCCGACGATGTCCGCGACCTTCTTGACCGATACCAGGATGTCATTGAGGGTCGAGCCGGATTGGGTCACCAGCGTCGAACTGTCGCCGACCTTCTGCACGCAATCGTGGATGAGCCCCTTGATCTCCTTCGCCGCGACCGCTGAGCGGCTCGCGAGATTGCGCACCTCGGCCGCGACCACCGCGAAGCCACGTCCCTGTTCACCCGCGCGCGCCGCCTCGACGGCCGCGTTGAGCGCGAGCAGGTTGGTCTGGAAGGCGATCTCATCGATCGTGGCGATGATGTCGGCGATGCGCTGCGCGGCGACATTCATTTGAGCCATGGCGTTCACGGCCTTGCCGACGATGACTCCGCCCTTCTCCGCCTGGCCGCGGGCGGCGACCGCGAGCTGATTCGCCTGGCTGGCATTGTCGGCATTCTGCTTGACGGTGCTGGTCATCTCTTCCATCGAAGCGGCTGTGGCTTCGAGCGCCGAGGACTGCTCCTGGGTGCGCTCCGACAATCCCAGATTGCCGTCGGAGATCTCGCGCGCCGCGCGCCCCACTTCGCCGGCGGCTTCCTGCACGTCGCGGATGATCTTGACCATGTTGTCGAGCATCTGGTTGACGCCGTGAGCGAGCACCAGCAGGAACCCGGACTTGCCCTCGATCGCCACCCGGCGGTCCAGTTCGCCTTCCAGTGCGCCCTTGACGATGGCATTCACTTCCTCTTCGGCGCGCACCTCGGGGGTGCGGTCGAACCAGTCGACGGTGGTGCCGATCCGCCGCCCGTCCGTATCGATGACCGGTGTCGTCACCAGCCGCAGCGCCCGGCCACCGAGCCGGATGTCACTGGTCAACGGTTGGCGCAGGTCGGCGATCAGGTGCCGCTGATGGTCCGGATCGCGATGGAAGGAATCCATCGAGGCGCCGATGACGCTCTCGGCATGAAACCCCGGCAGCTCGGTGCGGAAATCGGCCTCGGCCTGCTGGAACAGGCGCTGCAGGGAGGCATTGACGTAAACGATGCGCAGATTTTCATCGAGCAGCATGACGTTGGCACTGGCGCTGTTGAGCGCCTGGCGCAAGAGTGAGCTCTCGCGCCGCTCCTCGGCGATCTGGTAGCCGATCTTGATCCGCAGGGTCAGCAATGCCCGCTGGATCTCTCCGGCCTTGTGTTTGCTGATGGACTTGAAGGTGGTGGTGAAGCGCCCTTCGGCGAGGTCCTGGATGAAGCCGACGGTATCCTGGCTGAGCGCCTCGCGCCGACGGGCCGACACCGCGACGCGGGTCACCCACAGTACACAGCGTACGCCGAGCAGCGCGGCGATCACCATGCGCAGCGCGGTGCCGGCCAGCTCCGGCGCCAGCAGCAGCGCTGCGGCGGCGACGAACACCGCGACACCGAACACGGTGTCGACCCAGCGCCGCCCCTGGTAGGACAGGCCGCGCAGCGGATTGAGCGCGTGCCGCCAGTCGAGCCGCTCGGGGCGTCCTTCGATGAGTTTCAGGTTCGGGTCCGAACCGTCCGCCAGTTTGCGGTACAGCTGCTCGGCCTCGCGGATCTGCTGTGCGGAAGGCTTGGTGCGCACGGTCATGTAACCGCGCAGCCTGCCACCCTCACGCAGCGGCGTGGCACTGGCAATGTCCCAGTAGTAGGCGCCATCCTTGCGGCGGTTCTTCATCAGCCCGGTCCACGGCCGACCCGAGCGCAACGTGCGCCAGAGGTCCTCGTACACCGCCGCCGGCATGTCCGGATGGCGCAGCGCCCCGTGATCCTTGCCGATCAGTTCCTCGGCGCTGAAACCGGTGACTTGGATGAATTCCGGACTGACCGAGACGATTCGGCCATCGGTGTCGGTGGTCGAGACGATGAGCGCACCATCCCTGACCACGTATTCGTTTTGCGTGACCGGCTGACTGACCCGCATCGTGGCACTCATTCCATCTTCGGCATGTTCCCTTGTGCCTTTATCGTTGAATCGGCACCAATCTGATGCGACCCAGATCGCGATTCCACTGGTGTAAGGTTGCCGCCGACCATAAGGCGTCCAAAGGGTGACGCAGTTCCTGCTGCGCCGCAGCACTCCAGGCCAGGATCCAGGAAATTGCAGTGATGTTCGCAGGCTCCCGCCCCTTCGTGATCCATGATGCTGACCGGCAGCCGCTGCTGTCGGCGCTGTTGCACTACCCCACCGAAGCTCCTTCACGACCCACCGCCTTCGGGCCTTATGAACTCGATGTGAGCGTGGCGGCGCCATTGGCACCCGGCAGACATCCGGTGGTGCTGATTTCCCATGGCAGCGGTGGTTCGCCCCTGCTCTATCGCAGCCTGAGTCTCCTGCTCGCCCGCCACGGCTACCTCGTCGTCCTGCCCCGGCACCCGGGGAATAGCCTCGGCGATAATGCGCTTGCCGATTCGAGCGAAAACCTGCGCAATCGGCCCCGTCACCTGGTCGCGCTGCTGGATGCCCTGCTTGCGGATGCCGAGTTCGGAGCGGCAGCCGCCCCCGAACCGGTGACCGCAGTGGGACATTCCCTGGGCGGCTCGACCGTGCTCAGCCTCGCCGGGGGCAGACCCACGACACGTTCGGGCAGTCCCGTGGAGGTCGCGCCGGATCCAAGGGTCGGCGCGCTGGTGCTGATGGCGCCCGCGTGTGGCTTCTTCCTTGCACCCGGAGCGCTGCAGCAGGTCAGTGCACCGCTGCTGACGCTCACCGCCGAACATGATCCGCTTACGCCTGACAGCGAGATTCGCGTCGCCCTCGCAGGAGTACCTGACCAGTCGCGAATCAGCATCCGCACGGTGCCCAATGCCGGGCACTTCTCGTTCCTGAGTCCGTTCCCACGCTCCATGCACAACCCGCAGTTCGCGCCAGCCCGGGACCCTTCAGGGTTCGACCGCGAGCGCTTTCACCGCTGGTTTCCAGGATTCATCCTTGAGTGGATTGACGAGCGCCGCCGCGAGCGCGGCGTGGGCGGTATCAGCGTGGCCAGTGGGGCTCGCGGGAGCAGCAGCGGCTGACGTGGGTGCGTGCAGCGGCAGCCGCAGGGTGAATTCCGGCGGCCGCGCCGACTCGCGCAGCTCCTGGCGGTTGATGTCCCAGGTCAGGCGGCGCGCCAGTTCCAGGCGTAGCGCCGAGTTCTTACCCAGCTGCAGATCCATGAGCGCACGCCGGTTGAGCGGGGAATCAGGATTGACGGTGCGGATGTCGGTGGGCGTGGCCGATCTATCCAGGCGCATCCCGAATACATGTCCGGTTGAATTGCCGCCGACTGGCAGCGTCAGATAGAGGGTCACTTGCGGCCCGGCCTGGGCCGCGGCGCCTGCAAGCACACCCGCGCCCCCCAGCATGAGGGCCGCGAATCGTCGTCTGAGACAGACCTCGGTCAAGACATCACCCCGTGAGCGCGATGATACTCCCAAGAGCCGGCAATCGGATCCGACGATGCGGGATAACTGTTGACTTGACAATAGTTACCGCGGGCATCGGAGCAACGCCGCGATTGAATCCTAGCGGCGCAGCGCTTGCGTATGCTGGAGGTCGCGGCGCACTCCGATGGTAGGACAGCGCCGACCGGCCGCGTTTATTCTAAAACCAGCTGAAATTGAAGCTGATGCTGACGCGTTGCTGACGGCGCGTGTTGGCGGTGACTTCATGGCGCAGCCAGCTTTCAAACAACACGACCTGGCCCGTCGACGCCGGCAGCGTCACCCATTGCCGGTTTCGCGTCCTGGTGCTGCTCTTGCGGGGCGGCGCGGCCATGAAGCGCTCGAGGCGCGGATCCTCGAACTTGATGCCAGGACTGCCGGCCGGAACCTGGACGTAGTAGGTGCCGCTGACGGTTGACAGCGGGTGCAGGTGCAGGCCGTGCAGCACCCGGTGCGGCATGATGTTCACCCAGCAGTCCGTCATTTCCAGCCGGCGCCCGCGCAGGTCCCACTCCACGTTGCGCGCGAACGCCGCGACGTGCGGCTTGAGCAGGCTTTTGAGGGTGGCGAAGGTCGGGGAGATCTCGTGCATGCGATGCTGCGACCCGTACGAGGTGTACCCGCCCGGATAATGAGTGCGCGACCAGCGGCGCCCCGCCGGATCATCCAGCTGCAGCTGCGCGCATTCACGCAGCAGGCACTGGTTGAAAGCCCCGGCCCCGCGCTTCTGCAGCGCCGCGGAATATACCAGGGTGGGAAACAGCGCCTGGACGCCCATCGTGAAGTCAGTAGCCGGCGACGTGCAGGCCGCCGACGACCGCCGCAGCAACGAGGCAGTAGATGCCGAACAGGTACCAGCGACCACCCTCGAGCCAGCCGCTCAACCATTTGAGCGCCACAAGGCCGGCGAGGAATGACAGCACGGCGCCGAGGATGCTGGGACCTGCCACTCCGGCGAGGGAAGCGGTGCCGCCGGCATGTTCGGCATGCATCACCCGCAATGCTTCGCGGGCGATCACCGCGGGGGTGATGACGACGGCGAGCGCAAAACTGAAGTTCTCGGCGCTCGCCTTGGCGACCCCGCTGAGCATGCCGGCCGAGATCGTCGCACCGGAGCGGGAGAAGCCGCGAAACGGCAGGCTAAGGCCCTGCACTGCCCCGATGATCCCGGCCTGGCGCGTGGTCAGGTCGCCGCCGGGACCCGAGGCAATGCGCCGCTCACGCAGGCCCGCGATGAGTATCAGAATGCCGGCGGCGGCGAGCGCCGGCGCAATGAGTTCCAGGTGACTGAACAGGTCTTCGATCTGCGCATGGGGGGCGTTGCGAAAGGCCGTCTTCTCGATGAGCAGCGTCAGACCCCCGCCGATGATGCCGGTCAGTGCGGTCGCAAGCACCACCTGCCAGGCCGTCCGTTTGAACTGCGGCATGCTGGCGAAATAGGTCTGCCGCCAGCGGCGCCAGAAATACACGATCACCGCGAACATCGTGCCGGTGTGCAGCATCACCAGCAGCAGCGTCATGGGGGGCGAGGAAGGGTCCAGGCCCATGAGTTTCTCGGCCACGACGACGTGCGCCGAGCTGGACACGGGCAACAGTTCAGCCAGGCCCTGCACGATGGCAAGGACGATCACATTGAGGAATGACATGCCGATAGTCTAATCGGCCCCGGCAAAAATTACTGGCTCAGGTCCAGTCGCCGCCGCCACCGCCGCTGTCGCCCCAGCCACCGCCGGAGTCGCCACCACCGCTGTTGTCGTCGCCCCAGGAACCACTGTCCTTGGTGCCGAAGTCATCGCCACCCATGTTCTGATTCGGGTCCGGATCGCGAGTTTGATCACGCGAATCAGCGGGCGCTTCCACGACATTGCCGTGACCATCGATGACGTGGCGGACCAGTTCCTCACCGGCCGCAACCCCGGCGCCGATGGCCAGGCCGCTGGCAAGATTACCCATCAGCCCCGAGCCACCACCCGCCGGCGGCGGGTACGGCGGATAGCCGGGGCCATAACCCGACTGCATACCCGGATTGCCCGGCGGCAGTGCGCCGCCCGGGCCGTAGCCCGGCGCATAACTCTGCTGCGCGCGACTGCGAAAGAAAGCGAACAGCACGAAGGCACCCACGACCAGCACGATGATCAGCAGCCAGGGCACCGAGGAATGCCCCGTGGGCGGCGCGAAAGCCTGCGCGCTCGGC
>Ga0302314_10011712_pt1 | contig 15274 bp, 11 predicted proteins | sample III_Palsa_N2_3_FD_200533 | JGI IMG/M metagenome (GOLD analysis project Ga0302314, IMG submission 200533) | Peat permafrost microbial communities from Stordalen Mire near Abisko, Sweden - III_Palsa_N2_3 | ecosystem: Environmental > Terrestrial > Soil > Palsa > Peat permafrost | place: Sweden...
CCAGCTTCTATGACGAGACCGGCGCCCTGCGCGACATGGTGCAGAACCACATGCTCCAGCTCGTGGCGCTCACGGCGATGGAGCCGCCGGCGCGGTTCGACGCCGCCTCGGTGCGTGACGAGAAGGTCAAAGTGCTGCGCTCTTTGCGGCCGATCGATGCCGAGACCGTCCGCACCCACAGTGTCATCGGCCAGTTCGAGGCCGGCACGATCGGCGGATCACCGGTGGCCGGCTACGCCCAGGAGCTGGGCCGCGCCAGCCGAACCGAGACCTTCGTCGCGCTCAAGGCCAATGTGGACAACTGGCGCTGGCAGGCCGTGCCCTTCTACCTGCGCACCGGCAAACGGCTGGCGACCCGGCGCACCGAGATCGTCATCCAGTTCAAATGCGTGCCGCACTCTATCTTCGCCGGGCCTGGCGCTGCGCTGCAGCCGAACAAGCTGATCATCGGTTTGCAGCCCGAGGAAAACATCAGCCTCCGCCTGATGGCCAAGGAGCCGGGCCTCGATCGCGCCGGCATCCGCCTGCGCGAGGTGCCGCTCGACATCTCCATGCCCAACGCCTTCGCCGACAAGAGTCGACGCATCGCCTACGAGCGGCTGCTGCTCGATCTGATGGACGGCGATCCGACCCTGTTCGTCCGCCGCGACGAGGTGGAGGCGCAATGGACCTGGGTCGACGCCATTCGCGCCGGCTGGGCGGCCACCGGCATGACCCCCAAAGGCTATCCCGCGGGCAGTTGGGGGCCGTCGGCCGCCGTCGCCCTGACCGAACGCGACGGCGCCACCTGGAACGATTGATCGCGCCTTCGATCGGGGAGTGACGGGAAGGCGGCTACGCCGCGACGGCGACGCCGGATTCGGCCAGCCAATCGAGAATCTTCTGCTTGGGCATGGCCCCGACTTTCATCGACGCCATGCGTCCGTCCCTGAACAGCATCATCGTGGGAATGCCGCGCACGCCGTATCGCGACGGCGTCGTCGGGCTTTCCTCGATGTCGAGCTTGGCCACGGTGACCGTGCCGCTCAGCTCCTTGGCGATCTGTTCGAGCGCCGGGGCGATCTGCTTGCAGGGACCGCACCACTCGGCCCAGAAATCCACCAGAACGGGGCCAGACGCCTTGAGGACATCGGCTTCGAAGGTGGCGTCGGTGACGGCGACAGTGCTCATTTCGGTCTCCTGAACGGAATGACCGGATGTAGTCCGTCGGCGCCGCGCGTCAACTCCCGCTTGCTTCGAGATTTCGTGCGTCCGCCGTGAGTTGCGGTGATGACTCCGGTCCAGCGAGGGCCCAGGTGAGCCCGCCCGCCCGCCGCCGGACGAAATAGTAGGCGGCGAACAAGGCCATCACGGCCAGCGTCGCCAGCAGGCTCGGCCGCCCGACATCGGTGTTGGTCCAATTGGCCGCAACCACGCCGGCCAGCGCCGCCAGGCCCACCACCGGCGCCAGCGGGAAGAGGCGCATGCGATAGGATGCGTGGGCCGAGGCGCCGCTCATCCGCGCCACGATCACCGAGACGCACAGCGAGATGTAGGTCACCACGACGCTCATGCCGTTGAGGACCAGCAGAAGGTGGAAGGGGATAAAGCAGCAGGCGACGCCCGCCGCGCCCGTGGCCAGAGTCGCCGCCCAGGGTGAGTCGAATCGCGGATGCAGACGGGTGAAGGCGTCGTTGACCGCGCTGTGCCAGGCGCCGTCGCGGCCGCTGGCGTAGAGGATGCGCGCATTGATCAGCAGCGAGGCGATGACCGCGTTGACGATGGCCAGCGCCACGCCCAGGCTCACGGCCACGCCCAAGGGGTGTCCGCCCACCTTGTCGACAAAGTCGCCGAACGGGGTCGGCGACCTGACCAAGGCGGCAAGGTCCGGCGCGCCGAGGATCAGGGCCAGTGTCGGCAGGAACTCGAGCGCCAGGGTGATGGCGAGCGCCAGGAGGATGGTGCGGGCGATGCGGCGGGGCGCGTCGTGCATCTCCTCGCTGAAATAGACCGCCGCGCCGTAGCCGTTGTAAGCGAAGATCGCCACGGCGGTGGTGAAACCGATGGCGATCAGCGGCGTCGGGGCCAGCGCGCCGCCGGACGTGGCCATCACCGGATGAGCGAGCACCTCTCCGATCGGCCGGGCGAGACGGGTGAACCCCAGAGCCGCCACGATCACCAGCGCGACCGCCTCCACCAGCAGAAACAGGCCGGTGACCCAGGCGTTGAGGCGGATGTTCAGGATGCCGAACACCGTGCCCAGGGCGATCATCCCGACGGCGATCGGCGTGGCCGGCGCGCCCGGCCAGATCACGGCGAGATAGGTCGCCGCCCCCAGAGCCAGAACCGGCGGCACGAGGGTGTAGGCCAAGGCGTTCGCGCCCATGAGCACATAGCCGGCGAACGGCCCAAGCGCGCGTCCGGCCATCGCATATTCGCCCCCGGCCAAAGGCCATGCCGAGGCCAGTTCGGCGTAGACGAACGACATGCACAGCGACACCACGGCGGCGGCGAGCAGGCTGAGGATAGCGCCTGAGCCCGCCTGCTGGATGACGCCCGGGATGATCACGAAGACCGAGGACGCCGGCGTCACGGCGGACAGAGTGAGCAGCAAGACGCCCAGAATCTTCATGCTGCGCCGGAACGCGCGCGGGCGGCTCACGCGCTCAGCTCCGCAAGGGCGGTCCGGAGCCGCGTTTGCGGCACAGCCATGAGGGCGGGGCCGTCGGTCCAAACCAGCGCCGCCTCGATCCGCCGGCCCGGGAACACCTCGGCCAGCACGGCGGCGTAGAGCGCCATCTGGCGGATGTAGGCGGGATCGGCGTCCTCGATCCGCGCCGGCGCCGGGCGATTGGTCTTGAAATCGACCACCAGCACCCGCTCGCCTTCGACCACCAGGCGATCGACGCGGCCGGAGACCGTGAGCCCCTCGGGCAGACCCGCCGCGCCGCCGACGAGGGCGACCTCGGCGCGGGAGCCGGGACCAAACACGGCGGCGAAACGGGGATCCTCCAGAACGCCGAGCGCCGCGGCGGCTACCTCCGCGCGCTGATCCTCGGTGAGGCCCGGCTCCCGCGCCCCGAGCCGGCGCGCGCCATCGCGGCGCGCATCAGGTGGCAGATCGGGCAGCAGCTGGAGCAGGCGGTGGATGATCTCGCCGCGCCGCCAGCGGCCGAGACCGCGGACCTCGGCCAGCGGCGACGGCGCCGCCTCGGCGCCTTCGCGCTCGAGGCGCGAGGGCGAAGCGATGCGCGGCAGCGCAGGATCTGGCGGCGCCAATCCGGCGGTCCAGGGCGGGAGGGGCGCGGCGTCCGACTCCATTTGTTGGAGAGGCGGCGCGATCGCTGGATCATCGCCGATGCGCCGCCCGTCGCCGCCGCCGGGCAACGCGAACGGCCGCGCGTCCGCCTTCGCGAAGGCGCGTTCGACGTAGTCGTACCATGCGCCAGCCATCCGCCCAGGCTGCCTGGAGGCGACGCCGCAGACGATCAGGCGGTCCCGCGCCCGGGTCAGGGCCACATAGAGCAGCCGGGCCGATTCATGTCGCACGGCGAGCTCGCGCGCCTCCTTGGCGACGCGCGAGGCGGCGCAGTCATGCTCGTTGCGCGGCGACCACAGGAAGCTGCCCCGGCCGTCGGAGATCAATCCCCCACCCTGCGCCCGCGCCGCCGTGCTGGTGTCCGGCAGGATGACGATGGGCGCCTCCAACCCCTTGGCGCCGTGGACGGTCATCACCCGCACCTCGCCGCCGCCCGCCTCGTCCTGCTCGCGCCGGACGTCGAGATCGAGCTTGCCCATCCAGTCCAGCAGGCTCTCGAGATCGACCACGCCGGCGGACTCGGCGGCCAGGGTCTGGCCGACGAAGGCGTCGAGCGCCTGCTCCGCCTCCGCTCCCAGCCGCGTGAGAATCCTTTGACGCATGGAGCGCGCCCCGCCGTCTATCCGGCCCAAGGCCTGGCAGTAGAAGTCGAAAGGCGCCGCCCGGACAGCCTCTTCCGTCGTCCAGCCAAGGAATCGCGCCGCATCTGCCCATTCGCTTCGCTCGCCCGCCCGCTTTTGAAGTTCTCCCCAAAGAGAGCCCGACCGACCGTGAGCGAGGTCGAACAGGCTCTCCTCGGCCACGTCGCAGAACGGACTGCGCAACAGGACCGCGAGGGAGAGGTCGTCGGCGGTGAAGCGGGCAAAGCGCCCGAGCGCCATCAGGTCTTCGAACACGCCGTGTTCAGCCAGCTTCAAGCGGTCCGCGCCCGCCACGGGAACACCCTGGCGCTTGAGGGCCCGGATGATCTCGTGAAAGAGAGGCCCGCGCCGACGCACCAGGATCAGGACGTCGCCAAAGCGGCACGGGCGGGCCTCTCGCGCGTCGCGGTCGATCACCGCCTCGCCGCGCGCCTCCATCTCGGAGACGGCGAGAGCGATTCGCCCGGCCAGCAGCCGGTTGGCGCTCAGCGCCGGCTCCTGGTCCACGGGATCCCAAGGGTCCTCGTCCGCGTCCGCGCGCTCGCCGACCTCGAGCGGCCACAGCTCGACGCAGCCGCCAGGGTCGCGGATCGGGCGGTGCATGAGCGCGAAGCCCGCGACGTTCTCCCCCGCCGAGCGGAGGCCGGCTAGAGCCTCTGGATCGGCGAACACCAGATCGACGAACGACAGCACTTCGGGCGCCGAGCGCCAGCTCTCCAGCAGCGGCACGGGCTGGAATTTCTGGCCGGCCGCCGTCACGGTGTCGGCGAACGCCCGCTCCTCGAGCGCCAGCTGCTCGGGCGCGGCGCCCTGGAACGAGAAGATTGATTGTTTCGGATCACCCACCGCGAACATGGTGCGGCCGGCCGACTTGGCGCCGTCGCCATGGAAGAACTCGGCAGTGAGCGCGCGCAGGATGGCCCATTGCTCCGGCGCGGTGTCCTGCGCTTCGTCGAGGAGAACGTGTTCGAGGCCGCCATCGAGTTTGTAGAGCACCCAGGCGGCGTCGGCCCTACGCGTGAGCAGGGCCAGGGCTCGGGCGACGAGATCGGCGAAATCGAGCGCGCCCCGCTCGGCCTTGGCGTCGTCGTAGAGCAGGGCGTAGGCCGTCGCCAGGGTAAGCGCGCGCACCGTTTCCTCCGCCAGGCGGGCGGCGGCCAGGCGTTCGCGGGCTTCGAGCAGACGAGCCAACTCCTCCTGGATCTGCTCGCGAACCGCTGGCGCAACCGACGGCGCGTCGAGGATTTTTCGGGGCTCGCCTTTGCCGGTGAGGAAGATGGCGCTCAGGTCTCCGAGCGAGGTCGCCGACGCGGCCGCCAGCATCTGAGCGCCGAGTTTGCTCTCGGAGAGTTTTGGGCTGGCGGCGAGCGCCTCGGCCATGCGCCGCCACCTGATTGTGCGGGCGCGCTTCAGCGCCGTCTCTTCGATCTCGGCCGGATCCTCGGGACGGTCGAAGCCGCACCGGCGCCAGACATCCGCGGGCATCGTCCGGCCGGCCGTCTCGCAGGCAATGGCGTAGGCTTCGACCGCCGCGCGACGGGCCGCGAAGGCGTCGAACATGGCCTCGAATGCGCGGTGATCGAGCTCGACCGAGAAGTGGGCGTAGGCTTCCGCCACCGCATGCCCCGGGTGTTGTAGCGCCCATTCGGCCACGCCGTCACGGGACTTGGCCAAGACGTCGGCGGCGGCGGCGTCCTCCAGCACCGCGAACCCCGGCGACACGCCCGCCTCGAGAGGGAACCGGCGCAGGAGCTTTTCGCAGAAGGCGTGGATGGTCTGGATCTTGAGGCCGCCCGGCGTCTCCAGCGCCCGGGCGAAGAGGGCGCGCGCGTACGGAAGATCGCGCCCCGCCTCGTCGATCTTCGCCAGCTCGCGGGTGAGGTTTTCGCCGTCCATCACCGCCCATTCACCCAGCTGCTTGAACAGCCGCCGCTGCATCTCCGCCGCCGCCGCCTTGGTGAAGGTGACGCACAGGATCGCCTCAGGCGCCGCACCGGCCAACAGCAGTCGGGCCACCCGGGTCACCAGCGTGGAAGTCTTGCCCGATCCGGCGTTGGCCGCCACGAATACCGAGGCCCGCGGATCGGACGCCTCGATCTGGGCCGGTCGCCCGCTCTTGCCGGCGCGAGTGGTCATTCGCCGCCCTCGCCTTCGCCGATCACCGCCCATTCCCACAGCCGCGCAAGCTGATCGTAGTCGCCGGCGTCGTTGATGAACTGCGCCGCCGCGCGCGAGACATACGGTGTAGCCTGGTGGTCGAACCGCGCCACGCGGCGCTTGAGGCCGGTGAGCGCCGCCTCCGCCAGGATCGGGGCTTGGCCGTCGTCGACCGCCTTTTCCTCGCCGGGCGGCCGTCGACCACTCACGCGGACATAGAGGAGCTCGCGGGGGGGCATGGCGCCGACCTCGGCGAATCCTCCCGCCGCCAGAATGGCCGCCGTCAGCGTGAGCTGGGGCGCGAAACCAGCCGTCACCTGGGCTTTGGACGGCGGGGCGCCGGTCTTGAAATCCAGGACATCCGCCGCCTCGCCTCTCGCCTCGATGCGGTCGGCGCGCGCGGTCACCACGAACGGCCCAACTGGCGTGTTCCACTGGTGGCGCCCCGCCTGCTCGACCAGCAGACGTGCGCCCGGCCGCCGGCGGCGTTCGAAGTCGAGAACCCAGGGCGCGACGTTCCGGGCCAGGGCGATCTCGCGCGCCATTTGCGCGCGCGGCATCCCCGCCTCTTCCAGCGCCTCGATGAGCAGCGCCTGGAATATCCCCTCGCCGTCGGCGGGCAGGGTGTCGGGATAGGCGGTGGCGAAGCGCTCGAAGGCGCGGTGGATCGCCGAGCCGCGGGCCCGGGCGTCGACGGGGGCGCCAGGCGCCTCGAGCGGACGCAGCTTCAGGATCCGCCGGGCGTAGACGGCATAGGGGTCGCGCACCCAGGTCTCGACGGCCGTCACCGGCAATTCGCGCGGGCGGGCCGAAACCGGCGGCGTGGGCCTAGGGCGGGACGCGGTCCGGAGAGACGGCGGCGGCTCGGCCTGTGGCGCGTCCAAGGCGCGGGCCCAAGCCAGCAACTCCGGCCGACCGGGCGCGGTGAGGCCGGCGCCGCCGATCAGGGTGCGCAGGCGCCACAGCCAACGCGACTGAACGGTCGGCGCGCCGCCCCGCCGTTCGGTGTGGAGCAGGACCACCTCGGGGGCGCAGGCCGCCTGGGCGAAATCGTGGGCGGCGAGGCCGATGCGCCGCTCTGGCGACGGCAAGCCCAGGCGCGTCCGCATGGGCCGCGACAGGAAGGGATCGATTGGCGCGGCGGCCGGCCATATGCCTTCCTCAAGGCCGGCCAGAATGATCAAGTCGGCGCGGACCAGGCGCGCCTCGAGCACGCCCAGGATGCGCAGACGAGGGTGGCTGGCCCCGCCCGGACGGACGAGCTCGCGCCCAAGCAGGCCTTCGAGAAGTTGGGAGAACCCCGACCGGGTCACCGGCGGCAACGCCTCGCTCTCGTCCAGCAGGCGGCTCAAGACGCCGCCGAGGCCCGCTCCGCCCTGGCCATTCCACACATCGCCCGCCGCGCCGTTCGGCCCGACCGAAAGGAGATCCAGGACCTGGGCCACGGCCCGCGCCGCCTGGGCGGGCGAGACCGCATCCGCCGCAAACAGCGCCTCGGCGGGCCCGAGGGCGGCGCGCAGCCGGCGGCCCAGATCGAGGGCTTCCGGCGAGTCGGCCAGACGCGTCTCCAACGCGTCCCAATCGTCCGGTCGGGGACCGCGAAGCCCCCGCCGTTCTAAACTGTCCCGGGCGCCGACGAGCGCCTCCGGGTCCAGACCGAGGCGCGTGGAGGGATGCTTCACGAGTCCGAGCAGAACCACCGGGTCGGCCTGCTCGACGATGGCGCGCGCCACGAGCTGGGCCAACACTGCCTGGGGGGCGAGGCTGAGCGGCTCGCCGACGGAGGAATCGGCGGTGATATTCCAGCGCGCCAGGCGGGCCGCCACCCGGCGGGCCATGGCCGCGTCCGGCGTCACCAGGGTCGCGGTCCGCTGGGGCGTTTCCAGCGCCTCCCGCAGCATCAGCGCCGCCGCGGTCGCCGCCTCTTCCTCGCCACGCGCCGAGATCAGCGACAGGTTTTTCAGCCCCTCGGCGATGGGATCGATCCCGGGCGCCTCGCGTTTGAGCTCGCCGATCACCTCCAGCCAATCGGCGGTCAGTTGGGCGGGGCGGAGAGCCTCGTTGATCACCCGGCGTCGCCAGCGCGCCGCGTCGGCGGCTTCCTCGGACCCCTCCCAGGCGCGCACGTCGCCGCGCGCGACGCCGGCCCGCGCCAGCAGGCGCCTCAGACTTCCCTGCGGATGCTGGTCGTCGGCCGCCATCCAGGCCGAGTCCGCCAGAGACCGGTCGAGGCCGGGCAGGACCACCAGGCCGCGCGGCGCGCGGGCGATGGCCGCCAGCAGGTCGGCGGTCGCCTTGGTCGAGCCGGTCGAGCCGGCGGCGACGAGGATCTGCGCCGGGGGCGCCTCGCGCCAGCGCGCCTCCAGCCGGCGAATAAGGGCGACCCGCCGGGCGGCGACGTCCATCAGCCCCAGTTCCGCCAGCCGCTTTGGCCAGGCGGTGACGGCGATATCGAGAAAGTCCGCCGACCTACGCCAATGCGCGGCGAAGTCGCCCTCGACCGCGGTGGCGAGGTCGATGGGCGAATCCGCCTCCTCGATCTGCACGGCGTCGAGAAAGCTCGCCAGGGCGTCGGCGAGGTCGAGGGCGGCCGGCGCGTCCACGCGCCGTTCGAGCAGGTGTTGGTGGGCCACCACCAGGCCCGCCAGTTCGAAACGCCGGCGCTCGGTCCCGATCGCCGGAGGCATATCGAGCGCCAGGTCGCCAGGCTCGAACGGCGGCTCGCCTTCGTCGAGATCGCCCAGGGCGCGCATCTGCGGCGGCAGCACCGCCCGGCCCTCCGCGCAAGCAACGAACGCCTCGGCGAGCGCGCGCGCCATCCGGCGGTTCGGCAGGAGGACCATGGTCTCCGAGAGCGCCTCGGGCCTTTGCGACGAGAGGGCGCGCCACAAGCCGGCGGCCAGATCCTCGAGAAACGGCCGGTGGGGGGCGATGGAAAACCACCGGGGCGCGGGCGCGGCGAGGAAGCCGCTCATGCCGCGCTCGCAAGCTCCGCCTCCGCCTCCGCCAGGGCGGCCGGATCGCCTACGTGCATCCACAATCCGCCGGCCACCAGGCCATGCAGGCGTCCCACGCGTGCGAAACCCATCCAGTGTTCGAAGACGCCGTGACGGTGCTCCGGCCAGACGTCGATCAGCGCCGGGTCCAGCATGTGTACGCCCATATAGGCCAGCGGCGCCGCCGCCCGCTGGCCGCGGTGCTCGAGCCGCCCGTCGGCGCCGATGAAGAAATCGCCGGGCCCGTCGAAGCCGAGCGCCTTTTCCAGGGGCACGACCAGCAGCAGGTCGTCCATCCGCGCGGGATCCCAAGCCTCGATAAGGTGGGGGATCAGACTATCGTCCGTCCACAGAGTGTCGATGTTGGCCACCAGGATCGGCGCCTCGCCGAGCAGCGGCCGGGCGCGGCGCAGCCCCCCGCCGGTCTCCAGTAGATCCGCGCGCTCATCCGAAATGACCACCTCGAGATCGGTCCGCCGCCGGAGGTGGGCTTCGAGCATGTCGGCGAAGGCATGGACGTTGACCACCGCCCGGGTGACCCCGCCCTGGACGAGGCGATCGAGCACGTGATCGATCAGGGGCTGCCCCCCCACTTCCACCAATGCCTTGGGCCGGTCGTTGGTCAGAGGCCGCAGGCGCGTGCCCAGACCCGCCGCCAGCACCATGGCGGTGGTCACTCCCGCCCGCGCCGTCATGCCGCGCGCGCCTCGGCCGGAGCGTGCTGCGCCAGCCAGGCCCGCAAGCCCGTCGGCGCTGGGTCGGCCACGCATCGGTCCAGATAGCGCCAGAGCCTGGGCATGAAGGCGGCGTAACGCGGCTTGCCGTCGCGCACCACCAGGCGCGCGAAAATGCCCAGGATGCGGCAGATGTTGAGCGCGCCCAGCGCATGGAAATCGGCCAGGAACGCCGCCCGATCAACCTCGGGCCGCAAGGCGAAATAGCGGGCCAGGGCCCTCGCCTCCAGCTCTGGGGTCACGTCACGGCGGGCGTCGTGCAGGAGCATCGACATGTCCCACGCCGGGTGGGCCCTGAGGGCATCCTGGAAATCGAGCATGCCGACGCGCGCCGCGCCCTCCCGCCCGGTCAGCCAGATCAGGTTCTCGGCGTGATAGTCGCGGTGGCAGAAGACGTTGGCTCCCGCCACGCCGCGCGCGCGAATGGGCGCCCAGATCGCCTCCCATTCCGTGAGCGCCGCATCATCGACACGCAGGCCGGGGGCGAACTTTGGCAACCACTCCGGCAGCAAGTCGCCAGCGGTCTTCAGCGCCAGGTCGTCGTAGGTGAGCAGCGGCCAGGTTGCGCCGTCGGCTCGCAGCACGGCGGGGGGCGACTGGCTGTGGACGCGCGCTAGGGCGTCGATGGCCCCGTCGTACAGCACGTTCTCGTCGGCGCCGGCCTCGGTGAGGCGCGCAAACAGGTCATCGCCCAGATCCTCCAGCAGCGCAAAGCCGTCGCCGGGCTCAGCGTAGACGACGTTGGGGGCCGAGAGGCCGAGGCTGCGCAGATAGCCGGCGCAGGCGACGAACGCCTCCACCCGCCCAGCGGCGAGACGCGCCAGGGCGTTGTAGCCGAGCGCGGCTCGTTCGGCGGCGCTGGCGTCCGGCGGGCAGGGTTGGGTCTCCGCCGACGGCGGCTGATCCATGAAGATCAGGCTGGGACCGCGCGCCGGATGAATGCGCTCGTAGCGCCGGGTGGAGGCGTCGCCCGCCAGGGCCTCGCGCCCGGCGTCGCCCCTTCCGGCTCGGTCCAGGAATCCGCGGCGGGCCTCCTCGCGCTCAGAGAGCAAGGGGACGGTCCTCCCAGGCGCCGTGCGGCCGGAGGCTGACGTGCCGGGTCTCGCCGTCGATCGCCATCTCGATGTCGAGACGGTTGCGCGGCAGGTGGCGACCGAGCTTCTCGGCCCATTCGATCACCGCCGCGCCGTCGGCCAACGCTTCGTCGAGACCGAGCTCGAAGGCCTCGTCGGCCCGCTCCAGGCGGTAGAGATCGAAATGGGCGATGGCCAGTCGCTCGCCGTGATAGAACTGAACCAGGGTGAAAGTCGGACTGGGCACCTCCGGCTCCGCCGGCGCGATTTGGCGAATCAGCCCCCGCGCCAGCACCGATTTGCCGGCGCCCAAAGGCCCCGTCAGGCACACGGCCTCGCCCTTCCTCAGCGCCCCAGCCACCGCCGCGCCGAAGCGGGTGGTGTCGGCGTCGGTATTCAGCCGAAAATCGCCGGTGGCGGGAACGATCATAGGCGCACATGACCGCGCCTTGCGGGCTCCCGCAAGGGGGTCGATCGGCGAAGCGGGCGCGGGTTGTGATCCGCGCGTGGCCGGTCTAACCGGCGCCATGGCCAGCCGCCTACGCGCCGCCTACGAGCAGAGACTGGCCGAGCACGCGATCGGACCGGACCCCGGTCAGGAGGCGGCGGTCGAGGCCTTGGCGCGCCTTGAGGCCGACCTCGTGTCGAGCCGGCGCGGCCTGTTCGGCAAGTCCCGCAGCCAGCGCGGGGTCTATCTCTGGGGGCCGGTGGGCCGGGGCAAGTCCATGCTCATGGACCTGTTCTTCGACATCGCGCCGGTGAAAACCAAGCGCCGCGTCCACTTTCAGATGTTCATGGCCCGAGTTCATCGCCTGGTGAATCTCTGGCGCAATGGGACCGCGGCCGAAAAACGCGCGCAGTTCGGCGGCGCCCGCGGCGACGATCCGATCGTGCCGCTCGCGGACCTGATCGCCCGGGAATCGCGCCTGCTCTGCTTTGACGAGCTGGCGGTGACCGACATCGCCGACGCCATGATCCTCGGTCGCCTGTTCGAGGCCCTGTTCGCGCGCGGCGTGACCCTTGTGGCGACCTCCAACCGGCCGCCGGACGACCTCTACAAGGACGGCGTCAACCGACAGCTCTTCCTGCCTTTCATCGCCATGCTGAAAGCGCGGATGGAGATCGTGGCGGTGGCGGGCGTCCACGATTGGCGGCTCGACCGGCTGCGCGCCGCGCGCACCTGGTTCTCGCCCGACGATCCGGACAATGAGGCGCAGTTCGACACCCTGTGGCGCGATATGCTGGGCGCCGACGAGGAAATCGGCGCCACCCTCGAGGTCCTGGGCCGCACACAGCATTGGCCCAGGGCCGCCGGGGGCATGCTGCGCGCTCATTTCGCCAGTCTGTGCGTCCACGCGCTCGGACCGTCCGACTATCTCGCCATCGCGGCGCGCTTCCACACGGTGTTCGTCGAGGCCGTTCCCAGGCTCACCTCGGACAGGCGCGACCAGGCGCGGCGGCTGGCGACCCTGATCGACACGCTCTACGAGGCCCGCGCCCGCCTGGTGGTCCTGGCCGCCGCCGAGCCTGACCAGATATATCCGGCCGGAGATCAGGCCTTCGAATTCCAGCGCACCGCCTCGCGGCTGGAAGAAATGCGCTCACAAGCGTGGCTGGAGCAGGCCGCCTGAGCACACAAACCTGGGGCGCAATTCCGGCCGTGTTTCGTTGACACTCAGGGCGGACGCCTTAAACACGGCCGCACATGCACAAGGGATGGCGGGCGCGCGATGGCCGATAGTTCGCGGCCGATAGGGGTGAGACCCCTGTCGCCACATCTGCAGGTGTGGCGCTGGCACGTCACCCTGGCGGCCTCGATCCTGCATCGCGCGGCGGGCGTGGCGATCTATTTCGGCATTCTGATCCTCGCCGGTTGGGTGTTAGCGCTCCATGCGGGAGTCCAGGCCTTCGCCGCCTACACAGGCGCCCTCGCCTCCACGCCCGGCCTCGTCGTGCTGTTCCTGATCACGCTCGCCCTGCTGTTCCATCTGGCCAACGGGGTGCGCCATCTCGTCTGGGATGTCGGCTTCGGCTTCGCGCCCAAGACCGCCGACGCCACCGCCTGGGGCGCGTTCGCGTTTGCCCTGGTCGCCAATGTCGGCCTGTGGCTGGCGCTCGCGGCCAGCGGGAAGATCTGAGATGAGCGATTATTCGACCCCCTTGAGGCGCGCGCGCGGGCTGGGATCGGCCAAGACCGGCGTCGGCCATTTCATTGGCCAGCGGGTCTCGGCCGTGGCGCTCCTGCTATTGGCGCCGTGGGCGCTGTGGTCAGGCTACCGGCTGGCCGGACACGGCTATGAGACCGCGAACGCGTGGCTCGGGCGGCCGACGCACGCCGCCCTGCTGATCCTGCTCGTCCTGGCCGGATTTTATCACGGCCAGCTGGGCGTGCGGGTGATCATCGAGGACTATATCGGGCCGGGGCTCACGCGGACGGCGCTGCTCATCCTCAACATATTCGTCGCCGCGGCCGTGGCGACCTTGGCGGTCGTCTGCATCCTGGGCGTCGCGCTCGGAAGTGGGACGGTCTAGACCATGGCGGCTTACGAGTTCGTCGATCATAGGTTCGACGTGGTGGTGGTCGGCGCCGGCGGCTCCGGCCTGCGCGCGGCCATCGGCTGCGCCGAAGCCGGCCTGAAGACAGCCTGCATCTCCAAGGTGTTCCCGACCCGGTCGCACACCGTCGCCGCCCAGGGCGGCATCTCGGCCAGCCTCGGCAACATGGGCCCTGACGACTGGCGCTGGCACATGTACGACACCGTCAAGGGATCGGACTGGCTCGGCGACCAGGACGCCATCGAATACATGGTCCGCAGCGCCCCGGCGGCGGTCTATGAACTCGAGCATTGGGGCGTGCCGTTCTCGCGCACGGCCGAGGGCAAGATCTATCAGCGCGCCTTCGGCGGCATGACCCGCAACTACGGCGAGGCCCCGATCCAGCGCACCTGCGCCGCGGCCGACCGCACCGGCCACGCCATGCTGCACACCATGTACGGCCAGGCGCTGTCCAAGAGCGTCGAGTTCTTCATCGAATACTTCACCCTCGATCTGATCATGGACGAGGGCGTGGTGCGCGGCGTCACCGCCTGGAAGCTCGACGACGGCACGCTGCACCGCTTCCTGGCCCAAAGGGTGGTGCTAGCCACCGGCGGCTATGGCCGGGCCTATTTCTCCTGCACCAGCGCCCACACCTGCACCGGCGATGGCGGCGGCATGGCCCTGCGCGCCGGACTGCCCCTGCAAGACATGGAATTCGTGCAGTTCCACCCCACCGGCATCTATGGCGCCGGCTGCCTGATCACCGAGGGCGCGCGCGGCGAAGGCGGCTATCTGACCAACTCCGAAGGCGAGCGGTTCATGGAACGCTATGCGCCGTCGGTGAAGGACCTCGCCCCGCGCGACATGGTCAGCCGGGCCATGACTATCGAGATCCGCGAGGGCCGCGGCGTCGGCCCGAAGAAGGATCACATCTTCCTGCACCTCGATCACCTGGATCCCAAGGTGCTGCACGAGCGCCTCCCGGGCATCTCGGAGACGGCCAAGATCTTCGCCGGGGTGGACGTCACCAAGCAGCCGATCCCGGTGTTGCCGACGGTGCACTACAACATGGGCGGCATCCCCACGAACTATCACGGCGAGGCGGTGACCCTCGACGGCGACAACCCGGACCGGGTGATCTCCGGCCTGATGGCGGTGGGCGAGGCGGCCTGCGTCTCGGTGCACGGCGCCAACCGCCTGGGGTCCAACTCCCTGATCGATCTGGTGGTGTTCGGCCGCGCCGTCGGCCTGCGCTGCGCCGAGGAGCTCAAGTCCGGCGCCGTCCAGCCGGAGGTCAAGGCCGCCTGGACCGACTCGCACCTGGCCCGCTTCGACCGGCTGCGCCACGCCGACGGCAAGGTCTCCACCGCCGACCTGCGCCTGCAGATGCAGCTGGCGACACAGGAGGACGCGGCGGTGTTCCGCACCGGCGAGACGCTGGAGTCCGGCGCCAAGCGGCTGGCCGACGTCCATGCGCGGCGCGGCGATTTGCACGTCACCGACCGCGGCCTCGTCTGGAACTCCGACCTGATGGAGACCCTGGAGTTCGAGAACCTGATCGCCCAGGCCATCGTCACCGTGGCCGGGGCCGTCAACCGCACCGAGAGCCGCGGCGCGCACGCCCGCGAGGATTTCGCCAACCGCGACGACACGGATTGGATGCGCCACACCCTGGCTTGGTTCGAAGACGCCTCCGGCGCGGTGCGCCTCGACTACCGGCCGGTGCATTCCTACACCATGACCAACGACGTCGCTTACATCCCGCCCAAGGCGCGGGTGTACTGATGTTTCAACCGATGAACGCGAAGGATCGTCCGTGGTCCAACTGACCCTGCCC
>Ga0302314_10011715_pt1 | contig 15271 bp, 13 predicted proteins | sample III_Palsa_N2_3_FD_200533 | JGI IMG/M metagenome (GOLD analysis project Ga0302314, IMG submission 200533) | Peat permafrost microbial communities from Stordalen Mire near Abisko, Sweden - III_Palsa_N2_3 | ecosystem: Environmental > Terrestrial > Soil > Palsa > Peat permafrost | place: Sweden...
GCGGCGACCCGGGCCGCGTTCTGGCTGGGCTGCTCGGGTTACTGGTGGGGCGAGGCGACCGCGCCGCTCGGCCCGTCGGTGTTCCTCACCGAGGTGCGCCAGGCATGCGCGGCCGGTGAGGCGGCCGAGGTCGGTGAAGCGGCTGAGGTCGGTGAGGCGGGCAAGGCGGCGGAGACGGGCGATGCGCTCGAGACAGGCGATGGGTTCGAGGCGGTCGGCGGCCGGGTCACCGAGTGGGCGGACCCGCCGCCCCAGGACGCGGACAATCCGCTGCTGGCCGAGGTGGACGAGGCCGAATGGCCGGTCACCCCGGCTGGCCGCTCCTACGCGGCCGTCCTCGAGGCGGCCGCGCTGGTCGCGGCGGCTGACGCCGCCGAGGGCGGCGACACCGTCGGCGTCGATGCCGCCGCCACCGGTGCCGGCGAGCTCAGCGCCCAGGACCGGGAGCTGATCGAGGCCTGGGACCTGGACGCGGGGCTGCTTCTGGCCGAGCGCGACCGGCAGCGCGAGCACGGCGACGGCCCGGTTCCCGTGCTGCTGCCCGCCCAGCTGTCGGTCTCCGCGCTGGTCACGCTGGCCCGGGACCCGGACGAGCTGGCCCGCCAGGTGCGCCGCCCGATGCCGCGCCCGCCCGCGCGGCAGGCCCGCCGGGGTACCGCCTTCCACCTGTGGCTTGAGGAGCGGTTCGGCCGGCAGCGCCTGATCGACGACGATGACCTGTTCGCCGAGCCGGAGGTGGGGCCGGACGAGAACCTGATCGAGCTCAAGGCCCGCTTCGAGGCCGGCGAGTGGGGGGGCCGGTGGCCCCGCGATGTCGAGGTGCCGTTCGACACCCTGATCGGCGGCCGCCAGGTCCGGGGCCGGATCGACGCGGTGTTCGGGGACGCTGACGGTGGCTTCGACGTGGTGGACTGGAAGACCGGCCAGCCGCCCCGGACCGCGGCCGAGCGGCAGGCCGTAGCCGTCCAGCTCGCCGCCTACCGCCTGGCCTGGTCCGCCCTCGCCGACGTTCCCCTCGCGAAGGTCCGCGCCGCCTTCTACTACGTCCGCCGCGACCGCACGGTGCGCCCCGCCGACCTCCTCGACGAGGCCGGCCTCACCGCCCTCATCAACCGCGTCCCGCTCGCCGGTTAGGCACATGCCACATAGATGATGGACGGCGGACTGGCAGAGCAGGTGCAGGTCTCCGGTTGGTTCTGGGCCGCGGGGTCGGCCAGGGTCGGCGGTAGCAGATCCGCGTATTTTCCTCGGATGTAGCCAAGGCCTTCAGCAGCCTAGGTTGGCCCCAGCAGAACCGCCCGGTGGAACATGCCGTAGCCAGGAAATGCCGTTTGACGATCAGCTATCGGACGTGCCCGTCGTTCCCGCCGCCCGGGCGACGCAAACGACGGTCACTCGTTCGATCTTGGGGCATCTATGCCTATTTTTCGGGCACTGACCCGTGCCGGGAACCGGCGGAGCGACGGGACGGCCGGGTCAAGGGCAAGTGAGCCGCCCGGATCGCCCGCCGCCGGCCGCCGGCCCGGCTTCGCCCCTGGCCAGCGCGAGCACGCCTCCCACCTGCGACCCGGTGACCACCGCACCCGCGATCACGACCGGCCCGCCATCAGGCTCGCCAGTCCGGCAAACCCGCAGGTCGCCACATGAACCGAAAACAAGCCCTAAGTGACATTGCCTCATGGGTGGAGCCGGTCTGGCCACCCCCAATAATCGGATCCTGCTGGCAGGCCAGGTGGCCGATGAGCATGCCGCCAGCTGAAGAGGGATGCGAGAGGCAGAGCGCGATCGGCAGTATCGTCTTGTGGCTCCTGATTTCATTCCTGGCCTTCAGCTCGCCCGCGAGTTCTACGCCGATGTGGTCGGCCCGCTGTTGGCCGAGCGGTTCCCCGGGCTGCGCTACGCCGCGGCGCTGCTCGGCCCCGGATCCGAGGTCGCCGGCCTGGACAGCGAGCGCTCCACCGATCACAACTGGGGTCCGCGGCTGCAGGTCCTCCTCTCCGCTGACGACCCCGCTGACGACCCGGATGACCCCGGTGGCGGTTCGGGCGGCGGGTCGGGTGGCGACTTCAACGGCGGCCCGGACGGCCGCGCCGCGGCCGTCACCGCGATGCTCACCAGCCGGCTGCCGTCCTCCTTCCGCGGCTATCCGGTCGCGTTTCCCCTCAGCGGGGAGCCCGACAGCGCCGCCCGCCACCACGTGGTGGTCAGCGAGCTGGGCGCGTGGCTGACCGGGCTGCTCGGCTTCGACCCCCGGCGCGGGGTCACCCTGCTCGACTGGCTCGCGACCCCGACGCAGCGGCTCGCCGAGTTCACCGCGGGCGCGGTCTTCCGTGATGATCCGGGCGAGCTGACCCGCGCCCGGCGCGACCTGGCCTGGTACCCGCGTGACGTGTGGCTGTACCTGCTCGCCTGCCAGTGGCGGCGGATCGAGCAGGAGGAGGCGTTCCCCGGCCGCTGCGCCGAGGCCGGCGACGACCTCGGCTCGGTCATCGTCACCGCGCGCCTGGCCCGCGACCTGATGCGCCTGTGCCTGCTGATGCACCGCCGCTATCCGCCCTACAGCAAGTGGCTGGGGACCGCCTCCGCCCGGCTGCCCGGCAGCCCCGGGCCGTCCGCGTCACCGTCCGCATCCCTGGCGGCGTCCTTGTCAGCCGCACTGTCGGCCACCGGTTGGCCCGCCCGCGAGCAGCACCTGGGCGACGCCTACCGGAGGGTCGCCGCGCGGCACAACCAGCTGGGGCTCACCCCGCCGCTCGACACCGGGACGCGCCCCTTCTACGACCGCCCCTACCAGGTGATCGAGGCCGCCAGGTTCACCACCGCCCTGCGGGCGGCGATCAGCGACCCGCGGATAGCGGCCCTGCCGCTCACCGGCGCCGTCGACCAGTTCACCGACAGCACCGACGCGGCCGGCGATCTCCCCCTGCTGCGGGCCTGCGTGGCCGCGGCGATCCGGCCTGAGCGAGAACCGCCGGGTGCCCCCGGGGCCTGATCTACGAGCGGGCGGCCGAGTAGGCCCGGGCCCGCTCGACGAAGATGCCGTGCAGGTCGCGGACGGCCAGCGGGGGTGAGCCCGACCGGGCCCGCTGGATGACCAGCTCCACCCGGGTGCGGTCGTCGGCCAGCGGCCGCCAGGTGATGACTCCGTGCTGCTCGAGCGGGTCGCCGATCACGCTGAAGTCCGGGAGCACGGTGAGCCCGAGCCCCTCGGCCACCATCATCTTCCCCATCTCGGCGCCGTCGGCGGAGTAGGAGAACGCGGGCAGCTTGCCCCGCAGCAGGCGGTGCAGGTAGCGGTGCATGACATAGCCGGACCGCATCACGATCAGCGGCTCGGCGAGCAGGTCGGCGGTGGGCACGGCCGCGAGCCTGGCCAGCGCGCTGTCGGCGCGCAGCACGACGACCGCGCGGCCGCGGACGAGCGGGGTGGTCTCCAGGTCGGGCGGCAGGTCGTCGCCGTCGAGGTAGTTCACCAGGCCCAGGTCGAAGCTGCCCTCGAGGACACCGCGGTGGATGTCGGCCTGCTGGGCGCCGATGACCTCGACTTGGGTCTGCGGGTGGCTCTGCCGGAACTGCCGGATGGTCGGGGCGAGCAGCGGCGCGGTCGCGGCGCTGACCGTGCCCAGGCGCACCAGCCGGACGCTGCGGTGCTGGTCGCCGGCCGCGTGCCGCAGGCGGTCGTGGGCGTCGAGCAGGGTGAGGATGTAGGGGAAGAGCTCGCGGCCGGAGTCGCTCATCCGGGCGCCGTGGCGGCCCCGGTCGAGCAGGTCCACACCGAGTTCCCGTTCCAGGCTCTTGATCGAGCCGCTCAGCGCGGGTTGGGAGATGTGCAGCTCGTCAGCGGCGCGGCGGAACGAGCCGAGCCTGGCCACGGCGGCCACGTATTCCAGCTGCTCGATCCGCACGTGACCCCGCTCTCCTGGGAGCCGACATTGCCGAGATGGCGATCGTTTTAATAGGAAAAACTTATCACGCCCCCGCCGATCGGTATTGGACGAGCGGCCCGGATACGTCGCATCCTGAAGGTGGTTCCGCCGGCCTCGTACCGGCCGGCGAGGGCTCCGCTTGCCCGCGGGCTCGCTGGCGAGTCAATTTTCCGATAAAATTGATCGACAAATAGGATTAACAGAGCAATCACCGCAACCGCTAGGAGGTCCTGATGGGCGTCGTGCTGCACTGGTTCCTGCCCACCAACGGTGACTCGCGCACCGACCTGAGCCTGGGCAACGCGGTTGGCGTGGCGGGCAGCCGGGTCGTCGAGGGCGGCGCCGAGCGCGCACCGGACATTGGCTATATCGGGCAGATCGCCCGGTCCGCGGAGCAGCTCGGCTTCACCGGCGCCCTGACCCCGACCAGTTCCTGGTGCGAGGACGCGTGGATCATGACCGCCGGGCTCACCCAGGTCACCGAGCGGTTCCGGTTCCTGGTGGCGTTCCGTCCCGGCCTGATGTCGCCCACCCTCGCGGCCCAGATGGCCGCGACCTACCAGCGCATCTCCGGCGGCCGCCTGCTGCTCAACGTGGTCACCGGCGGCGACGACGCGGAACAGCAGCGGTTCGGCGATCACCTCGGCAAGGAAGCCAGGTACGAGCGGGCCGGCGAGTTCCTGCACATCATCCGCGAGCTGTGGCGCGGCGACCCGGTGACCTTCGCCGGCCGGCACTACGACGTGCGCGACGGGCAGATCGTGCCCGCCCGGACGTGGCCCGATATCTACCTGGGCGGGTCCTCGGCTCCGGCGCTCGAGGTCGCCGCCAGGTACGCCGATGTCTACCTGACCTGGGGTGAGCCGCCGCAGGCGGTCGCGGAGAAGCTGGACGCGGTGCGGACCCGGGCCAAGGCGGCGGGCCGGGAGCTGCGCTTCGGTATCCGCCTGCACGTGATCACCAGGGACACCGCGGCCGAGGCCTGGACCCAGGCCCAGCGGCTGCTCGACGGCCTCGACCCGGCCGCGATCGAGCGGGCGCAGGCCATCCAGCGGGCCTCGCAGTCGGAGGGCCAGCGCCGGATGGCGGCGCTGCACGGCGGGCGCACCGACGCCCTCGAGGTGTCGCCGAACCTGTGGGCCGGGGTAGGCCTGGTCCGCGGCGGCGCGGGCACCGCGCTGGTCGGCAGCCACGACGAGGTGGCGGAGCGGATCGCCGAGTACTACGCGCTCGGCATCGACGAGTTCATCCTGTCCGGCTACCCGCACCTGGAAGAGGCCTACCAGGTCGGCGAGGGCCTGATTCCGGTGCTGCGGCGCCGTGGCCTGATGGCGTCACCCGAGCTGAACGACTAGCCCCTTGGAGGCTGCGCAATGACTACTGACCCGATCACCGAGCCGCTCCGCTTCGCCTACTGGGTGCCCAACGTCAGCGGCGGCCTGGTGACGTCCACGATCGAGCAGCGCACCGACTGGTCGTTCGACTACAACCGCAAGCTGGCCCGGCTGGCCGAGCGGGCCGGGTTCGACTACGCACTGAGCCAGGTCCGGTACACGGCGAGCTACGGGGCCGAGTACCAGCACGAGTCGACGAGCTTCAGCCTGGCGCTGCTGATGGCGACCGAGCGGCTCAAGCTGATCGCGGCGGTCCACCCCGGCCTGTGGCATCCGGGGGTGCTGGCCAAGTGGGTGGCCACCGCGGACCACCTGTCCGGCGGGCGGATCGCGGTCAACGTCGTGTCCGGGTGGTTCGCCGACGAGTTCCGCCAGTTCGGCGAGCCGTGGCTGGAGCACGACGAGCGTTACCGGCGCACCGCCGAGTTCATACTCGCGCTCAAGCGGATCTGGACCGAGGATCCCGCGAACCTCGCGGGCGACTTCTACCGGATCCGTGACTTCAGCCTCAAGCCCAAGCCGCTGTCGTGGCCGGGACGCCCGCACCCGGAGATCTTCCAGGGCGGCAACTCCTCGGCCGCCCGCCGCAACGGCGGCCGGCTGTCGGACTGGTACTTCTCCAACGGCAAGGACTTCGACGGCGTCGCCGACCAGCTCGCCGACCTCCGCCAGGTCGCCGCCGCGGCCGGCCGGGAAGACGGGCCGAAGTTCGGCCTTAACGGCTTCGTCATCGTCCGCGACACCGAGAAGGAGGCCAGGGAAACCCTGCGCGAGATCATCGCCAAGGCGCACGTCGAGGCGGTCGAGGGATTCGGGGCCGCGGTCCAGCAGGCCGGCGCGTCCACCCGCGACAAGAAGGGCATGTGGGCCGACTCGACCTTCGAGGACTTGGTCCAGTACAACGACGGGTTCCGCACCCAGCTCATCGGTACCCCCGAACAGGTCGCCACCCGGATCGTCGCCTACCGCAAGCTCGGCGTCGACCTCATCCTCACCGGGTTTCTGCACTTCCAGGAGGAGGTCGAGCGGTTCGGCCGGGACGTCCTCCCGATCGTCCGCGCCCTCGAGGTGGAAGCCGGCCTCGACCCGGCCGCGGTCCCCGACCCCTCCGCCGGCCTCACGGCCTCCGGCCCGGTCCTCGTGGGCGCGCCGTGACCTGCGCGGAAACCAGGACCGCGGGAGTCACCCCGGCCGAGCTGCGGCACGCCATGGGCCACTTCGCGACCGGGGTGACGGTGGTCACCTCGGTGGCGGCCGACGGGCGCCCGGTCGGCACCACGGCCAACGCGGTCAGCTCGCTGTCCCTGGATCCTCCGCTGCTGCTGGTCTGCTTCGACCGGTCGAGCCAGACCCTGAAGGCCGTGCGCGCGCACGGCGCGTTCGCGGTCAACGTGCTGGCCGCGCCGCAGCGGGAGCTCTCGGCCAACTTCGCCCGCCGCGGGCTCGCGGCGGCCTGGGACGGGGTGCGGCACCGCCCCGGGCTGACGAGCAGCCCCCGGCTGCACGGCGTGCTGGCCACGCTGGAATGCACCGTCGAGCATCAGTTCCCCGGCGGCGACCACGAGATCGTGATCGGCCGGGTGCGGGCCGCGGAGACGAACGGCGCGGAGACGGACGGCACCGAGCCGGCCCCGCTGCTGTTCTGGCGCGGCCGCTACGCCGAGCTCGGCCCGGCCCCGGCCGCCGCCTGTCCCTGAGGCCGCCGCCCGCCCAGAACCTGAGCCTGAGCCTGAGCCGGACCTGGAATCGATGGGGGACGGCTGGCGTTCGGGGTTTTGGCGGGTTTAGGGCCTGCCGGTTCCGGGCGTCTGATCGATGAGGAGCAGTCATGGCCAGTACGTATGACTTCGCGGGGACGACCGCTGACGGAAAAGAAGTTCCGCTGCGTGATTATGAGGGCAAGGTGCTGCTTATCGTCAACGTGGCCAGCAAGTGCGGGCTGACGCCGCAGTATGAGGGCCTTGAGTCGCTGTACCGCGACGACAAGGACCGCGGCCTGGAAATTCTGGGCTTTCCCTGCAACCAGTTCAAGGAGCAGGAGCCGGGCACGGACGCGGAGATCCAGGAGTTCTGCTCGACTACCTATAACGTGACGTTCCCCGTGCTCAGCAAGATCGAGGTCAACGGCCCGGACGCCGACCCGCTGTACCAGTACCTGCGGGCCGAGGCCCCCGGCGACTTCGGCCCCGGCTACGGCGACTTCTACACGGCCATCTCCAAGCTCCGGCCCGAGGCGGACGGCACGGACGAGGTCAAGTGGAACTTCACCAAGTTCCTGATCGGCCGGGATGGCCAGGTCATCAAGCGTTACGAGCCCCCGGTCCAGCCGGCCGACATCAAGGCCGACCTGGAGAACTACCTGTAACTCCCGGCTAACCCCGGGCGCGGCTGTCCCCGCGCCCGCGATGGTGCGAAGATGGCGTGATGCGGGTCCTGATGCCGCTTCCCGACCGGGATTTCGACGTGACCGAGGTCGCCGTGCCCTGGCGGGTGCTGCGGGACGCCGGGCATCACGTCGTCTTCGCCACCGAGACGGCGGGCACGCTGCCCGCCGCCGACCCGCGGCTGCTGACCGGGGTACTGTTCGGCCAGCTCGGCGCGACGGCCGACGCGAAGGGCTACTACGCCGAGCTCACCCAGTCCGCTGAGTTCAGCGCGACGCGGGCCTGGGCCGGGCTGGAGACGGCCGATTTCGACGGGCTGCTGCTCCCCGGCGGTCACGCGCCCGGGATGCGGCAGTACCTCGGCTCGCCGGTGCTGCGCGAGCAGGTGGCCCGGTTCTGGGCGACGGGGCGGCCGGTCGGCGCGATCTGCCATGGCGTCCTGGTCCTGGCCCGCACCCGCGACGCCGCCGGCCGCAGCATCCTGGCCGGCCGCGACACTACCTGCCTGCCCAAATACCTGGAACGCACCGCCTACCTGACCACCGCCTGGCGGCTGGGCCGGTACTACCGGACCTACCCCGCCTACGTTGAGGACGAGATCAAGGACACCCTCGACAATCCCCGCGCGCAGTTCCGGCGGGGACCGTTCGTCATCGTCGGCCGCGGGACCGAGACCAATGACAACGCGGCGTTTACCGTGCGGGACGGCAACTACCTGTCCGCGCGCTGGCCCGGCGACGCTTATCTCTTCGCGCGCCGTTTCCGTGATCTCCTGCGATCCGCGCCCGGCCAGAACGCCGGCCCCTGAGATATTGCCGGCCAGCCTGGGTCTGGCGCGATATGCCCGGTCATTAGTACAATTTCGGCGTCGGACGCTGATGCCCGGGCCGCGCCAATTGGCGGTTGAGTAGACGGTCGCACCGGGGCCGGACCAGCACGCAGGGGGACGGATGACCGAGTTCATCGTCGGCGCGCATGAATCCGACACGCATCAGAAGGCACTGCGGATCAACCTGGATCCGCGCTGGTACGGAACGGTCGCCGAGATCGGGGCCGGCCAGGAAGTCGTACGCTGGTTCTTCCGGGTAGGCGGCGCGGCCGGCACCGTGGCGAAGTCGATCTCGGCCTACGACATGGCGGTCAGCGACGCGGTCTACGGCAAGGTGGACCGGTACGTGTCGGCCGGCCGGCTGCAGGGCATGCTCGACCATGAATTCGAGCTCAACGTCGAGCGGCTCGACGGCGAGCGCGGCGACGAGAACTGCTTCTTCGCGTTCGCCGACACGGTGGTGGCGCGCAGCTTCCGGGGCGGCAATGAGTGCCACGGCTGGATGGGCGTGAAATTCCAGGCCCAGCCGCATGACGAGCCGAGCCAGATCATCATGCACGTGCGCATGCTCGATATCGAGGCGTTCGCGCAGCAGGAAGCGCTCGGGATCGTCGGGGTGAACCTGCTCTACGGTGCCTTCTTCCAGCATCATGAGCCGGACAAGCTCATCGAGAGCCTGCTCGACCGCCTGACCACGGGCCGCATCGAGATCGACATGATCCAGTTCCGCGGCATCGAGTTCCGCAAGGTGGACAACCGGCTGATGGCGCTGAAGCTCGTCCAGGTCGGGCTCAGCGGGGTGGCGATGTTCGGCCCCGACCGCGAGGTGCTGCAGCCGAGCGAGGCCCTGCGCAAGAAGGCGATCCTGGTGGAGCGGGGCAGCTTCCGGCCGCCCACCCACGTGAACCTGGACATGCTTGAGACGGCCAAGGCCAGGTTCGAGGAAGACCCGGCCGTCGCGGGCAAGCCGGTGCTGGCCCTCACCGAGATCACCATGCGCAACCTGCTGGCCGGCGGGGCCACCGACGTGGACCGGCGGGACTTCCTGGCCCGCGCGGAGCTCCTCGCGGCCTGCGGGATGACCGTGCTGATCTCCAATTACTTCGACTACTTCCGGCTGGCCGCCTACATCGCCGAGCGGACGACCGAGCGGATCGGCATCGTCATGGGGGTGCCGAGCCTGATCGACCTGTTCGACGAGAAGAACCACGCCCAGCTGCCCGGCGGGATCCTGGAAAGCTTCGGGCGCCTGTTCAAGAACGACCTCAAGCTCTACGTCTACCCGCTCCAGCCCTCATCCGGCGACGAGCTGAAGACCGTGAACAACATCCGGGTCCAGCCCGAGCTCCAGCCGCTGTACGACTACCTCGCCGGGCGGGGCAGCTTCGTTGACCTCGACAACTTCCGGCCCGAGTTCCTGTCGATCTTCAGCCGCGACGTGCTCCGGCGGATTGCCGCCGCCGACGATTCCTGGGAGACCATGTGCCCCCCGGCGGTCGCCGAGCTCATCAAGCGCCGCGGGTTCTTCGGCTACGTCCGGGCCGGCCGGTACTAACGCAGCCGCATGAACCGCCCGGGCGCGGGCAGACGGTGGCTCCATCGCAGTGCACAGAGTGCGTCTAGAGGGAGTGGTGTCATCGTGGGCTTGTTCGGGCGATCGAAACGGACGGGACGAACGAAGTGGTCCGGCCGGAAGCCGACCGTCGGCGAGAACCGGGCCGCCGCGCGGACCGAGCGGGCCGAGACCGCGCTTCAGGAGACCGAGCAGAAGATCCACCAGCTCGCCGACCAGGTCCGCGACGACCTCAAGGGATCCGCGTAGGGTCCCGCGTCAGCGCTCGAGCATGCGCATCTGCGCCTCGGGGTGATGGTCGCCCGCCGCCGGCGGCAGGTCGTTGAGCGTCTGGATCTGCTCCTTGGTCAGCTGGACCGCGTCGGCGGCGACGTTCTCCTCGAGGCGGGAGACGCGCCGGGTACCGGGGATCGGGGCGAAGTGCTCGCTCTGGGCCAGCAGCCAGGCGATGGCGACTTGCGCGGGCGTGGCGCCGGCCTCGGCCGCGACGGCCTCGACCCGCTCGACCAGGCGCAGGTTATGATCGAAGTTCGAGCCGGTGAAGCGGGGGTTGGCCGTGCGCGAGTCGGTGGCGTCGAGCTGGTTGGCCGAGCGGATCTGCCCGGTGAGGAAGCCGCGGCCCAGCGGGGAGTAGGGCACGAAGCCGATGCCGAGCTCGCGCAGCACCGGCAGCACCTCCTCCTCCGGGTCGCGGGTCCACAGAGAGTACTCGGACTGCAGGGCGGTGACGGGGTGGACGGCGTGGGCGCGGCGGATCGTGCCGACCCACGCCTCGGACAGGCCGATGTGGCCGACCTTGCCCTCGGCGACCAGTTCGGCCAGCATGCTCACGGTGTCCTCGATCGGCGTCTTCGGGTCGACCCGGTGCTGGTAGTACAGGTCGATGTGGTCGGTGCCCAGCCGCCGGAGTGAGCCTTCGACGGCGACCCGGATGTTGGCCGGGCTGCTGTCGATGTGCCCGGGGCCGCCGCCCGCGTGCGAGACCAGGCCGAACTTCGTGGCCAGCACAACCTGGTCGCGCCGGCCCTTTAGCGCCCGCCCGACGAGCTCCTCGTTGGTGAACGGCCCGTAGATCTCGGCCGTGTCGATGAGGGTGACACCCAGCTCGATCGCCCGGTGGATGGTGCGGATCGACTCCGCCTCGTCCAGGTCGGTCTTGCCGTAGGTCCCGGCCATGGTCATGGCGCCCAGGCCGATGCGGCCGACGTCCAGGTTCCCCAGCTTGATGTGCTTCACGGCGCTTCTCCGTTCACGTGGGTGTTCAGCGCGGTCCGAGCTTGATCGTGGTCGGGCGGCATCGGGCCCCGCCGCGTCGGCCTCGGCGAGCTCTTCGCTCGTCCACGTCGTCATCGGCGTGCCTCCTTCAAGGGCGATTCAGGGGCGCTTTAAGTCGCTTGCGTCACGATCCATCTAACCCCGCCCGGCCTCGATGAGGCAGTACCCGCTGATCCGGGTAACGCCAGAACCCCCCAGCGGCCGGAGGGTGGACGCGACGCCACCGCGGTGGACGAAGATGGTTCCCATGGACATCAACGCAGCGCTCGACTTCGTCCGCACGCAGCACCATGCGGTGCTCGGCACGCTCAAGGGCGACGGAACGCCTCAGCTGTCACCGGTGACGATCGGCGTCGACGACGGCGGTCACGTGATCATCAGCACCCGGCAGACCGCGTACAAGGTCAGGAACGCGCGCCGCGACCCGAGGGTATGGCTGTGCGCGTTCCCCGACGCGTTCTTCGGCCAGTGGGTGCAGATCGAGGGCACGGCCGCGGTCGTCGAGCTCCCCGCGGCGATGGACGGCCTGGTCAGCTACTACCGGGCGATCTCCGGTGAGCACCCCGACTGGGACGACTACCGGGCCGCGATGGAGCGCGATCAGCGCGTCCTGCTCCGCATCACCATCACCAAGGCCGGCCCCGACATCAGCGGCTTACCGCCCGCCGGGCCAGGTTCGGTCGTGCCCGAGGCGAGGCGGGGCGGGGCGGTGAAGGTGGATGATACGTACCTTTTGGGGATTTGCCCCGACTAGGCGATTGGCCACCGGCATCCCATTGCGGACGAGAAATGACGGCTGGGCTAGGTTCGCCCTAGGACGGAATTGGTGCGCCCTTTGATAGCTGTGTGACTTCGGCGATTGAACTTTTCTTATGAGTAAGGCGCTGCTAGTGTCACTGCGTGCTGTTACAGAAAGTAATCGCAATGTCACTAGAAGTGGAGTGTCATGCTCAAAGGCATATCATGGCGTGTCCGGCGCCCGGTTGCGCTCACTGCTGTCATCGCCGCCGGGGTTGTCGCCGCCAGCGCCGGCACGGCCTACGCGGTGACGGCCGTCGCGTCTGGCCCGGCCCAGCCGAGCGGCACCGTCTACGCGTGCGTCGCCGCCGGCGGGAAACTCGCTACCCTCGAAACCGGGAACGTCCCGTACGCCTGCCCCAAGGGCCAAACTCGGTGGAAGTGGGCCGTCACCGGCCCGGCCGGAGCGAAGGGCGCGACCGGAGCGAAGGGCGCGACCGGGCCGCAGGGGCCTGCCGGGCCGCCCGGAACCTACACCCCAGAGACGGTCACCGCCGTCACGAGCGCCAGCAACATCAGCATGTTCGGGAACCACGGCACCTGGGCCGACGCCGACTTCACCGCCACCGGGACGGTCACCAAGCACGGCGCGGTGTCGACAGAGCACTGTGGCGGCACGCCCACCAACGGGATCAGCAGCTGCTACTTCTACACCGGCACGGTGTCCCTCACCGGCAGCTTCCAGACCACCAGCGGGGCGAATTCCCCCAACGCCGGCACCCCGATCAACGCGACCGTGGACGGCACGCTTAGCGGCAGCAGCGACTTCCAGTTCTACGCCACCTCGAATGACCCGAGCGCTTCGAACGTTCCCCCGACCATCACCGACGGAGACCTCAATCCGGCCACCTTCGTGTGGCCCCAGGCATTCTTCCCGGCGGGGACCAACTTCGGCGGGGAAGGGCCGCTCGACTGGGGTATCACCTACAACGCCCCGGCCACCTGCGAGAGCTGGGTCGACGCCTACAACAACACCAATGGCACCATTGACGGCCCCGGTGACATCGCCGGAGTCAACGCGTGCGGTAGCTGACAGCCCGGCCTCACCGTGAACCAGGCGCTGGCCTGGCCGCTGCGCGCAGCGGCCAGGCCAGCGTGCTGTTCACCCGGGGCCGCGGCGGGCCGTCAGGAGCTCAGGTAGCGCTCGATCGTCTCGCAGCGACCGCGTCCACGGCCTGCTTGACCACGGCCATCGCCTCGTCCCAGGTTGATATGTAATTTGCTACCACTTAGCCATGCTGAACGGCACAGATCAGACAGCCAAGCCCTACGACGTCTACGCCAGAGTCAGCCGAGTCAAGAGCAAGAAGAAGAACGAGCCGTCCACGGGCGGGCAGGTCGCGATCTGCTGCCTGAGGCTCGCCGACCTTGACCTGCCGGAGGGCAAGGTTCTGGTTGATCCGGGGCGTTCGGCATGGGACCCGACTGTCCAGCGTCCGGCGTGGGACGAGCTGATGGACCGGCTGGAGCGCGGCGTGTCCGGCGGGTTCATTGTGTTCGACCTGGAGCGGTTCACCCGGCAGCCCAAGGACGGCGAGCGGATGATCGAGCGGATGATCGAGCTGGCCGCTCGCGGCCTGGGGGTGCTGGACAGCGAGAGCGAGTACGACCTGACGACGCCGAACGGCAAGAAGGCGTTCCGCGACGCGATCAACGCCGCCGCCTACTACTCCGACCGCCTGTCAACCAGGAGCGCCCGCGGGAAGAAGCTCAAGGCGATGGCCGGCGAGCCAAACGGCTCAGCACGACCCTTCGGCTTCGAGGACGACCGCGTCACCCAGCGCGAGGGCGAGGCTGCCGTCCTGCGGGAACTGACAACGCGCCTCCTAGATGGCGAGCTGCCTGACGCGCTGGTCGCGGACCTGAACACGCGGGAGATCCCTACGACCCAGGGCAAGCCGTGGACGCGCCCGGCGCTGAAGATGCTGCTCACCCGCCAGCGGAACTGCGGCAGGATCATCTACACCGACCCCGCGTCGGGGCTGACGTCCGTCGTCGGCCGTTTGCCAGGCGATCCGATCGTTTCCGAGGAGGACTTCGACCGGACGACCGCGATCTACGCCGCGCGCCGGCGCGGGCGTCCGAGTTCACCGCACTACCTCTGCTCGTCCTTCGCCGTCTGCGGGCAGCCCGGCTGCGGCCAGATCCTCCACGGCCGAACCCGCAACGGCCTCAAGCCCTACCCGGACGGGTCGGTGAGCCGTTCGTACTGGTGCAACCCCACTTCGGGAGGGTGCGGAAAGACCGAAGTGGACCAGCGCGCACTCGACTCGGCGGCACGCGCGCTCGCGATCGAGATCTTGTCGGACACGCGCAACACCGACGAGATCGAGCACGCCGCCCACGAGGCGGCCAGCGAAGCCGTCCGGCTCGACATCAAGATCGCTGAAGCTGAGGCGGTGGCGGAAGCTCTCACCGATCTATAAGGGAAAGAGAGACCTGCTCACGATGGCGCTGCGGGGCAAGCACCTGGTGATACAGCCAGCCCAACGAGGCAGGGGCAGCGCCGGCCAGGCCGACATCGTGCGCCGCACCACGATCGAGTAGCGCCGCAGGCCGATCGGGACGCCGCCATCGCCAAGGCCCAGGCGGACGCCGCCGACCGCGTCCGGGCGGCCGAGGAGGAGCGGGACACTGCGCGGAAGGCAGCAGCGGTCGCCGAGGCCGTCACCGAGCAGGCGAAGCAGGAGGCCACCCGCGCAGGCCACCGCCGAGGCCGCCCAGGCCTCAACGAGTAACCCAGCGTCGCCCAGAACTCAAGCCAGCCGAAAGGCCTGAATGCTTATACACGAAGATCATAAATAGCTATACTGCGCGGCATGGAATTGAAGACGCTCACATGGAATATCGGCGGCGGAAAACTGCTACAAGCCGGCGCGGACCCGTTGCGCATCGCGTCGTATGCGGAAAACGGCCTCGATGCTATCGCCGGGCTTCTGGAGTCGGAGGAGCCCGACGTTATCGCGCTTCAGGAGACACAGCGGAAAGAAGGGTACGACCAGGTCGAGCTCGTAGCCAGTTCTTTGGGCTACGAGCACTACTTCCACGATTCCACGTCAGAATCACATATCGATACCGATTGCCGAATTGGC
>Ga0302314_10011719_pt1 | contig 15270 bp, 11 predicted proteins | sample III_Palsa_N2_3_FD_200533 | JGI IMG/M metagenome (GOLD analysis project Ga0302314, IMG submission 200533) | Peat permafrost microbial communities from Stordalen Mire near Abisko, Sweden - III_Palsa_N2_3 | ecosystem: Environmental > Terrestrial > Soil > Palsa > Peat permafrost | place: Sweden...
GTAGCGCAGGATCACGTTGCCTGCAGAACGCGCGGCGCGCGCCGCGATCGTAACGTGGGGTCTGGGCATGGCTTCGACTTTGCAAAAGAGCGGGGTTGCGGTCGGCGATTCTAGCAGAGGCGCGGCCTGAAGCGGGTCGGGCGCTCCGAAGCGGCAGTATCCACTATCCTAGGCGACCCCTTCCGTTGCCTCTATCGCGCATGACTTCTGCCCAAGATCTCGCCACCCGCATCCGCTTTGTACTGGTGCGCACCTCGCATCCGGGCAATATCGGCAGCGCGGCGCGGGCGATCCGCACGATGGGTTTCGAGCGGCTCGAACTGGTGGCGCCGGCACGCTTTCCCGACACCGAGGCGAATGCGCTGGCAGCCGGCGCCGACGAGGTGCTGGCGAACGCGGGCCTGCATGATGGTCTGATCGATGGCCTTGCCGGCAGCAGTCTGGCGTTGGGTCTGTCGGCGCGACGGCGTGGCGTGAACCTGCCGGAGATCTCGCCGCGCGAAGCCGCTGCGCAAGTTTTGGCTGCTGCGGGTCGCGGCGAACAAGTGGCGCTGGTGTTCGGCAACGAGCGCACCGGGCTGGAGAACGAGGAACTGGCGCGCTGCCACGCGATGGTGCGGATTCCCAGCGTGGACGACTTCAGCTCGCTCAACCTGTCGCAGGCCGTGCAGGTGATGGCTTACGAACTGCGCGTCGCCATGTTGGGAAATGACACGCAGGCATCAGCGCCGGTGCGCGACGAACCACCCGCCGATGCGACGCAGATGGAACAGTTCTACCAGCACCTGGCGCAAACGCTGGACGACATCGAGTTTCACAAGGGCCGCGAGCCGACCACGATCATGCTGCGCCTGCGCAAGCTGTTTCAGCGCGCGCAACCGGATGAGCGGGAGTTGCGCGTGTTGCATGGAATTCTCGCCGATGCGCAGCGGATGGCGCAGCTGGCTCCCAAGCGGTAACAACGCGCATCACGACTCCGCACGCGCGCTTTACCCCCTCTCCCAAAGGGAGAGAGGGCAGAGCGAGCCCTATCCCTAACTCACGGAGAGGGCAGGGCGAACCCCTCTTCACTTTTCCAAAGAGGCCTACTGGTCGTCCGAATGCACGCCCACCGACTCGCGGGTAACTAGCAGTTTGTCGATGCGGGCGCCGTCCAGGTCGACGACCTCGAAGCGGATGCCGTGCCATTCGAATACTTCGCCGGTCTGCGGAATCCGGCCGAGGGCGGCCATCACCATGCCGGCGACCGTACGGAAGTCGTGGTCCTGCTCACCTGGCAGGTGATCCAGCCGCAGCAGTTCGCGCAGGTCATCGGTCGACAGGCTGCCGTCGATCAGCCAGCTGCCGTCTGCCCGTTGCACGATCGGTGCGTCCTGGTCGTCGGCGCTGTGCGCGATCTGGCTGACGCCGACTACGGCCGCGAGCAGGTCGTTGACGGTGACCACGCCTTCGATGTCACCGTACTCGTCCACGACCAGTGCCAACTTTGTTTCGGCGTCGCGAAATTCTTCCAGCAGGTCCAGCGCGCGCGCCGTGGCCGGCACGAACAGTGGCTTGGACAGGTGGTCGAAAAGCTCCGGCTTGCCTTCGGCGAAGCTGTGCAGCAGGCGCTTGACCTCGACCACGCCGACGACGTCGTTCTCGTTGCCACGAAACACCGGATAGCGCGAGTACGGGGTTTGCCGCAGCACCTCGACGTTCTCCTGGCGCGTGCCAGCGATGTCCAGCCAGGCGATGCGCATGCGCGGGGTCATCACGCTGTCCACCGTGCGGTCGCCCAGGCGCAGCACCCGATTGACCATGTTGTGTTCGTCCGGATCGAGCACGCCCTGTTCGGCGCTCTCGGCCACCAGCATGCGGATTTCATCCTCGGTGACCACACCGCGGCGCTGCTGATTGACCCGCATCAAGCGCAACAGCAGGTTGCTGGACACATTCAGCAGCCACACGAACGGGGCGGTCAGCCGGGACAGCACCAGCATCGGATACGCCATGTACACCGACACTTGTTCCGGTGCCGACAGCGCCAGCCGCTTGGGTACCAGTTCGCCGATGACGATCTGGATGAACGAGATCAGCACAAAACCGAGCACGATACCGATCACCCGCGCATACGGCCCCAGCCACGCGGCGCGACCATCGTGCAGAGCGTCGGCAATGTGGCCGCCCAGCGCATCGCCGGCCACCGCGCCGGTCGTCAGCATCACCAGCGTGATGCCCACCTGCACGGTGGACAGAAAATGCTCCGGGGCCTCGGCGTGGCGCAGGGCGGTGGCCGCGCGGCGGCTGGTTTTCGCCATCTGCTTGAGCCGGCTCTTGCGCGAAACGACGAGTGCCATTTCCGACAGCGCGAAAAAGCCGTTGCACAGGGCCAACACGAAGACGAACGCGATTTCGATCAGCATCGCGACAGTGGGGGGTAGGGGTCCATGGGGTGAAGTGTAAGGGCTGGCGGGCCTTCACTTCACCTCGGCGGCGCCAGCAAGGCGTCCTTGCGGGTGAAGCTGTCCTGTAACATTACCGTCATCCCGTTCCCTCAAGGCCTCGCGGCATGTTTTCACTGCAGACGATTTTCGGCAAAGGCGACAAGTTCTACGGGCTGCTCGAGCAAAGCGCAGCCACCGTTTGCGAGAGCGCCAAGGCGCTGCACGAGCTGTTGAGCAAGCCCGGCCAGGGGTCGGTGATGGCCGCTTTCACGGCCACCCGTGCCCGCGAAAAGGAGCTGGCGGCCCAGATCAGCGAGGGGTTGGTGAACACGTTTGTCACCGCGCTCGATCGCGAAGACATCGAGTCGCTGAACTCGGCGCTGTACAAGATTCCCAAGACCATCGAAAAATTCGCCGAACGCTACGAGATCGTGGCCGATCGGCTGATCGGGGTGGAGTTCGCCCAACGTGCGCTGGTGCTTGAGCGTTCGAGCCAGGTCGTTGCCGAGATGATCGGCGAGCTGCGCCGCGGCCTGCGTATCGACCCGGTGAAGAAACTGCAGGACCGTCTGCAGGCGCTGGAATCCGAAGGCGACCGCATGCTGCTGTCACCGTACCGCACGCTATACATCGAGGGTGGTGACGTGATGCGTGCGGTGCTGGCGAAGGATCTGTTCGAGCTGATCGAGAAGGCGATCGACAAGTGCCGCGATGTCGGCAACATCGTCTATTCGATCGTGCTGAAGAACTCCTGAGGGCGCTGACGTGAGCCTTTGCATCGCCGTTTGCCCGATCGTGGCATGGCCAATCTGTCCCGCTGGACTGATCGTCGCGGGAGACTGCGCATGAGTCTGGGTCTGGTGCTGGCCGAAGTGCTCATCGCACTCGGTTTTACCTACATCAACGGCTTCCACGACACCGCCAATTCGATCGCCACCGTGGTGGCGACCAAGGTGCTGACGCCGGGTCAGGCGGTGCTGCTGGCGGCCGTCACCAATCTGTTCGGTGCCTTGCTGGGCACCGCTGTGGCGGCCACGATTGCCTCCGGGTTGATCGATGCCGGGGTGATCGACGTCGGTCCCCAACTGGTGATCTGCGCGTTGCTGGCGGCGATCGTGTGGAATCTGATTACCTGGTGGCTGGGCCTGCCGTCCAGCTCCAGTCACGCCCTGGTCGGTTCGCTGGTGGGCGCAGCCGTGGCGGCATCGGGCAACAAGTTCAATTCGGTGATCTGGGTGCAGGGCAACTGGATCACCGGCCACGGCGTGATCCCGAAAGTGATCATTCCGATGGTGCTTTCGCCGCTGGCCGGCTTCATCATCAGCTTTGCGTTGATGGGTGGGCTGTATGCGCTGTTGGCGTGGTTTTCCAATCGCCACGGCTGGCTGCACCGGTTCGGCCGTACCCCGTTCGTCAACAGCTTTTTCGGCAAGGCGCAGATTTTTTCAGCCACCGCGATGGGCGTGGCGCACGGCATGAACGATGCGCAAAAAAGCATGGGCATCATTGCGCTGGCGCTGGCCGGCGGTACCGCGGCTCATCAGTTTGACCAGCTGCCGCAGTGGCTGGGTTTCCTCAGGATCGCCGAGAACACGGCAGGCGGGTTTGTCATTCCGGTCTGGGTGAAAGTGGTATGCGCCCTGACCATGGCCGGCGGCACGGCGGGCGGTGGCTGGCGCATCATCAAGACGCTGGGCCACAAGATGGTCAAGCTGCATCCGATCAATGGCTTCGCCGCGGAAACCAGCTCGGCGGCGGTGATCCTGACCGCCTCGATGTTCGGCATTCCCGTATCGACCACCCACAACGTGTCCGCCTCGATCATGGGTGTGGGCGCGGCCAAACGGTTCAACGCGATCCGCTGGTCGGTGGTTGAGCGCATGGTGTGGGCGTGGATCCTGACCTTGCCCGTCACCGCCTTGTTGGCTTATGGGCTGGTGATGCTCGTCACGCGTGGGTCGTAGGCAGGCTTCTAGAGCGCGTCGCCACCGCTGACGACGATCTGTTCCAGCTGGTCGCCCAGCGTGCCCAGTTCCGTCACCACGCGTTGCAGCTCGTCACTGTTGAGCAGTTCGTACGGGCGGTTTTCGCACAGATGCAGGTAGGGCGCGCCATCGAGGTCGGCCACGGCCAGAAAACCGGTGCGTTGCTGCCAGTTGAAGCGCAGGCAGCGGCTCGGGTCGGTGCCTGCGAGCGGACCGATCGGCGTGGAGATGCGCAGATAGCGGCGGCCTGACTCGTCCTCCAGTTCAGCCAGATAGATGCCTTGATGCCGGTCACGCGACAATTCCAGATTGAAACTGATCAGGTAGGGATCGTTGTGGCGCAGCTCGTGCTGGCTGCTGATGTGGGAACGCACGGCTTCGAAGTGGCGCATGGTGCGACTTCCGTGACTGGCCAAAGGCATTCCTACTCTGCCACGTCTGCGAGTCCGCGTCGCGTCGATTGAGTGTCAAAATCTGCGCAGCTTTTCCTCAGACCTGACGGCATAACCTTTCTGGACTAGAGCATGAACGACGGTCACGCCCGCATCTACGCCGCGATTGCCGCGATTCCCGTAGGCCGCGTCGCCAGTTACGGCGCCATCGCTGCGCGTGCCGGCCTGCCGGGACGGGCGCGATTGGTTGGCCGGCTGCTCGGTGAGGTGCCCGATGGCATGCAACTGCCGTGGTACCGCGTACTGCGTGCCAGTGGACAGATTGCGATGGCGCCGGGCAGTCGCGGCTTTCGCGAGCAATCCCGGTTGCTGCGGGCGGAAGGCGTCGAGGTGAAGAATGGCCGCGTAGCGCTGTCGCGATTCGGTCTCGATGGCGATCTCGATCGGGCGCTGTGGGGCATGCCGCACGCTTGAAAAGCACGTCATCCGACGACCTTCTGTGCGTTTGCCATCAAGTTTCCGTCAAGTGTTCCGGTCGGGTTTGCTAGCATGTGAGCGATGGATTCCTCTGCCCTCGATCTACTTCAAAGCGTTTTCGGTTATCCCAGTTTCCGCGGCCAGCAACAGGCGATCGTCGAGTGTGTATGCGAAGGCGGTGATGCGCTGGTGCTGATGCCGACCGGCGGCGGCAAGTCGCTGTGCTATCAGATCCCCGCGCTGCAGCGACAAGGTACCGGCATCGTGGTGTCGCCGCTGATCGCGTTGATGCAGGATCAGGTCGACGCATTGCGCGAGGCTGGCGTCGCCGCCGCCTACCTCAATTCCAGCCTGGGCGCCGAGGATCAGCGCGAGGTCGAGCGGCAATTGCTGGCGGGCGAATTGAATCTGCTCTACGTCGCGCCGGAACGGCTGCTGACAGGGCGCTTCCTGAGCTTGCTGGAACGTACTGAAGTCGCGCTGTTCGCAATCGACGAGGCGCACTGCGTGTCGCAGTGGGGCCATGATTTTCGTCCGGAATACCGTGAGCTGGCGATCCTGCATCAGCGCTTCCCGCAGGTGCCACGCATTGCACTCACGGCGACCGCTGACCCCCGCACGCGCGATGAAATCGTCGAGCGACTGTCGCTGCAGCAGGCTCGGCAATTCGTCGCGAGTTTCGACCGGCCCAACATCGGTTATCGGGTGGGCTTGCGCGACAACGCGAAGCGTCAACTAACCGAGTTCCTGCAAGGCCATCGTGGCGAGTCCGGTATCGTCTACTGCCTCAGCCGCAAAAAGGTGGATGACATCGCCGAGTGGCTGGCCGAGATCGGTGTCGAGGCTTTGCCGTATCACGCCGGCCTCGATGCAGCCAAGCGGGCCGCGAATCAGAAACGCTTCCTGCGAGAAGACGGCGTGGTGATGGTTGCCACCGTCGCGTTCGGCATGGGTATCGACAAGCCCGACGTGCGCTTCGTCGCGCATCTTGACCTGCCGCGCAGCATCGAAGGTTACTACCAGGAGACCGGCCGCGGCGGGCGCGATGGGCTGCCGGCCGAGGCATGGATGATCTACGGCCTGTCCGACGTGGTGACGATGAGCCAGATGATCGCGCAGTCCGAATCCGCCGACGACCGCAAGCGGGTCGAGCGGCAGAAACTGGAATCTCTGCTGGCCTACGCCGAAGCTACCGGTTGCCGTCGTCAGCTGCTGCTGGGCGCGTTCGGCGAGACCTATCCCGGCCCCTGCGGTCATTGCGACAACTGTATCGCGCCGCCGAAAACCTGGGATGCCACCGTGCCCGCGCAAAAGGCCTTGTCGGCCGTCTATCGCAGCGGTCAGCGTTTTGGCTCCGGCCACGTCATCGACATCCTGCGCGGCGAGGAAACCGAGCGGATGCTCAGCCTCGATCACCATCGGCTGAGTACGTTCGGCATCGGCGCCGAGATGGACGAGAAGCAGTGGCGCTCGGTGTTCCGTCAGCTGCTCGCCGCGGGTCTGCTGGAGGCCGACGCAGAGGGCTATGGCACCTTGCGCCTGACCGCTGCCAGTCGCGCTGTGCTGAGCGGCGATAAGTCGGTAAAGCTACGCGAAGATGCCCGCCCAGAGCGCGGCCGTCGCCGTCGCGACAGCAAGCTGGTGGTCGCCGGGGGAAGCCTCGGCATCGAAGCCTACGAGCAGTCGATGTGGGATGCACTTCGTGCCTTGCGCACACAGCTCGCCAAGCAACACGGCGTGCCGCCGTACGTGGTGTTCCACGACGCGACCTTGCTGGCGATGCTGCGCGCATTGCCGGCGAACGAGGACGAACTGGCCACGATCAGCGGCGTGGGTGAGGCGAAGCTCAAGCGCTATGGGCGCGATTTCCTCGCCGTGATCAACGCGCAGGAATAGCGGCTGCGCGCGCCGGTGCTTGTGCTGATCGGCGACTAGCCTTACAACTGGCACCTCGCAAGTGCATGCCAGTTCGGATGACGGCGGCGCCCTTCGTACTTCAGATCTGCAAGGATTGTGCATGCACGACGCGCCACTCATTGCCACCCTCGTCAGCGGCATCGTGCTGGCCTTTGTGTTTGCGTCCATCGCGCACAAGCTGCGACTGCCGCCGTTGGCCGGGTATCTGATGGCTGGCGTGGTGGTGGGTCCGTTCACGCCGGGCTATGTCGCCGATGGCCATCTGGCCCACCAGCTGGCCGAGGTGGGCGTGGTACTGCTGATGTTCGGGGTGGGCCTGCATTTCTCCCTGAAGGACCTGCTGTCGGTGAAGGGCATCGCGATCCCCGGCGCCCTGGGTCAGATGGCGGTGGCGACCCTGCTCGGGATGCTGCTTGGCTGGGGCCTGGGCTGGCCGATGGCACAGGGCTTTGTGTTCGGCCTAGCGCTGTCGGTGGCGAGCACCGTGGTGTTGCTGAGGGCGATGGAGGAGCGTCGCCTGATGGAGACCGATCGAGGTCGCATCGCCGTGGGCTGGCTGATCGTCGAAGATCTGGCGATGGTGCTGGCGCTGGTGCTGTTGCCCGCGATCGGTATGGCGCTGAGCAGTAGCGAGCAGGGCGGTTCAAGCCTCTCGTTCGCAACGCTTGCCACCACGGTCGGCCTCACGATCGGCAAGGTGGTGCTGTTCGTCGCGTTGATGCTGGTTGTCGGCAAGCGACTGATCCCGTGGATTCTCGAAGTCGTCGCGCAAACCGGTTCACGCGAACTGTTCCGTCTCGCGGTGCTGGCGATCGCGCTGGGCGTGGCGTTCGGAGTGGCGGGTCTATTCGGTGTGTCGTTCGAGCTGGGTGCGTTTTTTGCCGGCATGATGATGGGTGAGTCGAAGCTGGCCCAGCGCGCCACCGAAGAAACCTTGCCGTTGCGCGATGCGTTTGCAGTGTTGTTTTTCGTCTCGATCGGCATGCTGTTCAATTATCAGGTGGTGCTGACCGAACCGCTGGTGGTGCTCGCCGCGCTCTCGATCATCGTGATCGGCAAATCGTTGGCGGCGTTCGGTATCGTGCTGGCGTTTGGACGTCCATTGCGCACCGCGCTCACGATTGCCACCAGCCTGGCGCAGATCGGCGAATTTTCTTTCATCCTGATCGGCGTGGGCGTCGTGCAAAACCTGGTGTCGAAGAACGTGCAGGATGTGTTGCTAGCGGCCGCGATCCTGTCGATCCTCATCAACCCCTTGCTGTTCAAACTGCTGGATCGCGCCCGGCCGTGGCTCGATGCGCGCGAGGCTCTGCAGCAAGGCCCTGCTTCAACACCAGCACCGGTTGAACCGGAGGTGGAGTCGCTGCCCGTCAGTATGTTGGCGGGACATGTGGTGGTGGCCGGCTACGGCCGGGTGGGGCGCCTGGTGGGTGAGTCGTTGCGTGAGCAGGGTGAAGCCGTGCTCGTACTGGAAGAGGAAAAGGAGCGGGTCGACATGCTGCGCGAGCGCGGTGTCGAGACGATCGTCGGCAACGCGATGCGGGACGACGTGCTGGACGCCGCCAATCTGCCACATGCGCGTGCCTTGGTAGTCACTGTGCCCGATGCATTCGAAAGCGGTGAGGTAGTGCGGCTGGCGCGGCTGGCCAATCCGGATCTGCAAATCATTGCCCGTGCCGATTCCGATGAATGCATGACACACTTGCTTGAGAAGGGTGCCAACCTGGTCGTGCTAGCCGAGCCCGAATTGGCGCGCGGCATGCTCGAACACCTGCAAGCGCATGACATCGGGGCAGCGCCGGGGACCATTTGATCGTCAGATACGACCCGGCTGGCGGGGGGGCTGCATACGTATTCAGCCGGACAGCCCAAGGGGTACAGGGCAGACTCGGCGCATAGTTCGGTGAAGCCAAAACGTGGGGGAACGCAATGAGCACAGCGGGCGCAACAGACGGATCGGAACAACATGCCACCACGCGCGTGATACTTATCTCAGCGGCGGCGGCGCTGGGCGGCTTCCTGTTCGGTTTCGACACGGCGGTGATCAACGGCGCGGTGGATGCGATCCGCGGAAGCTTCACGCTGGATGCGGCGCAGACCGGATTCGCGGTGTCCTGCGCGTTGCTGGGTTCGGCGCTCGGTGCGTGGTATGCCGGCATGTTGGCGAATCGTTGGGGCCGGGTGCGCACCATGCAGGTGGCGGCCGCGCTGCTGGTGGCCAGCGCATTGGGCTCAGGACTGGCGACCGGTGTATGGGACCTGATCCTGTGGCGACTGGTTGGTGGCGTCGGTGTCGGCGTCGCTTCGGTGATCGCGCCGACGTATATCGCCGAAGTTTCGCCCGCGTACATTCGTGGTCGACTGGGCTCCATGCAGCAACTGGCCATCGTGCTGGGCATCTTCACCGCGCTGCTCAGTGACGCGTGGCTGGCCGGTTCGGCCGGTGGCGCATCGCATGCGCTGTGGCTCGGGCTGGCGGCGTGGCGCTGGATGTTTCTGGCAGCAACATTGCCGGCGCTCGTCTACGGCACACTGGTATTGGGTGTGCCGGAGTCACCGCGGTATCTGGTCGCCAAGGGTCGCCTGGCCGAGGCGAAGGACGTGCTGCGCAAGGTACTCGACATGCGCAGCGACAGCGCGTTGGACAACAAGCTGCACGACATCGAACAGAGCCTGCGTTCGGAACATCCACCACGCCTGAGCGACCTGCGCGGCAAGGCTGCAGGACTGCTGCCGGTGGTGTGGATCGGCATCCTGCTGTCGGTATTCCAGCAGTTCGTGGGCATCAACGTGATCTTCTACTACTCGTCCACGCTGTGGCATTCGGTGGGTTTCAGCGAGGCGGATTCGTTCACGATCACCGTGGCGACCTCGGTGGTCAATGTGCTGGTGACCCTGGTGGCGATCGCGCTGGTCGACCGGATCGGCCGCAAGCCCTTGCTGGTCATCGGTTCGGCCGGCATGGCCGTGACCCTGGCAACGATGGCCTGGTGTTTCTCGCAGGCCAGCGGCAGTGGCGCGACACTCAGCCTGACCGGCGCCGCCGGCATCGTGGCGTTGATCGCGGCAAATGCTTACGTGGTGTTTTTCGGGGTCAGCTGGGGCCCGGTCGTGTGGGTACTGCTGGGCGAGATGTTTCCGAACCGCATTCGCGCCACGGCGCTGGCCGTGGCCGCCGCGGCGCAGTGGCTGGCGAATTTTGCGATCACCAGCAGTTTCCCCGCGCTGGCGGAGATCGGCCTGACATTCGCCTACGGGTTGTATGCCGGGTTTGCCCTGCTGTCGCTGCTGTTCGTGCTGTATGCCGTGCGCGAAACCAAGGGCATCGAGTTGGAAGACATGCAGGCCTGAAGATCGTTCCGCCATCCGGTAGTGCGTTGGTATACGACAGGCGGCGGGCAAAACGGCTAGGATTCGGAACGACCGTCGGCCAAATCATGGCTGGCGTCACGCTGTTTTGCAGAAAGGTTCCGGATCCATGTGCGGATGAAGGGAAAGGCCACATCGATCGATATCGCCCATCTGGCAGGGGTATCCCAGGCCACGGTTTCGCGTGCGTTACGCGGCAGCCCGCTGGTCAATGAAGAAACGCGGCGACGGATCCAGGCTGCGGTTGAGCAGCTCAACTACAAGGTCGACAAGAACGCTTCCAATCTGCGCCGGATGTATTCAGGCACGCTTGCGTTGCTTCTGTTCGAGGACCCCACCGCCGACGAGTCGCACATCAATCCGTTTTTCCTGTCCATACTGGGCTCGATCACCCGGGCCTGCGCGCAGCAGGGTTACGATCTGCTGATCTCGTTCCAGCAGTTTTCGCGCGACTGGCATGCCGACTTTGCCGACAGCAAGAAAGCCGACGGCATTATCCTGCTTGGCTATGGCGACTACCTGGCCTATCGCGACAAGCTGGAAAAACTGGTCGCCCAGGGCACCTGCTTCGTGCGTTGGGGCGCCGTGTTGCCAGACCAGCCGGGCGTATCCATCGGTTGCGACAACTTCCACGGTGGCTACGCGGTTGCCGAGCATCTGCTGGAACGCGGTTGTCGGCGCATTGCCTTCCTCGGCGATGCTTCCAGCCACTATCCGGAATTCTTCGAGCGCTATCGCGGCTATGTCGATGCGTTGCAGCAGGCGGGTGTCGCCGTCGATCCCGCGCTACAGGAAAATGCGGAAAGCACCGAGCACTCCGGTTACGAAGCGATGTACACGCTGATCACACGCAACGTCGGCTTCGATGCGGTATTCGCCGCCAGCGACCTTATTGCGATTGGTGCACTGCGCGCGCTCTCCGTACACGGCCTGAGGGTGCCGCAAGATGTGGCACTCGCTGGTTTCGACGACATCGCCATGGCCAGCTACGTCAATCCGCCGTTGACCACGGTGATGCAGGACACCCGGCAGGCTGGCGAAGTGCTGGTGGACAGCCTGCTCAAGTTGATCCATGCCAAGCCGGTCGAGAGCGTGATCCTGCCGGCGAAGCTGATCGTGCGACGTTCGAGTCTGCGCGGCTAACTCATCGCGCCGATCGTTTCGTGGCAGGCGGTGTCGCGACTCATGCTGTTTTTTCGCGACCCAGGTTTGTGGCCAAGGCCTCACGATCAGGTTCGCGCACGCGCAGCGTGCACAGGCCGGACACGATCAGGCTGGCGCCACCCAACGCCAGCGCCCACAGCGGTTGGCCGTGAAAGAACAGCTTCAGCAACACGCCAAGCACACTGGCCGCGAGCAGCTGCGGAATGACGATGAAGAAATTGAAGATACCCATATAGACGCCCATCTTCGCGGCTGGAAGGTTGTCCGACAGCAATGCATAGGGCAGCGAAAGGATCGATGCCCAGGCGAAACCCACGCCGACCATCGACAACAGCAGCCAATCCGGATCGCGGATCAGCAGGAACGACAGCAACCCCACGCCACCCAAGCATACGTTGATCAGGTGGCTTATGCGCAGCCCCAGGCGGCGCACCATCCACGGAATCACCACCGCCGCCAGTGCGGCGAAAACGTTGTAGACGGCGAACAGCACGTCAACCCAGTTCGCACCGTTGTTGTACGCGGCGGAGTGCGGATCAGTGCTGCCGAAGTGCACCTGGGTCACCGCAGGCGTGGTGTAGATCCACATCGCGAACATCGCGAACCAGGAGAAAAACTGCACCCACGCCAGCCGACGCATCGCCTCAGGCATCGCATGCAGATCACCAAGCACCTGGGTGATCATTCCGCTGCCACCGTGCATGCGGCTCAGCCATAGCAGCGACAGGCCGTACGCAACGAATCCGCCGGCCAGCAGATACAGATTGTGGTCCAGCTTCATCCGGATGATCAGCGCGATCGCGACGACACCCAGTGCTACCCAGATCAGTCCGTTGCGTTGCCCGGTGCGTCGGTCGATCCATTCGGTGTGCAACACAGGATCCGACTTCGGAACACCTTCGTCGAAGGCCAGCAGGGCGTCCGGTGGGTACTCGCGCGTGGTGCACACTGTCCACAACACGGAGCCCAGCAGCACCGCGCCGCCAGCATAGAACGCGTACTTCACCGTGTGCGGCATCTGGCCGGTCGTGCCCACGTTGTCAACACCCAGCTTCGCGAGCAGCCATGGCAGCAACGAGGCCACGACCGCTCCGGCGCCGATGAAGAAGCTCTGCATCGCGTATCCTTGCGCGCGTTGCCGGGTGGACAGTTGATCACCTACAAATGCGCGGAACGGCTCCATCGATACGTTGAACGAGGCGTCCATGATCCACAGCAACCCGGCAGCCACCCACAACACCGGCGCGTTCGGCATCCACAGCAACGCCAGCGTTGCGAGCACGGCGCCCGCCAGAAAATACGGCCGGCGGCGTCCCAGTCGACCCCAGGTACGATCGGAAAAGTGCCCGATCAGCGGCTGCACCAGCAGTCCGGTCAGTGGCGCGGCGATCCACAACGAAGGAATGTCGGATACATCCGCACCCAGCGTCTGGAAGATGCGGCTGACGTTCGCGTTCTGCAGTGCGAAGCCGAACTGGATACCGAGAAAGCCGAAGCACATGTTCCAGATCTGCCAGAACGACAGCTCGGGTTTCCTGTTCATGGTGTCTGCGTTCCTCTCACCAGCGGCGTGATGAGCAGATCGTCGATGTTGGCGGTGTTCAACGGCCCGTCGACGCCGCCGCTGCCACTGGTGTAGTGCGCGAAGTGGCGCAGGTCACTCATGTTGAATCCCTGCTCGACCGAAAAACGGCAGCGTGCGTTCGCCTGCGCCGTGAAACTGCCGGTGGTGGAATGTTGCGTGCCGTCGCTATGCGGCATCACGATGGGTATCGTTTGTGGCGCCACGCCGGCGCAGCGCACCGACAGAAACTTTACTGCGGCCGTGATGCCGGTATTGATCGGGCCGTGATCGTTCGCGTAGGTCAGCACCGCCTGATAATTGCCAGTGGCCGGTACCACCCAGGCACGCGGCCAGGCGCCGGAGACGCGCGTGACGTCACCCAGGCAGACAGCGGGACTGGGTAGCGATTCCAACCCTGCGCTGCCAAGTTGGGTGACGCTGAAACATTGTTGCGCCGCCTGCGCGTCGACCGTTTCGGTGTCGTTGATCAGGCCGTGCGGTTGCCCGTTGAGCTGAAGCAGATGGTGTCCCGCGCTATGGATCTTCCAGTGCGCATCGTCACGAGTGATCGAGGGCGCATCTGGCGCGGACGGCGCAAACGTCGGCGCATCCAGGCGCAGCGTCATGGTGGGCATCTGTATCGCCTTCAGCTCGATCACGCTGTCTGCGCCACGCTGTCGAGTGGTGCCGGCCACCAACAGATCGCCACTGAGCGTTGTCGGGCGCACCAGCGTGATGTTCCGGTCAGGCAAGTGCAGACTGATGCGATCGCCGCTGCCGAACAGCATCGGTACAAGGGACACCGGCAGTTTTGGCTCGATCTTGCCGTCGTCGGTCAAGCCGAACACGCCTTCGGTGACCATATTCAGATAGCCCGCCACCGACCACAGCTGACGCGGGGAGTCGACCACCGGCCCGCTCAGCTTGCCGTCGTCCACGTGCACGGACTGCGTGGTCAGTTCGAAATTCTCCATGTTCGAACCGCTCAGGGCGGCGCCGCGCATCAGCGAGCGTATTTCGTGCGCGATGCGTTCGGGATCGTCGACTGTGCGTGCGGCGCGCAACGAGTAAGCGCTGACGAAAGGCCAGATCGCGCGGTTGTGATAGATCGGCTGATCGGAACGTTCGGGCCAGATCACCGGACTGCCGGCGGGCCACGCTGGATAATTTTTCAGTGCCTGCCGCGCACGATCGGTGTCGGCTACCCCGCTGACGACAGCCAGCGACAGACCGAGCAGATCATAGGCCTCCATGCGGGCGCCATCGCCACCGATGTAACTCATGTACATCCCGCGATCGGCTCGCCAGAAGTGCGTGTTGATGGCGGCTTTGAGCGAACCGGCCTGGGTGCGGTAGTCGATGGCCTTTGCGTCGTTGCGCTGTTCGGCCATCTGGATGGCCAATTGCAGGGCCTGGTAGTGCAGCACATTGGTGGACAGCGCGAAAGACTGCGCAATGAAAACGACATTGTCTTTTGTCCAGCCCGGATAAGTCTGTTCGCGCCAGTCGAGGAACGATGTCTCGCCACGATACAGTCCGAATCGGGCGTCGAATACGTACTGTCGATCCTGCGCCAGCGTATCGGTCAGCGCACGGTAAACCTGGTCGGCAAAAGCGCGATCGTCCAGCAGGTGACGTGCGCCCAGAAACCAGGCGACGCGATCGGTGCTGACTGGCCAACTGCCACCGGAGCCGGTGTCCTGCATCGGATACTTTGGTTCCAGCGAATCGGGAACCGCCGGCACGGAGTCGCGCACGTCGGATAGCTTGAACAGCAGCGAAGCCTTCGCACGCTGCGGATCGAATCGCCAGAGACCAAGATCCACCGAATAGGAAAGGTCGCGCGTCCACACGTAACGCCACTTCTCGCCAGTTTCGAAACAGGCACAGGGCATCGACTGGCCATGGTCGAACGCGTCGTCGCGAATCGCCGTGACCGAGTTCTGTTGCAGGTCGTCCTGCGCCTTCGCGAACAG
>Ga0302314_10011722_pt1 | contig 15266 bp, 15 predicted proteins | sample III_Palsa_N2_3_FD_200533 | JGI IMG/M metagenome (GOLD analysis project Ga0302314, IMG submission 200533) | Peat permafrost microbial communities from Stordalen Mire near Abisko, Sweden - III_Palsa_N2_3 | ecosystem: Environmental > Terrestrial > Soil > Palsa > Peat permafrost | place: Sweden...
CTATCCCGCGCCGGGGCCGATCGACATCCTGCCCAATTCCGGCGCCGGCAAGCTGGCCGCCACCTGCGAGGACGGCCTGCGCGAGGCCTGCCTGGACGCCCTCAAGCTCGATCGCGGCGCCGTGCGCGCCTATGCCGAACGCTTCTCCTGGCGCTCGGCGTCGGAAGAGTTCGTGCGCAATCTGCAACCCTATCCCGAGCCGGAAAAGACCCGGTTCTGGCGCAGGCTACGAAGGCTGGCGCGGCTGAGACGACGGCCGGCGGCTTAGAGGCTAATCGCTGCCCCATCGGCATAATTGAACCCTCTTTTCTCCGTCATGGCCGGGCTTGTCCCGGCCACCCATGGTCAGGCTCGCGCAAGCCCAGGATGGTTCGCGTACGCGGAGGAATGGGTGGCCGGGACAAGCCCGGCCATGACGGAGTTGAGTGAAGCGGCCTCATCTTCGGCGCATCGCGACACGGTCCGAAGGATTCTCAAATCAGCCGGCTGCGCATCGCCTGGGACAACAGATCGATCAGCGACACCGCGACGATGATGACGATGACGATCATCGCCGTTTCGTCGAACTTGAAGCCGTTCAGGGAATCCAGCAGCAGCTGGCCGATGCCGCCGGCGCCGATCAGGCCGAGCACGGTGGCGGCGCGGGCGTTGGATTCGAACCGGTAGAGGGCATAGCTGGTCCAGAGCGGCGCCACCTGCGGCAGCACGCCCCAGACAATCTGCTGCAGCGGCGCGGCGCCCGTCGCGCGGACGCCCTCGATGGGGCGGGGATCGACAGTTTCCACCGCTTCGGAGAACAGCTTGCCCAGGACCCCGCCGGTATTGAAGGCCAGCGCCAGGACGCCGGGCAGCGGGCCAACGCCGACGGCGACAATGAACATGATGCCGATGACCAGGTCGGGCAGGGCGCGGAGCAGGTCCAGAAGCCGGCGAACCGGCTGCTGAATCCACGGCGGCGAGACGTTGCGCGCCGCCGCCAGACCCAGCGGGATCGCCAGAACCACGGCGAGCAAGGTGCCCCAGAGCGCGATCTGCACCGTCAGCCACATGGCCGCGACATAGGTCCGCCATTCGCCGAAATCGGGATGCATGAAGCCGTTGACGAAATCCTGCATGTTCCCTGACTTGGTGAACAGCAGCGGCAGGCGCGACAGCTGGACCGGACCCACGCTGGCCAGCAGGAGGATCGCGATCGTGCCCCAGACGACGTAGTCGAACAGCCACTGGGTCAGCGGCCGCGTCGGTGGCTTCAGCGCCTGACCCGCTTCGACGCTCACTCGCCCATCGCTCACTGGCCCGCCGCGCTCTTGTGCGAGGCGATCTCGGCCATCTGCGCGTCATAGGCCTTCTGAGCGTCGGCGATCTTGGCCGCGTCGCCCGACTTGCGGGCGATGGCCAGGGTGTTGCTGGCGTCCATCTGCGCCACCGGGTCGAGGTAGCTGACGTCGGCGGGACCGAAGCCGCCATAGGCCAGGCCCTTCATCACCACCCGCTCATGGTCGGCCTCGGGGCCGGTTCCCGTGCCGTACTTGAAGAAGAAATCCTTCAGCTTGGCCTTGATCGCCGGGTCGAGGTCCTTGCGCACCACGATGGCGGATTCCGGCAGGGGCGGCGAGGTCCAGATCACCTGCACCTTGTCGGCGATGGCGGGGTTCTCGCGCTTGGCGAAGACCAGGCCGATGGTGTTGTTGGTCACCACATCCAGCACGCCATTGGCCACGGCGAACAGGTTGGCCTGGTGACTGGATTGGCGGACTACGGTGAAACACTGCTGCGGGTCGATGTTATGGGCGATGAAGACGTAGGCCATCGGCGCCAGGGTGCCGGAGGTCGACTGCGCGTCGCCCAGGCCGAAGGAGTATTTCTTACCGCACTTCAGCACATCATCCAGGGTGATGCCCGAGCCCTTCTTGACCAGCAGGATCGAGGCGTAGGCCATGCCCTGGCCATTGGAGCCGATGATGCGGCCAAGCACCTCGCCGTCGGCCCGCCGGACGGCCTGCAGGGTCGACAGGGCCGGAAACCAGCCCAGCTGAACCTGGTTGAACTTCATCGCCTCGATCTGGGCGGTATAGTTGCCGGCGTAATGCGCCTGCACGTTCAGACCGGTCTGCTTGTTGAGATCGTCCAACAGCGGCTGCCAGACCTTCTGCATGGACTGCTGGTCTTCGGCCGAGGCGATGGAAAAGCTGAGCGCCGGTGGCGGCGGCTTCGAGCAGCCGACGAGCAGCGTCGCCAGGGCGGCGGCGATAAGCGTTCCGCGGATCATTTCGGCATCCCCTCCCAGAAGACCTCTTCGATCTCCGGACCATAGATATCCACGAGCTTGGCGTGGGAAAGGCCCGAGGTCGGGCCATCATAAGCAATCTTGCCGCCCTTCAGCGCCACCACCCGCTTGCAGTAGCGCATGGCGTAGTCGACCTGGTGCAGGCTGACCAGGACGCTGATCCCGTCCTTGGTGTTGAGCTCGGTCAAAAGGTCCATCACCCGCCTGGCCGCCACCGGATCCAGCGAGGCCACCGGCTCGTCAGCCAGGATCACCTTGGCCTTCTGCACCAGGGCGCGGGCGATCGCCGCCCGCTGCTGCTGGCCGCCGGAGAGTGTCCCCGCCCGCTGGCCGGCATAGTCGGCGACCCCGACCCGCGCCAAGGCGGCCATCACCGCCGTCTTTTCGTCCTTCGGCCAGAGCCCGAACAGGCCCTGCATGAAGCCGATCCGGCCCAGCATCCCTAAGGCCACATTGCTGAACAGGGTCAGCCGGCCGACCAGGTTGAACTGCTGGAACACCATGCCGATCTGGGCGCGAATCTCGCGGACGTGGTCGGACAGCCGGCCGTTCGCCTGCACCGGCTGGCCGAACGCCTCCACCACGCCCGCCCCGGGGTCGAGGGCGACGAAGCCGCTGATCGCACGCAGCAAAGTCGACTTGCCCGAGCCGGAGGGCCCGATCAGCGCCACCATCTCCCCCGGCGCCAGCCGCACGCTGACGCCGTCCAGCGCGCGGTGGGCGCCGAAGCTTTTCGAGGCGTCACGAATGTCGATGACGGCTGGGTTGGTCATGGGTTTCCGATTGAAGGCGGTCGCAAAACCGTCATGCCTCAGCCTTGCGAAACTTTCGTGATGGGGCAAGGGCTAAGGCTGAAGGGGAGGGGGTCGAATAACGACTTTACATTCTTACGCACATTCCCTATTTCGCACGGCTCCGGCGGACCCCGTGTCCTATCTCTGCGCTGCTAACGCCGGCCTGGGTTTAACAATCAACAGGGGGTTACGTGAATTGCACACGTACCATTCGCCCCTGGACCTGGTCCGTGAGCGGTCGCCGGAACGTCCTGTCGCACTTGTGCGACCGGGCGCCGTCGCCCTAGCGGCGCGCTGGTTCCAGAAAAACTTCGCTGGCGACGTCTTCTATGCGGTGAAGGTCAACCCTTCCCCATGGGCGATACGCGCTGTCCTTGAAGGCGGCGTGACCGCCTTTGACGTGGCCTCGATCCGCGAGATCGAGCTGGTGGCCGAGCACGCGCCGGGCGCCCGCATGGCCTTCATGCATCCGGTCAAAAGCCGCCGCGCCATCTCGGAAGCCTATTTCGACTATGGCGTGAGAACCTTCTCGCTCGACTCCCACGAGGAGCTGGCGAAGATCATCGACGCCACCGGGTCGGCCAAGGATCTCAACCTCCTGGTCCGCCTGGCGGTCTCGTCGGAGGGGTCGAGCTACCCCTTGTCGGGCAAGTTCGGCGTCGAGGCGCATGAAGCTCCGTCGCTGCTGCTGGCGACCCGGCAGGCGACCCAGGATCTGATGGGCGTGGCCTTCCATGTGGGCAGCCAGTGCATGCGTCCCACCGCCTATCAGGCGGCGATGTCGCAGGCCTCGCGCTTCCTCGTTCGCGCCGGCGTGTTCGCCGATGTGGTCGACGTGGGCGGCGGCTTCCCCTCGGTCTATCCGGGCATGGTCCCCCCCAACCTCGCCGACTACATGGCCTCCATCGATCGCGGCTTCGCCGAGATGATGGTGCATGAGACCACCGAGCTGTGGTGCGAACCCGGCCGGGCTCTGGTCGCCGAAGGCGGCTCGGTGCTGGCGAGGGTCGACCTGCGCAAGGGCGACGCCCTCTATCTGAACGATGGAGCCTACGGGGCCTTGTTCGACGCCGCCCACGCCAAATGGCCCTTCCCGGTCAAAATGGTGCGAGATGGCGGCGAGTCGGATGCTGGCCTGAAGCCGTTCAAGTTCTACGGCCCGACCTGCGATTCCATCGACGTCATGCCCGGCCCATACTGGCTGCCGGAAGACGTCAACGAGGGCGACTATATCGAGATCGGCATGCTGGGCGCCTATGGCGTCGGCATGGCGACCCGCTTCAACGGCTACGGCGAATACGACGAAGCCGAAGTCGCGGATGCGCCGATGGCCTCGCTCTATGGTCTCGCGCCCCGCTCGATCCCGACGCCCCGCATCGAGAGTGATACGGTCGTGAAACTGTCGCGTGCGCGCGGCAAGAAGCGCCGCAGGAGATAAGTCTTTCCAGACCTTCTCCCGGAGAACCAGCGTTCCCCAGGCCTTGTGCCTGGGGTCCATTGAGCGCGACGGGTTCGAGGTTCGCCGCGACAGGGCCGTTCGTGCGTTGCGTCGAGCGTTCGCGCTCAATGGGCCCTAGGCACAAGGCCTAGGGAACGGGGTATTTGTCGACGGTCCCTAACCGTTCCGTCATATGCGATAGCCCTTCCCCCTCAGGGGGAAGGTCATTCATCCTGGCCCGCCGTCGCACCGTCCGGCCGGGGATATAGGGTCAAGACGGGCGCTCTTTTGACGAGGCAAACCCCATGAACGCCCCCACCAACACCAAGGCCGAACTGCTTTCGAAGGTCGTCGAGCACGTCGACATCACCGCCTTTGACGCGCGCCCGGTGATCGACGCCATGCGCAAGATGAGCTTCTCCAGCCGCGACACCGCCCGCGCGGCCGACATCCTGTCCATGGCGATCGAGGACAAGGACTGCTCGCCCTGGCTGATCCTGGCGGGTTCGACCTCGGCCGGCGGCTGCATGCACGTCTACCGCGACATGGTGAAGTTCGGGATGATTGATGCGGTGGTGGCCACCGGCGCCTCGATCATCGACATGGATTTCTTCGAGGCGCTCGGCTTCAAACATTATCAAGCCGCCGGGCCGGTGGACGACAATGTGCTTCGCGCCAACTACGTCGATCGCATCTACGACACCTACATCGACGAGGAAGAGCTCCAGAACTGCGACCACACCATCCTGGAGATCGCCAATTCACTCGAGCCGCGCCCCTATTCCAGCCGCGAGTTCATCTATGAGATCGGCAAGTGGCTGGCCGCCGGCAACGCCAAGAAGCCCGGCAGCCTGATCCAGACCGCCTACGAGGAAGGCGTCCCGATCTTCTGCCCCGCCTTCGTCGACTCCTCGGCCGGCTTCGGCCTGGTCAAGCATCAGAAGGAAAAGATCGCCGCCAAGCAGCCCTACCTGTCCATCGACGCGGTCGCCGATTTCCGCGAGCTCACCGACATCAAGATCGCCGCAGGCGTTACGGGCCTGTTCATGGTCGGCGGCGGCGTGCCGAAAAACTTCGCCCAGGACACGGTGGTGTGCGCCGAAATTCTTGGCGTCGACGCGGAGATGCACCGCTACGCCGTGCAGATCACCGTGGCCGATGTTCGCGACGGCGCCTGCTCGTCCTCGACTCTCCAGGAAGCGGCGTCGTGGGGCAAGGTGCAGACCACGCACGAACAGATGGTGTTCGCCGAGGCCACCACGGTGGTCCCGCTGATCGGCTCCGACGCCTATCACCGCGGCGCCTGGAAGACCCGCGAGAAGCGGCGCTGGGCCAAGCTGTTCGCTTAATCCCCATCGTCATGGCCGGGCTTGTCCCGGCCACCCATCTCTCAGCGCCGCGAACGGCCGCCGCTCGGGCCAGGACGATCCATGGGTGGCCGGGACAAGCCCGGCCATGACGGTGTTGGGAGCCGGGCGGCGCGACTTGCTTGCGCCATCCGGCATTCGTCTCTACGCCCCACCCCATGACCACCATGAACGACATTGGCGTCGAGGTTTGGCGCGGGGGCGTCAACACCTGGGAATGCGACGAGATGGGGCACATGAATGTGCGCTTCTACGTCGTGCGCGCGCTTGAGGGCCTGGTGGGGCTCGCCGCGGCGCTGGGCATGCCGCGCGCCTTCTCGGCCACCGCCGGCGCGACCTTGCTGATCCAGGACCAGCATATCCGCTTCCTGCGCGAGGCGGTGGCCGGCGCGGCGCTGCATATGCGCGGCTGGGTCGCGGAAATGGGCGAGACCGAGGCGCGGCTGGTGCAGGTGCTCTACCATGCCTCCGGCGAGCCGGCGGCCAGCTTCCAGACCGTGGTCAGCCATCGCACCCCAGGCGAGGGCCGCGCCTTCCCCTGGTCGGACGAGGCCCGCCGGCGGGCTGAAGCCCTGATCGCGCCCATTCCCGATTTCGCCGCCGCGCGCAGTATCGACCTTGCGCCTGCCCGGAGCCTGGCCAGCATGGCGCGGGCCGACGCGCTGGACCTTGTCCACCTCACCTCGGGCGCCGTGATGGCGCGGGACTGCGATGTGTTTGGGCGGATGAGCGCCGAACAGTTCATCGGCCGGGTCTCGGACGGCATCCCAAGTTTGGTCGGCCGCACCCGCAAGGCCATCGTCGAGGCCATGCCCGAGCGTCCGAAGCGGGTGGGCGGCGCGGTGCTGGAATATCGCCTGGTGCACCTGGACTGGCCGCGCGCGGGTGACCGGATCGAGATCCGCTCCGGCCTGGTCGGGGTCGATCACCGCACCCAGCGCATGATCCACTGGATGCTGGACCCTGACTCCGGCCGGGTCTGGGGCGTCGCCGAGGCGGTCGCCGTCACCCTGGACCTGGATAAGCGCAAGATCGTGCCGGTTCCGGCCGAGGCGCAGGCCATCCTGAACGCCGGCGCCGTGAAGGGGCTGACGCTTTAGCTCACGCCATCCGCAGGATCGTCTCCCGCACCAAATCTGGCCGCTCGATCGGCAGGAAGTGGGTGGTCCCGGGGATGGTCTCGACGGTAAAGCCTGGATTTTCGCCGACTAAGGGCTCGGCCGAGGGCGCCGAACAGGTCGAACCCAGTTCGGCGCGCAGGATGGCCGTTGGAGCCCGGATCGCACGCAACGGCGCCCAGGCGTCGTGGGCATGGCTGGAGAAGTTGGCCGCCTCCCAGTCCGGCGCGCAGGACAGTTCGACCTCGCCGTCCGGCCGTTCGCGAAGTCCGTCCGCCAGATAGTCGACCAGGACTTCATCCGGCCAGGTGGTGAAGGCGCCGCGCCCCCGGTAGCGTGAAAAGGCCTCATCGCGGCTGGCGAACGCTGAACGCCGCTTGGCAGCGCCGACCGCCAGGGGCGAGTCCGAAAAGGCCGGCGCCTCACCGGACGCGATCCGCCGGCCCATGTCCTCGGCCATGATCACCGGATCGAACAGGGCCAGCCCCTTCACGCGTCCCGGCCGCACCGCCGACGCCAGCACCGAGGCGGTCCCGCCCATGGAGTGGCCGGACAGCAGCAGGGAATGATCGCCCAGCTGGTCGATCACCGCGACCAGGTCTTCACGGAACAGCAGCCAGCTGTCGCGGCTCGTGCTCGGGACCCGTTGCGGCGAACGCCCATGCCCCTGCTGGTCGATCGCCACCACATGCAGCCGCTCGCCCAAAGGCGCCAGGATCGAGCGATAGGTCATGGCGTTGAAGCCATTGGCGTGGACGAACACCACATCCACCGGGCGGCCTGGGTCGCCAAAGGCGATGGCGGCGATCTCGCCCGGCCCTGAGGCCGTCTCGACCTGGAAGACCTGGCGGCGGAAATCGGCGTTCAGCTTTGTGTCCATGGGTCCTCGCCGCTCACCACCCTGGTCTAGGGCGCCGGACGCCAGCCGGTCCAGCCTGACGCTTGGTCAGCCTTTTCCGCCGCACACGAGTCTATATGGTCGCCGGCAAATCTTGGGAGGCGAAGACGCGCCATGACTTACGAATGTTTCAACGTGACGATCGAGGGGGGCGTCGCCCATCTCCAGCTCAAACGGCCGGAGGCGATGAACAGCATGGTCCGCGCCTTCTGGCGCGAGCTGCCGGACATCATCAATGACATCGACGACAACGCCAAGGCCCGCTGCATCGTCATTTCGTCGACGGGCAAGCATTTCTCGGCCGGCATGGATTTGGCGGTGTTCACTGGCGGCGACTCGCCCGTCGCCGGCGCGTCCGCCGGCAAGCAGGACCGCTACGTAGTCGCCGAGACGGCGCGGCACGGGCTGAGGAACCTGCACAAGAGCTTCTCCTGCCTCGACGAAATCCGCATCCCGGTGCTCGTGGCGATCCAGGGGGGCTGCATCGGCGGCGCGGTGGACATGGTTTCGGCCTGCGACGTCCGTTACTGCACCGCCGACGCCTTCTTCTGCATCCAGGAGATCAACATCGGCATGACCGCCGACGTCGGCACCTTCCCGCGCCTGTGCAAGCTGATCCCGCAAGGCTGGGTGCGCGAACTGTCCTACACCGGGCGGCGCCTGCCGGCGGCCCGAGCCAAGGAGATCGGTCTGGTGAACGAGGTGTTCGACACCCAGGAGGCTCTGATCGAGCATGTTCTGGCGACCGCCCGGGAGATCGCCTCGAAGTCGCCGCTGGCGGTGACGGGATCCAAGGTGATGATCAACTACGCCCGCGAGCACGACACCGAGGACGCCCTCGACTATCTGGCGGTCTGGCAGTCGTCGATGTTCTCAGGTCCCCACATGGGCGAGGCCTTCATGGCCAAAAGAGAAGGCCGGGAAGCGAACTTCCCGGACCTTCTGCCGAAATCGAAAAGTCTGGCGGGTTAGTCAACTAGACCACAGTTCGGCCTCGGATGAGGTGCATCACCAGCGAGATAACGAACAGCACCAGGAAGATCATGAACAGGATCTTGGCCAGGGCGATCGACGCGCCGGCGATGGTGGTGAAACCCAGCACGCCGGCGATCAGCGCGACGACCAGGAAGACGAGAGCCCAGGTAAGCATGGCGTTATTCTCCGAATGGGCGCCAAGCCTGACCTCATTGAGGCTCGCTCCGGCGCGTCTGTTGCTTGAAACAACAACGCTTGCTCAGATCGGAGGTTGCTCTGGGCGGCTGGGCCTCGGCTCCCTTGGTCTGGCCGCGATGCTTTGCGCCGCGCCGGCGCTTGCTTCGGCGCCGGTTCCCAATACCGCCGAACAGACGGCCTATATGGCCGCGGTGAACATGGCCGAGCCCGGTCCGCGCGCGGAGGCCATGGAGGCCTTCGCCGCCAAATATCCCGCCAGCGCGAAGCGGATTGACGCCCTTGAGCAGGCCATGGCCGCGCGCCAGGTCAACAACGAGCCTGACAAGGTCGACCAGGACGCGCGCAAGATATTGGCGCTGCGGCCAGACAACGCCCGGGCGCTGGCCATCGATGTGGTCCTGATCCGCGCCAAGGCGGTGGGTCCGACCACGCCGCAGACCAAGACCTATGCCGATGACGCCGCCGCCGAGGCCGACAAGGGCCTGAAGGCGATGGCGACCTGGAAGCCGCCCGCCGGCGCCACCGACACCGAAGCCGCGGATATGCGCAACCAGATGACGGCGGATTTTAATGGCGCCCTGGGTTTTCGCGCCCTGATCCACGCGGACTACGCGGCGGCCAGGCCGTTTTATCAGGCGGCGCTGAAGGCCGATCCCACGGACCTCAACAACACCTATCAGTACGCGGTCTGCCTGATGCAGTCAGATCCGGTGGACCCGGCGGGCTTCTGGTGGGCGGCGCACGCGTTGAACCTGGCGACGACACCCGCCGCGAAGGCCTCTATCGAGGCCAACGCCAAGGCGCGTTTCGTTCGCTACCACGGCAGCGATCAAGGCTGGGATGTCCTGGTCTCGCAGGCGGCGGCCCAGCCCGAACCGCCCACTGGATTTGCGGTCAAGCATGCGCCGTCAGCGGCGGAGATCGCGGTGTTGGCGGCCCAGGGCGGCTCCCTGTCCGACCTGTCCCTGTCCGACTGGGAATTCATCCTGGCCCAGCGGGATGCTTCACCCGCCAACAAGGCCGCCGCCGACAAGGTTTGGAAGGAGATTGTCGATTTCCAGACCCGCGGCGCGCAGCTGAAGCTGCCGGTCAAGGTGCTGGCGGTTTCGTCGGCCGGCCTTGATGGCGCCATCCTGCCCGCCAACCAGGCGGCCGATGTGCCGGATCTTCATCTGAAGTTCGCGGAAGCGCCCGCCGCGGCGCCAAAGGCGGGGTCGACGATTTCGGTGGAGGGCGTGCTGAGCGACTATTCCACCAACCCGTTCGCCTTCACCATGAACAAGGCGCGTATCGCGCCCTGATCCGCCGATTTCACGGGCGTGGCTTTAGGGCTTCTTCCTCATGGCCGATCCGCCGCGCCAGCCCTGGAGGAAGGCGGCTAGCACGGCGCCGATGGTGCGCGGATTGCGCATCGCCAGCAGCCCGGCGGCGGCGGCGATACCGGCGGCCGCGAAGGGCTTGTCGCGGATCAAATCCATAATCTGATCGGTCAGGCCGGCGTTGGGACGGCTTGCCGCTCGTGCGCGCCGCCTGCCTTGCGCCACAAGCGTCAGAGCCAGGGCCGCCAAGCCGATCGCGACGCCGAACACGCCCGCCGTGGCCGCCGCCGCGAAGGCGCGGCCAATCATCGGCTCGAAAGCGGCGTAGATGGCAAAGGCGATGGCGATGGTGATGACGCCGGTCGCGGCCATAAGCGCGGCCGCGGCGGCGATCAGCAGCATGACCCGCCTGAGGATCACCGGCGACGGCCGCCCAGCAGCAGGCCCAGCAGCATGCCGACGCCCAGCGCCGCGAAGGTGATCGTCAGCGGACGCTCATGCACCTGTTCGACGACATATTTCTGGGCGTCTTCCAGCTGGCGTTCGGCCTCCTCGGCATAGGCGCGGCCGTGCACACGCAGGCGCTCCAGACTGTCCTGCACCACGCGTTCGGCACGGTCGGTCAGTTCCTGAACGTTCTTCTCGACTTCAAGGATGGTCTTGTCGGCGCGGTCTGCGGTGTCTGCGGCGAGGGATTTCGCGGCCATGAGAGGTGCTCCAAGGACTTCAGTCGGGATTGGCGAGGCGGGAACGCGAAGCGGGACTGTAAAGTTCCTTGGCGTCGAGGCGGCTCGTCAAAGCAAAGCTGAGGACCACGAAATCGTGCAATACGCTTTCCTAGTGCCTTCGCAAGGTGTTCTGTACCCTCAAGGCTTGAGTTTCCGTTCACGCGCCCTGGAAGGCACAAGAGACGTCATGGTCGGGGTTCGCGATCGTTCATGAATTCGGCCGCCCCGGGAGCGATCGATAACGCCATGGGGGCCGCCGCGGCCCCGCGCCTGGATCGCCTCGTGCGTATTGCCGCCGGGGCGGTGAAGGCCGCATCGGTCGCCGTGGTGCTGTTCGGCGACGAAGGGCCCGTGCAGATGGGCGGCGCGCCTTGGCCGCTGGCGCAGGACTTCGCCACGAGCCGCCTCGCCTGTCCGCAAGCCTTTGTCAGCGGCGACCTGACCGACGATCCCGAGGCGAGCGAGTTTTCCATGTTCGCCGGCGGCGTCCGCTTCTTCGTCGGCCTGCCGCTGCGCGCGGATGACGGCGAGGTCCTCGGTTTCCTTTGCCTCGGCGATCCGGCGCCGCGCGCCTTGCCGACACCGGCCGACTGGGCGGCGTTGGAGGATATTGCGGCCATGGCCGCCGACGTCGTCGCGATCGAGCAGGAACAGGATCACCGCGAGACCCGGGTCGCCGAGCTGGACCATCGGGTCAAGAATGTGCTGGCGTCGGTGCAATCGTTGGCGCTGCAATCCGCAAGGCGCGCCGCCTCGCTGGACGGCTTCCTGAAGACCTTCACCGGCCGGCTGAAGGCCATGGCCTCGGCCCACCAGCTGCTTACCGCAACCCGTTGGCGCGGGGCGGATATGCGCAATATCGCCGCCGCGGAACTGGGCGGCCTGGCGCCAGGCCAGACCCGTTGGGAAGGTCCCGATCTGCTGCTGACGCCCAAGGCCGCAAGCGCGCTTTCGCTGGCCCTGCATGAGCTGGCGACCAACGCGATCAAGTTCGGCGCGCTCTCGGTGGAGGCGGGCCGCGTGGATGTGCGCTGGCGCGAGCGCGCCGATGGCGGCCTGGAACTGGAATGGGCTGAAAGCGAGGGCCCGGTTGTGCCCACCCCCGTCCGCTTCGGCTTCGGCTCGACCCTGCTGGAAAAAGTGACCGGCCGCGAGCTGGGCGGGTCGGTCAAGATCGACTACCGCCGCGAGGGCGTGCGCGCGGTGCTGACGGCCTCGGCGTCCGCCTTGGCGCCGCGAACTGGTGACCCTGAAGCCGCGCCAAAGGCCGAACCGCCCCCGCCGGTCCAGGGCGCCTCCGTGGGCGCCGCCAATCTGGGCCATGCCCCCCGGATCAACGGCCTTCGCCTGCTGATCGTCGAGGACGCCCTGCTTCTGACTCTGGAGCTGGAGTCGGGCTTGCAGGAAGCCGGCGCCCAGATCATGGGGTCGGCCGCGGACCTGGATGAGGCGATGCGGATGGTGGATCTGCCGCTGGACGCGGCGGTGCTCGACGCCAACCTGAACGGCGTCTCGGTCTTGCCCGTGGCCGAGGCCCTCGCGGCGCGAGGCGTGCCATTCGTTTTCGCTACCGGCTACGGCGACTCGAAGATGGCGCCCCAGGGGTTCGGCGCGCCGATCATCCGCAAGCCCTATGACGTGACCCAGGTCGCCGCGGCCCTGGCCGAGATCACCGGCAAGGCCTGATTCCGAGCGTCGGGCCCTAGTCTGGCGCTTGACGCAGCACCGCCACGGCGGCGCCCGCGAGGCTGAGTGCGTGTGGGATCGAGGGATCGATCTCGGTAGCTGTGACGCAAACGATGCGTTGGCCCTCGCCCGCAAGCTCGATCAACCGAAGCGTCGCCATGTCCGCGAGCGGCAGCCGCGTCGCGTCGCGTCGCGCCACGCCCAGGATATCGGCCGAGAGGACGGCGTCGGCGATCAGGACATCGGCCTGGCTGAGCGCCCGCGCCGCCCGCAGGCTGAGCAGATCGGCTGGCCCGTCTCCGACAATGAAATCCACGCGGCCCTTGGCCGGCGCTCCCGTCCGTATGGCGCTCTTCGCCAGGTCGACCCGCAGCCGTGACATGGCCGCGTCCATGTCGCCCGCCAATGCGGCGTCGGCGATCGGCCCGCGCATGGCCCCGCGCAGGAAGGCGCGGCGCGGCCCCATGTCGGGCAAGGCCGCGCGAACCTCGTCGCGCGTCGCGCGGAACAGGTCGGCCAGGCGGCCAACGCCTTCCGGCAGCACCGCTTCGATGTCATTGCGCAACTGGGCCGCCAACAGAGGCGCCGCGCCGCTCGCGCCCACCGCGGCCACCACCGCCCCCCGGTCAATCAGGGCTGGGGTATAGAAGTCGCACAAGGCAGGGTGGTCGACCACGTTCACCGCCGCGCCGGCGGCCCGCGCCCGATCCGCGCCCGCGACCAGAAAAGCCTCATCCGCGCTGGCCAGGAAGACCAGGGCCGCACCCTGGAACGCGGCCGGGTCGGCGGCCTCGGCTTCGGTAAGGCGGACTACAGTCGCCGGCGAGCCGTCGAACAACCGCGCCTTATTCTCCGCGCCCTCGCCCGAGCCGGCGACGACAACCCTGCGGCCGGCGAGGGGGAAGAAGGCGGGAAAGGCGTCCATGGCGAAAGATTACCGGTTCGAGCCGTCAGCGCCCAGGCTTTTGCGCCGTGTGAGGGGCCGCCGATAAGCGCGGCCGTCGATACCGCTTCTTTAATCGTTTGGCGCGCATGGTCCGATCAAAGACGGACAAACCCGGTGGGATCGCAGTTGCAAGCTCCACTTTCCAAGCTCGGCCTCGGGGCCGCTCAGTTTCGCCTCGACGCGCCTTCGGCCACCTTTCGTGGTCGTTCGCCCGAGGCTGAAGTGGGCGACATCCTGGCGATCGCCGCGCGCTCTGGCGTGACGGTGTTCGATGCCGCCACGTCGTCCGCTTACGGCGAAACCGTCATTGGCGATCGCATTCCCGCGCCCTGCCCATTCCGGGTCATCGTCAAGACCGGCCGCACAGACCGCGGCGCCGACCATGTCGAGGCCGAAGCCCGGGCAAGCCTGCAGCGGCTGGGACTCCAGCGCGCGGACGCCATTGTCGTCCAGGTCGCCAGCGACCTGTTCAGCGCGCACGGGGCCGAGGCGTGGACGCGGCTTTTGCAGCTTCGCGATCAGGGTCTGTTCCAGCGCGTGGGCATCTCGGTCTACGCCTCGGACGACCCGCTTGGTGTCGCCCGCCGCTTCAAGCCCGACATTATTCAGGCGCCAGCCAGCCTGCTCGATCAGCGCCTGCTGGTCGATGGCACCCTGGCGCGCCTTTGCGACATGGGGATCGAGGTGCAGATGCGCTCGATCTTCCTGCAAGGCCTGCTGTTCCTGCCCCCCGACCGCGTACCCGGCCCCCTAAAGGGCGCGGCGACCGGCCTGTCCCGTGTTCGGCGCATGATCGCCGAGGGTCGCTCCGATCCGCTTCAGGCCGCGCTGGGCTTCGCGCTCTCGCGCCAGGAAGCCTCGTCGGTGATCGTCGGCGTCGCCACCGCGCCCGAACTGCAGGCCGTGGTCGCCGCGGCCATGAGCCCGCCGCCGGAGCTGGATTGGGACGAGATGGCGCTGGAAGACCCGGCCGCACTCGACGCGCGAGGCTGGGCCGCCGCCTGAGCCCACGCGCTTTGGGGCCGCCTACCTCGGCAGATAGGTCCGCAGCACATCCTCGATGATGCGCTCAAGGCCCGACAGGGTGTTGCAGGTCTTGGCCACGTGGCAGAAGCGCATATAGCGCTCCATCTCGGAATCGCCCCGGCTCCAGAAGCTTTCCGGCTCGGGGTTCAGCCAGATCACAGCGCGCGCCCGTTCATTGATCGCCCGCATCAGATCCAGCCGAGGATCGACATAGTTGGTCCGCGCATCGCCCAGGATGATCACCGTGGTGTGGCGATCCAGCTTGTTCAGATGCAGGGCGCAGAAGTCCTCCAGCGCCTGACCATAGTCGGTGGAGCGCATGCCGATGGTCTTGAGCACGCCGGCGATGGCCACCTCGGCGGATTCGTCCTCCAGGATATCGCCCACCGGGACCAGCCGATTGGAGAAGGCGAAGGCGTCCATCCGTTCCACCACCTCCTTCAGCGAATACATGAACAGCAAAAGGAACTGGGCGGCGGCGGCCAC